>OJRT01000004.1_pt1 | contig 360862 bp, 340 predicted proteins | sample 1599281 | NCBI WGS metagenome assembly OJRT01 (sample SAMN03922458, study PRJEB24848) | human gut metagenome | isolation source: stool sample | host: Homo sapiens | place: Germany | collected 2009-11 | reverse complement strand
TGCACGATCTGGCGGTGATGCAGAGCCGGGCGGACGCACAGGAAAGCGAAGTCCGAACCTTTATCAAGGAAATCCGGTGCTATGCCGCCATTGAGGAACTGGACGAGTCCGTACTGAACCGGCTTATCAGTAAAATCCTGATCGGCGAGGTCAATAAGGTGGACGGCCAGAAGGTGCAGGAAGTCAGAATTGTTTATAACTTTGTCGGAGAAATCCCGGAGATTGCAGCGTAAATAGTTTGCCCCATCTCTCAACCATTGAGGGATGGGGCTTTTCTCATTCAGTATTCAATCACCAGTGTTTCCTCCCGTCCATCCGGGAACGTGTAAACAAACTTTGCTGCTGTATCTTTGCAAGCCCAGAAAAACGGTTTGTTGCACTCCATATCCAACTCCACATCCCCACGGAAAGTATCGGTCAGGCGTATGGTTTGAAAACAGAGGGATTTCTCAATGTCTGTGTTGGAAAGCTGCTGCCGTAAAATTTCATATAGCCCTTTTTTCGTGACAGGATTTTCTAAAATGTAGCGATAGCGGAACCGTTCATTGCTAAAGCGGTTGCTATTGATTACCCGAAGCAGATAGTCGGTAAACGTTGGTGGCATGATGCTCTCAATACTTACCACAACTTTTCGCTCCGGGCTGTTATGGATTTGAGTAATCAGGGAAGAAAGCACCTGCGGAGATAAGATGATAAAATCCATTTCTTCCTTGATAATTAGCGTGTACTCTTTCATTTCAGGCCCCTTTTTCATACGGCCAGTGTAACCGACACTGGCCGTATGTTAGAACACATCAATCAGTTGCCCGCAGTCTTTCCACGATACTTTGCTTCTCCAAATTCTTAAAGCAGATATAGGGAATAACGATTGCAAACGCAATCAAAATCGGCGTACAGATTACCAGCGGCAATAGTGTAAAGTGGAATGTTGCCGTCCAGTCACCGGCTACCATCATACGGACACCAACAGCTACTGCCACAGTGCCTAATACATAAGCTGCCAACAAAGTGCTTCCCGCGTAATACAAGCCCTCGTCGATCAGCATATGCCGGAGCTGCCGTTTTGTCATGCCGATGCTCTGAATCATGGCAAATTCTTTCTGGCGGGAAACAATCGCTGTTACCATCGAATTGACGAAATTCAGAATACCCACAAAAGCAATGATAAGGCTGATTGCAAAGCCCATCACAGTGTTCGCCCGTGTCTGTTCCTGATAATGCTCAATCAAAGTGGATTTCGCAGTATAATTCAGGCTCTTGTCCACGTCTTGTTGATATTGGATCAGCATTTCTTCCGCCTGCGGCTGGTATTCCTCGGCTACATCAAAGAACAGCTTCCGCAGAGTGTTATCCGGGTACATAGCCCGGAATGTATCGGCAGGAAGATAGAAAGAAAGGAAATCTTGTGTGCTGCTGTTTACGCCCTCGGTAATGGTGGGAATATCCGCCACAATCGCCATAACCTCGTATTGCTGGCCGTTCAACTCTACCGTATCACCAACAGAATAAGTCGGCTGTGTTTCTTTCTCACTGTCCTCTGCACCGGTAGCCGCTTCCATCACTACATAGCCCCCGGACAAGAATTTCTCTTTGTCAAAGGTGCCATCCAATATCCTGCCGTCCTGTGCAAAGGTGTCCAGAATCAGGCCGTCAATGCCGTATAGAATGGAAGTACATTCGCCGCTGTCGATCATGTCGTGATAGGCTTCTGCCAGCCCTGCATCCGTTGCTTCAATATAGGTCAGCCGGTCATCAGCGTTATAGTAGGTCTGGATATTTTCAAGAGCAGACGCCCCGATTTTATGCGTAAATACCTGCGAATACAAACGCCCTGTTGCTTCCAGCCCGGAAAGTCCCTCAATGTTCTGTACCAGCTCCGGGGAAATGGTGGTGCCGTAGGGATTGTAGGTGCCAAAGGTGGAAGAAATCGAACTGTCCTCTACCTCAAAATCACTGATAACTGTCTGGCTCATGTACTTATCAATATCAAAGCTGGCATTTTTCGCATAGACACAGGAAAGTAGCACAAGCCCCAGCGTCAGGGAACAGATTACCGTAATGGTGCGCTTTTTGTTCCGGCCTAAGTTAGCCAGAGCCATCTTCGGGATGCTTGCGCCGCCGGTGCTTTTCTTTGTTTTCCGTTTGCTGTTCGTTCCGGCGTCGGTGTAGCGCAGAGCTTCCATTGGGGAAACCTTACCGGCGATTTTCGCAGGCTTCATGCAGGAGATCAGAACCGTCAAATAGGCAAACAGCGCAGAGCCGATGAAGATATAGGGATTGACCGCTGTTTTGGCTTCTCCCGTTGTCCCGGTTATCATTACCGGCACCAGCACAGCCCCCAGCAGATACCCGATCACAAGCCCGATAGGAATACCAATCAGCGACAGGCGGTTGGCCTGTCCGTAAATCATCTTCTTTAACTGTCTTTTGGTTGTCCCCAAAGTTTTCAGTCGGCCATAAAAGCGGATGTCACTGGCAACGGAGATCTGAAAGATGTTATAGATAATCAGATAACCGCTTGCAAATACCAGAACCATGCAAATTGCCATCGGCAGAACTTCACGGTTGATATTCTGGTTCATTGTGGAATCATAAGCGGCATTGGGAGAAAGGGACACATTGGAAAGGCCGGTGTCGGCTAAAATCTGTTCCGCCGCCCCTTCCAAATTGCTGTCGCTGTATAGGTCGATATGGAGCATCACCGTTCCTAATACCTGCCCGTTTGCCAACTGTTCCACTTGGTCGATACCTGCACACTGGCTTTGAACAAAGGCTTCGGAAACCCATGCCATACTTGCCATAGCAGCAGAATTTCCATTCCAATAGCCGGAGAGGGTGAATATACTGGTGGTGATTTCTTCACCGTTTAAGTCCTTACGCCATTGCAGGGTGATTTTCTGCCCCAATTCATAAGGCAGCCCCATTTTATCAAGGGTAATGGTGTCCAAAGCAATCTCGTTTTCCTGCACCGGCATGGTTCCCTCGGTGGGATAGGAAAAGCTGGAACGGGCATAGTTTTCATCCCCATAGCGGATTTCTACCTGTCGCCCGGTCAACTCCTTGTTTTCAGCAATTCCAACCACAATGCTTTTGCCAAAGTCCCGGACAGCTTCATGGGTGGTGATCTTCTCCACATCCGCGTCCGTCATGATGCCGGAACTCAAATGGCTGTTATATCCGGCCTGCTGAAAATTCATGTTCCGCAGGTTTTCAACCATGCTCTGCGATAGGACAAACAGGGATGTAAACATTACCGTTGTCAGAACAATGGCAAAGATGGCAACCAGATTGCGCGTTTTGTTTGCCTTGAAACTGCGGTTTGTCAATGTGCGTATCATTGATTTTTGTCTTTTCATGGTATCACCGCCTTACTCTGCAATCCGGCCATCTTCGATATGAATGGTACGATCTGCCTGCGCTGCAATTTCCGGGTTATGGGTAATCATTACAATGGTCTGATGAAATTTCTGACTGGTGACTTTCAAAAGCTCGATGACTTCATCACTGGTCTTGCTGTCCAGATTGCCGGTCGGCTCGTCGGCAAGGATGATTGCCGGTTTGCTGGCTAAAGCTCTTGCAATGGCGACGCGCTGCTGCTGGCCGCCGGAAAGAGTGTTGGGCATATTGTAGAGTTTCTTTTCCAGCCCCAGCAAAGCTACGATCTCTTTGATAAATTTCTGATCCGGCTTTTTCCCGTCAAGCTGGATGGGCATAACGATATTTTCATACACATTCAAGACGGGAACCAGATTGTAGTTCTGAAAGATAAAACCGATCCGCTGGCGGCGGAACACAGTCAAGTCCTCGTCTTTCAGCTTGCCCAGCTCGTAATTATCTACCCTGACAGAGCCGGAAGTGGGGCGGTCTAATCCCCCCAGCATATTCAGCAGGGTTGACTTGCCGCTGCCGGATGTGCCGATGATGGCAACAAACTCGCCCGGTTCAATCGAAATGCTTACGCCGTCCAGCGCCTTAACAATATTCGGCTCGGTGCCGTATTGCTTTGTCAGTTGCTTGGTGCTTAAAATACTCATGTTCTATAACCTCTCTTTGCTTTTTGTGTTTTTTCTTCATTATATCCGGGCAAAAGAAAGGCACAATGGAAAATGCGTAAACTAACATCTACAATGAAAAAACTAAGTCTGCACAAAAAAACGCCGCTTCGTGAAGAAGCGGCGTCAATCTGTTAAGGAATCGGGATCAGGATTTTCAGCAGGTAAGTTCCATCCCCCTGATGGAAGCTGCACTGTCCGTCGTATTTTTCAACGGCCTTTTTAATATTGGGAATACCAAAGCCATGTACGAAACGATCTTTCTTTGTGGTTCCCTCGGATGGCCGTGTCCCCGGTAAGGTGTTGTTTTCCACCGTGATAATCAGCATATCCCGAACACGCTCGGCCTTGATAGTAACCAATCGTTGATCTTCCGGCAACCGTTCGCTGGCCTCCATAGCGTTGTCAAGGGCATTGCTGAAGATGGTGCTGATGTCCAACGGCTCTATGAAGTCCATACCCTTGAAATCAACCAAAGCCGAGAAATCAATCTGCTTTTCGCGGGCTTTTGCTGCCTTGTCCTTTAGAATGATGTCAAGAAACTCGTTTCCTGTATGCACATAGTCCTCATAGTCTGCAATTTGAGATCGCAGCGTTTCGGCCATCTGCCGGGTTTCTGCTGTATTCTGCCTGCTTTCCATGACAAGCAAGTGGTTTTTCAGGTCGTGGTAGATGGAGCGGACACGTTCTTCTTCGGCAATGCGCTCTTTGTAATAATCCCGCTGTGTTTCCATCTGCTGTACTCGGTATGCCGTCTGCATGGAATCATAGATATAGGCCGCCAGATACATACACCCGAAACTGGAAAAAATAGAAGCCCCACAGATGGGATAAACAATCGCAGTATTTTCTGGCATAAAGTAAATAATGGTGAAGATTGCCACAAATGAGGCAAGAATCAGCATATCAATAATAAGCCATGTCTTTATGTTAAGATGGGACGGAATTTTTTCTAAAAACCTCCGCAAAACCAACCACGCGCCGATCCAGAACAGTAAGCGCAGTAAAAGTGACACTGTATAAATAGCTGTACTGATGAGCATTAGTGTTGGGGACTGCAAAGTCTCCTCATAACTTGCTTGGGTTATGATTTTGAATAATCGGCCCCCGGTGTCAAGCATTAAGTAGTTAATGGCAATGAGTGCTGGATAAAAAACAAGCATGACCGATAATTTCTCCATGAATGTCCCACGATAAAACAGCAGAACATAGAGAAAAAACAACAACATCGTACCGAACAGACTTCCGGCATCATTGGAATAGATAATAGAATCAGCCAAATAGCCACAAACCAGAAACGCTATAACTTTCAGCACCACATTTTTGCGGAGAGGAAGAAAGGATTTCAGAATAAGAAAGAAAACCGCTGTATATCCCCATGCCAATAGAAAAGAGAGGATTTCAAAAAAGCGCATCATAAGAAATCCCCCCAATAGTCCGTCAGCCGTTCCATAAATTCTTTCCGTTTGGGCTGGCTGATGGGAATGACCTCACCTGTAATCAATTCAATATCCAGCTTCTTGATGCCTTTCACATAGAACAGATTGACAATATAGCTGGTATGGCAGCGCACAAAGTCTTTGTCGCAAAGTTCCCGTTCCACTTCTTTCATGCTCTTATAGCAGATAATATTTTCCTGCTCGGTATGGAACATCAGATTGCGGTTATAGGTTTCAACGTATCGAATGGATTTCAGCGGCACTTTATATTTGCCGGTATCGTTGGTAATCACCAGAGAGGGGGTATCTTCTTTCTGGCTGCGCTCCACAAATTTGTCCATTTCTGATTTGAGCCGGGCATATTTCATGGGCTTAATGATGTAGTTCGTCGCATGGTATTTATATCCCTCAAGTCCATACTGTGTCAGAGTAGTAAGAAAAATAATACCCACGGTTTCGTCCATCTGCCGGATACGCTCGGCAGCATGAAGTCCGTCTACCATCTTCATTTGAATATCAAGGAAAATCAGGTCTATGGTTGGATCGTATTTCTCGATCAGCTCCATACCGTCATAGTACGGGGTAATCTTTATGTTCCGGCCTGTTTCCTTGCTGTATTGGTTCAGTAAGTCGGTTAAATACTGAACAAAGTATTTTTCATCATCACAAATTGCTATATGTAACATCGGTTTACCTGCTTTCCTTATATCGTCTATCGGCGGGCTTGGCTGCCTCTTTTGGGATCAGCCAAACACCTGCCATTTTCACAGCGCCGGGAATACGCCCCTCGACGCAGTAATAGTTGACTTGGCGGGACGAAACTCCCCATTTCTCGCTTGTCTCTTTGAGTGTCATGTAGTCCATATTCGCACCTCCGACAACATTTCTTATTATATTTCATCAGCTCGAAGAACGCAAGGCAGGAAATGTGAATAGATGTTGAATACGCTGCTATCGAAGAAGGATTTCTTTGATAGCTTTTTTTGATTCATCACTTGACATTGTGGCAAAGAGCTGATGACCCCAGACGAAGTGCGTATGCTTGATAACCGTTACGCACTTCTTTTTGTGCGTGGAGAACGCCCCGTTATGGACTTCAAGTATGACATTTTGAAGCACCCGAATGTGAAGCTGACGGCTGACGGAGGGCAACCGCCGTATATCCACGGAGAGCCTACGCAGGCTGTCGCAACCCTTGTGTTTGACAGTGATATTCCAGATAACGCCGTGAGCGTGAAAGCTGTCAGCACTTCCTATGAGCTTCTGTCCGATGAGGACTTGGAAGAAATATTCAATTTATAAGGAGGATTTACCCTATGAAACTTTTTAAGAAGAACGAGAACAAGAAAACCACGAAGCTGCCGATGACTAAAAAGGTTAAGAAAGGCTTCCGCTATTACTGTATGGCTGTTATGGCAATGACCTTTGTGCTTGGTACTTCCGTAACCGCCTTTGCTGCCAATGACCCCATTCAGGTAGTCAACAATCTGTCCGATTTCATTTTCGGTCTGGTGAGGGCTGTTGGTATGATTATGCTCGGCTTTGGTATCGTGCAGATTGGTCTTTCCCTCAAATCCCATGACCCGTCCCAGAGAGCTAACGGATTTTTGACCCTTGCAGGCGGCGTTGTCATTACCTTCGCAAAAGAAATCTTGACTCTTATCACAGGCTAAGATAACAGACTGACACAAAAAGATAACGGGAGCAGATCCGCCGAGTGCGGAACTGCTCCCGTTATCTAATATCATCAAGGAGGTGGTCAAATGTCTGATAACTGGGTGGTACAGAATTTAGAGAACGCCCTAAACACTTGGAATGAGAAATTAGCCGAGATATGGCAGCTCATTACCCAATCCCCAGAGAACTTTAAGGGAGGCACGATATGGAATGTCATCGTGGATATTCACGGTGCGGTGCAGGCTATTGGACTTGCCCTGCTCGTGCTGTTCTTTGTTGTGGGTGTGATGCGTACCTGCGGAAATTTTGCAGAAGTCAAGCGACCAGAGCAGGCTTTGAAGCTGTTTATCCGCTTTGCCATTGCCAAAGGTGCAGTGACCTACGGATTAGAACTGATGATGGCACTGTTTAAGATTGTGCAGGGTATGATTTCCACGATTATGAATGCCGCAGGATTTGGCTCGGCACAGCAGACGGTGTTGCCGCAGGAAATCGTGACAGCCGTTGAAGATTGCGGATTTTTTGAGAGTATCCCGCTATGGGCGGTCACGCTGATAGGCGGACTGTTTATTACGGTGCTGTCATTCATAATGATTATGTCGGTATATGGCAGGTTTTTCAAGCTGTATATCTATACTGCCATAGCACCCGTACCCCTTTCCGCTTTTGCGGGAGAGCCGAGCCAAAGCGTCGGCAAGAGCTTCATTAAGAGCTATGCCGCTGTATGCCTTGAAGGTGCGGTTATCGTGCTTGCCTGCATTATCTTTTCCCTATTTGCTTCTTCTCCGCCTGTGGTCAATCCCGATGCGGCGGCGGTTACAATGGTATGGAGCTATATCGGGGAACTTGTGTTCAATATGCTCGTCCTTGTCGGTGCGGTCAAAATGGCAGACCGTGTTGTAAGAGAAATGATGGGCTTGTAAGGGAGGTGCTATGATTGGAAGTAAAGATAAATAAGGAAATCCGTAATTATACGGAGAGTATGTTTTTTGGACTGTCACTCAGACAGTTCATTTTTTCTGTCCTTGCCTGCGGCGTGGCGATGGGTTTGTATTTTCTTCTCCGTCCACGGTTTGGAACGGAAACCCTCAGTTGGGTTTGTATCTTAGGTGCATTCCCCTTTGCGGCTATGGGCTTTATCAAATACAACGGTATGACCGCAGAGCAGTTTGTCTGGGCGTGGCTTAAATCAGAATTTCTGATGCCGAAAAAGCTGATGTTCCTGCCAGATAATCTTTATTATGAAACGGTGAAGCCAACCATTGAAGCCTATGAAAAAGGGTTGACGACAGTACGGAAAAAGCAGAAAGGCAGGACACCAAAACCAAAGAAATCGAAAAAGAAAAAAGCGAAATGCAGCAAGGAGGTAAACAATGCTGAGAACTCTTAAAAATCTGTTCAAGCAGGACAGGGAAAAGTTTGTTGTGCCGAAGTCGGTACAAAATGTTATCCCGATTAAGACAATCTGGGAGGACGGCATATTTCTTGTAGGCAGGAACAAGTACGCAAAGACCTTTAAGTTTGAGGATATAAACTATGCCGTGGCAAGCCGTGAGGATAAGGAAGCAATGTTCCTTGAATACTCGGAGCTTCTTAATTCCCTTGACAGCGGTGCGACCACGAAAATCACTATCAACAACCGTCGCTTGAACAAAGCTGATTTTGAACAGACTATTTTAATCCCAATGGCTGATGACGGTCTGGATAAGTACCGCAAGGAATACAACAAAATGCTTCTGGATAAGGCGACAGGGGCTAATTCCATCGTACAGGATAAGTATGTAACCGTATCTGTCTGCAAGAAGAATATCGAGGAAGCCCGAAACTACTTCGCCCGTGTGGGTGCTGACCTTATCGCCCACTTTAACCGTCTGGGGTCGAAGTGTGTGGAACTGGACGCAGGCGACAAGCTGCGTATCTTCCACGACTTCTACCGTACAGGAGAAGAAACAGCGTTCCACTTCGATATTACCCAGACGATGCGGAAAGGTCACGATTTCAAGGATTTTATCTGCCCTAATACCTTTGAATTTGAGAGCGACTGCTTCAGAATGGGTGACAGATATGGGCGTGTGATTTTTCTCAGAGAGTATGCGGCATATATCAAGGACAGTATGGTTGCGGAGCTTTGTGAGCTGAACAGGAATATGATGCTGTCCGTTGATATTATCCCCGTTCCCACAGATGAAGCCGTGCGGGAGGTGGAAAACCGTCTGCTTGGTGTGGAAACCAATATCACGAATTGGCAGAGGAAGCAGAACCAGAACAACAATTTTTCTGCCGTTATCCCCTATGATTTGGAACAGCAGCGAAAAGAAAGCAAGGAATTTCTGGATGATTTGACAATCCGTGACCAGAGAATGATGTTTGCCGTGCTGACGATGGTGCATACGGCAGATTCCAAAGAGCAGCTCGACAATGATACAGAAGCTCTCTTGACTACCGCAAGAAAGCATTTGTGCCAGTTTGCGGTGCTGAAATATCAGCAGATGGACGGATTGAATACAGCCCTGCCATTTGGTGTACGGAAGATAGATGCCCTGCGTACCCTCACAACAGAGAGCCTTGCAGTGTTTATCCCGTTCCGAGTGCAGGAAATCTACCACGAAAATGGTGTGTATTACGGTCAGAATGTCATCAGCAAAAATATGATTATCGCCAACCGCAGGCAGCTCCTTAACGGCAATTCCTTTATTCTCGGTGTGTCGGGTGCAGGAAAATCCTTTACCGCAAAGGAAGAAATGACGAATATCATTCTGACCGACCCCAACGCTGATATTATCATCATTGACCCAGAGCGTGAGTATTCCCCGCTTGTGAAAGCAATGAAGGGAGAAGTCATTCATATCTCTGCGACAAGTGAAAATCACATCAATGCTATGGATATGAACTCCGATTACGGTGACGGTGCAAACCCTGTCATTCTGAAATCGGAGTTTATTTTATCCCTTTGCGAACAGCTCATCGGCGGCACAAACTTGGGAGCAAAGCAGAAATCCATCATTGACCGCTGTACGGCAAGCGTGTACCGCTATTATCAGCAGGGCAACTATATGGGAACGCCGCCCACCTTGCAGGACTTCCGTGAGGAACTGTTAAAACAGAATGAGCCAGAAGCACAGGAAATCGCCCTTGCGATTGAGCTGTTTACGGACGGGTCGCTCAACACCTTTGCAAAGCACACGAATGTTGATACCCACAGCCGTCTTATCTGCTATGACATTCTGGATTTGGGCAAGCAGTTACAGCCTATCGGTATGCTTGTGGTGCTTGACAGTATCTTAAACCGTATCACACAGAACAGAGCCAAAGGCAGAAACACATTTATTTTCATTGATGAAATCTATCTGCTCTTTCAGCATGAATACTCTGCAAACTTCCTCTTTACCCTCTGGAAGCGTGTGCGTAAATACGGTGCGTACTGTACAGGTATTACGCAGAATGTGGACGACCTTTTGCAGAGCCATACGGCAAGGACAATGCTTGCTAACAGCGAATTTATCATTATGCTTAACCAAGCATCTACGGACAGACTTGAGCTTGCCAAGCTCCTTAATATCTCCGACCTTCAGATGAGCTATATCACGAATGTCGGTGCAGGACAGGGATTACTCAAAGTTGGCAGCTCTCTTGTACCATTTGTAAACAAGTTCCCACGCAATACCGAGCTTTACAAACTGATGACAACCAAGTTCGGTGAGGTCTAAGAAAGGAGGTTTTTTATGGCTGATATTAAATTCCGTGATACGGCTCATCGTGATTTCTTTCTGGAAAATATGATGAAATGCAGAGTGAACGACTGTTATCACAGGGCGTTTTTCTATGTGATGGGTATCGCTTCGGAAACGAGGGCGAACATCAACCAGATGTTCAATTTCAAGGAGGACTGCATCGAGCCAGAGGGTATGCACGGCGGCTGGCAGACAAGTGGAACAGTCAAGGTCTGCCATCTTGCTTTTAACCTTTGGAACGGGTATGCAGAGGAAGGGCAGGAACGGTATTTCACGCCAGAGGAGTTGTTCTGCTGTGAGTTTGCTCCCTACTTTATGGAGGGTATCAAGGTCAGATACCCCGAATATTGCAGGGAGCTTCCTACTCCCAGAAAACAGACGGAAATTTCAAGATAAGAAAGGAAAAGCCTATGAAGAATTATAAATCTATTATCTGTGTTGTAGCCGCCGTGTGCCTGTTAGGTACGGCGGCTTTTTGCGGCTTCCGCATTTATCATTACTATGCAGAGGTGGACGAGCAGACGGAAGCCTTTGAGGAGATTGCCGAGATGGTAGAGCAGGCTCCCACGGATGAAACCGTGCCAGACGATGCCCCTGTCAGCGAGGGAGAAGATGTGCTTGCCAAGTATCAGAAATTGTATTTACAGAATGAGGATATGGTCGGTTGGATTTCCATTGCCGGCACGACAATCAATTATCCTGTGATGCAGAGCAGGAACAATCCGAATTTTTATCTGAAGCACAATTTTGAAAAAGAGTACAGCGACTTAGGTACGCCTTATGTGCAGGAGAATTGTGATATTGCCGAAAGTGACAATCTGGTTATCTACGGTCATCACATCAAGGGTGGCAAGATGTTTGGAGCGTTGGAGAATTACAAGTCCAAGAGCTTCTATGAGGAACACAAGACTATTCATCTTGATACCCTCACAGAGCAGGCAGAGTATGAAATCGTCGCTGTATTTAAGACTGTGGCGTACAGTTCTGAGGGCTTCCGATACTACGACTTTGTTGATGCGGAGAATGAGGAAGAATTTAATTCCTATGTCGGGAAGTGCAAGGAGCTTGCTTTGTATAATACAGGTGTGACCGCTGAATACGGCGACAGGCTCATTACCCTTTCCACCTGCGAATACTCCGCACAGAACGGCAGACTCGTTGTAGTGGCAAAAAAGGTCGGCTGATTTGAACGCAAATCCTCTGGGAAAGGAGGTTTTCTATGGCTGATATTAAAACCAGAGATGCGGTCAAAGGCACGATAAAGACCATAGATAAAGCCGCCATAGCCAGTGAGCGTATGAAGTCTGCCTATGTGGGGATAAAGGAAAAAGCGGAACAGGGATATTACGCTGATGAAAACTCTGCCACAGAATATGCTGCGGATAGGATTTCTTATGCGGCAGACCGTGTAAAAGACGAAGGTATCCACCAGTTCAATAAGCAGGGGCAAAAGGCAGTCAAGACAACGCAGGAGAATATCAGTAAGGCAAAAGATAAAATAATCGATTTCAAGCAAAGTCGGGCTGTCAAAGCCGCAGAACAGAAAGCTGCACAGAATATGTCAGAACAACACGGCTTGCAGATCCGTCACGGGGCTGCAAGCCGTTCTTCTGCCACCGATGTTTCCCAGACAGCAAAATCGCAGTTGATAAAGACCCGACAGCAGGGGCAAAAAATGATTAAGACCACAGCCCGAAATGCAGAAAAAGCGGTGAAAGTAACTGCTAAGGGAACGGTCAAGACAACCGAAAAGGGAATTAAAACCGCACAGGCAACTTCTAAGGCGGCAATCAAAACGACAGAAACCTCGGTAAAAACAGCACAAGCAGCGGCAAAGGCTTCTGTGAAAACTGCTCAAAAGGCAGCACAGGTGGCAAAAGCCACCGCAAAGGCAACCGCCGAAGCAACGAAAGCTACGGTCAGAGCCACCATAGCTGCGGTCAAGGCGATTATTGCAGGAACAAAAGCTCTGATTTCCGCTTTAATTGCAGGTGGTTGGATTGCAGTTGTGATTATTCTCATTGTTGTCCTGCTCGGCTGTGCTGTTTCCCTGTTTGGCGGCGGAAGCGGGAGCAACGCCTATACCCCTGTCAGTGCAGAGGTGGAAGCCTATGAGCCTTTCATACAGAAATATGCCAAACAGTATGGTATTCCTGAATATGTGGAGCTTATCAAGGCGGTAATGATGCAGGAATCTGGCGGGCGTGGACTTGACCCCATGCAGGCGGCGGAAGGCAGCTTTAACACAAGGTATCCCCACGAGCCAAATGGGATTAAAGACCCAGAATATTCGATTGAGTGCGGGGTGCAGGAATTAAAGGCTGCCCTTATCTCTGCCGAGGTAGAAAATCCGATTGATATGGAGCATATTAAATTTGCCTTGCAAGGTTACAATTTCGGTAATGGCTATATCTCGTGGGCTAAGACCAACTATGGCGGCTATTCCTATGCCAATGCGGTGGAGTTTTCTACCATGCAGGCGTCACGGTTAGGTTGGGACAGCTATGGCGACACGCAGTATCCTGCCCATGTGCTGCGGTATTATCCATACGGGCGGGCGTTCACAAGTGGCGGCAACCAGGCGATTGTGGAGGTCGCCTTGACACAGCTCGGAAATGAGGGCGGGCAGCCTTATTGGAGTTGGTACGGCTTTGAGGGGCGTGTGGAATGGTGTGCCTGCTTTGTATCTTGGTGTGCCGACCAATGTGGCTATATCGAAAGCGGGATTATCCCAAAATTCGCAGGCTGCGTGGATGGTGCAAATTGGTTTAAGGGTAACGGGCAATGGCAAGACCGAAACTACGAGCCGCAGGCAGGCAATATTATTTTCTTTGATTGGGAAGGCGACGGAGAAACCGACCATGTAGGCATTGTGGAGAAATGCGAAAACGGTGTTGTTTACACCGTGGAGGGTAATTCTGGCGATGCTTGCAGACAAAATCAATATACGGTTGGAAGCAGCTCCATCTATGGCTACGGCGTTCCTGCCTATTAAAAATGGGCAAAAGAAAAACCAGAGGTTTATTCCTCTGGCTCTTTTGCCTTACATAGCCCGTTTACCGTTGCTTCGATTACCGATAGCTCTCTATCATCTAAAATGTCGAGCTGTGCGTCTAAGCGTCTGCGGACGGAACTCTTTTTGACTTCTTTTTGCGGGAATATGTACTCGTCAACCGATATATTAAACATCGTCACGAGCTGAATGAACAGCTCCAGACTTGGATATTGCCCCTCATTTTCGATTGCCTGCAAATGTCGAGGGTCGTAATCAACGATGCTGGCAAGCTGCTCTCTGGTCATACCCTGAGATGTTCTCGCTTTCTTAATTGCCTGTCCTATCGGCGTAAAATCGAAGTCAAAGTCGTTGTTTCTTGCGTCCATAAGCTCACCACCTATCCTCTGAAAATCTTACTCTTATATTTTACAGAGATGAGGCTTCTGATTGAACGCTGTGAAATCTCTTGAAATAGGGTATATAATCTCTTATAACAAGAGATTAAAGCACGCTTAGCATACTTGAAACTAATTTTTTATTCGGATACACTATAGATAAGTTTACAAAAACGGACATAAAAAGCGAGGAAAATATGCTCGTATTCTTGTATGCTTATATATGAGGAGGTAAGTAAATGGAATGGTTGAAAAGACTTGGAGCAGCCATTGATTACATAGAGGAAAACTTAGATAGGGAAATATCCTATGATGAAGTAGCTCGTATAGCTTGTTGTTCAACATATTATTTTCAACGGATTTTTTCTTATGTATCAGGAGTGTCACTATCAGAGTACATACGCCGCCGTAAAATGACACAAGCTGCATTTGAGTTACAAAGAACAGACAATAAGGTTATTGATGTTGCTCATAAATATGGGTATTCATCCCCAACATCCTTTAACCGTGCTTTTCAAAGCGTACACGGGATAGCACCTATAGCGGCAAAAAGTATGGGATGTACCTTGTGTGCATATCCATCAATCCAATTTTCTATAAAAGTTTTGGGAGGCAGTGCAATGGCATATCACATTGAAGAAAAGAAAAATATTCGCATCGTAGGAATTAGAGTACCTCTTGTTGAAGATGCAGAGGAAAATATGCGGAATGTTCCTGCGTTCTGGGAAAAGTCAGTATTGGATGGCAGTATCTCAAAATTAGCAGAGCTATCAAACGAAAATCCAGACGGCATTTTAGGAGTCAGCGTTTATAATAATCCAAAGGATATATATTATTATATTGCTGTTTCGAGCAACACCCCCGTACCAGAAGGAATGGTAGAATACATTATACCAGAGGGTATGTGGGTTGTTTTTGAAAACGATGGAGTATTTAAGGAAGATGTGCAGAGTGTTTTTCGCAGATTTTTGACAGAATTTATACCGTTTTCTGGTTATGAATATGCAGGACTTCCTGATGTTGAAATATATCCAGTCTGCAAAGGGCAGCCATCCAAAGGACATTCCGAGGTATGGATTGCAATTAAAAAAGCAAAGGAGATTTAAGTATGTATCATTTAAGATTAAAAGGCGACTATTATCAGATGGGCGTAAAAAGAGGAAACATATTTCAAAAAGCTCATATTTCCTTTCCACTCCAGTTGGATGATTTTCAATTGGAACACGGAAAACGAAGCGAAGAAATTTTAAGAAAGTTTTTCCCAGAGATATGTGAGGAAGTAAGAGGTGTAAGTGACACCATTGGAACAGATTATCTACACTTCATTTCTTGGATGTTGTGTATGGGCTGCTGTATGTATAACTTGGAGAACAACATTCCCGTTGAGGTTAGGGGCTGTACTGCTTTTGCATATTCAAGCAATGGCAGAACAATATACGGTAGAAATAATGATTTACCGCCTTATCTGCGTGGAGGAAGCAAAAGTGAAATCTATGCACCGAAAAATGGAAACAGGTTTAATATCACTACTTCCTCTTTCATTAATGGCGAAGAGGGAGTGAATGAACACGGACTTGCTGTAGCAATGACTTTTGTTATGACCGACCTTGAAAAGATAAAAGCAGGTTTCAATTCTTGTTTTATTGTAAGATATTTGCTTGAAAAGGCAGATAATACCGAACAGGCGGTTTCCCTTCTTATGGGCTTGCCAGTATCTTCTAACTGCAATATTTTACTTGCAGATAAAAAAGGCAATATGGTAGTGGTTGAATGTACGCCAATTCTCAAAAAAGTTCGGGCGGCAGAAATTTTTGAAAATGGCAGTATTGTTTGTACTGTTAATAGTTTTACATCTGATGAGATGAAACCATATGACGATGCAAAAGGAAATGATTATGACTCGCACAGGCGTTACAGGACAGTATTAGACAGCTTTTCTTCGGAACGCATAAAAGATGAATACATTGAAACTACCGAACATCTCTTAAAAGGTGATTATGGGTTTATGTGCCAATATGATGATGAGCCAGATTTTGAAACAGTTTGGAGTTCAATATTTGATTTAGACAGCTTAGTAATCTATCGTGCAGAGGGTGACCCCAGAAAAAAGAAATTTGTTACAGATAATCGGTTACATGACCTTATAAGGCGAGGATAATATGCTGAGTATAAATTCCCAATGGATTTTATGTCCTCTTTGTGGGAACAAAACCCGAAACAAAATCAGAGAAGACACAGTTTTGAAAAACTATCCTCTTTACTGCCCGAAATGTAGACAGGAAACTTTAATTGAAGTCGAGAATTTACAAGTAACCGTCATCAAAGAGCCAGACGCACAGACGCAGAGCCGATGAACTTGAGAAAGCTTTCACAGTTCATCGGCTCTGTTACTACTTTTATGCTTGATTTTATTGCCTGTCACAGGGGATAGAAGCTGTTATCTTCATTTTCTGTTCGGCAACAGCTAAACTTCTATGCAAAGGGATTGCCATAAATACTGTAATAAGTGCAGAGAGAACATCGGCAATCGGCTGTGCATATAAAATACCGTTTAATCCCCATATAAATGGAAAAATTAAGATAACGGGAATGAAGCAGATACCTTGTCGGCAAGCTCCAAGAATAAACCCTTCTTTTCCTTTTCCAAGAGCAAGGAATAAAGAGGAATATACCGTGTAGTATCCAAACAGCATAAATGTAATACCGTTTACTCTTAAAGAGGAAGCTCCAATGTGAATCATTTCTGTGTTTCCAGTTGTAAACTGTGAAACAATGGTCGTAGAAAACAGACTGAATAATAAACCTACGATCACACAAAAAATAGTTGACCATAAGATGGAAATTTTGATTGCAGTACGCAGACGATCAAATTTTTTCGCCCCATAACTGTAACCTGCAATCGGTTGAAAACCTTTGATAAAACCAAATACTGTTAAGCTGCCCATAGATATAAGACGGGTAACAACGCCCATTCCCGCTATGGCTGAATCGCCGTAATTACCAGCGGCATTGTTTATTAGAGAGATAGAAATACTTGTTAATAATTGAAATACAAGTGTCGGAACGCCAATTTTGAAAATTTCAGATAGAATTTCTTTAGAAAAGGTACAGTCCTTTATTCTAAACTGAAAAGCACTTTTTTGTCTGAAAATATAAAACAGATACACAAGAGTAGATACTACCTGAGAAATTGCTGTGGCAATAGCAGCTCCTGCAACACCAAAATTAAAAGTGTATATAAATAATGGATCTAACCCGATATTGAGGACTGCACCTAACAACAAGGCACACATTGTAGTTTTTGCTGCTCCTTCACTTGTCACGATATTGTTCATTGTGACATTAAAAACATTGAAAATGCAAGAAACAATGTAAATACCGGCATAGGTAGCCGCATAAGGAAGGACACTTTCTGTTGCACCTAAAAGTCTTAGAATGGGGTTCAAAAAGAGGATTGATAAAACAATCATAATTGCACCGACAACAAGACTGCTATATAGTGCAGTGCTTGCCACTTTGTTTGCCTGATCCTTATTTCTTTGTCCTAACAGTCGAGAAATGTAGGATGCTGCCCCATTGCCAAAAAGTAATCCTAAGCCGACGACTACTTGACCGAGAGGATACACAACCGAGATGGCAGCCATTTGACTTTCGCCTAAGCCACCTACAAAATAGGCATCAACAAGATTGTACAAGGCGTTGATGAGCATACCAATCATTGTTGGAATACCCATAGCTAAAAGGGCTTTTGGAATTGGAGCATTGCCCAATAACTCCAATTTTCTGTTTTGATTGTCCATAGTGTTCTTTCTCCTTTCACTTGACAAATAGAATAAAATATACTACTATAAATTATAGCAGTTGAAACGCAAGTGGTATTCTACTATAATTTATAGTAGTTGTCAAGAGAGTAAAGGAGGAAATTGATATGGCGACCATTGACTTAATTGTTTTGGGAATGTTAAAGAAAGAACCTCTGAGTGCGTATGACCTTCAAAAGTTGGTAGAGTACCGCAATATTTCAAAATGGGTAAAAATTAGTACCCCGTCTATTTATAAAAAGGTTATCCAGTTGGAGGAAAAAGGATATATTTCAAGTCATATAGAAAAAGAGGGTAAAATGCCAGAAAAATCAGTGTATTCTTTAACTGAAAAAGGGAAACAGCAGTTTGAAAAATTGATGCTTGAAATATCCTGTAAGCCGATAAACATTTTTTTGGATTTTAATGCTGTCATTGTAAATCTGGACAGTATGTCCAGAGAAAGACAGCAAGAATGTCTGGATAATATTGAGAGCAGTATGGAGGTATTGAAAAAATATCTGGAAGAAAATATTGCTTTGAAAAAGAGTAAAGAAGATATTCCTGTTACGGGTATGGCAGTTTTACGGCAACAATACACATTGGCAGAGGCAATAGAGGAGTGGATTGCTTCATTAAAAAAAGAAATCAATTCGTAAAAGTGCATGGTAGGAACAAAAGAAATGCTGTTATTTTTTAGTTTGGATTGTAATGAGATTGTAAGAAGTGGTTGCTATACTGAATTTACAAAATAAAAACAGAAATTTGGAGGTTTTAATATGGCAATACTTGAAACAAAAGATTTACGAAAGATATACGGAAGCGGAGAAAACGAAGTCCATGCTTTGGATGGGGTATCCATTTCCGTAGAGGAAGGCGAATTTGTTGCTGTTATCGGTACATCGGGCAGCGGTAAATCTACACTACTCAACATGATTGGTGGGTTAGACCGTCCTACTTCTGGTAGTGTTACTATCCGAGGAAAAGAACTGTTGAAAATGAAAGACGAGGAACTGACGATTTTTAGGCGTCGAAACATTGGCTTTGTTTTTCAGAATTATAATCTGCTTCCTGTTCTTAATGTGTATGAGAACATTGTGTACCCTATTGAGATCGATGGTGGCAAGACCGATACAAGATTTGTAAAAGAGATTATCCATACTCTTGGCTTGGAACAAAAGCTTAAGAATATGCCGAATAATCTTTCAGGTGGTCAGCAGCAGAGGGTTGCGATTGCCCGTGCCCTTGCGACAAAGCCTGCCATTATCCTTGCCGATGAGCCGACTGGAAATTTGGACTCAAAAACAAGTATGGATGTTATTTTGCTGATGCAGTCGATTAGCCGTCAGTTCCACCAAACCACCATTATGATCACGCACAATGAGGAAATCGCTCAAATGGCAGACCGCACAATCCGCATTGAGGATGGCAAGGTTGTTTCGGGAGGTGTCAGATATGCACGCTAACCGAAATAAAAAAGCAGTTAAGCGAGTAGAAAAGGGAATGATGAAAGCAAACCGTATTCGTAACCTGTTTGCGGTGTTTGCGATCGTTCTCACTACATTTATGATTACTACCGTGTTTAGTTTGGGCATTAACTATATGGAAAATATGAAGTTAATGCAGGTGCGTACCGCAGGCACGACCGCTAATGCTTCCCTTGCGATGCCGACAGAAAAGCAGGAACAGCAGATTAAGAATTTGGAATATGTTAAAACCGTCGGTACGCAGTATATGGTCGGCTCGGTTGCCGAGAAGAACGATGAGGGGCGTGATCTTTCTATCGCACTTTCGTATTACGACACTACTGAATGGGATAAACACTATAAAGAAACAATCAAAGATATAGAAGGGAAATATCCCTCAAATGAAAATGAAATTATGCTGTCAAAGGATGCTCTTTCACAGCTTGGAATGAAAGAGCCGAAGCTGAATATGGAAATCCCTCTGTCCTATTATGATAAAAACGGTCAGCAGGAAAAAAATTTCACTTTAAGCGGATGGTTTCATTCCTATACAGGCACGGGAATGGGCTTTGTTTCCGAAGCGTATTGCAAAAATGCAGGCTATACAATGGCAGAGGACGGCGTTCTTTCTTTGTCGTTGAATAAAATGCCTGATGATTTTTATCGTATTCAAAAAGATGTGGAGCTTAACGAAAATCAATCTTTCGGCGGTGCGGTTTCCATGAAATCATCAAGCGGTTCAGTGATTGCAATGGTAATCCTATTGGTATTCTTTATTATTGGCAGCGGGTATCTCCTTATTTACAATGTTTTGTATATATCCATTTCAAATGATACCCGTTTTTACGGTTTGATGAAAACGCTTGGAACAACGCAAAAACAGATTAAATCACTGGTAAAAAATCAGGCAGTTAAGTTTGCTTGCATTGGTATCCCGATTGGTATTTTGTTAGCCACCGCTGTTTCCTTTGGAATTGTTCCATTTGTGTTGAACGAGGGTTTTGAACAGGGCAAGTCGATGATGGATGCCGAAGTGTTTTTCCATCCATCTATCTATATTTTGTCCGTAATCTTTTCAGCAGTAACCGTTTGGATTGCCTGCAATGCTCCTGCAAAAGCGGCTGCAAAAATTTCGCCAATAGAAGCATTGAAGTTTCAGAATTTTGCACCGAAGAAAACAAAAAGCAGAAATTCCACCAATGGTGGCAAGCTGCATGTGATGGCATTTCATAATGTATTCCGTGACAAAAAGCGTGCTGCCCTTGTGTTTATGTCCTTGTTTATGGGAATTACTATGATTTTAGGCGTAAATGGGGTTATAAGCAGTATGTCGGCTGAGAACTTTATTAAGGAATATATGGACTATAACTTTGAATACACTGATATTCAGTTTGAGCAGTATGAACAGCTCAATAAAGAAGTACCGCAGTTTGACGAACACTTTGTAGAACAAATCAAGCAGCTTGACGGTATTAAAAATATAGATGTTCAAAAAACAGTCTGGGCAGGTATTGACTTTAATGAAAACGATTTAGAAGGCTTTATGAAAATCAAATATGAGGACAGCAAATATAAAGCAAAGGGGCAGTCCTATGAACAGACGATAGAAACACTGAAAGGGTACGCTGAATCTGGTGACTATGGCTGCTATATTACAACGCTTCCAGACGACAGGGTACTGGAAGAATACAATGCAGAGCATCCTGATACGCCTATTGACATGGAAGCATTTAAGCGTGGCGAAACAGCGATTGCAGGAAAAGATACCGAATATAACGCTCCTAATACCGCTTTAGTGGGTGAAACATTGACACTAACTGCCGACAGTACAGACGGCAAGGCAACTGATTTCAAAATTGGCGGAGCTTTTTACTATGACGATTATGATAATACTCTTTCAGAAGGTATTGGCAGACGCAAAGAAATAAATATGGTGCCAGATGTTATCTTTGTCAGCGAAGCGGGTATGGAACGCCTGACAAAAGAACCAATAATTTCCGCAATCGGCGTTGACATTAAGAATTTCAACGATTTAGAGCGAATTGACAGCGAATTACAGGCGATCAACAGTACCTTGACCACATCGGAGTGGCAGCTGAAATCTTCCGTGAATCAGAAAGAACTATATAACCAGATGAACTACTCTTTGAGCTTGCTGGGAAACGGTGCTGCAATTCTGCTCATTGTCATCGGCTTGATTAACTTTGTAAATGTTATGTTGACGGGTGTGGTGGCAAGGAAAAATGAATTTGCCATTATGGAAAGTATCGGAACAACGAAAAAGCAGATCAGGAAGATATTGACCTTAGAAGGCGGTATTTATGCTCTGATTTCTACTCTGCTGATTATGACTTTTGGTAATGCGTTCCTAATGTTGGTGGCAGATGCAGTTCCGCATATGGCAAACTATGCAGTATTTAAATACCCTGTTGCACTTGTCATCGGTTTGATCGCAGCAATCTTTGTAATTTGCTTAAGCGTTCCTGCCATTGTTTACAAGGCAACTTCTGATGAAACGGTCATTGAAAGACTGCACAATTTTGATAGTTAAATGAGGTTGTGGGACGGACGCAGCATTGCTGCGTCTGTTCCTGCAATTTTGTATATTGAGGAAGGTGGTGCGTTTTGCGGCTATGGCAAATATTTTTCTACTTGAAGATGACAAAATTCTGAGCAAGGGTATTTCTATCGCCCTAAAAAAAGACGAGCATATGGTCACAGCAGTCTATGGGTATTTGGAAGCATTGAAGCAATACCAAAAACAAAAGTATGATTTGTTTCTGCTTGATATTAACCTGCCTGACGGCAATGGTTTGGAATTTTGTGAAAAAATTCGTGAAACATCGGAAACACCCGTATTATTTCTAACTGCTAATGATACGGAAGAAGATATGTTGGAAGGGTTTGGCGTGGGTTGTGATGATTATATATCAAAGCCTTTTTCTATCGAAGTTTTACGGAAAAAAGTATTGGCAGTTCTAAAACGAAGTGGCGTAGGAAAATTTCGTATGAAATACAGAGATTTAGAGTTAGATAAAGAAAAGTGTCTTGTTTTGATGAAGGGACAGGAAATACATTTGACCTCAACAGAATACAAATTGCTCCTTTATCTAATGGAAAACAGGGGAAGGGTTGTTACAAAGGCAATGCTTTTGGAACAGCTTTGGGATATAGATGGAAACTTTGTTGATGATAATACCGTGCGTGTGAATATTAAGCGGCTAAGGCAGAAACTGAATGATGAAAAGCAGGAATACATTGTAACAGTTTTTGGCATGGGCTACTCTTTTGGAGAATGACGATGAAGCATTTTGTGATTTATAGAAAACTGATTTTAATTATAGGTACTGCTACGGCGGTGGTATCTGTTGGTGTGTTCTTTTTTATGGAGGACATCCTTTTCCGTACGCTTTTTATCTCTTTTGCATTTGTATTTTTTGGGGGTCTGTTGTTCCTGCTGGACTTTCTGCACAACCGCTATAATGATAATCTGTTAGAGGAGATTACGCTGCTCATTGAAGCATTGGTAGAACAGCAGGAACGGACGGTCTTTTCAGAAGCTGAGGATACCCTGACCGCACGGCTGCAGCATCAACTTCTAAAACTCCGCAATATTTTAAAGGCACAGAATCAAATGCTGACACAGGAGAAAGAACAGATTAAAACTTTAATCTCCGATATTTCGCATCAAATTAAAACGCCCGTAGCAGCGGCAAACACCTTTGCACAGTTATTAGGTGATACAGGGTTATCCGATGAGGAGAGAAGGGAATATATTGCCACCTTGCAGATGTCCCTTGAAAAGCTGACTTTTTTGACAAACAGTTTGATTAAAATGTCCCGTTTGGAAAGTGGCATTATCCGATTAAAACCTGAACAAAGCAGTTTAAATGATATTGTTATGCAAGCGGTAAAAACGGTTTATGCCAAAGCAAGGGATAAAAATATTACGATTACCTTTGATTGTGGGCAGACCTTTGAAGCCCTGCTTGATTTTAACTGGACGGCAGAAGCTGTTACCAATGTACTTGACAATGCTGTGAAATATACACCAAGCGGAGGAGTTGTGGACTTGAAAATCACCGAATATCCATCGTATTTGCGATTGGATGTATCCGATAACGGAATTGGCATTCCTGAAGAAGAACAGGCAAAAATCTTCGGCAGATTTTACCGTGGAAAGCAGTCAGCAGGAGTTGACGGTGTAGGGATCGGTTTATATCTTACCCGTGATATTGTGAATAAGCAGAACGGGTATATCAAGGTGGCATCCGATGAAAAAGGTACGATATTTTCTTTATTCTTGAAAAAAGTTTAGAGAATAATAGTAATTCCAGATAAGTGTACGATATGAATTTGTCAAGATAGTAAATATAAAATAGAAAGATTAAATAAAACATGATAAATGGAGATGGATAATTTATGATTTCAGAATGGATAATTTGCCCGATTTGTGGCAACAAAACCCGTGATAGAGTTAGAGAAGATACTGTTTTAAAGAATTATCCTCTTTACTGTCCGAAATGTAAGAAAGAAACTTTAATAAATGCAAAGAAATTACATATAACCGTCATCAAAGAGCCAGACGCATAGACGCAGAGCCGATGAACTTGTGAGATAACCTCATAAGTCATCGGCTCTTTTTTTACATGAATATAGAATTTGACAAGTCCGCCAAATAAAAAAAACGGTGTTTTGGTGGGCAATTTTGTCATGCTCAGATGGCTATTTTATCCCTCCAGACCTGTTTCAAGTTTGGAGGGATTTCTTATGTGTTGGTCTGATAACACTGTGCTGCTGATTTTAAGCAGCAGTTATTTACATACCGTTCGATAGAGATGAGAATAATCTGTTAAAAAAATTCTTATCTCCATTTGGGGAAATTATGTTCCAAAAGTAGATGTTAAATATCTATATAATAGAATTGTTATTTCTTATAACCGTAAGGGTTTGACAGCCTTTGCGGTTTTTCTTTTGTCGTTTTTTGTTGAATTAAGTCGTAAGCCTGTTTGTGGCGTAGGGTGTCGTTCACCGCCGATCAATCTGAAATTTCAAAAATTCAGATTGATTGGAGGAACAAAGAATGAATGAAAAACATCCTAACCGAAAAAAGGACAAGCATAACCCTTATACGCTGATGATTGTAGAGGGCAGATATTACCTCTCTTTTAAAGATGGGCGGGGTGTTATGCAAAATATTGAAATAGAGAAAGTGCTGTATGACCTGTTTAACCGTTTTGAGCTTGAGGATATTTCCTATCTTAATCGGGTGAGCAGGCACATTGAACACTCCGAGTTGACAGAAAACTCCTTGAATGACCGAGTTTTTTATAAGGAAGAAAGTCTTGAGGAAACCGTTTCAAGGTGCATCGAATACGAACTGCTACATAAGGCAATATCAAAACTGCCCGAAACACAAAGACGCAGGCTGCTGTTGTACTTTTTCGGAGAGTTGTCCTATGAGCAGATTGCCAAGTTGGAGGGATGCACCAAAATGGCGGTTAAAGGAAGCGTTGACATTGCACTAAAGAAGTTAAAAAAACTTTTTGAAAAATTTTAATTTTAGCCTATACGAAACCGCTTTTAAGTGAGCAAACAGGTGAGAGGGATTAAATTCCTTCCACCTGTTTTGCTTTGTGTGGCGAAAACGGGAGTGATCCTTGACAACCGAATATCCATTCGCCAAATACTTCCTCTTTGTGATTGTGATGAGCATAAGCGTGTGCAGCGGTACGCCAAGACCTGTTAAGAAGCAGCGAGCGATGAAAGGGGGTGATCTCATTCATTACCGACTGAAAATATCGGATTGCTTCCGATTTCGCCATAACCCACAAAGAGAATAATGGTACTCCCGTCCAGTCACAGTCCGAGCGTGATAAAACCGTCGCAGGCAATGAGGGCGGCTCTGGCAGACCGTCAGAGGGGTGGAACTCCCGTGGTGTCAGTTCGCTACTGACCGTTTGGCGACTTCCCATAGCATTTCGGGGTGTCGAGGACAAATTGAAATGCTCCTATCATAAAGCCAGATAAAAGGTAGTCATAGGAACAGAGATTTTGCTTATACTCTCCCGACCTTAAATACTTCCTTTTGTTTGGCTGCCTACATAGGCAGAACATACCTGCCTAAATAAATCTGGGAGGTCAAACATAATGGAAAGAAAAATCAAGCGTGGAGATATTTACTACGCAAATCTAAATCCTGTTATCGGCTCGGAGCAAGGCGGAACAAGACCTGTACTTATCATTTCAAACGATGTCGGCAATAAGCATAGCCCTACGGTCATTGTCGCACCCATCACAAGCCGAATACACACTAAAGCAAAATTGCCGACACACACTTTAATCAATGATTTTGAAGGTTTGGATAAGAACTCAATTATCCTGTTTGAACAAATCCGCACCATAGACAAACAACGCCTGCGTAAATATGTTGGTATGCTATCCACAGTCATAATGGCAAGAGCCGATAAAGCTCTTGCCATTAGTATTTCTTTGAGGGAGGTCAATAATGAATGAAATTAAGGTAGATAAAAATGTAGCGGCTCTGAAACTCATTGAGATACTTCTTGAAAAAGGAATGATAAATCAAGCCACATATACAAATATCGTGAAACACGCAAATTCGCACATTTCACAGGCGGCTTGATAATCAGTACAATATATTCAGAAAAATGAATTGGAGGTATGCTTAATGAACACAGCAGTAAATGAATATAATTACAGATTTAAGCTCACAGATTATTCTCTGTTTGACAGAAACAGAGCCAGAAAAGTTGCTATTTATGGTCGTGTTTCAACAGAACACGAAGCACAGTTATCTGCATTGGAAAATCAGTTACAATGGTATGATGACCAAGTAAAATATCATCCGAACTGGACGGTCTGTGAACGATATATTGAAATGTAAACACGAGATTTGATACAATCTGATTATTCCTATACCTTTTGATTTTCCCTACCCTCGGTAGGGTTCATTTTTTATGTAGGGGTTCATTTTCGGAGAAGGGTTCACAAGACAGAAAAAGGCACTCCGCGGGAAACGGAGTGCGCTGTGCTTACATCCTGATTTCTGTGCCGTTCTGAAATGTGAATCGGATGTCGTCCTTGCTGTGAATGGTCACATGGTCGATCATGCTGTACCAAAGTTCATCGGTGAACTCCGTGACCGCATCCTGATTGGCGAGTTCTGAAAGGAACTGTTCGACCATTTCACGATGAGCCTGCTTTTCCGCAATCGACCGCTCCACGGCTTCGAGGCGGTCTTTCGTGCGGTCAAAGCGTTTAGCGAGGCTGTCGTAGCGTTTTTGGTATTCGCCCTGATCCTGTGCGATGCGGGCGTTCTCCGCGATGCATTCCTCGATGAGTCCCGCCACCGTGTTCATATCGACCTGCAGGTCTGTCCGTTCCTGCACAAGCGCGGAGGTGTCGAAGACCGTGTCCTTGATGGCTTCAAAATCCTCGATCAGCGCATCCTTTTCGGTGATGAGGATGTTCATTGCTTTTATGAAAAGGCTCCGTATCTCATCCTCGGTGATGTGCGGCGTTCCGCATTTGCAATCCCCGTCGAATTTGTGGTTGCATTGCCAGATGACCTTTCTGTACTTGTCATTGGAGTGCCACACCTTCGAGCCGTACCAGCTACCGCATTCGCCGCACTTGATTCTGCTTGAAAAAGGGCTGATGCTGCTGTTGCGGTTCTGACCGGGATGTCTGACCGCCATGAGCTTCTGAACTCTGTCGAATACTCCCGGCTCGATGATGGCTGGATGATTGTTCTCCACATAGTATTGCGGAACCTGTCCGTCGTTCTTGATTTTCTTCTTGGTAAGGAAATCTTCGGTGTAGACCTTTTGCAGAAGGGCGTCGCCTTTGTACTTCTCGTTCGTGAGGATGCTCTTGACCGTAGATGCCGACCAGGTCTTTTTCTTTCCGGGCGTAGGGATGCCCTCGGAAGTCAGCACCTTCGCAATCGCATACGGTGAGCGTCCCTGTAGGAACAATCCGTAAATCCTGCGTATGATCTGTGCCTCGTCCTCGTTCAGTACAAGGTTGCCGTCCTCGCCGCGGTCGTAGCCGAGGAACCGTCCGAACGGAACCGTGACCTTTCCGTCTTGAAACCGCTTTCGCTGTCCCCATGTGCAGTTCTCCGAAATGGAGCGGCTTTCTTCCTGTGCAAGGCTCGACATGATGGTAAGGAGAAGCTCTCCCTTGCCGTCGAACGTCCAGATGTTCTCTTTCTCAAAATAGCACTCCGTGCCGTGTTCTTTCAGCTTTCGGATGGTCGTAAGGCTGTCCACTGTGTTGCGGGCGAAACGGCTGACCGATTTTGTAATGATGAGGTCGATCTTGCCCGCCAGCGCATCCTCCACCATGCTGTTGAAGCCGTCACGCTTTTTTGTGTTGCAGCCGGTTATTCCTTCGTCCGCATACACGGAAACGAACTCCCAATCATCCCTGCCTTGGATGTAGGTGGTGTAGTAGTCCACCTGCGCTTCATAGCTGCTTTGCTGTTCCTCGTGGTCTGTGCTGACGCGGGCGTATGCTGCGACCTTCCGTTTTTTCTTGCAGGACAGCGGCGTTGCCGTGTACTTGCTCTTGGTGGCAGGAATGGTTATCACACTCTTTGCCATCTCTCTGTCCTCCCTTTGTAAAAGTGGTATTCGAGGTTGCCGTCCTCAAGAACGGTGATGCCCTCGATCTGTTCTGAAAAGACCTGCTCATCAAAATCCTCCAAGCCGAGGATGTGCGCCGTGATTTGCCGTAGCTGGAAATCGGTGTAATTGATGTTGTCGCAGGTCATTCCTTTTTTCTTCTTTCCCATGCAGTACCAGTACACCCACTTGTTTGCGGAATTGACGCGTTGGTAGGTGTTGCCGCACTTGGCGCATCGTATCTTGCCCTGGAATGCATCCGTGAGCGTGACCTTATGCCTTGGCGGATTCAGATGCAGGTTTTTCCATCGCCGTGTCTCGCCGCCGACAAGGTGGAACTCTATATCGCCGTTCTTCAGAACAATGATGTCCTTGACCCGGCTCTCGAAAATCTCCTCATCGAAAGAATCGGTCTCAAGGACATCGGCGCAGATGTTTTTCAGTTCTTCCTCGCTGAAGTTCACGCTGGAACAGGTCATCCCGGTTTCCTTCTTGCTCCGGCAAATCCAATGTACATAGGTCTTGCCTCTGACTTTTCCTTTCTTGCGGGTGAACTGCGCTCCGCAGGTACCGCAGCGGATTTTCTTGGTAAAGCAGTAGGTGGGATTGAGGAGCGAGGCTCTGCGTTCCATCTCTGCCTTGACCTTTGCGTAGGTGTCGCGGTCGATGATTGCCTCATGGCAGTCAGCCATGTAATACTGTGGCAGTTCGCCGCGGTTCGGAACCTTGTCCTTTTTGATTGGATCGGACACATAGCATTTCTGCCGTCTGATGTCCCCGGCGTAGACCTCGTTGAAAATAAGCTGCCGCACCGAGGCTTCCTGAAAATCGTTACCGAGGATGGTGCAGATGCCTGCGTTGTTCAGGTTATCTGCAATGTCCCGCAGGGTAACGCCGTCGATGTACATCTGAAACATCCATCTGACCGATTCGGCTTCTTCGGGAATGATGATGTACTTTTTCTGCTCCTCATCGTATTGGTAGCCGAGGATGTGCTTGTTGGCCACGCCAATCTCGCCGCTCTTGAACCGCTTGTGGATACCCCATTTCACATTCTCGGAAATGCTGCGGCTTTCTTCCTGCGCGAAAGAAGCGAGGAGCGAAAGCATCAGTTCTCCGTCCTCGGAAAAAGAATGGATGCCTTCCTTCTCGAACCGCACCTCCACGCCGATGGATTTGAGGTGGCGCACTGTTTCCAAAAGGTCGACCGTGTTCCTTGCGAATCGGCTGATTGACTTGGTAAGTATGATGTCGATCTTTCCGGCTTCACAGTCGGTGAGCATTCTCTTGAACTCGTCCCTCTTGTAGGTGAGGGTACCCGTTATTCCGCAGTCAACATACACGCCTGCATATTCCCATTCGGGGTTTTTCTGTATCAGTTCGCTGTAGTAGCTGACCTGTGCGGATGCGGAATGCAGAAGCCGCTCCGTGTCCTTCGAGACACGGGCATACGCTGCGACCTTTTTCCTTGTCGGAAGGGCTGTCTTTTTTGGCTCTAACCTGGTGATTTTCCGCATAAAATCAACTCCTTTCCGACACTATATATCACTCTAAAAGCCAGTTATATCAAGGGTTTTCCCGATAATAATGTAGACAAAGTCGGGCGATATTTTTCGAGGAGTTTTGTCTTGATCTGGTGGTATTCCTCCTCCGAGATGGAACCCTTTTTGAGAAGCGCATCCGCAATCTGAACGGCGGCCTGATACCGCATTTCACGGTCAAATTCCTGCTCACTCATGGCATCCACCGCCTTTGAACCGAGCCGTGATGTAACAATCGTGGGAGCAGTATTTCCTGTGGCTGTTTCCGTAGGCGGAGAAAGGCTTACCGCATCCGGCGCAGCGGAAATCATACACGGCTCTTTTCTTTATCTGCTCCGGGTGAGAATGCCACCAGTTCTCACGGCATTCCCTGGAACAGAAAATCCGCGTCTTTTGTTTTTCTGTCTGCACGAGAGGTGCGCCGCATTCCTGGCAGACGGAAGGAGCGGTATCAGAGGCAGGGGTATCCTGCGGAGCGGACAGATTATTTCTGCGGCAGTAGCTTTTCACGGTATCCTTCGAGATACCGAGCGCCTCGCCGATTTTTGCATAGGTCGCACCTTTGGAGCGGAGTTCCGCTATGGTGCGTTTCTGTTCATTGGTCATGAAGATTCCTCCAATCCGAGGATTCCTATCCTCATGGTTAAACAGAAAAAGGCGGCCGGGATTGAGGGTATGCAAATAAAAAAAGCCTGTGAGCATTCCGAAGAACACCCACAGGCAATCGTATGCGCAGATATAAAGTTTTAGACGCGGGTACAAAAGTCGAGCGAAATCCAGCCCGCGCCGCTTTTCAGCCGTCCCCAGCCTGCGGTCGAGCCTTTGCCAGACTTGACTTCCACGATGGTGTAGATGCCGACGGGAATGAACTGCGTCCTGTCGTAATCCGTCCCCGGTCCTTTGCGGATATTAAGGTCGGAAATGCTGACCTTCACAAGGAACGGAACACCAGCCGATGCCGCCGGAGCAGTTGTTTTCGGTGTGTAGATGTTTACACCGTCCACATCGAACACACTATATCCCGGATTGGCGTCCGCGCACTTCTTGGCGTTTTCCAGAATCTTGAACGCACCTTTCTGCGACTTGGAATCCGCCCAGGTCTTACGGACGCGGTACCATGCGATAGGCGTTTCGGACTCCTTCACATCGTACTGCGTGAGGTTCCACCGCTCGATGATGGAGCAGAGGTTCTCCACATAGGTAAGGCTCGTGGCGTAGCCGCCATCCTTGATGATCTGCACGGCTTTCTTGTAGTCCGTGCATCCCTTCAGCCCTTCGTAGCGGAGCTTGTTTCCGTTCTTTGCGCCGAGCAGATAAGCGGAATGGTCGGCGATGGAATCCTCCACGCACGGATATTTGCGGAAGTCCGCCGTGATTGTTTCGTAGCTGCCGTCCGTGTGCTGCTCCTTCGTCTGCTTGGTGTACTTGCTCTGTCCGTCCCATGTCGAACCGCTCCATGTGTTGCCGGAGAGGGAGCATTTCATACCGAACACATTATTTGCGTTCTGCGCCAGTTCGGATTTGCCGTAGCCGGATTCGAGGATAAACTGCGCCATTGAAACCGATGCGAGGATGCCCATTTTCTTCTGATCGGCAGTAAACAATGTCCCCACACTCTTTACAACATCCGCCTCGGAAAGCCCGGAAAAGGCAGAAGCCTGTGTTCCCTGTGTAGTTGTGGGACCATCGGAACCCCCGGTACCACTACCGAGAGCCGCCGTGACCTTCTCCGCCAGATCGCCCATCCTGGCATACATCCAGTTTCCGGGGCAGGACTTGTTGGCAAACCAGCGATGCACCGTCAGCACCATTTCATCGGACTTCGGCTCATAAGAGAGCGTCTTGTCCTTATCGCCAAACCACAGGAGCTTCTTCTTGCCGTTTCTCTTGCAGATATCCACGCAAAGAGTGATCAGCTTCTGGTAAACCACATCCTTAAAGGCATACGGCTCTGTGGTATCGGACGCGCACTCGATGGTGACCGCCCGCTGGTCGTTGGCGCTGGAGGAGGAACACCAGGAGCGGTTTTTCTCCTCCACATACATTCCCACACGACCGTCCACGCCGATGCCGTAGTTACAGCTTGCCTGTCTGGAAGTCGGCAAGAAGATATTGCCCAGCGTCTCCACCGAGCATTGCCCCACCACGCAGTGGGGCGTAATGCGGTCGATGCTGTGCGTCCGCTGCCCGGAGTGGTTTGGGCTGAGTTTCGTATAAGATACCAATGAACTGTTTGTGTAAGTCACTTAATTTTCCTCCTTTTCCGCTCTGTCATGGAGCTGTGCCAGGATGTCCTTCATCTTCTCCGGCACAGGAAGCCCCAGGTGCGCCGCGTTCTCCAAAAGGCTCACGCCCTCGTTGGAGAGGTAAAAGAAGATGACCGCCGTGCGAAGGACGCTGCCTGTGCCGATCACCTGTACATCCAGGATGTTGGCGATTCCCACCAGCAGGAAGATCAGCACCTTCCGGCAGATGCCCTTAAAGCCCACCTCGCTGGAGAGCTTCTTGTCCGAGATGGCGCACATCACGCCTGTGACGTAATCCACCGCCACGAATACCACCAGGGCGATGAGCAGCCCATCGCAGCCGCCCAGGAAATAGCCCAGCCACCCGCCGATGGCCGCAAAGATCACCTGCGCCGTGTTCCAAAGTTCCTTCATGTTGATACCTCCGTTTCTTGAAATGGTTTTGTGTATGAAAAAAGCGGCCGCCCCGCAGGGCAGTCGCCAGTTCCCGTAAGTTATTCTGTTTGCTTCGGCAGCCATTCCCACAGTCGCATATCCTCCTGACCCAAAGACCACATACACATCCCCCGGAGCTTCCAGCGGTACGCCGCCTGGTTCGCCCAATAGACCAGGGAATCCACGTCCTGGTAGTAGAGGATAGAAAAGCCGTCCGCATCCCCAAGGAACAGCCGGGATATCCAGATGTTGATGTCCTTCGGGATGACCTTTGCTGTATAGTTCCCGCCGCAGGAAATCTCCAGCAGGTCGGAATGGAAGAAGTCATAATCCAGGGAAATGTCCTCGCTGCGGGTGGAACTTTCCTCTACATCGGAGGTCAGCGTGAACACCTGAAACTCCTCATCCCAGGTGCAGTTGGAACGGCTGATCCTGCCGTAGCTTCTAAAGCTGCCGTCCGGCATCTCCACGTCAAACCGCTCATACGGCTCATACGTCCAGGCGTCCCCCAGCCGGAGCAGTTCACAGACCGTGGTGTTGTCTGAGCGGTACCCGGCATAGCCCCCGGAAAAGCCGCTGGCTGTTGCCGTAAAGCGCAGGGTGTAGGAAGAACCGGAATACACCCGCACCCGGTTCCCGCGGATGCGCATCTCCACCGTGTACATAGAGGGGTTGCCCCGCAGATCCGCCGACGATGTCCTTGCGATCTCCTGGCTGTAGCTGCCAAGGAGCGTGGAATCGTGATACAGCTCCACCGCCTGAGTATCGTAGTTTAAACAGCAGAACAGGTTGCCGCAGAACACACCGGCCCGACCGCTGCCGTTTGCCGGGAAAGCCAGCCTGGCCCGCAGATGCAGTTCTGAAAAGCCATCATATTGCCACGCAAGCTCCCCATGCCCTTCCAGCTGGGAGTAGACACGCTCCATCGAATATTCATCCGACCGCCACACCTCAAAGGAGCCGGAGCGCACCATCCAGTAGTCCGTCTCCAGCACGCCGTAATCCTGGAAGTCCTCATACCAGATGAGCGCCGAGTCCGGCTTCCTTCTGAGCATCTCCAGCGTCAGCTTGAAGCCTTTATCGGGTACGGCCATGCTGCCGTTCACATCCTTAAAGCTCCTGGGCGCAAGGGCGAAGGTCGCTTCCCCGGCGGTAGGTTCCTCGGAAAAAGCCGAGCAGACGCGGAAGCCGTAAAACTGGACGCCTTTGGCATCCACTGAAATGGTAATGGTGTGTGTCCCGGCCGAAAGCGTTACGCCGCTTGCGAGGGACGCCCAGAAGGTACTCCGCCAGTACGGCCACCACAGGCGGCTTTCCGTGAAGTGCTTTGTGCTGCCGTCCAGCGCCGCATAGATGCCGTTCTTATCCCAGAAGGGGTAGCAGAGCCGCACCGCCACATCGTAAGTTCCCGCTGCGTTTACCGTAAAGCTGTAGGTCACCGAGCCGTTATCGCCCAGGGTCGCGATGCCGTTTTCAATGGAAACAATGCCGGACGCGCTGGAGTAGCCGTCAGCGTCCCGGTCGATGAGGATGTCCCCGAACCCGGTTTTCTGCTCCTTGCCGTAGGCGGTCAGGTAGCGCCTGCGGTTGTATGTGTCCGCAAGCTGAGGGTACTCGCGGGAAACTGCGTCCGCTCCTTCCATGTAATCGTAGACATGGGGAAAGGCGTAAGGCACCTTGTCATAATCATCCCAATAGGCCACGATAGGGAGAAAGGGTTGAGGCGGCGCGTCACCTGTGAAGTTGTACGCTCCCGTCATCCAGTACCTTGCGGCGTAGTAGGTGTTGGAAACGCCCCGGTAGGTCTCGCCCAGGTTCTCCGGGGTATCGTAAATCTGCCAGTTCCAGCCGTAGGCCGGCATACCGAGGAATATCTTATCCGGGTCCATGACCTGGGTGGCGTAATCGTAGATGCCCTCCAGCCAGCTTCTCGGAGAAACCGGCCCCGGCGCGGAGCCTGCCCAGGCCATGCCGTAACTCATAATAGACGCCGTGTCACAGTAGGCATCGAGGTCCCCGTAGACACACCAGTTCTCGCCGCCCACCGAGCCATTAACGGAAGTCATCCCCGGCAGGCAGATGTTCATGTGCTTCGTGGCATCGTAATTCTTTACCGTATTGTAGATGTTCTGGAACATGGCGGTTGACGCGGCATGGGTGGAGTAGCCGTCCCCTCGTTCCAGGTCAATGTCGATGCCGTCACACCAGGGGTACTTTTCCATGATGCGGATGATCTCCGAAAGGAACATCTCCTGCGCCCCGTTTGTGTTGTCCCGCAGGGCGCGGAAGATGCTGTTCGCCCCGTCATTCGCCACCGTCAGCAGCCACTTGATATGGGGCCATTTGTTGATGTAGGTGAGCATATCCGAAATCGCCACGCCGCTCTCGTAAATCTCCCCGGTGGCCCGCACCTTAAAGGAGAACAGCCCGATCTGGCTGATGCGGTCGCCGTAGTCCCGGAGGGCTTCGTACATCCGGGCATTGCCCATGAACGTCCATACCATGATCTGTTTGCCTTTCAGTGTGTCCATCAGATCGGCTCACCTCCATCCTGCATTTCCTGCATCTCAAACAGCACCCTCGCTGTTTTCCCTTCCGGGAGCGTCACCTTATGCTTGGAATCCCAGGCGGCGCTGTACTGATAAAAGCCCTCTTTTTTCTCCGGGCTTCCATTTTTGGTGCATTCCCGTGTAGAAGCCAGCAGGGCGAGGTCCGCTTCGGCCGGGACGGCATTGGGGAAGGATACCTTCTGGCCGCCCACGCCCTGGCAGAGGGAAACTGCCCCCGCTTCCAGGTCGGACTTGGGGTACAAATGCACATCCAGCCCAGCGGAAGTCTCCCCAAGATTAAAGAGGATGACCGTTTCCTCGCCCCGCACCACACCGTTGAACCAGACAGGGGCCTTGACCTCGCCGTCCACACGCAGCTTTTTAAGGAATGGTTCGGTATGTGGCGTGTATCCCGTCAGCGCCGGGCCTTCCTGGAGCATCAGGTCCGTAAAATAGATCGTGCCGGAGCAGTCCGCAATGGTAGGCTTCACGGTAACGCTCACGACACGCATATCCTGTTTCCGGTTGATAACCTCCGCCAGCCGGATAAAAGCAATCTCAGCCATCCAGCGTCCACTTCATCTCGCAGGGATGGCCTACCCATCCCGTCACCACGGACCCCGCCTGCAGGAGGATGTCCGTGATATAAAGCGTCCCGGTGCAGTTCGTGATGCACACCCGCACCGTGATGGACTTGACCCTGGCGGAGTAATTCTCCGGCGTGATTTTGGCGGAGGTGGATGATAAATATGCCATTTTGTCCTCCCTCCATCAGTACAGGTCAATGAATCTTGATTCCGTACTGCCGTCCTCATATTCAATGACCACTTCAATGCCCACTTGGGCGTCGTCGCTCAGCTTCTCCAGATTTTCCGAGCCGATCTGCGCCGACAGGGTGTAGCTGGAGCGGTTGGCGGGATAAACGGTCTGGGAGAGGCTTTTGGTCATGCCGGCCACGCCCTCCGCCTTGAAGGAAGCCGTGCCGGATGCGCCGTTTTCGCCGTCCGCTTCAAAGCCGGAGCTGACCCAATAGGCAAGCCCGTCATCAGCGCGGGAGTTTCGCAGCAGGTTAAAGGGAACCATTTCCCGGATATCGTTATTGGACACCATGCTGGTGCCCTCCAGGGAATCCGCCGCATTGTCCCACTGGCTGGCGGAGCTGCCCAGGTTTTTGAGCGTAGTGGAAAGCTCCAGCACCGTGTTCCACGGCTCCTGCAGATTGTATTCCCGGCGGACAATTCTTGTGGTGACCGAAAGACCCAACTCCTTATCCTCCACCCGGACGTAATCTCCCAGTTCCCAGGCTTCATGCTCGTAGCCCGTCAGCACGGATAAGTCCATCGCGTTTAACACATAGGAAATGATGGGCTTTGCGTAATCCGCCAGCCGCATCTCGGCGTATTCCTTCATCTGGTAGGGGTTCGTGAAGGAGGAGCAGTCCAGGGTGGAGATTCTCACCTCGTCTGTGTAGGTGAAGTCCTCCACATAGGGCCTTCCGCCGTTGATGTCCGCGAAGGTCATCCCTTCCGCGCCCACGGCGTACAACCGGGTCACAAGCTCCCTGGTGTCCACCACCCGCTGGATGGATTTCATGTTCTTCTTGTAGGCAAAAAGGGCGCCGCTGTCCTTGCCGTTGACCGTCAGCAGATGCACCAGCCGGTTCGGGCAGTCAAAGACCAGGTCGCCGCCGTGGAGGTCTGCGGTATTCCGCAGGATGGACAAAGCGTTTTTCTCCGTGCTGGTCCAGGTGCGCTGTGTCCGCACCGTCACCGTGCCGACGCTCCATTCCGTACCCTCCAGGGCGTATGCCATCGCGGCTTCCGGGTATTCCGCTTCAAAGGTACGTTCCTCCTTGCGGACAGAGAAGGTCAGGTCATAGAACTCCGCTTCCGCGTACACCTCTGTGACGGCGCTGCCGTCCGTATCCCTGGTATCGGTGACCGTCCTGACCTTGTACACATCATCCACGATCTGGATCTTCTTCTCACTGTCGATATAGCCCCGTTTGCCGTCCCGGTAGGGGATCTTAAAGGAAAGGGTGTCCTCGCCGTTGATCTCGCTGGTCACAATGATGTCATAGGCGTTTTCCAGCACCGCCTCCCATGCCCCATTACTGTCCAGCACCACCGGCCTTGCGTAGCCGATCTTCTCATAGGGCGCTTTCGGGATGTCGTAGAGTCGGATGTCGATGAGCTTTGGCGTCCGTGAAGTATCGGAAGTCGTGAGCGTTACCCGGAAACGGATGTATGCCCGGTTGGGAGAAGTCAGCCGCCCGTCTGCGGGAACTGCCGCCCAATCGCTCCAATCGATGAGGTCGTCACTGGTTGATGTCTCCACAAGGGAAACCGATGTTGTGCCGGAAATATACTCGCTGGTCACAGACACACGCCCCGTGCCGGAGAGATTGCAGTCTGCCGCCGCTGTGGTCAGCACACCCTCGGATGGGTAAACGCCGTTTGATACCCGGAGCGTGACTACCCCCGGCTCCGTGATGCCGTCCACATCCCCGGAGGTATCGCCGCCGTTGGCGCAGAGGGAGGAAAGGAAGTAGTTTTCCAAATCTTCTGCGGTGAGCTGGGTATCGCAGTCCAAAAACCAATCGTCCAGCCCTCCGGCGTACCAGTAGGAGTCGGCGTGCATCCCCAGAATCAAATCCGCCGTGCAGGAGCGGTTCAGTTCCCCGGTAAAGGAAAGCACTTCTGATGCCCACACCGTGCCGCTGCCCCGGTCGCCCATCACATACTGCGCCGTCTTGTTGTCCGGCTCGATCAGGCAGGCGATGAAGTACCAACCGCCGTTTACCAGGGAAAAAGGCGGCGTGACCGTCTCATCCAGAATCAGGGAGCCGGTATCGTCATAGAGCATGACCCTCGGCCTGCCTCGGAAAAGGGAGAGGTAGAAGATCGGCTGACCGGGACCGTATCTTGTGTTGAAGATCGGGCAGTAGGTGTTTCCCACAGAATAGGTGGTGGGATTCATCCAGCCGCCGCAGAGGATACGCCCTCCAAGCTCTGCGAAAATGCTGCCGTCATTGGCGACCTTCAGATAGGTCTGCTCTGTGGCAGGGCTGTTTATGTTAAAACGAAAGTAATTGCCTTTCTGCCCGCTACGCATAGATGCGGTGGTGCCGCTCCAGTTGTTAATAAAGGCAGGTCTTTCCGCACCGGAGGAATCCAGAAGGTTGTTGTTTTCATCGGGAGTGGATTCATTCATCCGCCACAGGCCGTCCATTGCCCACTCGACCGGGAACTCGCCTGTGAAGTCTGTCTGTTGATTCAGTATCGTCTTTAGTGCCATCGCCGCTCACCTCCATCTGCTCCTTGCCTGTATTTCAAGCCCCGTAAACACAGCGTTCGACACTTCCACGGAGACAGTATTGTCGCCCACAGAAAGCGTGGGAAAATTCAGTTCCTCCAGATACGGCAGCCCGTTTCGCACCGTGACGCCGTTTTCATCCTCCACATAGGCAGTCATGCGGTCGGTATCCACCACCAGCGTTTCGCCCGCCGCAAGGGTGGCGTTAACGATCTTTAATTCCTGCCCGTTGGTCGTAATGCTGATATGATTTCCTACTGCGGAGGTAATTTCTCCCTCAATGCGGTAGATGGGATTCGACTCCATGTTCCCGGTATCCCGGGTTATGGTATGGCTGCCCTCAGCCGTGATAGAGAAGGTCTCATCCTCGATGGCGTAGCCAAAGGGATCAGGGCAGAAAAAGGTCAGCTCAAAGCTGCCGGAGGAGCGCAGGAGCCGTTCGCACTCTACCGCAGCGTTCAGTCTTGCCATAAAATACCGGTCCGGCACATCATCCAGAATCAGCTGCTTCAAGCCGCCCACCGGGTCAAGCCACGCCGCAATGTCATCCAGCGTAGAAACCAGGGCGGGAAAGCTGTGCCTTGGAAAGATGCTGCAGGACACCACGATCTCCCGGTAGTCAAAGTCCGCTCCGAAGTCGGTAACGCCATACTTTCCAGGAACGGTCGTGGTAAAGTTGCGGAGCCGTCCGCTGACCTGCCAGGAGGTCAGCCTTGCTTTCAGCCCCATGCTCTTTGAAGTAATGTCATTGTATGAAAAGCCCAAAGCATATCCCTCCTTTATGCCGTACTGAACCGTCCCTGGGCGCGGGAACCGGTCTGGATCAGGTTGTAAAGCTCCTGGGAGATCCTGCGGATATCGTCCTCGCTGCGGACGATCATCTGCTGGATGGTGATGAGCGTTCCGAAGGAGGAACCGCCAACGCCGCCCGTGCTGCCGGAAACAGAGCCGACCGTTCCGCTTGCATCAAAAGCAAAGTTCGATGGAACTGCCGACTGCATATCCGCTGCCAGCCCGTCCATTACGCCAAGGATTCCGTTGTTTAAGTCCTCTGCGGCGCTGATAGCCGCACCTGCGCCGTCCTCGATTCCGTCGGCAAGTCCCTGGGTCAGCATATCGCCCACCCACGCCATCTCTCTGGACGGGGAGGAAATGCCGAAGAAGCCCTTGATTTTACTAAGCAGGTTCGAGCAGAAGCCGCTGACCTTGTTCCACAGCCAGCTTGCCGCATTTCCGATACCGTTCCAGATGCCCTTGATGAGGTTCAGTCCGATATTTGCCATCTGGGACACACCGCTTGCAAAGCCCTTCACGATGGCGGAGATGATCTGCGGCACCGCCTTTACGATCTCCACAATGATTTTCGGAAGGTTGGTGATCAGGGCCACAAAAAGCTGTACGCCAGCCAGGATGATCTTGTCGATGTTCCCGACAAGGGCATTGATGATGCTTGTAATGATCTGTGGGATCGCCCCTACAATGGTGGTAATGATGGTGGGCAGGTTCTGAATCAAGGAGATCAGCAGGTTTACTCCGGCATCAATAATCTGCGGGATGCTGCCAAGGATCGCCGTCACCAGCCCGTCGATGATCTGTGGGATTGCCGCCACAATGGCCGTGATGATCTCCGGCAGTGCGGAAATCAGGGAGGTCAGCAGCTGTATCCCGGCGTCGATGATCTGGGGGATAGCCCCGACGATAAATTCCACAAGCGCCGTGATGATGGCGGGCAAAGCCGCAATCAGAACAGGGATAGCGTCTAAAAGCCCCTGTGCCAGTCCCAAAATCAGCTGCAGGGCAGCGTCCAGGATCATGGGTAAATTTTCAATCAGAGTCTGCACGATCTGCGTCACCACAAGGACGATCTGCGGAATCAGGGTAGGGACAGCTTCTGCAATTCCCTGTGCAAGAGTAACAATGATCTGCGCCGCGCCCTCCACCACAGCAGGAAGGCTCTGGATGATGCCAGAAAGAAGCGAGGTCAATATCTGCATCCCGGTGTCCACAAACTGCGGCAGCATGGAAACCGCCGTATTCACAAGCCCCGTGATGGCTCCCGCAAAGGCTTCATCTGCTCCGTCCACGCCGTTTATCATATCGGTAAAGGCAGAGATGACCTCGGAAATGGCGGGAAGGAACTCCGCCCGCAGGCTGTTCTTCACATTGGAGATGGTCTCCCCAAGCCCCGCAAGGGTCTCATCCAGCTGCGCCTGTCCTTCCCTGGATGCCACCAGCGCCTCATTGTTGCGGTAAAATGCGCTGCTTGCCTCGTCATACGCCCCTGAGAGGGTCTCCATGATGAGACGGTTGCGTTCACTTTCACTGGAGCAGGCCGCCAGCTTCTCGTTAAATTCGTCCTCGCTGATGCCTACCCAGTTTAAGGCATCCGCCAGGGAGCCCGTGACCTGTCCCACCTTGGCAGTCTCGTTTGCCGACTCGATCATGCCCTCGATGGGAAGGGCGTCACCGAAGGTGCCATAAACGCCTGCGGCAATGTTCGTCCACTTGGTGATGTCCTGCTCGTTTTGGGCAAGCTGCGCCAACAGCTGTGACGCTTCCGTTGCCGTGTCCGTATCACCCAGGATCTTGTAAAACTCAGTGTAAGATTTCTGCGCCGCCTCGCCGCTGTAGCCGGCCGCTTCAAAGGCGGTGGTCAGCTTGCCCTGGGCTACCCGGTATTCCTCCGTGGCTTCGTCCAGGTTCCAGATGGTGCTGCCAAGCTCCTTGATGCCGTTTAATGCCGCCTGGATGCCGGAGGCGATGAGGTTGCCCATCGCCACCGTGGCTACCGAGAGACCGGAACCTAATTTGTCAGCTCCTTCGGAGGCATCCTCCAGCGATTCGCCCAAGTCCTCCGCCACATCCCCGGCGTCCTTCATCCGCTCCCGGTTTTCCTTAAGTTCCCCGGAAAGCTGGGAGATGCGTCCTTCCAGCTCCTTTGCCTCGCTGGAGCCTTTGCCGTACTGCAGTACGGCATTGGAATAGGCGCGCTTCATCCCTGCAAGCGCATCCTCCTGCCGGGCGATCTCCTGGGAGAGGCGTTCCGTAGCGTCCGCCGCATCCGTTTCCTCCTGGGAAAGGGCTTCAATGGCTCGCTCATTATCGGAAAGCTCCCGCTCCATACTGTTTAAGGCGGCTTCTGCGTTATTCAGCTGGATCTGCCAGTTCTGGGTTCGGCGGTCGTTCTCCCCAAAGGAGTCGGCGGCATTTTGGAGGGCGGCCCGCAGGAATTCCACCTTGTTTTTCTGTGCCTCGATTTCCTTATTCAGCACAGTGTTCCTTGCGGAAAGCGCCTGCACGGACTTATCGTTTTTATCAAACTGCGAGGACACCAGCTTCATCTCGGAGCCAAGCACCTTGAAGGACTGGTTGATCTCGGACAGCGCCTTTTTAAATTCCTTCTCGCCATCAATGCCAATCTTCAGACCGAAATTATCCGCCACGGGCCACACCTCCTCTCTTCGCCCTCATGGACTTCATATCCCTCGTTTCCGTGTAAACACGAAAACTCGCTCATTCCGTCATTCGTCCTCTCCCCAAAAAGCCATACGGCTTTCCGGGGACCCCGTTAGATTCCATAGGGAATCACATCGTCAATGGTCAGCACCTGTTTCGGCTTTGCGATTCCCATAAATTGCTTATGGCATTCCCAGAGGTCCATAAGCAAACCAAACGGCATGAGCCACACCTCATCCTGCGTAAGATTGAGATGGGCCATGCCGTAATACAAAAGCCGGGTAAACAATTCTGCATCGCTTACCCGGCCGCTGTGTTTTTTCCCTCCGGCTCACTTTCCACGTTCCGCTTGGTACCCCGGTACATTGCCTCTATGATGGCGTCCTTGTAGTCGGTTAGCTCCATCGGGGAGGTGAGAAGCTCCACCTCATCGGCGGTCAGTTCCGGCTTTTTGTCCTCCGGGTGTTTCAGGTTGTGGACGAGGATGGGCTGGTTGCAAAGGAGCGTAATGAGCCAGACAATTTCGTCCAGCGCCATTTCAAAATTCTCTGCTTTCATCAGCTTCTCGCCCAGGTTTTCCAGACCGCCGTAGCGTCCGGCGATCTGCTTTGTAGCACGGGTAGTCAGAAGCATCTCATATTCCACGCCGCCGATGGTGACCATCGCTGTTCTTTCATCCATGACTCAGATCCTCCTTAACCTTCGCCGTCCAGAGAAGCCGCAGCGGCTTCCGCATAGGACGGTTCGTAGACTTCCTGGTACCAGTTGGTGATGGTAGATGCAGACACACCTGCGTCCCCCTCGGTGACCTCGGCCTTCCAGGGGTGCTTGCCCTGACCGTCCACCTTATTGCGGCGCATGACCGTCCCCTCGATGGTGGGAGTGGAGAACTCAATGCTCTCGCCCTTGGTGGTCAGGTTGGTGGCAGGAATGCCGAACTTCACCTTGTACAGCCAGAAGTAGCGGTACTTGCCGTTTGCTTTCTTTGCACGAAAGCCGATGGCGACAGGTGCGCCTCCGTCCTCACTGGCGGAGATGATAACACCGTTCTGGTCGATCACCGCGCCCGTCAGGTCAGACGCTGCGGCTGCGCCGATATCATCCACGCCAAGAGTGAGGGTGCCGCTCTGGAACTCCTTCACCACCTCCGCAGCGCCATCATCCGCATACAGCGTAGCCTCCGCAAGCTCCACGGAAAGCTCTGCGGTCATGGCTTTTGCAAGGGAGACGGGAGTGGCATAGGTTTCGTTGCCATCCTCATCCTCCGTGATTTTTGAATAGAAAAGTTTATCAAGGCCAATGGTAGCCATATCTCATTCCTCCAATCTAAACAGTTTCGCCACGTCAATGGCGTAGTGGTGGTAGCCGGTATCGTCCTCATGCCCGATATACCGTCTGTCCGTAATGGTAAAATCAGCAGCAAGCAGAGCTTTGGAAAGCTGCTTTTTCCGCTTCAGATAATTGCCCCTTGAGAACAGGGAGAGCCGCGCCTCCTGGGTCTCGTATTCCGGCAGGTTATCCGCATGAAGTTCATAGGTATCCGCAAGCGGCGTGACCACCACATACTCCTCCGGCGGCTCATCGGAGAACACGCCGGTTTCAACAGGCAGACCGATTCCTTCTATCACAATTTTCAGTTCCGAAAGTAAACTCAAATGTTCTCCACCTCCTCGTCCAGCTTTGCCTTCATGGCGCTGATACAGGCGTTTTTGGACGCCGACCGGGCGGGCTTCAGAAACGGTTTTGCAGGCTGGCCGCTTTTGCCGTATTCTAGGATGGTGGCAATTTTGGCATTGCTGTCGCCGTCCGAACGGGGCTCGGAAAAGCCAACCTTTATGTCAAAATCCCCGTTCCTGTCCTGCAGGGCGGGAGAAGTGCCAAGGGAGCGTAAAAGCTCCCCGGTGCTTCTGGAGTCATACTTTGTCCCGCTGCCAATGACAGACTGCAGGTTGGAGCGCACCTTGTCTTCCACGACCTCTGCGCCTGCCTCCAGCACTTTCGGGATGATCTCATCCGTCTTATCCGCCAGCCGGGATACCTTCATCAGAAAGTCCTCCGGCATTTTCATTTGAACCTTAGCCACCCGGTTTCACCTCCTGTGCCAGAACCTCCAGATACATCCCTCTGCCTTTGACATCCTCTACAGAGGTGATCTCGAAAGTATGCCCATCGCAGAGGATTCGCATATCCGTAGTCACGGTGAGGTCAGGAATCACTCGGAACCGAAAAAGGTCGGTGGCAGTGGAGAAGGACGCCATGTTCGCCCATTTCTCACTGCCGTGCCGACCTTCTCGGTATGCCCGCACCTCCGCAACGGTCACATCCGTTTCCGTCTTGAAACCGTCCTCATCCTGCGTAAACCGTTTCTCTACGATGGAAAGGAAGGTGTTCATCTTGCCAAAGCTCATACTCACACCTTCCAATCTCGGTCAAGCCGTAAGAGAAGGTTGACCGTGTTCCACACCTGCTGCGCCGCATTGGTGTTGTCTGCGAAGAAGCCGCCTGTGGAGCCGTCCCTGGACTCATAGAAATGCGATGCCAGCATGATCACCGCTTGTTCGGTAGTGGCTGGCATCGCATTGTCTGTATAGTAACCTTCCGGGATATGCTGGTAGCTTTCCGCATAGGAGACAGCGGCGGTGATGTAGCCCTTCAGAAGTTCATCATCCACCGAATGCTCCAGAATGAGACTGGCTTTTACTTTCGAGAGCAGTTCTTCCATCACCGCCGCCTCCTCTCATTAGGCCGCAGACTTCTGCGCCAGCACTTTAATGGCTTCCGGCAGGATCAGCTTGCCGTCCACACGCTGGGAGGCAAGGAAACCTACCTGGCCGGTAGCGGCATACAGCTCGTTCAGGCGCTTGAAGGAACGGCCCTGGCGGTCAGCGATCCAGTAATAGCTGAAATCACCGAAGGCTACGGTCTTGGCGTCTGCGGCAATGGCAGGCATATAGGCAGAGGTGCGTACCGGCTTTCCAAGCAGCAGGTCAGGAGCGCCTGCGGTCAGGGAAGGCTGCCAGAGGTACTGCCCCTGGTTGTCCTTCAGCTTGCGGATGGCCTTGATGGTGGAATCGTTTAACACCCACACAGCGTTTCTGCGGTAAGGGGCTTTCAGGGAATAGAACAGGTCGATCAGCTCATCGGCAGTGATCGCCGTAGCAGACGCAGCGGTAACGCCGGTCTCTGCACTGCCCGTTGCGGCAAGGATACCCAGAGGCTTTCCGGAGCCGTCCCCGGTAAAGAATGCTTCCTCCTCCTTAGCGCCGATGCGGCGGGCGAACTCACGGGAGATGTAGCTCTCCAGATCAAAGACGCTGTCATTGAGCAGTTCCTCAGAAACTTTGATCATGGTACCCAGCTTGTAAGCGCCGATGGATACCTGACCGAAGGAGTCGTCGCTTTCCAGATATGCGCCTTCCTCATCGATCCAGGATGCGGTACCCTTGGTAGCCACCACGGGGATCTTGCGGTCGCCGCTGGAGGTCTGGATGATCTTTGCCAGCTGACGGAAGATGTTCTCCTCCTCCAGAGCTTCTACCAGAGTGCGCTCGTACTCGTCAGGAACGAGATACCCACCCTCGGAATCAGTGCCGATCTGCAAAGCGTTCATCACGGTGGGCATAGGGGACTTGGAACGCATCATGTTCCAGAAGTTCTGGCGGTACTCATCGGTAGCGCGGCCGGTCTTGGCAGTTTCCTTGCCGTTCATGGGCTTTCCGGTGAGGGGCTTGTTTACCGGACGGTTCAGCTCCGCCTCCAGCGCCTCCTGACGCTCCAGACGGGCGATCTCCTTGCCGAGATCGGTGATCTCCTGCTCCATGCGGGAGTAGGTGGCATCGTCCTCAGCGGACAGCATACCTTTGTCGTTTCTGTGGGAATCCAGGAATGCCTTGGTGGCCTCCCAGGCTTTGGCGCGCTTCTCGCGCAGTTCAAGAATAGTCATAGTCGTTATCCTCCTTAAAATTTCATCAAATTAAGCCGTTCGTAGAGACTGTCTACGGAGCGGCCCTGGGGTTTGGAATCTTCAGTTTTCTTAGGATTGGTCATGCACTTCGCTGCGATCTTGTCCATCAGGGAATTGACCACAGCTGCTTTGGAATACAGCATGGACACCGCAGGCGGCTCCATGTCCTCCGGGATTTCCGCCCGGCTTAAAACTCCATCGGCAAAGCCAAGCTCCACCGCCTTGTTCGCGTCCATCCAGGTTTCCGCATCCATCAGGTGGGACAGCTTGGCGCGGGACAGCCCGGTCTTGATCTCATAGGCGTTGATGATGGAATCCTTCACGCTCCCGAGCATCTCGATGGCCTTCTGCATTTCTGCGGTATCGCCCATCGCCACGGTCATAGGGTTGTGGATCATCATCATGGAAACAGGGCTGACCAGCACCTTTGTGCCAGCCATCGCAATGACCGATGCGGCGCTGGCCGCAATGCCATCGATCTTGACCGTAACATTGCCCTTGTAGTCCATCAGCATATTGTAGATTTGTGCTGCCGCCACGCAGTCGCCGCCGGGGCTGTTGATCCAGACGGTGATGTCGCCGGAGCCAGCCATCAGTTCCTCCTTGAAAAGCTGCGGCGTGATGTCATCATCAAACCAGCTTTCCTCGGCGATGGTGCCGTTCAGGAACAGCGTTCTCTCCACTGCTTCCGTCTGATTCTCCTGATTCGTCACCGTCCTGTTTGTCCACTTCCAGAACTTCTTCATCGGGGTTTTCCTCCTTTCCGTCATCGTTCGGTTGTGTATCTGCAAAAGCTCCGGCGTTGCCAAGCGGGAGCATATTGCCGTTAATAAGGTAGAGATCGCCGCCATCCTCGGCTGGGATACGGTCCATATTCTCCAGTTCCCGGATGTCGTTGGCGCTCATCCATCCGTTCTGCCTTGCCGTAGCATAGCCGCTCATGCGGCTGGCATAGTCGCCGCGAAGCAGACCCTCCACATTGAACTTGGTAAAATACTGTTTCTTTTCCTCTGCGGAAAAGAGCGTCCGCTGGATGGATTGCTCCCAGCGTACCAGCCAGGGCTCCAGCGTGTATTTCACGAACTCCAGCGACTGTTGCTCAATATTGGAGAAGCTGGACTTTTCTAGGTCGCCAACCATATGGGGTGGCACTCGGAAAATACGGGCAATCTCGTTGATCTGGAACTTTCTCGTTTCCAAAAACTGCGCCTGTTCTGGGGAGATGCCAATAGGCGTATATTTCATGCCCTCCTCCAAAACGGCTATCTTATTGCTGTTGCTGCTGCCGCCGAAGGTGGACTGCCAGCTTTCCCGGACACGGCCGGGGTCTTTGATGGTTCCCGGATGCTCCAGCACGCCGCCGGGTGCTGCGCCGTTAGCAAAGAACTTCGCACCATACTCCTCACAGGCGATTGCCATGCCGATGGCGTTTTTCGCCATCGCTATGGGGGAATAGCCCACCAGACCGTCAAAACCCAGGCCAGGAATGTGCAGCACATCCGAAGGATTCAGCCGCACGACTGTGCCCTTGACTGTGGGCGTATCGTCCGTACTGACCGTGTATTCGTAGTAGAGCTTGCCGTCCCTGTCACGGTCCACCGTCATCCTGTCCGGCATCAGCGGATAGAGGGCAATGACCTCACCTTTACCGTTACGGATGATCTGGGCGTAGGCGTTGCCCCACAGGAGCAGGTGCGTCATGAGGGTTTCCCGGAACACGAAAGAACTCATCTCCGGGTTCGGCTCATCGTGGAGAAGCAGATACAGCGGATGGTCAATGGCTTTCTCCTTGCCGCCGTCCTCCTTGTAACGGTAGAGGTGCAGCGGCAGACCTGCCACCGCTTCCGCCAGGATGCGGACGCAGGAATACACCGCCGTCATCTGCATGGCGGAGCGTTCGTTGACACGCTTGCCCGCCGAGCTATTGCCAAAGAAAAAGCTGTAGGCACTGCCAGTAGTGCGGTTCTGGGGCTTGTCCCTGGAACGGAAAAGCCCTGAAAAGATACCCATATGTGATCACCGTCCTTCCTCAAATAAACAAAAGGCCCCGGCTGTCATAAACCGAAGCTCCCGTATCGTTGCCGCAGCGGATCGCACGGTCAAGCCCCATAATGGTGGCGATGGCCCCGTCGATCTTCTCTGTGGATTTTTCCTTGTCCGCCTTGATGTTGCCTGCCGGGTCGGTGCGGATGTAGATGTTGTCCATCATCCACCGCAGCACTGGGTGGCCGCCGTGGGCGATCTTTTCCTCCAGCACCAGCTTCATCAGTTCCTTGGTAGGAGGACTCATATCCTTAAAGCCCTGTCCGAATGGGACTACTGTAAAGCCCATGCCCTCCAGGTTCTGCACCATCTGCACAGCGCCCCATCGGTCAAAGGCGATCTCACGGATGTTGAACCGTTCGCCGAGGTTCTCGATAAATTTCTCAATGTAGCCATAGTGGACCACATTGCCCTCGGTGGTCATCAGCACACCCTGGCGCTCCCACAGGTCATAGGGGACATGGTCACGGCGCACACGGAGATCGAGGGTTTCCTCCGGTATCCAGAAGTAAGGCAGAACATAGTATTTGTCCTCCTCGTCCAGCGGCGGGAACACCAGCACGAAAGCTGTGATGTCCGTGGTGGATGAAAGATCCAGCCCGCCGTAGCAGATACGTCCTTCCATGTCGTCCTCGGAAACCAGAAAGGCGCAGGCGTCCCACTTGTCCATCGGCATCCAGCGGACAGACTGCTTCACCCACTGGTTCAGCCTAAGCTGCCGGAAGGCGTTCTCCTCGCCGGGGTTCTGCTGGGCTGATTCACAGGCGGCTTTGACCTTGTCGATGCCCACCGTAATGCCAAGGGACGGATTAGCCTTCTTCCACACCTCCGGGTCTGTCCAGTCCTCATTCTCAGCTGCTCCGTAAATGACGGAGTAGAAGGTGGGATCGACCTTCCTGCCTTCCGCAATGTCGATAGCCTTTTGATGTACCTCATAGCAGATGGAGTTGGTGTCGTTGCCCGCCGTGGTGATCAGGAAATACAGCGGCTGCATCCTGGCGTCCCCGGAGCCCTGGAGCATGACGTCAAAGAGTTTCCGGTTTGGCTGGGTGTGAAGTTCATCGAAGATCACGCCGTGGGTATTAAAACCGTGCTTATTCGCCACATCCGCCGAAAGCACCTGGTAGTAGGAGTTGGTGGGCAGGTAGGTGATCTTCTTCTGGGATTCCAAGATCTTCACACGCTTGGAGAGGGCCGGACAAAACCGCACCATATCCACTGCCACATCAAACACGATCTTTGCCTGGTTGCGGTCGGCGGCGCAGCCATACACCTCGGCACGTTCCTCGCCATCCCCGCAAAGGAGCAGGAGCGCCACAGCGGCAGCAAGCTCAGATTTGCCCTGTTTCTTCGGTATCTCAATGTAGGCCGTGTTAAACTGTCGGTAGCCGTTGGGCTTTAATACGCCGAACAGGTCACGGATGATCTGCTCCTGCCAGTCGATCAGTTCAAAGGGCTTTCCCGCCCAGGTGCCTTTGGTGTGGCAGAGGGACTCGATGAACATGACCGCATAGTCGGCGGCGTCCTTATCATAGTGCGAGGCCTTCGCCATGAACTTTGTAGGCTTGTATTTCTTCAGTTTTCGCATAGGCACCACCTCCAAAATGGCATAAAAATAAGCCGCATTGCTGCGACTTCCAAAATGGTTCTGTACGAGAGAAAGAGCCATGCGGCTCGTTCTCTGCTGGTTCTCTTTACTGCTGCATCGCCCAGGCGATGGCGTGGCCGTCATCCTCGAACTCAACCCCGCTGGCTGCTCTCAGCCCGATCATCCCTTCGCAGGTGCGGTCATCGGTAAGGAACTCGTATACCGCGCCGAAGTAGCAGGGCTTGTTCATCCCGTTGTAAAAATGTCCCGCCATCACAATCTTGTCCCCGAAGGTTAAGATCCTGCTCCACCGGCATTCCAGGTCTTCCGGGGTGGTGGGGTTCGGCAGTCTGTACTTTTTCATTGCTTCATTGATCGTCATGGTTTTTGTCCTCCGTTTTCTTTGTTTTCCCTTTCGGTGTGTACATATTCGCTCTAAACGGAGGATATATCAAGTTGATTCTGCGTCATAATCTACACAAATATCTGAGATATAAACTGTGTAGATTATCCCTGCGTGTGGCGGTGGATCGTCTCAAGAATCTGCTCCTGTTCAGATGGCTTCACGCCGATGGACTGGAGCGCCTGCCTGGTGCCGCAGTCCGGACAGATGAGGGTTTTGTTGTCCTCCCTGGAAAGCGCCGGAGCGCCGTGATAAGGCCTACCACAAAGCGGGCAGACCGCCGTCCTTATGATATTATCCTTCATAGCCGCATACCTCCCTGCATTTATCATAGGCGTCGATCAGAATGTTTTTGTCGAAATAAAAGGTGTCGTACCCCTCAAGGCAGGTTCTCATGTAAAAGTTGGTGGGGACGCCGATGGGGCGCTCCTCGTGCATGATGTATGCGAATGCGTTGACCGTCCTGCGCTTGCCTGTGCGGATACCCTTGTATTGCAGCTTGATGTCCTTCTTGTAGTAGAAATTGGGGAATCCTTCATAGCGGTCGAGGGCGGCTTCATCCGCAGCCGTCACCTCCCAGATCGCCACGGGAACCGTGCCGCCGGCGCATTCCTCAATCGTGAGGTAGGACCCGGTCTTGCTCCCCTTGAACAGCAGCTCCCAGCCTTTGAGGTTTGCCGTGCCGAGGATCGTAGCGTGAGGGCAGCGCACCCGCATCTGCGGGACATTAAGGTTGCTGCCGTAGGCGATGTAGTATCTTTTTTCTTTCATGTGTATCCATCCTTTCCTGGAGGACTTAGGTTACTTGTCCTTCTACCACCCTAAGACCGCCGAAGCGGTCAGGGGCAGGGCATTTAACCTAAATCCTTCAAGCAGCTCTACCGTGCCGGAAAGCTGTGTCCCCGGTCAGGTTGCGGGTCAGGAAATCTCTGGCCGTTGCAAATTCCTCGCCGATGAAGCCCAGGCGGAGGAGCCAGGTGCGCATGGCGTATTTGGGGTTCTCGTTTTGCTGGGGCTTGGGGCTTGCCGTCCGCACATCCTTTGCCATCTGGCTTAAGGCCAGGCAAAGCTGGATGTAGCTCTTAAGCTGCCCTGCGTGGATGCCGCCCCTGCGCTCTGCGGTCGGCTCATCGAATTGGAAAAGCCGGAATTCGACCGTCCCCTTGGTAAAGGTAGCGTGGAGGTTCAGCATATGGTAGCGGCTGTCGTTGTAGTGGTGGCTCCTGCCGCAGCTTGCGCCGTTGCTGGTGTACCAGATGTCCGCAAGGTGCGCCATTGAGCGGGGCTTCCTGCGGTTGACCTGTTCCAAAAACCGTGGGTCTACCGTGCGGCAATAGCGGCTCATGCGGCCCCGGTCGAGTTTCAGCGCCTCAGCGATCAGGCTCTCATGGCTTGCCATGATGTTGGCAAGGTTGCGCAGGCTCTGCGGCGTGTGTCCCTGCGCCCCGATGTGGATGTGGACACCGCATCCTCTGGAGGCGTCGCTCTTGGCGCCTGCGTGTCTGAGCTGCCTGCAAAGCTCCTGCAGGGTTTCGATGTCGCCGTAGGTCAGGATCGGGGTGACCAGTTCGCATTTCTGCTCGTCCGGCCCTGCGATGGAAACATCCTTCTGGAATTTCCACTCGCGCCCATCCGCATCCCAAGCCGACCAGGTGCTGTACCCGTTGCGGCTGGCAGTGTTCTCGTATCTGCCTGTGCCGAAGTAGGCGGCGGCAACCTTCGCTGCCTTCTGGCGGGTGATGCTGTTCATCTCGACCTCGACACCGATGGTCTGGTTCTTCATCTCTGCAATCTGCCTTGCTGTTTTCTCGTTCATTCTGAAATCCTCCGTTTTTCTGCCTCGCGGCTGTGTGTTTTCCCTTTCGGTGTACACATATTCGCTCTAAAAGAGGATAATAGCAAGTTCATTCCGCGTTATATATTACACAAAGATGACCGCAGGATATTGTGTAGTTTATGGCTGTTTGCCGCCATCCGATATTGGCTTGAGAAGGCCGTTTTCCTCCTCATCAAGGATAGCAAGAGCCAGGCGGAATCCCGTCCGCAGCCCATCGATGAAGTACTCCTCAGCGGTCATGCCCGCAATGGCGGCTTGTAGACAAATCATCTTATCGAGAACTGTGGCTGCCTCCTGATCCAGCATGGATCGGAGCTTTTCTTCTTCATCAGCCAGACCGGCAGCAGCTTTTCCATACTCCGAATTACGGTCAAACTGCTTTTCATTCGGATTGATGTTCCCATAGAAGAAGTCCTTCAGAATGTTATTTGGCACGGCGGTCACCCACCTTTCTCACAATATCCTCCCCATAGACCACGTTCAGGCCGCTGCCATTGTCCCAGCGCATGAGAAGGGAACCAGTATCATCCACGCCTTTGACGGTGCCTTTCGTGCCAACAGGCGGGGCCTGGACATCATCCATCCGCACCAGTTCCACACGGGTGCCGGCAGGATATTCCCGGCGGATGCGCTCCACAATCTCTCTACTCGGAAACTTCATGGTTCACACCTCCATCCTTGAAAGCCGAGGAACCGGTCAGATTCTTCAGCAGGATCTTGCGCTCCGCTTTATATTCGCTGCCGATGAAGCCCAGGCGCAGGAGAAAGCAGCGGAAGGCGTATTTCTCGTTATCCACTGCTTTCTCCGTGACCGTTACCCGCTTGGCGTTTTTGCTCATCTCGCAGAGTGCGGAGATGAAGTGGGTGTAGGCTTTGACCGAGTCGGCATCCGGCAGTTCCGGGAACCAGGGGAATGCCACCCGGTCTTCCTGAATCTCGATGGGCAGAGTGTCCACGCCGAGCGCCTTTTTGATGAGACCGCCCTTGGCGTCCAGTAGCTTGGTGAGGTTGCCAACCGCCACCTTGTCCAATGGGATTTCCACCATAAGCCCCACAGTTTTGTTCTGTGGCGCAGTGTCGATGGCTTTGGATTCTTCTTCGGTGGGCAGTTTCTCGCCGTCGTGCGCCTCGCATTCAAAGCCTGCGGCGGCGATGGTTTCAAGTACCTGCTCGACCTCCTCGCTGTCAGCGCGGTCGTCAAACAGGAGCGTCCCGTCCTTGGTGACCGTGAAGTAGTCGATCTCATAATTGCAGGTAGGCATGAATTTGTATTCCGCCCTGGCACCCGTGGCATCTGCGATGACCTTGACCAGTTCCTTGCGTTTTGCGCCTGTCACATTGTATCTGATTTCCATGTGCGAAAACCTCCTTCGTTTTTGGTAGTCACATATTCGCTCTGAACCCCTGAAATATCAAGCGATTTCCGCACATTTTGCTGTAGAATAGCTGCCGGATCATTCGCCGGATAACTGTGCATAGTACACGATGCCGGAAAGCACAAAACAGACGTTAGGCAGTGCCACGCCGTTGCCCCACATCTTGTATTCCGCAGAGTCGGAGTGGGGGTCTTTCAGCCACTTAATGATCTGATTGCGGCTCTTTGGCTTGGAGGAGGTTCCCATGACCCTTCGGTGTGTTTCAAACACCTCTGTCCAGAACTCGATCTCATTCTCGGTCGGCTCATCAGTTCCAAGCGCATCGCACCACCAGCCCGGGAACCCCTGCAGTCTGGCGCATTCGGTAGGCGTCAGTCTGCGGACGATGTAGTCAGGCTCCTTAGATACCGTAGGCGGATCTTTGAAATCTGTAGCGACCAACGTTTCCGTCACATCATCATCCGTAAAATTGGTGTGGAAGGAACTCTTGCTTGAATGGTAGATAGGCTGCCCGACCGCTCCCGGTCCTTTGGACACCATCGTTGGCTCGATTTCCGTTTCCACTGTAATTCCGAACTTGGCGTTCCGTCCCATGTTGTATGTGGCGCGGTCGATTCCGTAAGCTACCGCATGGCGGTCGGTGGCGTCCAGCGTGAAGGACACATCCTCGTTCACGCCGCTGCCCTGGGGACCGTTCTTGTCAGACCTTCCGATCATAGAGCCTTGCACAGCCACCACAGCCATACCGCCCTGGTTGCAGGAGGGATTGCCGCCGTTTGCGTCCAGGCAGCGGGAGGTATCCGCTTCATAAAAACCGCTGTGAGGATTGTCCGACTGCATGGCGTGGCTCTGCTTGGAGCAGATGCCGTAGACCTTGACAGCCAGCTCATTACATCTGGATTCGCCCACATCATGGGTGTTCAGCGTATTCGCCACGGTTCCGTCTTTCCACTGTTGCCCTTCATCGGAAGAGTGGGGGCGGGTGCCTTTCACAAACGGCACAAACACCGTCTGGTCGTTGTTGCATCCGAGGGTGGCAGATTTGTTGTCCTGGATCAGCGCACCCTTGCCACCACCCTCACAGCCGGAGCGGATTTTCAGCGTCTTTGGCGTTTCCACCACGAAGGGCTGATTGTTGCCGCCTGTTCCGTAAGTAGACATGACCGTGGGCGCTGTTTCCAATGGACCGGTGTATCTGGTGTCCTGGCTATGGTTCTCATAGACCGCCGCCGGCACCGTCCCCGCCCGGAGAGTGGGAGGGGTTTCTTCCTCGTACCCGATGGAGCGGCTGTGTGCGGAATGCTCGGTGCAAAAGCCCGCAGATTCCATCACGCAGGGAGGATGGTGGGCCTCCGCCCGGAGGGTGCAGGTGACACCGTCCGTCACATCCATGCGGTTTCCGCCCTGATCGTTCAGGCAGACGCAGCCTGCCGCTCCAGCGCCTTTCTCAGAAGTTCCGGCAGCTCCTTGCCACGAACGGAAGCCCTGCGGAGTATACCCAGACACGCCTTCGGACTCAAATAGTATTTTTCCGGCACTCCCGCCTGCAAAATCTGCGACAAGGTAGATGCGTTTTCTGCGTTGGGGAACTCCCCAGTACTGTGCATCAAATACCCGCCATGCGAGACTGAAATTATCTGCCACGATCTCTCCGGCGGTCGTCCATTTCTCAGGTCGAGGAGTATGAATTTCGTATCCTTTGACCGAGCAGATCTCTTCGAGGACGGACTGGAAGTCCGCACCCTTGTTGGAACTGAACGCGCCGGGGACGTTCTCCCAGACGATATACCTTGGATATCTGCCATCAGTTGCACACCTCATTTCCTTTACGATCCGGACGGCTTCATAGAAAAGGCTGGAGCGGGAGCCGTCCAGACCTTCCCTCCGGCCCGCGATGCTCATGTCCTGGCAAGGGCTGCCGAAGGTAATGACATCCACCGGCTCAATCTTCCCACCGTCCATCCGGGAGACATCGCCGTAATGCTTCATAAACGGAAGCCGCTTTGTGGTCACCCGGATGGGGAACGGCTCGATCTCCGATGCCCAAACGGGGGTAATGCCGGAGAGCAAGCCGCCAAGAGGGAAACCGCCGGAACCGTCAAACAGGCTGCCGAGGGTCAGTTTATTCCGTTCCATCCGCAACCTCCCCATAACTGTATGTCTTGCCGTCCCGAAGGACACTCACTCCATCCGCAGTGCCGGCCTGCTCGATGTAGCGGTTCACGATGACATCGCAGAACTTCTCATCCAGTTCAATAGTGCGGCAGATGCGGTCGGTCTGCTCACAGGCAATGAGGGTAGAGCCGGAGCCGCCGAAGGGGTCAAGCACTACCGAGTTTGCCATGCTGGAGTTGCCGATGGGATATGCCAGCAGAGGGATTGGTTTCATGGTGGGATGGTCGCCGTTCTTCTTGGGCTTGTCGAACTCCCATATGGTGGTTTCCTTCCTGCCCGTGTACCACTGGTGCTTGCCGTTTTTCTTCCAGCCGTACAGCACAGGCTCATGCTGCCACTGGTAGGGAGAGCGGCCGAGGACCAGGGACTGCTTCTTCCAGATACAGCACCCGGATAAATAAAATCCTGCATCGGCAAACGCCCTGCGGAAATTCAAGCCCTCGGTGTCGGCATGAAACACATAGATGGATGCGTCCGCCGCCATGACCGACTCCATATTTTTGAATGCGGCAAGGAGAAACTCGTAGAATTTTTCGCCTGCCATGTTGTCGTTCTTGATCTTGCCCGCCGATCCTTCGTAATTGACGTTGTACGGCGGGTCGGTGATCACCAGGTTGGCCTTGATGTCATCCATGAGCGTGGTGTATGTCTCTGGATTGGTGGAGTCCCCACATACCAAGCGATGTCTGCCAAGCGTCCACATATCGCCAAGTCGGGAGAAGGTGGGCTTTTGCAGTTCCGCATCCACATCGAAGTCATCCTCTTTAGCTTCGATGCCGGCATCGAACAGCGCCGCCAGCTCCTTTTCATCAAAGCCGGTCAGCAGAGGGTCAAAGTCCATGCCCTGCAAAGACTCGATCTCCACCCGCAGAAGCTCCTCATCCCATCCGGCGTCCATTGCCATACGGTTGTCCGCAATGATATAGGCTTTTTTCTGAGCTTCGGTAAGATGGTCGGCAAACACACAGGGAACCTCTCGGATGCCTTCTTCCTTTGCCGCCAGGATTCTGCCGTGGCCTGCAATCACGCCATAGTCACGGTCGATGATGACGGGATTGATAAAGCCGAACTCCCGGAGGGACGAGCGGAGCTTGGTAATCTGCTCCGGGGAGTGGGTTCGGGCGTTGTTTACATAGGGTACCAGCTTGGTGATTGGCACAAGCTGCATCTCAGTCGTTGTCCTCATCGCACCAGCCCCCATTCCGCAAATTTCTCAAAGCCGCCAAGGGACTGGATGTATCTCCGGGCAGTCTCCACGATCTCACAATAGGGAATACCGTCCACCGTATCATCCCCGATGGCGCAGCACAGTTCCACGGGCTTTCCCGTTTCCTGCGCCTTCAGCCATGCGTAGATATTGACAGACACATCCGCTTTGGAGAGATCTTTTCCATGTAGGCCGCCGCCCGTGATAGAATCAGCCATATCAGAGCCGAGCTTGCGATTGGTGGCGCCGGAGTCCACATCCGTGCCGCCTGTCCAGTCGCCGAGGGGATTGACCTCGGCGGTGGGATACATCTTTTGCAGCTCCTCTGTGGGCGCATTGCTCTGGCAGAGGATCAGCCTTGCCTCGTCAATGATGTACTTCCCATCCGAGGGATAAGTGTGATACACACTTTTTGCGATCTCGCAGAGAACTTTCTGCTCCTCCGTGACCGGCATCCCCTTGAAGATGCCGTTGTCACCACAGCGGATTCCTTCTGCCTGGTTATTGGCAAGGTGTCCGTCCTGCGGCACTTCCACATAATCCGTGTGCAGGTTTCCACCGATACGCTTCACAATGGCATCCGCCTCACCCAGCGGGATGTGTACGGAACTCTCCGCGATGATGTGGCAGACGCCGTGGCCGATGAGGACCTCCACGGCGATCCTGGGATTTTCTTCTTTTCTGTACGCTGCATCCACCAGGGCACCGGCGATACGGTCCGCCACCTTATCCGGGTGGCACGGATTTACTTTCTCAAACATGGCTTCACCCCTTCCTTGCCCGGAGCAGACGCTCCATCAAATCGTCCTGGGGAGAAACCTCCCCGTAATCGGTGCTGCAGTTTTCCTTTACGATCTGGAATATCTCGTTCCAGAGCCGCACTGCCTGGTTCATGTAGTTGATGCCGATGTTGATAAACGGCGATGGGATTGGCTTCTGGGTAGTGGGGTGCTTGGAGAGGAAGCCCATGCGGTTGGTCATCTCCTCACACTGAATCCAGCGGGCGCTGCACATGGCATACCGCTCCAATAGCTGGGGAGATACCTTTGCCGCACAGCCGATCTTCTTCAGCCACTCCCAGGTTTCTTTATAGATTTCCTCCGCCTGGAGCGTACTTCCGTCACGCTGCTCGGCAGAGAGGAACTCATGGGGCTTTGGCATATCGACGCCCTCGACTTCGGGAATGTCCAGCACTTCTAATCTTCGTCCGCCCGGATTGCCGTTCTCGGCTTTCTCCTTAACAGCGGATTTCTTCCTTCCCGCACCGGGTCTCGCACCGCCGCGCCCGCCTGTGTTATTGGATTTTGTCGGCATTTTCTCACCTCTTTTCCGCAAAAAATAAGCAGCCCTGACAGGCCGCCGTCAATTACCCTTTTGATTTCGCCTTTTTCGCGCACGAAGCCCCGGGCCGCTGTCCGCTATAGGTCCCGCAGAGATTTTGATCGCCCTACCGGTCGCCCATCTCCACATGGATTTTGGTGTGGCACGACTGACAAAGACTCATCAGATTGCTTTCCCTGTGGTCGCCGCCTTTCGAGATGGGAACGATGTGATGCACTTCCTCGACGGGAGTGTACCGACCTTCCTTGAGGCAGCGTTCGCACAGCGGGTGTGCCGCAGCGTAGCGGTCTCGGATTCGTTTCCAACACCTGCCGTATTTCTTGTTGCTGTCGGGAGCGCGTTCGTAACGGTTGTAATCGTCCCGCACGGCTTTCCTGTGTTCCTCACAGTAGGGACCGTCAGAGAGCCGACCGCATCCGGGATAGCGGCATGGTCGTTTCGGTTTCCTTGGCATCCTTTCACCTCGCTTTCCTGGGCATGAAGAAAGCCCCAAAGGTCTGCACCCTTGAGGCTTCTTGATTCTGCTCCGCTGATTATAATGTACCATAAATGCAAGGTGGGCATTGCTGGGCAAAACCGGGTATTTTCGGCACATTTATATCACGATGGGATCAGCCGGGACGATAACGCTTGCAAGCGCCCTGCGGTGCCACCGTCTGACCGTGCTTTCGTCAGCTTTGAGTTCGTCACCGATCTGCTCCCATGTCATGTTATGGATATAGCGGTAGCGGAGAACCATCTGCTCGTCCGTGTTCTGGACGGCGTCAATCACCTCGCGCATCTGGTCTTTTAAGGATATGAGTTTGTCGATCTCGGTCTTTATCTTCATCTCCAAATCCCACACCTTCTCAAGGCAGCGGATGAAGGGAGCCTCCGTGTTGCGGTTCGGGTTATAGTGTTCCTCGAAGCTGGGAGAACTGATGCTGCCTTCCATGTCGCGGAGCCGTTCGAGTTCCGCAAGGTCGGAATTTATCCTGTGGTCAAGCCGGTACGCCTGACGCAGATATTCTTTTGCAGTCATAGCCGTTAATCCTCCTCTCTGAGTTTTCGTATCACCATTTCGCCATCCACATCGGTGAGGCACTTGTACCAGCCGGAGCGGAAGAACCGATCTATGGATTCAGCCTCCGCTTGAGCGAGATGGTTTCGCGGATTTCTCCGCAGTTTCCTTAAGGCGGTGCGGTAGTCCTTTGCCGCCTGGATGATGATGGCGTTCGCCAGTTTTTCATATGGGTCCATCGCCACCTCCGTTCCCGTGACCTGTGACCTCACGGCAGTCGGTTGTGAAATAGCGGATTCGGTAGCCCTTCTTTACGGCGCGGTCGTATTCCGCCTGCATACCAGCCGAATATTCCGAGCCGAAAATCCATACCTCGTCGCATTTGTCCATGAAGATGTTTCCGAAGGACAGCCCCAGCATCCGCTCGGCGGGAATCGCGTCATTAAGGAATAAAGGAAATAAAAGGTGCGCCGCAAAGGGGATGTATCCGCTATCAACGGCGAATCGGCAATATCTCTGTGCCGCTATCACATTGTTTGCGATATCCCCGGCATATCTGCTGCAGATATAGACAATAGACCGATATTCGGAGGCGGCCTGTTTCCGGGCTTTTGCATTTGACTTACGAATCGCCTTCCTGCGGTCGCTTTTTTCCTTCCTGTCGCATTTTGCGAGGGCGGCTCCTGCGGTCGGATCGTAATAGCCCTCGGAATTGCGGTATATGTTATTTGGCATCCTGCTTCACCTCCAGTTCGGTAATTTCGATGTATATGCCGGTCGGCTCATCCGACCAGCGTTTCTCAACGGTCTCCCTGACTACCTGGGCATCGTCCTTCCAGAATCCGCATTTTGTCATGCAGTCCTTGAGGAGCTTCTGCAAATTGTCGGTATCGGGCTTGGTCACCCGCCAGTCGCCGTTCTTATGGGACTTGCCCTTCGGAAAGAGCCACAGCGTCGTGAGCGAGACGGCTCCTTCTATCGGTTTGTCCGGCTTATGAAGGATGAGATGACCGATGAGCAGTTTCTTCGCGTCCTTCACGGGAGCGGGATCGTAAAATATCGGTTTGCCGTTCACGATGCGCACCTGTTTTTCCTGCGCGGTTGCGGTCGGCGGCTTCATTGCTATAAAAAAGTCCATTTTCTACACCTCCGTGTATCCTGGGTTCTTCTTTTCCGTGCTGTTACGTTGCGCTCCGCAGAAGTGGAAGGGCAGGCTATGCAGCCCTTCACACTTTGGGAGTGTAACGACCGTTCTTCCGTCTATATCTTTTTATAGACAGCGTAGAAGAAGAAAATCCGATCAGCCGTTTTCAGGGTTCGTTTTCGTGATGACGCCTTTGTCGAGAGTGAACTCGTCGCCCATTTTCTTGAGCCTTGCGTACACGGTCTTATCAATGACGCCCATGTACTCCGCCATGTCCTTCACAGTGACCTTGCCGTCCATGTCGAGAGCGGAGAAAGCGGTGCGGAACTCATCGGCGGCGTCATCTGGCGTCTTGCTCTTCGGATTGTTGAGCCGTCCTGCCTGCGGAGTGCCCTGTGCAGGCATCGCGCCGAGCGTCCCTTTGTCATCGACCTTATGGATCGGGTACTCGAACCAGAAGTTGACGGGCGTGATGTTCGGGAACTCACGCAGCGAGGATTCGAGCCGCCATGCGGTTTCATTGCCGTCACGGACGTTGTTTGCGATATCCTCGGAAAGCTCAAGCTGAATCATGTCAAGCTGGGCATCAGGATCACGGGCGAACACGCCGGAGCCCGACGCTCTGTCCATCGCTTTTTTCATGCCCTGCGCACCCTTGCTGTGATGATGGCAGTAGATGGTGCTGCACCCGGTCTCCGTGCAAATCTTGTCGAACTGGTTACAGAACGCGCCCATTTCGGAGGCGTTGTTCTCATCGCCCGTGATAACTTTGTAAATGGGATCGATGACGATAGCGTCAAAGTGCTGATTCCGTACACGGCGGATGAGTTTCGGAACAAGCTGGTCGAGCGGTACGGCGTGACCTCTGAGGTTCCACACCACGATGCTGTCCGCATTTTTGATGGGCAGACCGAGTGCCTCGTAGATTTTGAGAAATCGGTTGATCGCGCTTGCCGGATCAATCTCAAGGTTCACATAGAGGACTCTGCCTTTTTTGCATTGAAAGCCGAGCCAAGGCTTGCCCTCCGCGATAGCGATGCACAGTTCCATGAGAAGAAAGGACTTCCCGGCTTTGGATGAGCCGGATATCAGCATCTTGTGTCCGCGGCGCAGTATCCCCGTGATGAGTTCCTCCGGCAGTTCCGGCGGATTGTCCTTGAAAATGTCAAGGGAAACCATGTCGGGTAGTTCATCGGAAACGCCCTCTACGAAGTCGAGCCAGTCTACCCAGGACTTCCTTCCGATGTTTGTAGCGATAAGGTACTGGCGGTTGCCGTTTCTCGTGACGCCGGGCATACGGGAGAGGCGGGACGGATTGCGGTTCTGTTTGTCGATGGACACTCCGTTTTTCTCCAGGAAGTCGTAGAGGAACTCCACGCGCTTTCTGTACTCGTCGTAATTCTCCGCATCCACGCGGACGATGGCATGGAGGCTTTTGCCTCCGCTGTGAACGAGCGCCGCGATAGGCAGTTCCAGCTTGCGGAAGACGATATCCTGTTCCGCAACGGGTAGCGTGTCCGACTCCACCAGGGCAAAGCGGAACTTCGTGATGTTCTCGTTCTTTACGCCGTCCCCATCGAGGGGATTGAAGCGAATCCATGCGCCGACTTCGGGTTTCCAGTCACCGACCGTAGCGCCGAGGTCATCGGGATACTTTTTAAGCGATGCGATGAGTTCCCCGGCGGTGCGGTCATACACGCCCTTGCTCGGCAGCCACTTGCCCTCGGCATCCTGCCACACATCATTTGTGACATAGCCGACACGGTCATCTGCATCAAAGAGCAGTTCAAGATAAGTGATGAGGTCTGCCGCAGGGCTCCAAGCATCGGGGGGAGCAAAGCCGTTAAAACCGTCCTCGCCGTCATACTCGATGGCGTCATCCCAATTCATGCAGCCGTCCTCTCCACCGAAGGGAGTCCAGCCGCGGTCTTTTGCCATCTGTACGATGGTGCCGCCCTTGACGGGAGTGCCGGAGCCGTGAAAGCTGTTCCACTTGCGTTCGCACTCGCCGGGATGATAGCGGCTGTCATTTCGGGACCAGTCATCCCATATGGAGCAGGGATAGCCCTCCTCCTTAAGCGCCATGCCGACTGCGATCCAGTCAGCACGGCTCAAGGTTGATACGTCTATGGCTTTGAGAGCCGAAAGAATATGATTATCCATGAATGGTTACCTCCTTAAGGTCTGTAGAGCGCGGGAGTCATGCCATAAGGCACCCTCCAGCTGTTGTCGGCAAGTCTTGAAATAAGGGAACTGGCATCCTCGAATGCCCAGGTGCCGACCTGCCTGAAGCCGTAGCGTTCCAGACACCGTATCTGCTTGGGAGTAGCAAGCCCCATCTGCTGACGGCGCTGCAGGCGGTCAATGAGAAGGGACGCAAGCCCTGCGTTCCTCACGCTGTCAGCAAAGATGCCCCTCCGCTCCAGGAAAGCGATCTGCTTCTCGGACGGAGGTGCCATTTCCCATGCAAAGGTCGGTACATAGTTAGTGAGGTCTTCCGCAGCAATCGAAAGGGCGTACTGCAGGGGATCAACGAGTTTACGTTTCTTCCCGCGCATTTCAGCCAGCTGTTTTGCGAGAGCCGACTCACGTTCGGCGAGAATATCCCGTTCCGCCTGTTCCTCGGCCTCTATGAGGTCAAAGCCGTCAGCGTCCTCCACCATGCGCTCATCGATCTTTTTAGCGATAGCCTCATCCTTGCTGATAAGCGCGGACGGCCTGCAAAGGTCGTGACGCTCCGTCATCCAAAGGAAATCGAGGAGCAGCAGTTCCGTCTTGCCGGGAGAAAGCCTCATGCCGCGGCCGACCATCTGCTGATAAAGCGACCTGATCTTGGTAGGACGCAGGACAACGATGCAGTTCACGGACGGGCAGTCCCAGCCTTCGGTGAGGAGCATGGAGTTGCAAAGCACGTCATATTTACCGGCTTCAAAATCGGCAAGCACCTCCGAGCGGTCATCGCTGTTGCCGTTGACCTCGGCGGCACGGAGCCCTGCATCGTTCAACATGGCGCAGAACTTCTGTGATGTTGCGATGAGCGGAAGGAATACAACGGTCTTTCTGCCCCGGCAGTAGTTCGCCATTTCAGATGCGATCTGATGAAGGTAGGGCTCCAATGCGTGTCCGATCTCGCCTGCGGAGAAGTCGCCGCTTGAAATACCGACATCCGCGATATCCAGTTCGAGCGGAATCATCTGCGCCTTGATCGGGCAGAGATACCCTTCACGGATAGCCTCGGTCATGCTGTATTCGTAAGCCTTGGAATCGAAGAACTCTCCGAGGTTCTTCATGTCGCCTCTGTCGGGCGTCGCCGTGACGCCGAGGATATTGGCGTTGGGGAAATGGTCGAGGACACGCTTGTAACTGTCGGAGAGGCAGTGATGCGCCTCGTCCACGATGATGTCTTGGAAGTAATTGTTCGGGAACCGGGCGAGTCTCTTTTCCTGCGCAAGCGACTGCACAGAGCCGACCGTCACCGGAAGAAAGCTGCCGAGGCTCGTGGATTCCGCTTTTTCCAAAACGGAGTCAAGCCCGGATGCCTCCTTCAGCTTGTCCGCTGCCTGGTCGAGCAGCTCCCCGCGATGCGCCATGATAAGCACACGGTGTCCTTTGTTTACCTGGTTTTCTGTGACTGAAGAAAACACGACGGTCTTGCCGCACCCTGTCGGGAGGACGAGGAGTGTCTTGCGGTACCCCTCGTCCCAAGCGGCAAGGATCGCCTGTTTCGCTTCAGCCTGATAAGGTCGAAGCTCAAACATACGGCACCTCCTTAATTGAACGGCAGGTCATCGGCATCTCCGGTGATCTCCATCCAGTCGTCCTCTGCAGGGAAATTCTTCTCGTCATAGTCATAGAAGCGGTCGACATCGTTTGCCTGACGCTCGTTGCCGTCGCGATCGGTATAGGTGCGAGGCTTGAAGTGTGCGCGTCCGCGGCTACCTACGACCTTGTTCCAGTCCATGACGAGCCTCTCGCCGTGCTTCTTCTGACCGATGCAGCGGAAGAAAGCGGAGATACGGAACTCCACGACACGGTTCAAAATGAGGTCGGTGCGGATGCTGGCAATGCCGTCCTCGGTCTTGACCTGCAGGGTGAGAGTCGCCTTATTGCAGGGCGACATCTTGGCGGAGCCGGGAAAGCGTCCGCGCTCGAAATCGGTAACGGTGAAGTTGTAGTCACCTTCCGGCAGGATGATGAACTCCTGGCCATCGTTCTCGATAGCGTCATCCCAATCCATGCCGGCATTGTTGTTAAGATAATCAGCCATGATAAAAATCCTCCTTCGTTAGTCCAGGACCGTGCGGCCCGCATTGATAAGGTTCAGAATCTGCGGCCAGTATTTGATGAGCCAGCCGGAGATAAACTTCTCGGAATAGGTGTCGATGGGAGCGTCTGCGGCATAGTGGCCTTTGTCCGCTACGACCTTCTGAAGCTCCGCATCCGTCACATTTGCCTCCGTCATAAGGGAGCGCAGACGGTCGATGGGCTTAACCGCATCGGCAGCAGGCTCGGAGCCCGTTTTGAAAAGGTGCGCGATGTTCTTGAAATCCAAGTCCATCTCCTCCGGGAGGCTGTGACGGTTCTTGGCATCCCAACACGGATGATGGGAGGTATAGATGACGCGCTTGCCGCCCTGGGCTTTTTTGGCGTTGGTCTCGGTCGTGACCACATAGGTCTTGTAGTTAAGGAAGAGGAGCATATCGCACCATTCTTTGAGGAGCGGAGCGACCTGCTTCGAGAGCTTCATTTCCCATCTGTCATAGGCTCCCTGTTCGTCGGGCTGCTCGAACTTACGCATCTTGGCGTGAGCGGTAATGACTACGTGCTTGCCGGATGCAATCACGGCATCAAGTGCGGAGAACAGCCTGCCGAACTCCTCGGCGAGGTAGGTGTAGCCCTTGCCGTAACCGAAACTCTCGATGGAGTTCTGCTTGTACTTCTGGCAGACATGAGTGACGCAGAGAGCCTCCGCCCAATCCGCCGTGTCCAGCACGAGCGTCTTGCAGACATTCGGATCGGCGGCGACCTCGTTCACGATGGAGAGCAGCTCCTCCCAAGACTGCGGTTTGTCGATACGGCGCACGTCCATGTGAGCCGTGCCACCCTCGGTATCAATGAAGAGCGGTTCCGGGAAAGCGGCGGCAAAGGTCGTCTTGCCGATGCCCTCGCTCCCGTAGGCGACCACCTTTAAGGCGCGGTCGATTTTCCCTTTGGTGATGTTTAACATCGTTAAAAAGCCTCCTTATCTGAGTGAGCAGGAGTAGTCCTCGACCACGGCACAGCCGGGTACCTTCGTTCCTGCGTTGATGAGTTTCTTGACCTCGGTCTTTGCGACTTCCGGCGCCGGGATACGGAAACAGTCGAGGTGCTTGTTGCGCTTGAGCCAGCGGACAGCTTTTGCCGCATCCGACACATCCACATGGGAGGTCTTGCGATAAGAGAAGGTCGCCACGCCAAGATCGGTCTTTTCGCCGGCGCACTCACGGTCGAGTACCCTCATCAGGCGTTCTTCCTTTTTGGCGAGCCTGTCGCGGCGCGCCTTAAGGCGCTGTTCCTCGGTCTTGACGGCGGCTGCCTCGGAGCGGATATTCAGGACGAGTTTTGCAAGATATTCGAGGATAGAATTCTTTTCCATCTGAAGCAACTGAATCTGCGCGAACATTTCATCCGTATCGCCGAGGATTTCCCCGGTCTCCTCGTCAAACTCGATGGCATCCGTCAGGCGCAGGATTTCTGCGTTGATCTCATACAGTTTCACGGGCTGCCTCCTTTCCGATTTCCCTGATCTCCAGTTCCTGCACGGTATCGCCGGGAACGATGACCGTGAGCCTGGTCTTGTCGCCGAAGAGGAATCGAAGGAACTTCTCCCTTACCGAAACCTTGCGAACGGCAGCGATACCGTCATTCTTCGGCTTCTTGCTGACGCTGATCTGTAATGTGTGCTTCATGGCACTTACCTCACTTTCCGGAAGGGATGTTGTTTTGTCCTTCCGCTGTTAAACAGAAAAGGGACACCGAAATTGAGGGTGTCCCTTGAGAAAAATCAGAGAAGTTTTTTCAGCTTCTTCTGAGCCGATTCGATGGACTCCTTGACGCTGTTGAACGCAGCCTTTTCTGAACGGGCAATCTCTGCGATGCTCATGCCGTCCTCGAACTTTTCAAACCTGCGCCTCTGCACGGGCGTGAGCCGCGAGAGCATGGCCTTGCGCTCCTTGGCGGCTTCTTTCCGCATAAGTGCCTCTTCCGGGTTGTCATCAACGGAGAAGTAGTCCTTGTCCTCGTAGGTCATGTCATCGAGCGAGAATGCCGTGTGGTAGCGGTGGCGCTCGTTGTTGGCGTGTTCCTCACGCCTGGAATCCAGGATGACGGTACCGATCTCGTCCGAGACCTCGACCTCCGTCACCTCGCCGGTAGCGAATTTGTACTTGATAATCATTAGAAAACCTCCATTCGTGTTGGGAATGGAGGCTTCTCGCTGGTCAGCTGCAAAAAGGTAATAGAAATCTAACCGCAGTCCTGTAGGAGTTTCCTCCATTCCGGGATTGCAGCTTCCTTATCCAGTAGGCAGCTGTTTTTATTAAATTATCCTGTCATCCGCACTGGATCATCCGGGCCAATGGATGTACCGATGCCAGGTTAGCCTTGGGGGAATGTTCTTGCCGTGGTCTTATCGCCGCAAATAAATCCTTTATGACCGAAAAATGTCCACAACGCGAACGTCTGATTTGACAAACGGACACTTTTATGCTATAATTCATATAGCGTGTTTTGCGCCCGGCGTCGCATCGTCCCCAACGCTGATGTCATTATAAAAAATGGGGTATTCGGATTTGGGGATGGTTTGGTACACCGTGGTTCACCGTGGTACAAAATCCGAGAAAGGATGAGGAGTATTCGTGGAGTTTAAGGATTTCTTTTCAATGATGAAAAATCGAATATCTGATGGCTTGGATGTGCCACGCTTCTTTCGGGATTTGGTTGCGATGATCACTGAAGTTACCGAGGATGGATGGGATACGCCAAAAGACCCATCATCAAAGCTGACAAAAGAAAACACGCTCCGCACGTATGCAAAGCGTGATATTTCAAAGAAGTTTGCACAGAGTATTGTCTACAAATTATCGCCGGAGATGTTCATTGAATCTCTTGAATCAAGACCCAAGGCGGTCTTAGCCTTGCTTGCGGATGATTATAAAAGCTATGACCCGACCGCTACGGTAGGCAATATCGCTGAAAAGCTGGCAGATTGCTTCGTGGAGATTATTCGCAGGGCAGCTGGGCTTGTTCAAAAAACGGAACTCGAACGGCAGAAGCTGATGCAGCAGGCATTTGAACTGAAGAGCAAGTACGGCGATTATTTGCGGGATGAGGCTGACAACATTTGTGCTTTTCCTGGCTGCGGCAGACTGCTATCCACCGCAGATAGCGGACGAGTAGCATATACCTATGAGGTGGTGCTCATAGATAAAAATAAAGAGCCGAAAGTAGATAACCTACTGGCTCTTTGTCCGATGTGTCATGCGACCTATTCTATTGATGATAGCAAGAAGCTGTGCAAGGAACTACAGGGTGTCAAAAAGATATTGATTGCACATAAACAGAGTATGCGCCTCTTGGACGGAATGCCGCTTGAAAAGGAAATAATAGGTGTCATCTCGAAAATCAAGAATCTGAAAGAAAAAGATTTGCTTGATCCTTCTCTTGATCCGAAGGATATACGGGAGAAACTTGTCCCGGATGACAACCTCGCATTGTTCAATACCGTAAAAGGATATGTTGATACCTACTATGTCACGCTGAAGGAAATCATAACCAATGCCGACAAACGCGGAGAAATAGACTATGACGAAGTACAGGATCAGATGAAGGCCATCTACAAACGCCTGAAGAAGGCAAAGAAAACGAATGTCGAGATTTTCAACGAGATATCAGAAAAGGTACATAAGGTCAGCCTGCAAGAGGACATTTACTGTCAGATCGTAGTGGCGTTTTTTATAGCGAAATGTGAGGTGTACGATGCAATTACCAAATAAGCTATATTCCTATAAAAACAGCACCTTATCGCTTATACCGATAGTGCTGGATGAGATAAAAAATGGCCCAGTGGCGGTTAAAGTTTTGTATGAGCGGGTAAAGCCGTCATTGAAAGATGCTACGGATTTTATCTCTGTTATGGATTGCCTGTATGCGCTGAGAGCAGCTGATCTAAACGATGAAGGCGAGGTGTTCATATGCTTATAGAAATGAAATCGCCTGCCTTTAAAAAGCAAGGCGAGGAACGGCCTCCGATTCATTTTAAGGAGGGCTTGAATGTTGTTCTCGGCAAGGAAGACGGTGCCATGTCTATCGGCAAGTCATCATCCTTGCTTGCTATTGATTTTGTCTTTGGAGGAGACACCTACATCAAAAGCGATGGCGTGAAAAAAGAGGGGCATCATACAATCTTCTTTGCTTTTGAGTTTGACGGAGAGAAGTTCTATTTTGCCAGAAATACGGGCGACAGTAACACTATTTTTATTTGTGATAAGAATTACGAATTGACCGGCGGACAGTATACCAAGGACGAATATACGACATGGCTCAAAGGAAAATACCATCTTGATTTTGTTGGTCTTTCTTTCCGCATTGCACTGAGCAGCTTCTTCAGAATATACGGAAAGAAAAACACGGATGAGCTTAATCCGCTTCAAGGCATCCCCGGTCAGAATATGGACAAGTCGATATCATCCATAGTGGCTTTGTTTGATCGCTTCAAAGACATCGAGGAGTTCAAGGCTAATGTGACAGAACACAAACGGAAACTGGATGCCTACAAAGAGGCACGGAGATATCAGTTCATTTCAGACCTCGTAGGCGGACAGAAAAAGTATGAGGAGAACCTTGCGATTATTCGAGACCTGGAACTGCAGCTTGCTACGCTTATGGAAGAAGCTGAAAAAGGCCATTCTGAAGAGGAAATTGAACTAAACAAGAAAAAAGCGGCTTTAACGAATGAAAAGCTGACCATAGAGAATGTCATACATTCCAAGGAAATGAAGCTACGTCTGGTGAGCATGAGTCTGGAATATGGACTGTACCCTACTGAGGCGGACATGACAGCTTTGCAGGAGTTCTTCCCTGGTGTTAACTTGCGGAAACTGTACGAAGTCGAACGCTATCACCAGAAACTTGCCAAGATACTGGATGCGCAGTTTACAGATGAGAAAACAGCAATCGAGGGAGAAATAACTGGTCTTAGACAGCAGCTCGATGGGATCAATGCTCAAATAAAGGAACTTGGCTTTGTTGGCAATATTTCAAGAGAATTTCTTGACAGGCACTCGGCTCTTAAAGCCGAGATTGATGCCCTTAAAAACCAGAACCAGGCATTCCTTACACAGAACGAGTTGCAGGCGGCAAAGGCGAATGCCGATGCAATACTGAAGCGCAGCATTGAGGACATTCTCCAGGAAATCGAGGATACACTGAACGCAAAGATGAAGGAGTTTAACGATTCCCTGTTTACTACCAAGAAGAAACCGCCTCATGTACACTTCAATGCCTATAACAGCTACAAATTTGAAACTCCCGATAATACCGGAACTGGTTCAAATTTCAAAGGTATGATTGTTTACGACCTTGCTGTTCTGTTCACAACTGCGCTACCTGCACTTGCCCACGATTCTTTGCTGTTTAAGAATCTCGGAAAAGATGTTGAAGACGGAATCTTCCGTATATACAACAGTACAAAGAAGCAGATATTTATTGCTTACGACAAACAGAGCGATTGCAGACCTGAAACCCAGAAGATTCTTGAAGATAATTGTGTATTGAGACTGTCAACTAATAACTGTGAACTATATGGAAGGTCATGGGACACGGAGGAATAAAACAAAATGAAGATGAGTTATAACAAGCTGTGGAAGTTACTGATTGATAAGCAGATGAAAAAGTCTGATCTGCGGAAAAAAGCAGGAATCAGCTCTTCTTCACTCGCCAAGCTCACCAAAGACGAGAATGTAACCACAGAGGTTCTTTCAAAAATCTGTCAGGAACTGAAATGCGATGTTGCTGACATTATGGAATTCGTTCCAGACCCGAGTCCGGAAACACCGGACGGGATAAGCGAAGGAGAAAAAGAGCCTTCCGAATGAAATCAAAGAATGACGAGGAAACTATATGCCAAAGATAGATGCGCAATATAGCTACAATTTCATCGACCTCTTTGCGGGTGCCGGAGGGCTTTCGGAAGGGTTTCTTCAGGCTGGATTCAAGCCTGTCGCGCATGTCGAAATGAATGAATTTGCGGCTAAAACGCTTGAAACGAGAAGTGCCTATTATTACCTGAAAGGTACTGACAATCTCGGTTTATATAAAAAGTATGTGTCCGGGAAAATCTCCCGCGACGATTTTATGAAGCAGATTCCTGCTTCCATAACAAAAACTATCATCAATGAAACGATGTCGGACGAGACGCTCCCGGCAATCTTCAAAACCATTGATGGAATAATGAAAATACGAGGCATCACAAAAATTGATGTCATTGTAGGCGGTCCGCCCTGTCAGGCATATTCTTTGGTGGGCAGAGCGCAAAGTAGTCACATGGAAGTGCCGATGGAGGAAGACCCTCGTAACTACTTGTACAAACTGTATGCGCGTTTCTTAAAACGCTATCAGCCTCGTATGTTCGTTTTCGAGAATGTCACGGGTATTGAATCGGCCAATGGCGGAGCTACCTGGAAGAACATTCAGAAATACTTAAAACGAGTGGGCTACGAAATTGAATGCCGTGAGCAGAATGCCCACACCTTTGGCGTACTCCAAAACAGACGCCGAATGATTATCGTAGGATGGTTAAAGAAAAGCGGTCTGAAATATCCCGATTTTCTTGAGATCAAAACGGACGCTATAGTAAATGACCTCTTCGCTGATTTGCCAAAGCTGCATCCAGGCGAGAGTTCCGATAAATACGCAAAAACAAAAGCCACAAGCTATGTCACGGAATCAGGGATACGGACGAAGGATGATGTGCTGACCCACCACAACTGCCGCCCGAATATAGATCGGGATATCAAGATTTACAGGCGAGCTGTTGAGTTGTGGAATGACGGTCATAAACGCCTGAATTACAATGACCTCCCGGATGAATTGAAAACTCATAAGAACAGGCATTCATTTACGGACAGGTTCAAAGTTGTCGAGGGCGATGAATCGTGCTGCCATACTATTTTGGCGCACCTTTCAAAGGACGGTCATTATTTCATTCATCCTGACATTGACCAGAACAGATCAATTACCGTCCGCGAGGCGGCAAGAATACAGTCCTTCCCGGACAGCTATTTCTTTGAGGGACCACGCACATCTCAATTCGTCCAGATTGGAAATGCTGTGCCTCCGATGATGGCCAAAGGGATAGCGATAGGTATTTTTGAGCAACTGTATAAAGGAGATTCAGATGGAAGGTAACCTGCTGCTTGAACAATTCAGCAGATATAAAAAGCTGGAACTTGAGGCTTCTCCGTTCCACTTCCTTTTGGATGCAAATATTGAATTGAATCCCCATCAGATCAATGCGTTCTGCGCTGCTATCCAGGCGTTGAAAACAGGCGGCATTGTTTTGGCAGATGAGGTTGGTCTTGGAAAGACCATCGAAGCCGGACTTGTGCTGAAATATGTTCTTGAGTCCGGCGCAAAGCGTGTCTTGATTGCGCTTCCGGCATCCTTGAGAAAACAGTGGGAACTGGAACTTGAGGATAAGTTCGGCTTGGAGTCGGTGATACTTGACAGGCTGACTGTGGAAAAAGATAGTTCTGACTGGCGCAAGAGGCTCACTGATAATAAATCTGTCCGAATTGTTCTTACCTCCTATGATTATTCATCCAAGCTGATGAAACGTTTCCCGGAGGTGAAATGGGATTTCATCATTATCGATGAGGCACATAATCTGAGAAATGTATTTCATGGAACTAAACGCGCAAAGAATCTGTATGAACTGTCAAAGGGCATACCGAAGATTCTGCTGACTGCTACGCCTCTTCAGAATTCGCTGACAGACCTTCACGGGCTGGTATCTTTTATCGACCAGCGGATTTTCGGCAGCGAGAAGGTCTTTAACAAACGCTACATCGAGGGACAGGATTACTCTGACCTTAAGCGTGAGCTTTCGCCTGTTCTTTATCGGACGCTCCGCAAAGATGTGGCAAAGTACATGAATTTCAAAAAGAGAACCTGCAAGACGGTGGATTTCACCCTGTCGCAGGATGAGATTGAATTATATCAGCGGGTAAACGACTTTTTGAAGCGTGAGCTGCTGTATTCCATACCGACCTCAAACCGAGGGCTGATCATCCTTGTTATCAGAAAGCTGCTTGCTTCTTCGAGTTTCGCTTTGATAGAAACCTTTGAAATTCTGAAGAACAGACTCGAAAAGCTATACGAGGGCAGCAAGTCTGCAAATGCGCAGGAAGGCTTCGACCTTTTCTGGAGCTATGTGGAGGATGAGATTGATGAGTCGGGCTTTGAGGAGACCGAGGATGAAGATACCATTGTTCAGAAACAGTTCATCCAGGCCGAACTCAATGAGGTGAATATTATCATTGATGTGGCAAAGCGCATCAAGACAAACGCAAAGGTCAATGCGCTGAAGACTGCCATACAGGTTGCATTCGACTACCAGCTGGAACAAGGAATCCCGCAGAAGGTAGTAATCTTCACGGAATCAAAGCGTACACAGAAGTACATAGCCGCAGAGCTTCGTAAAACAGGATTCGAGGACGAGGATATTCTCCTCTTCAATGGTGATTTTGATGACGCCATGACGAAGGAAATATACAAGGCATGGCAGGTCAAGAACTTCGGCAAGGCAAACTACGGCCGTAGCGTGGAATATAAACACGCCATTGTGGATTACTTCCGCAATAACGCAAAGATACTGATCTGTACGGATGCAGGTTCCGAAGGTCTGAACCTTCAGTTCTGCAACACGGTAATCAACTATGACCTGCCGTGGAACCCGATGAAGATTGAGCAGCGTATTGGCCGTTGCCACCGTTACGGACAGGAACATGACGTTGTGGCAATCAATTTGCTGAATACACAGAACGCCGCTGACCAGCGTGTTTACGATATCCTTTCGAAGAAGTTTGAACTGTTCGAAGGTGTCTTCGGCGCATCGGATATTGCTCTTGGCGCATTGGAGTCAGGCACAAGTTTTGAAAAAATGGTATTGCAGATTTATCAGACCTGCGACACCACGGCAGAATTCAAGAAAGCCTTTGATAAACTGGATCGCAAGCTGAACGCAAAGCGGGACAAGAAAGCCAGAGAACTCCGCTCCCTTCTGCTTACTGAAAGCAGCGGCGCAAAGGAACAGGCACTTGATACCACAAAGTCCGATATTGCAAGGTATCTGCACGACGTAGAATACTGGAGTGCTTTTGACGAGCCGGAGGTTGACAGCGGTCTTCATTACTGGAAGGTCGATAATTGGGGAGAAAAAGTCCTCGGATCGCACGGCATCCTGTTCATCGGAGCCTTCTGCGATTCCTCGAAACTCCTCTTCCCGGTATTGTTGCTTTGTGATGAAAAAGGAGCCTATATAGACTTTGACGAAGCAGACCTTGTTCCCGAACTGGAACAGATTGACGATATGGATGTGCGCTATTTCACGCCGACAGAATCCGAGATGAAGCTCTATCAGCGTATTTACGACAATCTGACCGCGGAGATGGTTAAACGCTATCAGGAGCAGTCGGAATCGATAAAAGCCTATAACCGCAGAAAGATCGAAAACTGGGAGCGCATCCAGATGGAACAGCTGATAGCGACATATCAGGACATGAACGCCGAGATCGATGTTCTAAGGGAAGAAGAACGAGCCTCAGACAACTTCTATGAGAAGATAGACATACGAAAAAAGATAACCGAGAAGTCCAAGGCACTTGAAAAGCTGCAGGAGTCCTTTCACGAGAAAGGTACCGGCTTCAAAGCCGAGGGTGAACGAGAAATCGCAGAGTTTGAAAAACAGTTTGATATTAACCCGATTCTATTGGTTAACATCGTGCTGAAGTTTTAGGAGAGATCATTATGCAAAAGACAGGAAAGTTGGAATTGACTTGGGTTGGAAAATACGATGATAAAGTCGTTGAGCCGAGAATCCTGATGGAGGATGTTGAAAAGTCTTATGGCGATCCAACCAGTGATAATATGCTTATTCACGGAGATAACTTAATCGCTTTACAGGCTTTGCAACAGGATTTTGCAGGACGCATCAAATGTATCTACATCGATCCGCCTTATAACACTGGTAGTGCGTTTGAGTATTATGATGACAATTTGGAGCATAGCATTTGGCTGTCGCTTATGAAACAGCGGTTAATTCTGCTCAGAGAATTACTGAGTGATGATGGTTTTTTGTGCTGTCATATTGACGATTCTGAAAGCCATTATGTTAAGGTTCTTCTTGATGAGATTTTTGGTAGATCAAATTACCTAACTACGCTTTATGTGAGAGTAAGATACCCTGATAAGACCCTAAAATCCGACATGGATTTTCATAAGGAAATTGAGCAGGTATTGGTATATAGAAAAAGTTACGGTGCGACACCAAATTTCGACCATGATGATGTAGGCTACGAAAAATTCATATATGAAATTCAAGAAACCGGCGAAGGCAGAGAAATAGAACTTGGTGGTAAGCGTGTCGTTGTTTTTGAAAGCAATGAGTACAAGATAGTAAAGAAGGATGTAGGCGATGAATACGGCCTCAAAGAGATCTGGGCTACAGGCACAATATTGGATGGGAATTCATCGGGACGATTCTTTAGAGATTACCTAACTGGTCGCTATGAAGCTGATGGATACGGAGTTTTATACAAGGTTTATGGTATAGGCGATGACCGATATGATTACCGCTATTTTACCGGTCCAAAACGTGCAGGAGCTACGAAAGGGAAATATTATCAAGGAGTCCCTGTGGATCAGCTTGAAAGCGAAACTGTACAACGTAAAAAACCGATAGGCGGTTTCTACGATCTCGCAGGAAACTTTGGAAACTGTAGACACGAAGGCGGAGTGGAGTTCCGAAGTGGGAAAAAACCAGAAGCCTTAATTGAGATGATTATTCGTTATTTCTCAAACTATGGAGACTGGGTTTTAGACTCCTTTTTGGGAAGTGGCTCTACTATTGCGACTGCTCACAAGATGGGAAGGAAATGGGTTGGAGTCGAACTTGGAGACCACGCTTATACATTGTGTAAGGTTCGCATGGATAATGTAATAAATGGCGACAAAACTGGGATATCCAAGGATTATCATTGGGAAGGTGGCGGTGGATACCACTTCTATGAATTGGCACCGAGCCTTCTTGTAAAGAACGACAAGCTGCCGATTTATCAGATCAATCCTTCCTACACCTTCGAGATGCTCTGCGAGGCAATCTGTAAGATTGAAGGATTCCGCTATAAACCGCAGGATGTGTTCCACGGTCATTCTTCGGAGAAGAGGTTTATTCACATCACTACGGAATTCATTAACGCCGGATATATAAAATCGCTGTCAGCGCGGCTTGCCGAAGGTCAGTCGCTCCTGATCTACGGAACAAAAGTACAGTCGGATATGGTCTTGCCCGATAACATCGAGGTCAAGAAGATTCCGAAAGACCTTCTGGAAAAATGCGATTTTGAAAGCGAGGTGCAGTAAATGTCTGAGATAGTAAACAAGATCAAATACGCAATGAGTCTGAGAACTCCACAGGAAGAGGCTCTCTCTTACCTCGATGCCATCAGTTCGTATTGTGATTATAAGAAGGACAGCAAGGATGTTATTGAGGCAGCCGCATCGGAGTACTGCGAGAAACAGCGCAAGGTCAAAGCCGGGTTTGAGTTCCCGTCCTTCTGTTATGCTATGGCCACGGGTATCGGAAAGACCCGTCTGATGGGAGCAAGCATCTATTATCTGTACAAAACGAAGGGATACAAACACTTCTTCATTCTTGCGCCCGGAAACACCATCTACGAAAAGCTGCGCAAGGAGTCCAATCCAAACCATCCGAAGTATATCTTCAAAGGACTTGAGGCAGAAATGGGTAGGCCGAAGGTTTACGATGGTGAGAATTATGATACCTATCCCATAAAGTATGACCAGATGACTCTGATTGTTGAAAAGACTTCTGATATTCAGCTTTTCATTTTCAACATTGGGAAAATCTTTAACAGCAAGACGGACACGCAGTTCAATTTCCATAAATTCAAGGAAACGCTGGGTGCTTCCTTTGCCGATGTATTGGCACAGTTTGACGATCTCGTTATCTGCATGGATGAGGCGCACCGTTATTATGCTCCGGCGTCAATGAAAGCAATCAATTATCTTAAACCGGTTCTCGGTCTTGAGTTTACCGCTACGCCGAAGTCCACATCAAACGTCATCTATGCCTATGATCTGGCTCGTGGCGCTGTCGAGGGCTATCTGAAAATCCCTGTTGTTATGGGACGTTCTAACATGGCGGGCTATAACCAGGACGATATCGAAGAAATGAAAATACGAGACGGTCTTACGCTTCATGAGCATCGTAAGGCTGTACTGCGTGAATATTGCAGTGAAAACGACCTTGACTATGTAAAACCAATTGTTCTTGTTGCCTGCAAAGATACGGATCACGCCAAGAAAATCCGTGCGTTGATAGACAGCGATGATTTCCAAGGCGGAAAGTATAAGGGCAAGGTAATCGAAATACATTCAAAGCAGACCGGCGAGGAGTCGGAAGAAAACATCCGTCTTTTGCTCTCTATAGAGAGTGCTTCTAACCCGGTCGAGATTGTTTTGCACGTTTACAAGCTGAAGGAGGGCTGGGACGTCAATAACCTCTTTACAATAATTCCGCTCAACGCGGCAAAGAGTGATATTCTCGCTATGCAGACTATTGGTCGTGGTTTAAGACTTCCGTTCGGCGAACAGACCGGCAACGAGGACTTGGACTCTCTTGATATCGTTGCCCATGACCACTACAGAGAACTCGTGGACGAGATTAAGAGCAGTGATATCTTCCGTTATCGTGATCTTGATAAGGCAACTGTGGAGCCTTCGGAGTCCGTAGGTGTATCTGCTACCGTAGACGATGGCCAACTTTCTCTGCTGGATTTTGCGATTACCGCATCCGGCGTGAAGTCCTTTGCCGAGGTCAGCAATCCGAAAACGCAGCTTGAGATTTATCAGGAATATGTGAAGAACTTTATGGCTGCACAGAAGAAGGACAAAAATGAAGACCCTGGGCAGATGACCCTCTTTGACCTTCATCCTGAGATGCTTTCCGGCGACTCTGCCAAGACAACGGCTCCTGCACAGGAACAACCGCAGGCAGCTACCAGCGGTAAACCCGGCAAACAGCCTCTTACCAAGGATGAGTTTGTAAAGGCGGTTTCGGAGTATTCGGCGAAGGCTATCTCTGTCCCGAAAATCCTCGTGCAGACCACTTCGGAGGTGAAGTTTAATCGCTTTGAGGTGAAGCGCACAATCGCTGACTTTGAAGTGGCTATGGCTAAGATTGAGCGTTTTGACGCTATCAATCAGCAGCTTCTTTCTGTCGTGGATGCGCAGATTCTTGAAGTCAATGACGCCATGAACACTCTTGCTTGTATGCTCCTCGATTCCATCAGCGAGTTGTCTTATGACGATGCGGATTTTGTTATTGACGTGGTTGAGCAGTATTTAAGCCAGATACCCGGAGATGAAGAAAACAAGCGGAGAATCGTTCGCCGCTATGCTTCTTTGATCGTGGCGGATATCCGCAAGCAGATTTATGAGCATATGGACAGGAAAACGCAGGATGTTCACATCATTCAGAAAGACCTTATTCTGTTCCGTAAGTTCGTGAAGAACGTCAAAGAGGACGGAAAGGTTAAGTATGATAAACCGTTCTCTGACAAGAGCAACATCAAGAAGTATCTTTTTACCGGCTACAAGAAGTCATATTATCCGGCGAATGCTTTTGACAGCGACACGGAGCGTCTGTTCTCCATTATTCTGGAGGAAGATCCGGATGTTATCCGTTGGATCAAGCCTCCGCTTAACCAGCTTGGCTTGTTCTGGAAAGCAGGTCAGCAGTATAATCCTGATTTCCTCGTGGAAACAACTGCGGGAAAATTCATGGTCGAGGTTAAGGCTCTGAATGAAGTGACATCAGATGAGGTCGTATCGAAAGCAAGAGAAGGCATAAAGTGGTGTCGCTTTGCTTCAACGGCAGACCCAGATCATAAGCCTTGGGAGTACAAGCTGATTTCAGATGACAACATTCATCTTGGTAATACCTGTAAATATACACTCGGTACGGCTCATGCCGTGAAGGAGGAGGCATAATGGCTGACAGATTTAAGTATTCGGAGGTCAGGCAAAAAATCATTGATGCCATAAGAACTGACCTTATCGGTCCCAGAGAAAAGGAAGAGGTTCTTGAAGAGAATCCACGCTATGCCTATCTCGTGGGTATGCTCGATATTCAGAGCGATGACGAGGATTACTCTGGCGCCGGAGAGCAGGAAGTTGATGCTGATATGGCATTTGAGGATGGCGAGGATTTTACGGCAGGCGAGGATGATGACAACGAGCCTATATCCACTACACATTTTCAGCTGCCGTCCTCTATCGGTATCAGTTTCTACATCCAAAGCGATACAGAGAGTATCAACTTGGATGTGACATGGGGAGACTATGTAAAATCCTCTGAAAAATATACCGGTAAGGATGAAAAAGAACACAGCCGTGCTATATATACGCGCCAGCCTATGGAAGAAACGGTTTGTGTCCAGTTTAAGGATTTTACACGAACAAAGGATTACCAGCTTGTCTGCGACTCCAATGTTCATGTTCATGTGTCCCGTATTCCTTTGAAGGGAGGATATTCTCTTGTAACGGCATATGTCATTAACAAGAGAAAGAATCCTGCCAATAGTGCAGAGGCCATTATGTTCCAGGTGGAAATCAAGGCTTTTGCGGAGGACGGTTCTGCCTCGTTTATTGCAGAACATATTTGCAGAGAGATACTTGCCTCCGATGAGTTTTATTTTGAGCAGCGCCCGATCATGGGACGCGGACGTGGCTGCGCAGCGGTGTGGGATACCCCGGTTGATGGCAGAACAACATATGTGAAATCAGCGTTTATACCAGAATATGAATTTCCGGGTGTCAGCGCCGCTTTGGATGGATTTGACCGATACTTCTTCTCGACATTTACCATGTCTGTAAAATCGAAAAAGGAAGAAACCATCGGTAAACTTAATACCCTGGCTGACTCTTATGAGAAGTGGATTAACTCTACGCTTCTCGGAAACGCAAGAATGAGCAATCCCGATTTTAAGGATAAGATCGGCAACAAGGTCATTGACCGCTGTCAAGACGCTCTGAAGCGTATCCGCGAAGGCATAAGCATTATTGAGAATGACGGCACCTCATTTGAGGCTTTCTGTTTCATGAACCGTGTAATCTTCTTGCAGAATAGTATCAAGGGCTACGCAAAGAAGCACGGCGCAGGGACAGAGTGCAATTTCCAAGACTTCATTAATCCGAAGAATCCTGATAACAACTTCGGATGGCGTCCGTTCCAGATTGCCTTTATTCTGATGAATCTTGCGGGAATCGTTGATCCGAAACATAAAGATCGTGAGGTTGTTGACCTGCTTTACTTTCCTACAGGCGGCGGTAAAACAGAGGCTTACCTTGGCCTTATGGCATTCGTTATCGCCAACAGAAGGCTTAGAGCGTCTGATGGAGAGGAATACAATCGAGATGGCGGCGTGACCGTTATGCTCCGTTATACGCTCCGCTTGCTCACCACACAGCAGAGAGACCGTATTACAAAGATGGTGCTTGCAGCCGAAATGATCAGGCGGCAGGCATACCCGCAGTTTGGTAAAGAACCTATCAGCATTGGTTTCTGGGTAGGAGGCGGAGTAACGCCTAACAAATTTGATGAGTTTATCGAAAAGGCTGATAATCCGCAGGCAGCAAGGAGCGCAAGGAACCATGTTTATAAGCAGCTTTTAACCTGCCCGTTCTGCGGAAAGCCTCTCAAGGAAGAGAACTTTAACATTGACACCGATAAGAAGTCTATCGAGATTTTCTGCTCCGATCGGGATTGTCAGTTTTACAGATACAAAAACGACAGGATACCAATCCCGGTTTATCTTGTCGATGAGGAAATATACGCCAAGTGTCCGACTATTATTCTGTCGACTGTTGATAAATTTGCGCGCCTGCCTTGGGATGTGAATACAAATGCACTTTTTGGCAGAGTGGACAGGAAATGCAGCCGAGATGGTTATGTTGCTATTGGAGCGGAACACGGCCGCCACAACAAAACAGCTTCTTTGCCTGCGTCAACGATGGTAAACATCAGACCGTTCCTGCCACCGGAACTTATTATTCAGGACGAGCTGCATCTTATCACGGGACCGCTTGGTACGGTTTACGGTGCCTACGAGACGATTATCGAGGATATGTGTATCCACGATGGTATTAAGCCGAAGTATGTCGTTTCAACAGCTACAATCAAAAATGCGGAGGCACAGACCAGATGCCTTTACGCAAGAAAGAATACAACACAGTTCCCTCCGAATGGCTTTGAAATTGGGGACAGTTTCTTCATCAGAGAGATTTCCGTAGATGATGATCCGTTCCGAAAATATGTGGGTGTATGCGCACCCGGTCAATCTGTTAAGACTGCTTTGCTTCGTGTTTACGCCATTATACTGCAGGCTGCTTATACATATTCCCTGCAGGATGAGTATAAGGATGTGATTGATCCGTATTATTCTCTTGTTGGTTATTTCAACAGTATCCGAGAGCTTGGCGGTGCGGTCAGACTTTTGCAAGACGACATTCCGAAGAGAATTTATCGTATCAAGAATAAGTATGGCTTGGATAAGCAGCGGTACCTGAACCACAACGTGGAGATCACTTCCCGTATGTCATCATACAAGATACCTGAAAAGCTGAATCAGCTTGAAACGACTTGTGCTTCAAAAGACTGTCTGGATACGGCTATCGCTACAAATATGATTGCTGTTGGTATGGACGTTGACCGCCTTGGGCTGATGGTTGTAACAGGTCAGCCGAAACAGAACTCGGAATACATCCAGGCAACAAGCCGTATCGGTCGTGCATTCCCCGGACTGGTGGTCACGCTCTACAATGCGTACCGTCCTCGCGACTTATCGCACTATGAGAATTTTACAGGCTATCATTCGCAGCTTTATCGTTTTGTCGAGGGAACAACGGCAACGCCGTTCTCCGCCAGAGCAAGAGACCGCGTCATGCATGCGCTGATAATATCTGCAATACGCCTGAACTTCCCGAACATGGCAAATAATCCGGATGCGGCCGCTATCGGTTCACTAACTACAGAGCAGCTCGATTCGGTGAAGAAACTGATTATTGACCGGCTTAATATCATAAAGCCGTCAGCACGAGCAGATGCGGAGGAAGAAATAGATCGCTTCATTGACTGGTGGAAACTGCAGGCGGCACAGACGAAACCGTTGCGGTATTACGTGGTCGGAACTGAACGCTATAACAGGTTGATGAATCCGTATGACCAGCCGCACGATGAGAATGAAAAGGCTACACTTCGTTCAATGCGTGAGGTTGAGAGTTCTGCGAATATGTTCTATTACACGGAGGATTGACATGGCTTTTGATAATAATAAACTTGGAGAGTTACGTCCAAACCAGATTATAACCACCTTTGGCCCCGGATCAGTGGTCGATGCGGTTAAGGACTCGGTTACGATTCTGGACATCTCCTATTGGAAACAGAAGGGACAAAAAATAATCGATGGCAGGCTTGCATCATATTTAGGTGTCGATTGCTTCTATATGCCTCGAACAAGTTTTTCGGGTGATGTTCCTGTTGTGACCTTCCCGTACTGGCATGTATGCTCTAATCTTAAGTGCGGAAAGCTGTTTGATGCCAGAAAGTATTTTGACCTTGATAAGTATCTTAAGTACGGTGTCACTTGCCCTGAATGCCATCGTCCAGCCTATCCGTCTCGTTTTATCACAATCTGCGAGGATGGACATATGTCGGATTTCCCTTGGAAGTGGTGGGTACATAGAGGAGAGTCTGATTGTAACGGCACCTTAAAGATGTATTCTACAGGTAATACTTCCACCCTTGCGGATATGTGGGTAGAATGCTCCTGCGGTGCTAAACGGAGCATGAGTGGAGCAACACAGAGAGATAATTTTGACGGTGTTGCCTGCCCCGGTCACCATCCGTTCAGACCGAATGTAAAAAACCATAAATGCAACAAGCCCCTCATCCCATCACAGCGTGGTGCATCTAATGTTTATTTTGCTGTGAGCAGGAGTGCAATTTCTATCCCGCCGTGGATTAATCCGTTGTACAACCTGATTGATGAACATTTGCGTGACATAGAGCTTGCAAAACAGCTTATGGGTGATGATGGAATAACCAAAATATATGAGATGTATTTCTCTGCATATTCAAGGGATGAATTTGATGATGCGCTTGAGCGGCGCATGAGCAACATTAAAGAGTTCACTGAAATAAAGCAGATGGAATATAATGCCATCACGCACCACAATGATCCGGCATATCAATCAAACAAGAAGCACTTCAAGGCTGAGGAGGATGCCTTGCCAGGATATTTGCAGAAGTATTTCAGCCGCATCATCCGAGTGACCAGATTGAGAGAGGTTCGTGTTCTTCTTGGATTTACAAGAGTAGATGCCCCCGATCCGGATGCTGATGAGCAGCCGAATGTTGTGGCCTTAAGCAAGGGAAAGCAGGAACGCTGGCTGCCGGCAGCTGAAGTAAACGGCGAAGGCATCTTCATAGAGTTTAATAAAAATACGCTTGCAGCATGGCTCAACTCACCTGCGGTGAAAGGCTTGTCAGAAAAGTACTCTGACTCATACAGAGAATTTTGTGAGTCCAAAGGCTGGACAATCACGGTAGTAAGGAATGCCGTTTATGTTCTGATGCACACTTTTGCTCACTTGATGATTAAGCAGATGTCTATGTCATCTGGATATTCTTCTTCGGCTATCAGAGAAAGAATTTACTTTGGTGATAAAATGGCAGGCATTTTGCTATACACAGGAAGTTCCGATAAGGAAGGTTCACTTGGCGGATTGGTTGAACTCGGCAATATCGATCAGATGACTAATCTCATGAGGGACGCTTTCCAAGAGGCTCTTGTTTGCACAAATGATCCGGAATGCATGAGTAATCTGCCGGCTGGCAAAAACTCAAACGGAGCTGTCTGTCATTCATGCTGCATGATATCTGAAACGGCGTGCGAGAACGGGAACAGAATGCTGGACAGAGGTCTTGTTGTTCCTATTCCGGGACGTGAGGAATGCTCATATTTTAAGGAGTTAGTAGGTGACCTATGCCAGGTGGAAATCTAAACAAAGAGATATTTTTAAATACGGTCAAAAGCGATGCAGCCAATGGTACGGCAAATGCAGTGTCGATGCTGAAGCGAAGCTGTCCTGAGTTATCCGATGCACATTGCGAGGACATCTTAGGAACAATTATCGGTGCAATGAATATGTCAGAGGCAGATAAGGTATCCCTTGTGGTCACGGCACCTCCGTCTTTTTCTATCAGTGCGAGAACTACAATGAATGTGGTTCAGTCCATGATAAACGGAGCGGAAAGAAATATCCTAATCACTGGATACTCTTTATCCTCATACTTTTCAGAACTGGTCGATACAATCGTTCTAAAAAGCCAGCGTGGTGTATTCGTGAAGTTCTTTGTGAATGACATTGATAAGCAGCCAGGATTTGACAAGATATTGCGATACAAAGGGCGGTTCTTGAAAATCTATAACTACCATCAAGAAGATGATAAGATGGCTGCGCTCCATGCAAAGGTTATCTCGGTCGACCAGCAGCAGACTTTAATAACATCTGCGAATCTGTCCTATCATGGGCAACAGGGAAATATAGAACTCGGTACACTGATAGAGTCAAAACAGATTGCAAAGCAAATAGATGATGTATTCACTAAGCTGATTTTTTCAAAAATATTCAGCGAAGTGTAAATTGGAGGTGTTAACATGAGTGAACAGCAAGGAGTAATTTACATCCTAACTAATCCGTCCTTCCCGGACTATGTGAAGATTGGCTATGCGGATGATATTGAGAAAAGGCTGCAACAGTTGAACCGCAGCGAGTGCATCCCGTTTGCTTTCCGTGTGTACGCCACCTACGAAGTGAACCCCCGACTTTCCGACCTGAAGATTCACTCCATCATTGACAAGCTGAATCCGAATCTTCGCTCTATTGATAATTTCAACGGGCAAAAGCGAGTCTGTGAGTTCTATGCGATGACGCCACAAGATGCGTATTCAATTTTGGAGGCAATAGCAGAAATCCACGGATGCACCGATAAGCTGAAACTCATACCGCCAAGTGCAGATGACGTTGCTGCAGCCGATACCGCAGAGGATATCGAGGAACAGAAAAAGGAGCGTCTTGCTCCGTTTGCGTTCTCGCTTTGCCAGATTCCCATCGGAGCCACTATCGAATACTGTAATCGTGCCGACGAGAAGTCGGGACTGACCTGCACGGTAGTCGATGATCATAATGTAGAATACGATGGCAAGAAGTGGTCTTTGTCCGCTTTGGCAGCAATGCTCACACAGAGCAAATGGGGAGTTGCGGGACCGCGCTATTTCAAATACAACGGCGAGTGGTTGAACGATATCCGTAAACGCCTCGACGTGTAAACCTTTTGATTATTCCTCATATATTTTGATTTTGCCTATACCTTTTGATTTTCCCTCGGAGGGGTTCAAATCAAGGGTTCACACGGGTTCAAGTTTCCACTGGGCAAAGTCGCTGAAAAACTGAAAACAGACATAAAAAAAGAGGGTTTCCGGCGGAGCAAAACCGCTGAAAGCCCTTGTTTATTGGGGATTTCCCTTGTATCAAAGACAGCGTTTACAAAGATGAAGGTATCACGGGAACACAGGCAAAAAAACGCCCTGCCTTTTTGAAAATGATTGAAGATGCCAAGCAAGGTAAATTTGATTTAATTGTTACCAGAGAGGTATGCCGTTTTGCACGAAATGTTGTGGATACCCTTGTTGTTACAAGAGAGTTAAAAGGCATAGGCGTTGAGGTGTTTTTTATCGACGATAATATTTGGACAATGGACGGAGATGGAGAACTGCGGCTATCTCTTATGGCAACATTGGCACAGGAAGAAAGTCGCAAGACTTCCGAGCGTGTAAAAGCAGGTCAGAAAATCAGCCGTGATAATGGTGTTCTCTATGGAAACGGTAATATTTTAGGTTATGACCGTGTTGGAGATACCTATGTTATCAATGAGGAACAGGCAGAAACGGTCAGAATGATATATGATTTGTATCTGCAAGGTTATGGCTCGATGAAAATCGCAAAGATTTTGACGGAGCGAAAAAGGAAAACAGCTTCTGGACTTATAAAGTGGAGCGTTTCAAATATTATGAGAGCGATTAAAAATGCCACTTACACAGGAACAAAGTGTTACAACAAATCCAGAAGCAATAACTTTTTAGAGCAGAAGCGAATAAACAATCTTGATATGTCCACTTATGAATATGTTGAGGGTGATTTCCCTTCTATTATTTCTCAAGAGATATGGAATAAAGCACAGGCGATAAGGGAAAGTAGAGTAAAACCTGTATGTGTATCGGCAGGGAAAAACACACATAGTAAGCGTGATTCACGAGATATATGGGTCAATAAGCTACGTTGTTCCTGCGGCTCATCATACCGTAAAAATAAATGGCATACGAAATTGGACGGAAAAACCTCTTACGGTTATCAATGCTACAATCAGCTTAACAACGGAATTAAACGGAAAAGAGCTGAAATCGGTTTAGATACTGAGGGATATTGTGACAGCAGAATGATAACCGATTGGAAACTCGATTTTATGGCAAAAGCTTTGTTAGAGCATCTCTGGACGGAGAGAAAAGAGTCTGTACTGATTGCGTTAGACCTTATTAAGTATTATTATAAGGAAGAAAAATCTAACGAAACTCAATCCGATACGGTAACGATACAGGCGAAATTGGATAAGGCAAATAGCAGACTGACTAACTTGATTGCTATGAGAGCTGATGGAGAGATTTCCAAGGACGAGTATCAAGCAATGAGAAGTCCTGTCGATGAAGAAATCAAGAAACTTCAAAAAGCACTTGATGAAATTCCACAGGAAAAAAGCAATCCGAAAGGATTGGATATAGAGGGTATCCGTTCCACTCTGAACAGCTTTATTGATTTTAGTGGTAGCACTATCAGCCACGATGTTGTCAATCAGTTTGTATATCTGATAACACCGACATCGGATACTACATTTGATTGGTATGTTAATCTGAATGGGACAGCAGATGTGAAAGCAACCTTTACAGCGGAAGGCAGAAAGAAAAACTGCATTATCAAATTGGAGGAAATCGAAAAGATTTCCTCGGTACATAGGGAAAAGAATGAGGACAATGCTCATTTCATTAAAAACCCCCATATTTTTACCTATCTGCACAGGCTGCAATCGCAGAGAAGAACAAATAATCAGAGTTTGATTTTGGGCAACCCCAATTTTTAAACCATAACAGGAAAAAGACCTTGCAGAGTAAAATCCGCAGGGTCTTTTTTGCGCATTGTCGGAGTGCCTTAAAGATAAAAAATCAATGTGTGGATTGACGGCTTCGCTTACTTTGATGAGAAAAAAGTCTCCGTCGGCTGAATTTTGTCGCCGAAATGCGCCTTTTGATTGACAATCCGACGTAAACATTTTAAAATATCAAGAAGAGATTTTAAAAGGACGCGAAATATGAAGAAAAAAGTCAGATTGAAAAAGACGGTAAAAAGAAAATTTTTGCTGTTTGTAATTTTGGCCGTTATAATGACGGGGCTTATAGTCGGTGAGCTTACGATAGGGCAAAGAGAGGTAAATGACCCTGCCGTCGAGAGGCTCGAAGCAAAAATCAGCGAAACAACCACACCGGAAGAAACGCAGGAGGAGACGACCGAAGAAGAGACTACCGCGGAAACGACAGCCCCTGAAACCGTTCCGGAGACGACCGCATCGGCACCGCCCGTTACGGCTTCGGCAGCCGATTTTAACAATCCTCAAACCGTAGACCCGAACTCGGGCAATTGGGAGCTCACGCTTGTTAACGCAGGGCATAAGCTGCCCGACGGATATGTGCCGTCGCTTGCAAACGCGATAAGCGGAAGCAGTGTGCAGCTTGATTCGAGAGTTATTAAAGCGTATCAAGAGATGTACGACGCCGCAAAGAAGGACGGCTGCGTTTTAACTCCGTATGCAGGGTATTGCTCGGTTTCACGTCAAAACGATAATTACAACCGAAAGGTGAGTTATTATAAAAATCAGGGCTTGTCCGATGACGACGCCGCCGCAAAGGCGCGCACGTTTATTTTGCCGGGCGGATATTCCGAGCAAAATCTCGGTCTGTCAATGGACATTGTGAGTGCAAGCTCCGATTTTGCCTCTACAAAGGAGTTTTCGTGGCTTGTAAAAAATGCGCAGGATTACGGCTTTATTTTGCGCTATCCCGAAAATAAAACCGACAAAACGGGTATGAATTATCAGCCGTGGCATTGGCGTTATGTCGGTAAAGAGGCTGCAAAGGCGATGAATAAGAGCGGCCTGTGCCTTGAGGAGTATCTCAAAGCGGCATAAATCAAGACGAGGCTAAAAAAAGGGGAATTATATAATGCTTAACACAAGAGCCGGCGGAGTTTTAATGCATATCACGTCGCTCCCGTCAAAATACGGAATCGGCGTAATGGGCGAAGAGACAAAACGGTTTATACGCCGTATCAAGGATATGGGGTTTTCATATTGGCAGGTGCTGCCGCTTTGTCCTACGGATTTTTACGGCTCACCTTATGCGTCTCCGGCGGCATTTGCGTTGTCACCGCTTCTGATTGACCCGGACACGCTCAAAAATGACGGTTTTGTGTCGGAAGACGACCTTGCAAGAAGCGTATATTACGGCTCGCCTTACACGGCGGACTACGAATTTGCCGCAAAAAGCCGCAGGGAGCTTTTAAAAATCGCGTATCAAAACAAGAAAAACGGAGTATCTGCGGAGACTGAAAAATTCTGCGAGGAGAACCCGTGGTGCGAAGCATATTCGCTGTTTTGCGCCGCAAAGGAAAAATTCGGCGGCAAACCGTGGTATGAGTGGGATGAAAAATTCGCGCGGTACGAAAATGCGCTTAAAAACAGAGACGAGTTGAAAGACGAAGCCGATTTTTATAAATTTGAGCAGTATATTGCCTTTTCTCAATGGCACCGCATAAAGCAGTTTGCCAACGAAAACGGCGTAAAAATACTCGGCGATATGCCGATATACGTCTCAACCGACAGTGCCGATGTTTGGAGCAATACGGAGCTTTTTGAGATAGACGAGCGTAGCTTTGTGCGCCGCAGAGTTTCGGGAGTTCCGCCCGATTACTTCTCAAAGGACGGTCAGCTTTGGGGCAACCCGCTTTATAATTGGGATGTGCTTGAAAAAACGGGCTATGCCTGGTGGCTCAGCCGCATAAAGGACGCTTTCCGACTTTATGATACGGTCAGAATTGACCATTTTCGCGCATTTGCATCGTATTGGGCGGTTCCTGCGGACGAAAAAACGGCGAAAAACGGCGAATGGGTCAAGGGGCCCGGAATGAAATTTTTTGACGCCGTAAAGGAAAAAATGGGAGACGTTCCTATTATTGCAGAGGATCTCGGCGTGTTCGGCGAGGACGTCACACAGCTGCTTGATAAAACTCGGTTCCCCGGTATGCGTGTAATACAGTTCGGCTTTGACCCGCGCGGAAACAGCACACATCTGCCGCATAACTATCCGCTGAATACCGTAGCATATGTCGGCACGCACGACAATACAACGCTGCTTGCGTGGCTTTGGGAGGCAACGCCCGAAGAGCGAGCCTTTGCGCTTGATTACTGCGGATTTACGGGCGATAACTGGGGTGACGGCGGATATTACAGCCCGTCCTGCCGCAAGATTATCGAAACCGTGTGGCGCTCTTCGGCAAAGCTTGCCGTCATTTCTTATCAGGATATGTGCGGCTTCGGCTCGGACGCACGTATGAATGTTCCCGGCAGAGCGTTCGGCAACTGGCAGTTCAGAACCACCGAGGAAACAATAGACGGTATAGACAAAAATTATTTCAGACACATTAACGACCTTTTCAGACGTACCGGCGGCGAATAAAAACGAAAAGCTCCCCCAAGGGGAGCTTTTTTAATAGATTTTATTTATAAGGCAAAGCACTCTGATAGTAATAGGCTCCCTTGAAAAGGGTGATTCCCCACGGTGTGGGGAAATGTCACGAAGTGACAAAGGGGACGGGCTCCCGTCAGGAGCTGGACGCGAGTTCACGAGCGGACTGAGGGATTAAATAATCACGCACAATCTATTTAAATTCCATATAACTCCGCAAAATCCCTCCGGCTTGCCTTGACGAGGCCCACCTCCCTTTACAAGGGAGGCAGAATCCCTCCGGCTTGCCTTGACGAGGCTCACCTTCCTCTGCAAGAGAGGAGAGGTTGAGCGAAGAGAGAAAAGTGAACAGCGAATAATGAAGTGAGCGGACGACGGGTAGACGAAAGAAAAGCGAGACGAGAGTAAAATGTGAAAAAGTAAAAAACGACAAGTATCAAAGGATACTTGTCGTTTTTGGAGCCTTAACTATACACGTTTACGAACAAAAGAAGTTATTGAACAAGCTCAAAATATAGCTATGAATTATATGATTGATGAAATAAATAAAGCTTTTAAGAAAATTACTAAAAATAATATTGATTATTTACACGACAAAATAAACCAATATTATGGGAGTATATAAACTCTCAATTAATTAATGTCTTGCTATTCGTCTTTAGGTTTATCATAAACATTATGTTTGACTGATATTGTTCCATTGTCTAAATCAATATATCCCAAGTTAATGCAAATACCTCTCCAGTTCTCATTCCAGTATAACAAGATGTTAAAAATGCACAAGTAAATGTTTCATTATTTTCAAATCTATTTAAGAACCTCTTTACCATTTTCATCATAGTCAGTAACACCGAATCAATTACATCTCCAACAACAGCACCCAACATATTATACGAGCCTTCATTTTTCCTCGTTTTTATTATCTAAATTGCTTTTATATTCATTACCATATTCAGTAGTAAATCCAACAAAATATATTTTTTTTATATCATTATGATTAAAAAATGTTAATGAATCTGTTGCACCATTCGGATATTTGCAAGCCATATAATCCATAATTTTCCCATCTCTATCTTTGACTTTATACCCGATTATCATTAGCTTATCAAAATTTCCCTGAATTTCGACAACACTACCTATTATCATATATTTATCAAGAGAAACTTCTTGTAATTTTTTTCGTTTTTCTGCCATGTACCTATTAATTTCCTCTTCCGTTTTTTGTTGTCCATTTATACCCCATTTAATATCTTTATCTGACACAACAAATCTATCCTCTGCATTGTTGTTTAAATTATTCATTTATATCATTCCTTCCTTTTCCTTTGTAATAACGCACAAAAAAAATCAATCTTTTCAGATTGATTTAATCATTGACGTCGCATTGGTGCGACGATTTTATCTTTTGGAGCAGGTGAGGGGAATCGAACCCCCGTATTCAGCTTGGGAAGCTGATGTTCTGCCATTAAACTACACCTGCTTACGTGCTACGCTGAATATTTTATCATTATTTTTACAATAAATCAATAGTAATATGATACGCGGCACAGCTTAGCGTGGTAGGTCGCGCTGTCGCTTCTTATTACAGCTTTTCCACGGAGAGCCTCAGCCTTTTCAAATCGTTTTCGTCGGGGTGAGACAGAGCACGGTCAAAGTTTTCAATCAGCATATCGAGATTCGGCACGGGATTCGGCAGGCTTTTCATTTTGATATAGCGCTCCCTGACCGTTTGCGGCATTTTTCCCTGACACATATACTCACCGACTGTGATGTTGCTGCCGCTAATGCTCTTTTTTGTATTTGCGAGGATTTCTTTGAAGTACTCCTCGTCTCCGCCGAAGCCCGCCGTTCCGAAAAGAAAAATCCTTTTATTTTTCAGCTTTTCGAGCAAATCCAAGGTCGCCTTGTCGGCGGTTCCCTTATCCGTCCAAAAGCCTATAAATAAAATGTCGGATTGTGTATCGGCGTTTTCACACACTCCGAAATAATTGCAGTTTTCCTCCGGCAGCGCGTCGCGAATGGCGTCGGCGAGCAGCCTCGTGTTGCCTGTCGGGCTGCTGAAAATAATTGAATAGCTTTTATTTGTCATGATGAACCTCTTTGCTTGTGCGGCATATCACATATGCGGCGAAATTTTGTTATAAATTATTATATAATTACGACGGCAAACAGTCAACAGCCGAAAATGCCGAAAGCTTATACAAAAAGTAAGCTTTTCTGTAATCGGCAATAAAAAGGCTTTCGTTTCAGGTGAAACGAAAGCCTTGATTTTATGTGTTTATGCTTGACGTTACGGCTTTGAGCTGCGCTTCAACAGCCTTTTCAGTCCTTGAGTTCGTCAACATACTCGGTATGCTCACGCAGATACTTTTTGTCCTCGGGCTTAAGGTCAAGGCCTATGGTTCCGCCCGGATTCATAAGGTAATCGGGGTCAAAATAGTTTTTAAGCGTGCGGATTATGCCGTATTCCTTTTCGCCGAGGTAGCCCTCAAGCCACGGGGCAAACATCTTTCCGATACCGTGGTGGTGGCTGATGGCTGCACCGCTCTTCTGTATGGCGTCGAGAATTGTTGCATGATAAGCACGGAACTCCTCTTCGTCCTGCATTTTAGTCATAAAGATGAAGTAGAGGTTGGCGCCCTGCGGATAGCAATGCGACATATGAGTTGTAACGATTGTATTCGGAAGCTTATGGCAAACCTCACGAACCTCACGGTGAACACGAGCCATATTTGACCAGTTGACCGTGCACTCAAGCGTATCAATCATAAAGCCGAAATCCATGAGTGTATCACGAAGATACGGGTCGTTGAAGCGGCCCTTTTCCCAGCCCTTGCATACGTAGCCGGTCATCGGGATTCCGCCGTGCTTAACGGCAATTTTCATTATGTTATGCGCAACGTTTCTTGAGAAGCCCTTTTCGCCGTCTGTAAATCCGAGGAAGAGACAGCGCTCAAAGTCCTTGTAGCCCAATTTATCAAGAAGAGGCTCAAGCGGCGTTTCGTCAACGTTATAAAGATGGAGCATTAATGAAGTCTCCTCCGGGTCTGAAAGACGGAAAACAGAGGAGAAGCCGCACTCACACTGCATCATTTCACGAGCGGCGCGCATAGCTGTCGGCCAGTCCTTGAACATATAAGAAAAGCGTTTTCTGTTTTCGGGCATCCAGCGGAAAAACTTGAGCGTGACCTCGGTAAGAACGCCGAAGGTGCCCTCGCCGCCCATCATGACCTGATTGAGATTCGGTCCCGTTGCCTCTCTCGGATAGTGACTTGTCTCGATTTTACCTATCGGTGTGGCGTATTTCTGCGAAACAACTATATCGGCTATGGTGCCGTAATAGGTGCTGTTCTGACCGGCACCGCGTGTGACGGTCCAACCGCCGACGGAGGAATATTCAAATGACTGCGGGAAGTGGCCGCAGGTGTACGGACGCTTTGCGCCGAAAAGGCTCTGAGCGTTTTGAAGCGTTTCCTCGAGCTTTGGTCCGGACATACCTGCCTGAACGGTAATGGTCTGGTCGGTCTCATTGAATTTAATGACCTTGTTGAAGTTGCGGCGCATATCAAGAGAAACGCCGCCGTTAATGGGCTCAACGCCTCTTGTAACCGACGAGCCGCCGCCGTAAACATAGAGCGGTATTTTATTCTTTGTGACGTAGGCTACGATTTTCTCAATCTGCTCGCTTGTCTCCGGGAAAACAACAAGGTCGGGAAGAGAGTCAAAGCGACGGTGACGCATTCTGAGAAGATCGTACATTGTCTGTCCGTAGGAAACGGCGAGACGGTCGTAGTCGCTCTGTGAGACGTTCTTTTCGCCGACTATTGCGGCAATGGCCTTTACGTGCTTTTTGTCAATCTTCGGAGCGTGCTCTTCGCCGAGATTTACGGGGTCAAGACCCAAATCGTCATTATACTGCATAAACTCCTCGTCCTTGAGATTGCAGCGTTTTTTAACATATTTGTAAAGGCTCTCCTTCGGATATTTGAAGAAGTCGGGGTCGCCCCAGCGGAAAATTGAACGATAGCTGTTCTCAGGTGCTCTCTGAAGCATCCATTTAGGCTCAAAGCCCTTATACGGTTTTGTACTCATTATCAGTGTCCTCCTGTTTGAAAATGATGTAGGTATTTTTCTATTGGCTTTAATCTTGAGGCAAGGTGAGAATACGCCTTGCCGTAAATTTTCATATAGGTTCGGTGGTTTTCCTCGTTCGGAATAAATACGTCTTTTTTATGTACCATATGCTCTATGGCGTCCTCATAGCTATCGTAAACGCCCTGTGAAATAAACGCGACCATGGCACAGCCGACTGCGCTCGCCTCGTGAGTCTGAATACGGTGTACGGGCAAGCCGAACACATCTGCGGCAATTTGACATACGACAGGGCTGCTGGAGCCGCCTCCGCCGGCATAAAGCTCATCTACCGTGACGCTTGAGCGTTTTTGCATTTTAACGAGCCCGTGGTACAGCTCTAAGCAGATGCCCTCTATTATGGCACGATACAAATGATAACGCGTATGGAAATCCGAAAAGCCTATAATTGCGCCGCTCGCATTCGGGTTCGTGATGCCCGGAGTCCAAAACGGCTGTAAAATAAGTCCGCCTGAGCCGGCCTCAATATCCTTGATTTTATCGTCAAGATAACGCTCTATGCAAACGCCCTCCTCGGCGGCGTCACCCTTATCCTTCGCGGCAAACTGCTCTATAAACCACGAAATCATCCAAAATCCGCGATAGACCTCGAATTCGGGATTGAACATATCGTTCGGAACAGCCGGATAAGCCGGCATATAAGGCTGCGGTTCAAAATATTTTTTAACCGCCATCTGTAAGGTTGAGGTCGTGCCGAAGGAAATTGCCGCTCGGTTTGATTTTACAACGGACATACCGATGGTTTCACAGCCTTTGTCGGAGCCGGTTGCTATAAGCGGAAGTCCCATTGGGATGCCCGTTTTTTCGGACGCATCTTTTGTGATTTTGCCTATAACCTCGCCCGACGGAACAAGCTCACAGAGCTTTTCGGACGGAACATTGCACACGCAGCGCGTGAGAGCACCGGGTTTCATCCAACGGCGGTTTTTGTAATCAAACGGTACGTGACCTATCATATTTGCCACGGAATCCTTAAGCTCGCCCGTCAAAAGATAGTTGAGATATGACGGCAGCATAACGTATTTGTCTGTTTTGGCCCATATTTCGGGCTCGTTTTGCATAATCCAGTTGCCGGTAGAGGCTCGGTAAATCATATCTACCGATTCTCCCATTCCCACAAGCGAAAACAATGCGCGTTTTGCTGCCGGAATCTGTCCGTCCTCGTCGGCCTCACGCTCGTCGAGCCATAATATTATGTCGCGAAGCGGACGTTTGTCTTTGTCGAGGCAAAGCACCGTGTCACGTATGCAGGTAAGGCATACGGCTGTTATGCGGTCAAGCTTATCGGCATTTCTCTCGATAACCTTTTTTGACATTTCGGCTATAATGTTAAAATAAAAATCCGGGGTCTGTTCTGCCCATCCGGGCTGTTTTGATAAATAAGGAACCTTGTATTTTTGCTGCTCCTTATCCTCAAAGTCTCCACTCTCATTGACAAGCAAGCATCTTGCACTCTGCGTGCCGACGTCAAAGGTCAGCACAAGTGACTGTTCCATTAAAGATTTTCCCCTCTTTCTTTTTTAAGGTCGCTTCTTCTCGTCCTTCAGGATATTGCTTGTTGCAATCAAATCCACGCCGAGATTGAGAATATTCGGTACAACGACTTCCTCTCGTCCGAGTCGTTTTGAAACGGTGATACGGTTTACCTCGTGCATCAGGTCGAAAATTCTGTTTTTGGGAATCGGCCCCGATACGCGAACGGGCAGAACCGGTACCGAAGGGAAGGCGGTGCGCACCGTTGTGCAAACGGTACGACGGGGGTCGGTCATTTCACTTACGGCGAATTCTTTGCCCCTTTTGCAGGTGTTGCCGGTCACAACGAGCTCGTCGCCGTCTGATGTAATCGTCATTCTGCACGAACGGGGACAAACGATGCAAACCAATTCTTTTGTCATTTTACACCGTCTCCTTTACCGAGTCTTTCCAGCCGAAGCTCCACTCGGCTGTTTTCGTTTAATTCGCATGCGCTGAAATCAATCGTGAGATTTTCCATTTCGGGCGGACGCATGAATGCGTAACGCTTTTTAAGTATTTCCTTACCGTCCGCGTAAATATGAAGCACACAGTTGTTTTCCTCCTCGCGGACGCGGAAATACAGGTCTGTTTTACTGTTATCCTCGTTGAGATTGAGCCTTTGCGGCACTGCGTACAATAAGCCGTCACCAGGGGTTATCTCAATAAGCCGTCTTTCTCTGCCCGAATAAGCAGCGGCTGATTTTCCCGCCTGCTCGGCGTTCTGCGAAACAAAGTCAACCAAATCGTTGACGTGCAAAGCGTTGCCGCAGCTGAATACGCCGTCGGTACTCGTCATACACTGACCGTCGCATACGGGACCCTTTGTGCGTGGGTCAAGCTTTACTCCGACGGACTCGGCAAGCTCGTTTTCGGGAATCAATCCGACCGAGAGAATCAGCGTGTCACATTCGACACGGCTCTGTGTGCCGGGTATCGGAGCCATATTTTCGTCAACCTTTGAAATCTCAACTGCTTCGAGCCTGTCAACTCCGAACACGCGAGTGACGGTGTGCGACAGGTGCAGCGGAATGTCATAATCGTGCAGGCATTGATGCAGGTTTCTCGTAAGTCCCGACGGCGTAGGCTTTGCCTCATAAACGCCGAGAACCTTTGCGCCCTCAAGCGTAAGCCGGCGCGCCATGATAAGTCCTATATCTCCCGAGCCGAGAATTACGCATTTTTTGGCGGGCATAAGCCCAAGCAGATTTGTAAAATGCTGTGCGGTTCCGGCCGTGAAAACGCCTGCAGGACGCGTACCGTGAATAAATACCTGCTTGGCGGTACGCTCGCGACAGCCCGTAGCCAGCACAAGCGCTTTTGTCGTAAATATCGAAACGCCGCTTCTGCCGACGGTATGCACCGAAAAGCTTCCGTCGCCGTTTTTGTCTATTTTCGTGACAAACGTCAGGGTGCTGTATTCGATATTGCGTTTGTACAGCTCATCTTCAAACCGCTCGGCGTATTCCGGACCGGAGAGCTGCTCGCCGAAGTGATGAAGACCGAAACCGTCGTGAATGCACTGCTTGAGTATTCCTCCGAGCCTTGCCTCTCTTTCAAGAAGGAGAACCTTGGCACCGTTATCATGAGCGCTTATCGCCGCCGCAAGTCCGGCAGGACCGCCGCCGACAACGAGTACGTCATAGTTACCTGTCGTCATCACTCTTCGCCTCCTTCGTTTACCTTTGTTTCGCCGTATGTTATCACCGCTTCCGCCGAGGACTTTTTAACCTCATACAGCGGAACGCCGAGGAATTCGGCAATTATTTTGGTGACAAGCGGCGAACAGAAGCCGCCCTGACAACGTCCCATTCCCGGTCTTATGCGTTTTTTGATACCGTCAACCGTCGGAACGCATATCGGGGATTTCAAAGCGTCGAGAATTTCGCCCTTGCTGATTTGCTCGCAGCGGCAAATAATCTCGCCGTAGTCGGGATTTTCGGCTATCATTTTTTCTCTTGTATCGTCGTCCATTTCGCGAAGCACGGGAACGCCCTTGCGAATAGGATTGTAATTGTTGTTTTTTTCAACCGTCTCGGTCTTGCCGAGCATATCGACCGCAAGCTCCGCCATATCGACGGCAACCGCGGGAGCGGTTGTAAGTCCGGGGGATTGAATACCGGCTACGTGAATCAAATTCCTTGTTCTTCTGCCGGGTTCAAGTATAAAATCCTCCTCAAAGGTAGGAGCGCGAACGCCCGTGAAATAAGTGATTATATCACGTTTTGACAGCGCCGGCATTGTTTGAGTCTGCTTGTCGAAGACGGTTTTAATGCTCTCGGCACGTGTTTCCGTGTTTTCCTTTTCAACCGTTTCTACGGCGTCGGGTCCGACGAGGAGATTATCGTGGACGGTGTGCAATATGCCGCCGCCCTTTGAATGGGTTTTACCGTGAACGCTTATGTCCTTTACGGAGGCTACCGAGTGCATATATGCGCCTGCTTTTTGGTCAAGAATCGAGTTGGTTCCTCGACGCGGATGAATCGAGAAAAATCTGTCATCCGCCATGGCGGCAATATCCTCGGCAAAAACGCCTGCGGCGTTGATAACGATTTTCGGATGAATAACGCCTCTGTTGGTGGTAACGCTTATGATGTTATGCTCCGACACCTCCATGGAGAGCACGGCGGTGTTAAGACTTACCTGCGCGCCGTTTTGAACGGCGTTTTCGGCATAGGCTATGGTGAGTCCGTACGGGCAAACACAGCCTGCACTCGGATTATACATTGCGAATTTTGTTTCCGGTGTGAGGTTCGGCTCGCGGCGCATAAGCTCCTTGCCCGAGATTATCTCGGTGTCCTCTATGCCGTCGTGATGCTTCCGCCAAAAAGCATACAGACCGATAAGCGGCTTCAGCGCGGCGTTGCGGAAAAGCACGTATTGACCTACCTGCTTAAACGGAACGTCAAGCTCGCGGCAAACGTCTGCATACATATGGTTTGCGCGGCGAATGTACTTGTGCTTGAGCGAGCCTTTGCCGAGGTCGATTCCGGGGTGCACCTCGCCGTCGTTGCGTCCCGACGCCTGAAGTGCAAGGTCTGCCTCCTTGTCTACAAGTAAAACGTCAAGCTTCCACTTGGTCAGCTCTCTTGCTATCGAAGCACCTGAAATGCCGCCGCCGATAACAAGCACGTCGGGTGTTCTGCCCTCGAGGAAATCATCCTTGAGAGACGGCAGACGCGTCGGAGCGGGCTGCTCGCCCGTGTAAACAATATCGTTGACAATATGCGTTGTGCTGAATTTTTTTGCCGCCGCTTGGCAAGCCGCGACGATTTCGCCCCAATCGGAGCTTTTGCCTCGAACAAAAATCGAGCCGTTCTCCTCCGAAGCACTGAATTTTCCGCCAAAAGTCTTTTTCAATTTTTTGTTAATTGATGATATGTTCATAACTTCAAGCCTCTTTTAATCAGCCTTGCAGTCGGTCACGCGCCCGACTGTGCATAAAAAATATGTCGGTTAACTGACCGACTCATAAGCCAAGTATAATTCCGCAAAAAGCATTTGTCAATACTTTTAACTAAAAAAATCACTCTTATGTATTTTTTTTGTGAATATTGTTTTGTAGACATTGCCGATTGTTCGTGTTATACTTTAAGAAATTTTGCAGGAGGGTATTATGGCAGCTCAAAGACCCGAAAATATAAACGAAATCATACTTGATACTGCTGAGGAGCTTTTAAAGGTAAATTCCTTTTCGGAGGTGACTCTCGCGAAAATAGCCGAAAAGGCGAATATTTCGAAGGGCACGCTGTATTACTATTATAAAAGCAAAAACGAAATACTTTTTGCCGTTACCGACCGCTACCTTTCGCGCCAATGGGACGAGCTGATACAATGGACGGAAAACAAGGAAAAGGATACCTCGCCGCACCGTCTTGTAAATTATGTAATCGAGAGAAATATAGCCTATGCCGGGCTCAGGCTTCACCTCTTTGACGCGGCATTGCTCGGCGACGAGGAAATCAGAGCTAAGCTGATTCATCGCTATGATGAATTCCAAAAGCTCATTTCGGCAAAAATCGCCGAGAGAACAGACGTTGTTTCGGCCGACTATTTCACTTGGCTTATTTTGATGGTTTCCGATGGTATTATTATTCAAAACAGCCTTAAAAACGAGTCCTTCGATACTCGGAAATTTCTTGAGAACAGCACCGAATACATTAAAAAAATCGAGAATATGCATAAGCCGAAATAAACGAAAGCCTCCGTCTTAATAACGGAGGCTTTTTACTGCCGTAAAAGCAGAAAAGGGAAACAAAAAAATTATACTTTGTGTTTTTTCTTTTTGCGCAGGCCCGCCGTGACGCCCGTTACGCCGCCGCTGACAAACAGCAGGGAAATCCATAAAGCGAGGTCGCTTGCGTTGCCGGTTCGGGGAGACTTCGGATTGCCCGGCAGCTTAGCCGTTACGGTGTCGGCCTTTTTGATTTCGTTTATACCGTCTTTGTCGCTGTAATACTTATCACAGCCGCTGCAGTACCAATACTCAATATTGCCCTCGGCATCCTCGGTTGCCGCCTTTGCATCGATGTGCTTTAAGTCGGTGTGGTTGTTTGAATCAGTCTTTCCGTAAGCCTTGCCGCAGTATTCGCATACCGCTTTTTCGGTGCAGGTTGCCTTGCCGCCAGAGCAAGCCATTGTTTCAACACCCTTGCAGCCGTCCACGGTGCATTTACGGCTATGCGTGCCGTCGCCGTTTGATGTCCATTCGCCGAAGGTGTGCCCGCCATGGACCGTCACGGTCATCTCGGCGGTGTTGCCTGCCTTATCGGTGACAATGATTTTCTGTTCGCCGTCCGCAGGAGAGAGAGTAAAGCCGCCGTTTTCATCAAGCGTGACCTTTGTGCCGTTTACGGTAACTATATCTATATACTTCTCGTCAATTGTAACTGTCTGTGCCTCGCAGTAGGTCTTGCCGTTTTCAATGCCGCCGATTACAGGCCGGATATTATCGAGCGTTATGCGGTCGGAGCGAAGATATGTTATATTCATGCTCTCGTCAACAAGCATTGCATAAACGATATATTCTCCGTTAGGCTCTATTAAAAACGGCTCATCATACGCACGGTACACAAGAGAGCTGAGCTCCTCTTCGGAGAGGTCCCGATTTGTCACCAGATAAGAGACAAACACGGTTCCGCTGTTATCGAAAGCGTTTATCGTTACCTCCTGCGTATCCTTAAAGAACAGACCGAAGGTCAGCTTGTTTAAGAATTCGCGCCATTTATTTGTGCCTATGATAATTTCGCCCGTGGGTTTTTCAATGTCTTTCCATTTCGCTTTAAGCGTTATATTCTCGGCAGGCATGGTCGTGGGAATTTCCGTGTCCCAGCCGATAAAGGTGTAGCCCTCTCTTGTCGGGTCGGCAGGTGCGGTAATTGCCGTGCCGTAGTCCTGCGTGATGGTAATATCCGCTTTGCCGTTTTCGGGTTTGACTGTGATGGTATATTGATTGATCTCCCACTTCGCCCAGTATTCCTTATTGCCCGTTTCGGTGTTGCCGATTGCCGTAACAGGGGAGCCGGTCAGACTCTCGTTGTCATACCAGCCCTTGAACGTGTGGCCTGTATAGGTCATATCGTCGGCTGTCGGGAGAGTTGCGCCCACGCCATAGGTGTATCCGGTGACATTGCCGCTGTTGATAGTGCCGCCGTTCGCGTGCAGTGTCACGGTATAGGTCGGGGCTGTCCACTGTACCGTCAGGGTCGTCACATCAGCCGGAACACTGTCGCCGGGTTCGTAGGAATTGCCATTGCCGTCAAGCCACATAAAGTAGCTGCCTGTATTTCCGTCCGGGCGGGTCATGCCGTCGGACAGGGGAGCGGTAAATGCGCTGCCGTTTTTCACGATGATCTGAATAGCATCGGAGCTGCCGCCCAGCTTGCCGCCGCCAAGGTCAAGGGTAACGACCTTCAGTCCGTCAGGACCCAGTGTGTCAGCGTTCAGGACTTCAAGGACGGGGCGGAAACCGACGCGCGGGTCGGAGGACGCAGCATAGTAGTAGCTCCAGTAGCGGGCCGAACCGTACCCGCGAACCGCACGATACCACGATTCGTAACTTGATGTGTCCTGCCCCCACGAATATATGTCGTTCCAGTTTTTGACATAGCCGCTGTTCTTGTCCAGCACTGCGTCCCACTCATTGCTTTGGGGCGTACCGCGCTCTGAATCGCCTGAACCGGTAAACCCACTTCCCACAGACGGTGCGCGCAGGGTATAGTCCACGCCGCCGCTGGCATAATTTTTGCCGAAAATCAGACTCGCAGTATCTAAGTTATTCCAGTTTACCTTAAGCGTTACGGCATAGTCCGCCACAAACAGGCTGTGAGCGTATTTGTTCTGCTGTGCATATTCCTCGGTGGTCGCCATCGCAGACGTGAGTTTGTAGGCTTCCACCGTACCCACATAGGTAAAAGGCACATAATGAAGTGTGCCGTCCGGCAGAGCGCTGTTTAACGTTCCGGGAATGTTCATCGCCGACAGGTCGAAATAGTATCTGCCGCCGGGGGTGAGGGTAAACTGCTCGTCAGGCTGATTTTCCACCGTCAGCGCAATGTCTGTGAAATTACTTGCGTAATCGGTATTATAATCGCCGTTATACTGTTCATTGAATACCTTCAGGGTATAGTCGCCCGGTGCAAGGTCGGACGGGATTTTGATTTCAACCGTTCCGCTTTCGGCAGTAGGCTGTGCTACTCTGCTGTAATACTGTGTGCCGCTGTTATCCGCAATGATAGCGGAAATATATTCATTTATCCCTGTGGTCGCCCCGGTGTAATGCAGCGTAACGGTATCGCCGGGGGCGGCATCGGCAGCTTTTTCCGTTACGGCAAAATTTCGGCTACTATCTAAAAGGGTCAATTTCCATTCGTTGCCGCCGTATTCGGAAATCGGGGTCAGCCCTCCTTCGGGCTTTCCGCCCACGGCGGCGGATGCAAAGAGGACAGAGTCCAAATTCAAGTCGAAAGCGGGACGAACGCCAAACTCCTTGGAAGTAGAGTATCCACCATAGTAGCGGACTTCACCTCTACCAGCCACAAAGGCAGTGGAATAGTCTTCGTCTGGGGAGCGCAGCCACCAATAGCTTGACGCCCAACCCGGATGCTCGGGATCCACGACACGCAAATCGTTGTTTACCGCATTAGCCTCTTTTGAGGAAAGCGGCCAAAAAACAGCATTGCTTACCGCAGGACCCGCTACACCGTCGGTATTTTCCTCATCGTAGTTTCCGCTTGCAAGGGTCCGTTTTTCAACAGCATCGGTTTCTTTCGCCGTCAGCTTATCCGCAAGCGCGTCTATTGCCTCTTTCAACGCGCTGTCCGCATAAGCGTTGCTCGCACCGAACTTTGACAACCCCATGTTATTTGCCGCAAGCAGGGTCATATTCCCGGCTATGCCGGCTGCACTGTTTCCGTCATAGTCGATGACGCGCCATGCACCGGGATTATTTTCATGGTCTTGCCCGAAATACACGGTCGGTGCGGTCGCTGTGTTTACATTTTTACTTAGTGCGTCTGTGCCAAGCTGTATCGCAGCAGAGCCCGTTGCTGTCTCGCCCTCGGCAAATACGCCTGTCGGCACAAGGCAGAACAGCATACATAGGGTGAGCAGGATACTGAGTATTCGTTTTTTCATTTCTTGCTACCTCCGTTATGTAAACTTAATCAAGGGCGGTTATTGTGATTGTGCCTTTGAAGCTCTCGAGACGGGTATTGTATGCCGACTGTTCAAACATGAAGTACAGCGTTATATCCTCGTCCGAGGCGTCGTAAATTCTGGTGAAATTAAAGGAATGTTGGTCGTTTGTCTGCGCTATTTTTGTGCCGTCACGTTTTATGCGTGTAACCTCACGGCAAAGGTCGTCGTCATAGCCGTCTGTCATCTGGATGGAGTAATTACCGCTGTTGTTGGACTCGTTTGATACCACCTGGAGAGAGCCGCTTATGGTGACGCTGTAAACATGACCTTTTTTGAGCGTAATCTTATCAAGATAAGTGGATATCAGGTCTCCGCTGTTTACCTTTTCATAGACGCTTAAAGCTGCGTTGCCGTTATTGAGAAATACTCTCGGAATTCTTGTTTCTGCATAAAAATATCCGGAGCAGCTGCCGTTCTGACCGGCGTCGCCCTTGTCGCCTTTATCGCCCTTGTCGCCTTTGTCACCCTTGTCACCCTTATCGCCTTTGTCGCCTTTGTCGCCCTTTTCTCCCTTTTCGCCGTCTGTGCCGTCAACACCGTCTGTGCCGTCAACACCTGCGGCTTTTACACCGGTGTCGATTTCTCCGAACCACCAGTTGCCGTTTTCGCCGATAAAAGGTGTTTTACCGTCTTTGCCGTCAGAGCCGTTTTGTCCGTTTGTTCCGTCCTTACCGTCGGCTCCGTCTTTACCGTTTATACCGTCGGCTCCGTCCTTGCCATCCGCACCTTTTAATGCGGTAAGATCGTAAAGGTTCAGCCAAATCTCGTCGCCGACATAACGCCATTGCAGGATATTTTCGCTTACGCGAAATTCCGGAGTTTTTCCGTTTGCACCGTCCGTTCCGTTCTGTCCGGCGGGGCCCTCTATATCGGCTATCGCAACGAGATTCTGCCACTCGTCGCCCTCATATCGCCACTGTATGTGGGTTTCGGTTCGCTGCACCTCTATGTTTTTGGCATTAATGCCGTCCTTGCCGTCTGCTCCGTCTTTACCGTCGGTGCCGTTTATACCGTCCTTACCGTCGGCACCGTTCTTTCCGTCGGCACCGTTCTTTCCGTCGGCACCGTTCTTTCCGTCAATGCCGTTAATGCCGTCTTTTCCGTTCTCGCCGTCTTTTCCGTTCTCGCCGTTTATTCCGTTCTTACCGTCTTTCCCGTCAACTCCGTTAATTCCGTCCTTGCCGTTTTCCCCGGCAGCACCTCGCAGCTCGGTAAGCGCCACAAGGTCGCGCCATTCTTCTTCGGCGGGGTATCTCCATTGGATTGCCGTGCCGCTATTGCGCACCTCCGGCAGTGCGGCGTTGGTTTTTGCCGTTTTGCCGCATCCGGCGACAAAAACAATGAAAAGTACCAAAAGCATACCTGTGAGCAGTTTTTTTCCTGTTCTCATCTTCTTTCCTCCGTTTCGCCGTCCGTAGACAGCTTAAAGTCATATTTCATTTCAAGCATGGCAAACAGCTTATGCATAACCGTGACGGCAAGCTCCCGAATATCAATCGAGCCGATAAAAGTAAGCACCTTTGCCTGTTCTTCCTCCGGTACACGATATACTCTCATTGATGCCACCAGAAACCTGCTGAGCTTGCGCTCCAACGGGAAATGAATATCACATTTGCGAGCCATATAGTTACGCATAAGTCCTGCCGTGCCGATTTCCATTTCGTAAAAGTCACTTTCGCTGTAATCGGGGAAATTTGCTCCGAAAATCTGCTTTAATTCCGCCGTGGTGTGCAGATAGATGAATTCCGCCGTGTCGGGCTGAGAATATGCTTCAATATAGATTTCTCGCAGGTTCTCGTTAAGCTCCGTTAGCGTGAGCTGAAGAGATGTTTCCACCGCATAGGCGTATACGGGCGGCAGCTTTTTGTCCGCAATGCTCCTCGCCACGTCAAATTGGCCGCCGAACATCGATTCGGTCAAATCCAGCAAGATTTTGTCCTTGGTCGGAAACAGATTTAAATAGCTGCCCCTTGCGACGCCTGCTTCCTCGACTATTCGACTGACGGAGGTGCTTTTGTAGCCCTCCTCCAAAAACAACCGAACGCACGCCGTTAAGATTTTTCTTTTTGTTTCACTGCTGTTTCTACGCAAATATATCACCTGTTTATAATATTATTAGTATGCATACCAATAATATCATATAGCATACAAAAAAGCAAGAGAATGTTGATTATTAACACGTTATGAGTAGGTCTTGCTTAAAATAAACGGTTTTTCATATAATAATGCACTTAACCCCTCGGATAATGCAGACGCATATCCGAGGGGTTTTGGCCGTTTCTGTATCAAAATATATTGTTTTGAGGTGCTTCACGAGGGCTCAGCTGCTTGATTATATAAAATAAGATGCGGGAGACTTAGCGTTATTCGCATTCGCATATACTTTTTCTTGTGTGCAATATCGAAGATGGCGTTACCGAAAATTCGTCAAGCCCCCATTTGCAAAGCAAGGGAATAAGACGTGTATCGGCTGCCGCTTCTCCGCACATTCCGACGGGGATGCCTGCCTTTTTGGCGTTTTTGATCGTCGTTTCGATAAGGCGCAGAACCGCAGGCTGAATCGGGTCATACAGCTTTGAAACAGCGGCGTTTCCTCTGTCAACAGCCATGGTGTAGCCCGTCAGGTCGTTTGTGCCGATGGAAAAGAAATCAACCTCTTTTGCAAGCAAATCGGAAATTATTGCCGCCGACGGAGTTTCTATCATAACGCCCACGGGAATATCGGCGAATTTAAGACCCTCGTTTTTAAGCTCATCTTTGCATTCTTCGATAAGGGCTTTTGCTCTGCGAACCTCGTCAAGTGTCGTTACAAGCGGAAGCATACCCTTTATGTTTCCGAAAACCGCTGCGCGGAGAATCGCACGAAGCTGAATTTTGAAAATTTTAGGGTTGTCAAGGCAGTATCTTATCGCGCGGTGTCCGAGAAACGGGTTGTCCTCTTTTTCGATTTTAAGGTAATCTATCGCTTTATCTCCGCCTATATCGAGCGTGCGAATGATAACCTCCTTGCCGTCCGTTATCTTTGCGACGGTTGAATATGCTTCGTACTGCTCCTGCTCCGTGGGAAGAGAGGCTCTGTCCATAAACAGAAATTCCGTTCTGAAGAGGCCTATGCCCTCGCCGCCGTTTTGCAATACGTTCTGTGCGTCCTCAGCCTTGCCGATGTTGCCGTACACATGTTTTTTTACGCCGGATTTTGTAACGGTTTCTTTTGAAAAGTATTCGTTGAGGCTTTCTTTTTCCTTCAGATATGCCGCCTGCTTGGTTCTGTATTCTTCAAGCTCTTCCTCTGTGGGGTCGGTAAATACTTTTCCCTTGAAGCCGTCTGCAATAATCATATCGCCGTCCGAGATTTTTTCAACCGCATTGACGACCGACAAAACGGCGGGTATGCCCATGGCACGGGCGAGTATTGCGCTGTGACTCGTAACGCCGCCGACCTCGGTGATAATTGCGGAAACATTTTCCCTGTTTATTTGTGACGTCATGGACGGGGTGAAATCCTTGGCGATGAGAACAGAGCCCTTCGGTACGGATGAAATGTCCACACTTTTTACACCCAGAAGAATGCGCAAAAGGCTGTCTCTTATATCCTTTACATCCGAGGCGCGTTGGCGCGTAAGCTCGTCGTCAACGCCGGAGAACATATTGATAAACATCGTGCATATGCTGTCAACCGCCGCTTCGGCAACAGAGCCGTTGTCGATTGCTTCTTCCATCTGTGCGAGCATAAACGGGTCCTCAAGCATAACAAGATGTCCCTCGAGTATCTCCGCCTCTTTATTTCCGGCATTCTTTTTAAGCTCCGCCACAAGTGATTTTGTTTCGTCGGAAAAGTCGGCGACTGCCGAGTGCAGACGCTTTTTTTGATGATCCGAATCGGTAAATTTTACGGATGAATAGTCAAGGTTTGTGTCCCTTATAACAACGGCCTTGCCGATTCCGAAGCCTTGAGATGCGCCGATTCCTTTAAGCATTAAACCCACCCTTTCATTAAGCCGCGGCAATATTATTCTTCGCCGAAGCCCGATGTGATAAGCTCTTCGGCTTTTTTGAGCATTTCGTTTTCGTCTGCACCGCTGCACTCTACGGTGATTTCGCTTCCGCATTTGATGCAGCCTGCCATTATATTCATAATGCTCTTGCCGTTGATCCTTTTACCTCCGAAAACAATGTCAACTTCCGAAGAGAATTTAGACATTTCCGTTACAAAGGTGTTTGCCGGACGCATATGAAGTCCCATTTTATTAGTGATTGTAAAAGTTTTCTGTACCATAATAATTCTCCTTATGTTTGATACCTGCCGAGAGGATGATGCCCCTCGGCACGGTTTCTGATTGTTTGTTATACGGATTCTTTACGATCCTTTTTAAGAAGACCGAGCATCAGCGCTCCGACAACCGAGCCTGCAATAAGGGCTACGATATAGAGAAGCGGATGGTCGCATACTATAAATGTGAAGATTCCGCCGTGAGGTGCGGGGCATGTAACGTTGAACAGTGATGTAAGAGCACCTGCGACAGCAGAGCCTACTAAGCATGAGGGGATAACTCTGACCGGGTCGGAAGCGGCGTAGGGGATAGCACCCTCCGTAATGAAGCACAGACCCATAAGATAGTTTACGGGGCCTGATTTGATTTCTTCCGATGTCCACTTCTTCTTGTTGAAGGTTGTCGAAAGTGCGATTGCAATCGGGGGAACCATACCGCCTATCATAACAGCCGCCATAATCCATGTGTTGCCGTCGGCTATTGCAGCCGTGCCGAAAACATAAGCCGCCTTGTTGAACGGGCCGCCCATATCCGTTGCCATCATTGCCGCAAGGACTATGGAAAGGAGTATTTTGCTTGTATCGCCGAGCGACGAGAGAAATGAGGAAAGAGCGGAGTTGACAACGCCTATAACGGGGTTTACAAGACACATAAGAAGGCCCATGATAAGCGTGCCGAAAAGAGGATAGATAAATACGGGCTTTATTCCGTCCATTGATTTCGGAAGCCAAGAAAATGCCTTTTTGAGGAGATTTACAATAATACCGGCAAGGAAACCTGCGAGCAGAGCACCGAGAAAGCCCGACACCGCTTTGTCGTCTCCGGTAAGGCTTTGGTTTTCAATCAGCGAGCTGAAGGTGTAACCGTTTGCCGCAAATACGCCGCCTATCATACCTGGCAAAAGACCCGGTCTGTCGGCAACGGACGATGCGATATAAGCCGAAAGAATGGGGAGCATAAGCGCAAATGCCGCTTTGCCTATCCAGAATACAATTGCCGCAACGGGACTTGTGAAGCCGAAGGTTCCGCCGACATCGGCATTGCCTGCAAGCGTATCGAACAGGAAGCCGAGAGCTATGAGAACTCCGCCGCCGACAACGAACGGGAGCATATGCGAAACACCGTTCATGAGATGCTTATAAAGCTTGTGCCAGCCGCTTTCCTTTTCGTCGTCATCAATAGGCTGCTTTTCACTTTCGTCGGCGTGATATATCGCGGCTTTTCCGTCAACGATTCTTTTGATAAGCTCCTCGGGCTTGTTTATTCCGTTTGAAACCGAGGTCTTTACAACCGGCTTGCCGTCGAAACGTGCCATTTCGACATTTTTATCTGCGGCAATGATTATTCCGTCGCATTCTTCGATTTCCTTTTTTGTGAGCACGTTTTTAGCACCGCCGGAGCCGTTGGTTTCGGCTTTGAGCGGATAGCCTAATTTTTCGCCCGCTTTTTCAAGTGCCTCTGCCGCCATATAGGTATGCGCTATGCCCGTCGGACAGGCTGTAACTGCGAGTATTCTGTAACCCGTCGGCTTTACTTCGGGCTTTGCCGCTTCCTCGGGGTATTTCTCCGCTTCCTTTTTGTCGATTATTTCTAAAAATTCGTCCGTCGTTTTTGCGCCCCGTAGAGCCGCGCAAAATTCCGGTTCCATAAGCATTACCATAAGACGGGAGAGTATTTCGAGATGTAAATCTCCGTCAACGGGGGCGGCAATCATAAACAAAATGTCCGAGGGCTTGGAGTCGGGAGCACCGTAATCAACGCCGTTCGGAACCGTTATCGCCGAAAGACCGGGAGTCTTTACGCTGTCCGATTTTGCGTGCGGAACGGCAATTCCTTCTCCGATTGCGGTCGAGCCCTGAGCCTCTCTTGCAAGGATAGCCTCCTTGTACGCCGCCTTGTCGGCAAGATTTCCTGCCTTTTCGTGCAGGGAAATCAGCTTGTCGATTGCCTCTTCCTTGTCGGTGAGAGAAACATTAAGAGCAATCGCATCTTTTTTTAATAAGTCGATGATTTTCATAAGTATTCCTCCTTATTTATACTCCGCGTTAAAGACGCGTTCAATTTCTTCACGGGTTGCAAGCTTTTCTGAAAAGGCCGTTGCGTTTCCGCACGCCGAGCCGAGTCTTAAAGCGTAGGAATAGTCGGCGGTCTTGATATATCCTGCCGTAAAGCCTGCTACCATACTGTCTCCGCAACCGACGGAGTTTATGAGTTTGCCCTTTGCGTTGCCTATTTTGTGGACGCTTCCGTTTTCGTCCGTAAGCATTGCGCCGTCTTTTGCCATTGAAACAAGCACGTTTCTAGCACCCATTTCCTGAAGCTTTTTCGAATATTTTACAATGTCATCGTCGCTTTTAATTTGGACCGAGAACAGGTCGCCGAGCTCGTGATGATTCGGCTTTATCAAAAACGGTCTGTATTTGAGTACGTTTTTGAGCAAATCGCCCGTTGCGTCAACCACGCAGTTTATATTTCTGTCGCCGACTCTCTCAAGTATTTGCTCGTAAATGTCATCGGGGAGGGTATTCGGGATAGAGCCTGCGAGGATAAGGTAATCTCCGCTCTTTATGCCGTCAAGCTTTCTTAAAAAGCTCTGCATATCCTCTTTTGTGATTTCGGGGCCGCAGGCGTTCAAATCAATTTCCTTGTCGGCCTTGATTTTGACGTTTATTCTCGTATCGCCGTTTTTAAGATAATTAAAGTCGCAGTTGATATTGTCGTTTTTGAGCATTTCTTCAAGCTTTTTTCCGGTAAAGCCTCCGAGAAAGCCGAGTGCCGTGTTGGGAATTCCGAGCTGTGTGAGTATGACCGACACGTTGATGCCTTTTCCGCCGTAATAGATTTCTTCGCCGTCCGTGCGGTTTATGTCGTCGGTTCGAAGATTTTTGAGCTTCATCACATAGTCGAGAGCCGGATTCAGAGTAACGGTGTAAACCATTAAGCAGTTACCTCCTTCACTACCGTTTTTGATTTAAGCTGTTCGTCATCGCATTTGTCGCAGACTATACACGCCGCTGCAACCGGTGAAAATGATACCGCCGAAACTTTTCCGAACTTTGTGTGGTCGCAAAGCACATAGGTTACAAAGCTTCGCTCTATGGCAACGGCTTTCAGCATTGCCTCCTCGGTGTCCGGGGTTGTAAAGCCCTGCTTTTCGCTGACTCCGTTTGTTCCGATGAACGCTTTTGAAAAGTTATATTTCTGAAGATTTGAAGCGGCTACTAAGCCTATGATTGCCTCGGTTGTGCTTTTTAATTCACCGCCGATAACAAAAACCTTGCAGCCATTGGCCGTTAGCTCCTTTGCGTGGGCGATTCCGTTGGTTACAAAGGTTGCTTTGGAAGAGGTTATATATTTCGTCATAAGAAAGGTGGTTGTGCCTGCGTCGATAAAAACGAAATCATCATCATTTATCTGCGATGCGGCATATTTTGCTATTGCTTCCTTTTCGTTTATATTCATCAGCGATTTTTTGTCGAAATCCTCCTCGTTGTGGAGAAATTCCTGCCCGAGAACAGTCGCTCCGCCGTGAACCTTGTTTATTTTCCCGAGCTGGGAAAGAGCCAAAAGGTCACGCCTTATCGTAGATTCGCTTGTTTCGAATTCTTCGGCAAGCTTTGAAACGGTAACCGAGCCGTTCTGACGCAGAATTTCAAGTATCTGCGCTCTTCTGTCGGTTGTAAGCATATTCACACCTCCGATATCTCTGTTGCGCCTTAATTATACAAAAACGTTCAAATACAGTCAATATCGCGCAATAAAATTCAGCGTTTGTGCTTATAGTGTGCCCGTTTTGTTATCTAATATGCAATATTATTGAACCGTAAATGCGCACTTTTGCTCGTTTTAAATTTTTCAATCATAAAAATACGCATCGGATAACATAAAAAAATCCGCCCGAAAGGCGGACGACATCAGTCATAAATTCCATTAGCAGACGGGAAAACAGACAATAAAAACTGCGGCTTTTTCGTTTTTCTCGTTTTTGACAAAAATAAAAAACCGAAAACCCTTGAAAACAAAGACTTTCGGCATTGCTTGTGGCGCGCCAAAAGGGATTTGAACCCCCGACCTTCCGCTTAGGAGAAGCCTCTAAGGGACGTTTTTTATTCTCTCGAAATCCTCAATAATCCTTGATTTTACCGGCTTTTTCGAAATTATAGTGTTAATCGGTTCTCTTATGAAATCTGCTAATTTTATGCCGTTTTTTTCTTCATTTTAGCATGATATTAGCAAATGCAATGATAACGCCATGCTACTCAATATGCCGGTCCCTATACCGAACAGGTTTCCAATTAAACACTTACTCATACCGATACTTTTTCTACACAATCAGAAATTCATTTTCTTGCTCTATATATCTGCAAAAGACAAATATACCACAAATAATTTCCGGAGTAATATCGCAAATATCTTCCACATCCCATCCTCCTGCGATGCCCTTGTGCATAATACGGAGAACTTCCGTATGGTTGGTGTCTTTCAGAGAATAATTCTGGCTGTTGTGCATTGTCAAAAGATATTCTTCGCCGTTCATAACAATGCTTGCATGGTCAACTCTTGGCATTCTGCAAATCGGCCATCCTACTATGTTCGGATCATCACCATCCGCATATCCGGGACGAGCAGAGCAGATTATCTGCTTTCCGTTGCCGGTCAGTATATATTCCCGATTTATTACATCGCTAAAGCCTGCTTTTGACTTGTCTGGGCGACGGATATCTGCCGTTAAAAGCAACTCGTCGTCTGCGACGCTGAAAATCTTTCTTTGCGGACTGATCAACGAGCTTTTTATTCTTGCCAAAGCACGCTGCGGTTCTTTTTTATATAGAACACCTGCCTTTATCGTGTATTGCATAACTGTTCCTCCTATCTTCTTATACGAGTGAATACAGGATAATTCCTGCAACGCCGGAACCGGCCATAACCCATAGCGGATTTGGTTTCCACTTCCTTAAAACAAAAAAACCAATGGCAAAAATAATCACCGCAATTACATCTAAAGATGCCAAATCCTTAGGAAGCGTTCTCTGCCCATAAAACGCCATAATCAACAGAGAAATACCAGCCGATGCGATCATTGCAATGACCGCGGGACGAAGTCCGGAAAGTACACCCTGGACCATATTCAGACTACGAAAACGATAATAAATATAGGCAAGAGTTACTACAATAACACAAGATGGAAACACACACCCAATGGTTGCGATAAGGGCTCCGGGCAATCCTGCGACTTGAATCCCTACAAATGTTGCGGAGTTGATAGCTATGGGGCCGGGTGTCATTTCTGCGATTGTCATAATATCCGCAAATTGCGTCATCGTCAGCCAAGAATGAATATCAACCACTTGATTCTGAATCAATGGCATAGCGGCATAGCCGCCGCCAATACTGAATAGTCCAATTTGAAAAAAGCTCCAAAATAACTCAAGATATATCACTGTTTATCGCCTTCTTTCCGTGCTTTTCCTTGATGCCATGTGTCCACCGCTCCGATTACACCACAGACAAGAATAATAATTATGATATTCACAGAGAAAAAGCGAACAGCAACAAAAGATCCGAGCATAACGATAACAGGCAATATTCGCTTTTTCTGAAAAATGGTTTTTGCCATATTGATTACAACATCGCAGATTACCGCTGCCACTCCGCAAAGCATTCCTGCCATCGCCATATTCACAATAGCGTTATCTCGAAATGCTTGGTAGAACATGGATATTATGGAAATTGTGATAAGCGGCGGTAATATTGTCCCCAACACTGTGAGCATAGCTCCGGGGAGTCCTGCTACATGATATCCCACCAAAATCGACGCATTAACAGCAATTGCTCCCGGTGAAGACTGAGCGATTGCTGTTAAGTCCAACATCTCATCTTCTTCAATCCAACCAAGCTCCTCCACAAACTTCTTTCGCATCAAGGGAATTATTACAAATCCGCCACCAAAGGTGCAAGCACTCAGTTTGAATGTAGAGAAAAACAATTTTCTATATTTTTGCAAGCTGCTCACGTCCAAAAACCGTCCTTTTTTTGTTTGTTAACATTATATCACTTGACTTATAATAATTAAAATAATATAATTTAACAGAAACAATAAGTAATTTGTTATAAGGAGAACTTTATGACGATACGACACATGGTAATTTTCCGTTCTGTATGCGAAAATGGATATAATTTAACAAAAGCAGCTGAAGTTTTGCATATGACACAGCCGGCAGTCAGCCTTGCTATTAAAGAACTGGAGCAATATTACGGTGTGCATCTTTTTGACAGAATTGGTCGAAGGTTGCAAATCACCGATGTAGGGCGACACTTTCTTCAATATGCGATACATATATCCGACTTGTTTTCGGATATGGAAACAGGACTGCGTGATTGGGATTCTAAAGGAATTATTCGCATCGGTGCAAGCATCACCATTGGCTCACAGTTCTTACCGTGCTATGTAAAGGCATTTACCGAAGTATGCCCGGGAATTGATGTCAGAGTAACTGTCGAGCAATCGGAAAGCTTGGAGCGAAAAATACTGGCAAACAAATTGGATTGTGCGTTAATCGAAGGCATTGCACATAATCCCAACATTATTTCAGAAGCCTACATGGAAGATTATCTTAGCGTTATATGCGCTCCAAATAAAGGATGGTCGCAAGGTCAAGTTATTTCCATAGATGATTTTCAAAGGCGGAGATTTCTTTTACGAGAGAGAGGAAGCGGAACGCGTGAGGTTTTTGAACGTGTTATCACACAAGCCGGCATTCATGTTATACCGGTATGGGAATCTTTGAGCACGACCGCACTTGTTAACGCGGTAATCAACGGACTGGGAATTGCCGTTTTACCCCATCGAATGATCCTTCCGGCTCTGCGACAAGGCTTGATTCATACTGTCAAAGTTGAAGGATTGAGCTTCACCCGAAATTTTCATATTATTTATCATAAAGATAAGTTTTTGACAACATCAACAAAGAGATTTATCGCACTATGCAAAGATTGTCAAAACGATTACCCCCTACCTTGTTACACCGGATTATACGAATAAACAAATGTCCACAGTTCACATTGACTGCGACTCTTTAGGTCCTCTGACGATATGTACTCTGTTACAATTTTCAAATTTCAATAAGTGTAAAAATGTGGCGAACCGCAAAACGATTGCAATATACAATCGAACATAAGGTCATCGGAAAGACAACCGAATCAAGAGCTTTAGTTTGTTTTTTGATCTCGTTAGCACAGAACAAGCTTTTTAATTTTCATTATCTTTGAGCAAAAAATAAAAAAACCGAAAGCCCTTGAAAACAAAGGCTTTCGGCATTGCTTGTGGCGCGCCAAAAGGGATTTGAACCCCCGACCTTCCGCTTAGGAGGCGGACGCTCTATCCAGCTGAGCTATTGGCGCAAATATTAACGCATAGAATTGTAACAGAATAACCGCGTTTTGTCAATGAAAGGGACTGTAAAAAGTGAATTTCACAGTCCCCAATTATATATTGTATATTATACGTTCCAGCTGTTTATGTATTTCTCCTGCTCCGGGGTGAGCGCATCAATTGTTATACCCCATGACGCGAGTTTCATTTCCGCAACACGGCAGTCTATTTCCTCCGGAACAACGTTTACACCAACCTTCAGCTTGTCGCGATTTTCAACGGCGTAGCGCGCGGAGAGAGCCTGCAGGGCAAAGCTCATATCCATAATTTCGGCAGGATGGCCGTCGCCTGCGGCAAGATTTACGAGTCTGCCCTCGGCGAGGAGGTTTACCCATGCGCCTGTCGGCATTTTGTAGCCCATTATGTTATCGCGCTTTAATTCCTTTTCCGTCGCGAGCCTCTCGAGGTCGTCAATGTTGATTTCCACGTTGAAGTGACCTGCGTTGCAAACTATTGCGCCGTCCTTCATATTGAGAAACGCTTTTTCGGTGATTACGTTGTCGCAGCCGGTCACGGTTATAAAGAAATCGCCGTACTTCGCCGCCTCAACCATAGGCATTACGGAGAAGCCGTCCATAACCGCCTCCATCGCCTTGATTTTGTCAATTTCCGTGACAATCACCTTTGCGCCGAGAGCTTTGGCACGCATTGCAACGCCCTTGCCGCACCAGCCGTAGCCCGCCACTACCGCGGTTTTACCGGCAACTATCAGATTTGTTGTCCTGTTTATGCCGTTCCATACGGACTGACCCGTGCCGTATCGGTTGTCAAACAGATATTTGCACTTGGCGTTGTTCACGGCAACCATCGGGAAACGAAGCTTGCCGTCGTTTTCCATGGCTTTGAGTCGAATAATTCCCGTAGTTGTCTCCTCACAGCCGCCTATAACGCCGCTTGTGAGGTCCGGGTATTCGTTGTGAATGGTGTTTACGAGATCGCCGCCGTCATCGATTATCACGTTGGGACCGCATTCGAGGACTTTTTCGATGTGCGCGTGGTATTCTTCCGCCGATGCGCCGTGCTTTGCAAATACATTAAGGCCGCCCTTTACGAGTGCCGCGGCAACGTCGTCTTGAGTTGAGAGCGGATTGCTGCCCGTAATATACATATTTGCGCCGCCTGCGGCGAGAACGCGGCAGAGATATGCGGTTTTGGCTTCAAGGTGAACCGACAGCGCAACTTTAAGTCCCTTAAAGGGCTTGTCTGCCGAAAATTCCTCCTCGAGTGCGCGCAAAAGCGGCATATTTGCCTTTACCCACTGTATTTTTCTTTCACCGGATTCGTAAAGCCCGATGTCTTTTATTTCGCTCATATTTTGTACCACCTAAAATTTTATTGTTCAATTATACTATAAAAGACAGAGATAGGCAAATTAAAATTGCTTTATCTGTTGACTTTACAAATCAAGTGTGCAATAATACTCTTGATTTATAATCTAACGGATGGTGATAAAATGAAAAGTATGTCTGTAAGAATAACATCCGCAGTTATTGCGCTTATTATGATAGCTTGTGTTTTTTCGTCATGCAAGTCAAAAAAGAACGGTGACGAGGAAATAACGAGAAGTAATCAGGTTATAGCGGGTCCCGTGACCACAGCCGAAAACGGCGAGGCCACAACCGGCGAAGAGACCACCGGCGGTGAAACCGCCGCGGCGGCAACCACGGCAGCGGCAAAAGCTTCGTCCTCGCTGAATGTTCCGTCGGTCACAACGCCTGATTTTAACAACACAACATCTGCAAGCGGAAACAGCGCCGCAAGTTCTATGGGCTCTTTGGGCGCTGCGGTGCTCGGTGCTCTTGCGAACGCCGATCCCGAGACTTTGGCTGCTTTTGTAAACAATATGGGCTTCGGTTACGATGCAGAGCAGGGCATTTTTTATTCGCTTATGGATTCCTGGCAGAGAGACGCCAACTTTATCAGTCAGTACGACAAGTACGCAGCAATTTTCGGCAATATGAGATACCTCACAACGACCGTTGATTTCTACTATGACGGTCTTGATTGGAGAATTCAGCTTTGGAAGGGTCAGTACGGCCCCTTCGGCGGCGGTGAGGTCGGCGTTTATACAAAGGACCCCGAGACCAACGATAAGCTTTACAATTGTGCCGACAACGACCATTTGCTCAATATGTATTACGATTTGTATATGACTCCTAATACATATGCCGTGAAGGACAGATTTTTCTATCGCGATGCGTGGACGGGCGGCGGCCATTGGTGGCTCACCGGATTTAAGATGGGCTCCGTAAATCCCAATGAAATGGTTATGAGCCTTAAAATCAGAATGCGTTCAAGAAAAATGGCGAACGCTTTTGAGGACGGTCTTCAGACTGCGGGCTTCTATAGGGGCAACGCTACCTCGAATTACGATTCTTATTACCGCAACGATACGGAGTTTTACATACTCTGGTATCATACCGGCAATCGTAATTATTGATAATCGGCTTAACACAGGCTATCTCAGTTTTGGGGTAGCCTGATTTTTCTTTAAAGGAGATATTTATGAAAGGCAAGTTTTTTGCATTTACTTCAAGGCTCAAATATATAAACCGCTGGGCACTTATGCGCAACACAACATATGAAAATTTGAGTCAGCACTCGGGCGAGGTTGCCACAATAGCGCACGCCCTCGCCGTTATAGGAAATAAGCGACTCGGCAAAGAATACAATGCCGAGCGCGCCGCTCTTTTGGGGCTTTATCACGACACCCCCGAAATCATAACGGGAGATATGCCCACTCCCGTAAAATATTACAGCAGCGAGATGCGCTCCGTTTTCGGTATGGTCGAAAAGGAGGCCTGCCAAAGGCTTTTGAATATGCTGCCGGACGATTTGAGCGAGGAGTTTTCACCGCTGTTTTTCAAGGAGGAACGCGACGCGGAGCTGTGGCGGCTGATAAAGGCGGCGGATAAGCTGAGTGCCTACATCAAGTGCATAGAAGAACGCAAGGCAGGTAACTGTGAATTTGAGGATGCCGAAAGGACAATAAGAAAAGCGCTCGACGAGAGCGAATGCAGGGAAGCGCATATATTTTTGGAGGAATTTATTCCTGCATACGAGCTGCCGCTCGATAAGCTTAAATGATTGCTTTAAAGGACTTTTCGAAATACGGTGTCCGCTGTTTTTTGCAAAAACATCATTCCTGTGCGGTCAAATTAAAATTTTTTCTCGACTTATCCGAGAAAGTGTGCTAAAATAATAGACAAATGTAAATTAAGTGAATAGGGAATAACTTTAGGGAGCTGATTTAATGAAAGCAAGCGAAAGCAATCCGAATTATCCCTCAAAAGTCAGGGAAATGACGAATTACACAATTCGCGAAATCAAAAAGGTCTGCAAGGATATAGGTCCTCGCCCGTCCGGAGAAGAAAATGAGCGCAAGGCTCAGGACTATGTTGCGGACTCTATGTCAAAGGTAGCCGACTCTGTGGTCAAGGAAAAATTTGAGCTTCACCCGAAGGCATTTATGGGCTGGGTGCCGCTCGATGTAATTCTTATGACGATCTCGGTAATTTTGACTCTTTTGAGTTACTTTGACGTATTGCCGAGCGCGTCAACGGCGTTTTCCGCTGTTTCCGTAGTGCTCACATCTCTCGCAATCATATTCACGTTTTTTGAGTTTCTGCTTTATAAAAAGTTTCTCGATCCGTTTTTCCCGAAAAGAGAGACTTACAATGTAGTCTGCACAAGAAAAGCGGCAGGCGAGACAAAGCGCCGCATTGTATTCAGCGGACATATCGACTCCGCTTACGAATGGTATTTTACTCATCTCGGCGGCGGCAAGCTGCTCACTACTATGATAGCCCTCGCATTCGGCGCAATTGCCATTACTCTTGCGGCATCAATAGTATCGTTCTTTGATGTTCCGAACGGCGTAAGGGTTACGGCAATAGTCGTTTTGTTTGTCTGCCTTATTCCCATACTTATGTGCAGTATGTTTGTAAACTGGAAGCTCTGTGTTCCCGGTGCTAACGACAATCTCACCGGTGTGTTCGCGTCTATGTCGGTTTTGCGCTATATGGCGGCAAATGACATCAGATTTGAAAATACCGAGGTTGTATGTGTTTCCATGGCGTGTGAGGAGGCAGGTCTCCGCGGGGCTAAGGAGTACGTTAAAAAGCACTGCGGCGAGGACGATGTCGAGACTGTGTTCGTAGGAACCGACACCCTTCGCGATTTTGACGATATGGGCGTTTACAACAAGGATATGACAGGCACCGTAAAGCTTGACAAGCAGGCTGCGGCCATGGTTAAGCACGCGAGCGATATCGCAGGCTACAATCTTCCGTACAGCAGCGTATTCTTCGGCTCATCCGACGCTGCGGCAATTCAGCAGGGCGGTATGAAGGCGGTTGCTTTGGCTGCCATGGACCCCACTCCGGCGAGATATTACCACACAAGAGGCGATACAGCCGACAATCTTGACCCCAAAACCATTGAGGCCGGCATCAACATTCTTCTTGAAACCGCGTTCCTCTATGACAGCGAGGGCTTAAAGGACGAATATTGATTTAAAATAATCTAAATGAAATGCGGAACGCGAAAAAGAGCGTTTCGCATTTTTTTGTTTTTTCTGTTGTTAAATCCGGAAAAATCTGTTACAATGAAAAAGTATACTTATATATTATTGTAAGGGGCGTTATTATGGGAAAAACCGTAAAATTATTATCCGTCATTACGGCGTTTGTGCTTATTGCGGCAATGTTTTCGTCGTGCAGCATCGGCGCAGGAGGCGATGAGCCTGAAAAAGCATATGTGAAAACAGATCTTCACGACGCAGAATTTACGTTTACATACGCACAGCTGAAGCCGGTTTTTTCACCTGATAAAATAAGCGATCTGACGGCTTTGTTTGAGAATACCGATGATATAAATGACGACAGTACGGTACAGCTCAATTACAATGACATTCGCTCTCGTTATTATGATAATAACCGCGATATATTCGACGGCATAATGAATCTTCTTTCCGACAGCGAAAAAGCTCTGCTCTATGATAATTCGGAGGCGGTACTCAATTATTTCAACGAAAATTTTAACCGAGTCAAGACCGAGAGACCGCAAACCGAACCGAAAGAGGACTTTTGGATAGACAACGACACCGTAAAAATATCAGGTGAGGAGTCAAAGACTCTCAATAACGCCTTCAAGCTCTATAAGGATTTTGTTCAGAAGGGCCTTAAGGATGATTATTTCCCCGAGGCCGTGGGCGAAAAATATGAACAGGGTACGGACCTTACCGATAAGGTCTATCTGCTTGGCGACAGCTGTGCCTCGCGCCTCACCATGGACGATGTTCAGTCGGTAATTACTTCGCTCACACCCACATATGAAAAGGACACCGATGAAAACAACGTGCCCGTTTCTTATAGCCGCACAATTATAATAACGCTCAAAAATGATCCGTCTGCCGTAGCACACGCGTTTTCTCCGCATGACAAAAGTGCGATTTTGTCCGAGCTTAAAAAGGGCGAGAGCTATTTTTCGGTGTCGGATTATGAGATAGCATACAATTCACCGGTAATAATTGCTACGTTTGACGCTGTGACCGACGAGGTGGCAAAGGTTGAATTCTACAAGAATATGACGATAACGTCTTATGCAAAGGGCGAGGGGAGTCTCTCGCATATAGGTGACAGAACCGTGACCTTTAACTGCACAGACAATATGAATTATACCTTTAACTGGCACCCGTCCGAGGAAGATAAATAAACGGTCGTAAAAGCATTAAAAGGATGTAAAAACCGAGTTTTTACATCCTTTTTTTCAGACTTAAAATATCCGTGAGCAAAAACTTTTTCTCGCTTTACCGATTCTTATTCGACAAATTTCGACATTTATGTACCCATTTTTCGACATTTTTGCACTTTTGCTGATTTTTAAAAACCGAAATGCTATAATACAAGAACAAAGACGGGGGAGATAAAGTGAGCCTCCCCTTGCGGACGTCTTTGATGTTTTTTAAGTTTCTCCTCTAAAAAGAGACCGTACAGAATCTCTCCGATTAACGGGCAGCTTTATGCTGCCCGTTAATTTTTTATATAATCACCGCGCCGAAAAACCTGCCGTGCAGAAGAAGTGCTTATAAGCCCTTCCAGAAATCCTCGTCCTCATCGGGGCTATCGCCGTACACATCCTCGGTTATATCGTATTCGTCGTCACGCTCTGTCGGGTAAAAGTCCCATAACTCACGCTCCTGGTCGTCGGAAAGTGCCACGGCCGGGCATTCCGAAAAGGTTTCGAGCTTCTGACCGCGGCTCCACACGGACGGGTCTATCCTGAGGGTATATCCCGTGCCGTTCGGTGCCATCCACTCGTGCATGGGCAGCGACGGTATGGCAAATGCAGTCATAAGCGACATAATAACTCCGCCGTGGGTTATTACCGCGGTCGATTCTACGCCGGCTTTTATAATTCCGTCGATAAGCCCGGCAAAGCATGAGCAGACTCTCTCGTTGAAGGCCGCCTGACTTTCGCCGAATGGTACGGGCGTTTCCGGGTGCTCACCCGACAGCCAAGTTTTAAAGGCGTCGTCATCCTTCATTTCGTCGGCGGTTCTGCCCTCAAATTCGCCGAAGTCGTACTCTATAAGCCCGTTTAAAATCATGGGCTCTTTGTCGGGATATATGAGCTTTGCGGTTTCCGTGCAACGCTTTAAGGGGCTTGAAACCACCGCGTCAACCTCGGGATAGCCGCCGTATTCATCTATGATGTCTTTGATTTGCCTGAGCCCGTATTCGGATGCCGGCACATCGGTTTGACCGATATATTTGCCGTCAAGATTTTCCTCTGTCATGGCATGGCGGATCAGGTGAATTTTATAAGCTTTCATTTTGCTTTGCTCCTTCCGGGGGATAATACTGTACAAACAGTCTAATTTGATATATAATTATAATACAATTTGTAATATTTGGGGGACATTTTATGAATTCCGTATTTGCCGCAAGGCTGACAAAGCTTCGCAGGGAGCGCGGTATGAGCCAAAAGGACGCCGCAAAAATGCTCGGTGTGTCACAGTCGCTCCTGTCGCACTATGAAAAGGGTATAAGGGAGTGCAGCCTTGACTTTGTGTGCCGCGCGTCGAATTTTTTTGACGTGAGCTGCGATTACCTCTTAGGTCAGGTCGATACAAGACGCTCTCTGAGCGAGGAATTTGATATGACCGATACCGTGCAGGACGGAGAATACCGCACGAGTACGCTTTTTCGCGCGTCCGTTATGCTCAATGACAGTATGATAAACTGCGGTTCGCCGGAAAAGCTGAAGGATTATTTTGCGCTTTCGATATACCGTATGGCTGTTTGCGCCGCAAACGGCGGTTATATTCCGAAAAAGTGGATATCGCTCGATTGCGAGACAAGTCCGGTCTTCGGCAGCGTGCTGATGACGGATATAATAAGGGAGCTGATGGCCGAGGCAAATCAGGAATCGCAAAAGAATATCGCCGAACCGAAATGCGTAAAAACCGTTGTGGAGCATTCGGAAAAGCTGATACGCAAAAGAGCTGCCGAGTTAGCGGCGGAAAAGAGCCGCGGATGAGCTCATCTCTCAATCTTTTAAGACAGCATATCGATATTTTTTATAATATATGTTTTTATGCTGTTTAAAACTTGCTGCTTTTGAAGCTTCGCCTTGAATTCGCCGTCAAGATTTTCAATTTCGTCCTTGTCCACGGAGACTTCCTCATTGTTTTCATCGTACATCGAAAATTCCTTTTCGGCAATCAAAGAAAGCTCGTTTTCGCCGACGGCACAGAGTGCCTTTGAAGCGAGAAATGTCAGCGGCTCACCGTTGTTTCTGAAAAAGAACGAGAGGGAACCGCTCTCGGTATCCTCTAAAAAATAGTATAGAGTGTAAATGTATTTTTGCGCCTCTGTAAATTTGCCGAATACCTTTTCAGGGTCTTCGGCCTTTTCTGTTTTTGCCTGTAAGACCGCCGAAACGCCCTCTAACAGGGTTTCCGGGTCGGAACTCTCCGCTTTTTCACGCGTTAAGAATGAAAACTCATCCTTGAGAGCTTTCTTTCTGTCATATTCTCTTAAAAGAGCGTCACGCTCGTTGTTGTGCTTTTTAGCCGCCGCCGAGGCTTTGCTAAGTACAAATACCGTAATGACGCACAGGACGATAAGAAGCAGCCACAAGTACCAATATTCCATTATTATTCCTCCGTCAGGATTTTATATATGTCGCTCTTTTTGATTCCGGTGAGCTTTGCCGCGTTTTTTGCCGCCTCGTTTTTCGACATTCCGCCATCTGTGAATTCTCTTGCCTTCGCGACGGCGGACTCCACCGTGTAAATCTCCGGAGCGGCCTGCGGCGCTCCCTCTATAACTAATACGAATTCACCCTTGATAGGTATGTTTTCATATTCTTCGCACGCCTTTTTGAGCGTGGTGCGTTCAACATTTTCGTGGATTTTCGTAAGCTCTTTAATAATCGCTGTACGGCGGTCACCGAGGCAGGCATAAAGGTCCTTAAGCGTGCGTAAAAGCTTGTGCGGAGCCTCGTAAAACACCATGGTGCGTTTTTCATCCTTAATGCTGTCAAGATGCTCGGCGCGGCTCTGCTTATTTACGCTCAAAAAGCCTTCAAACGTAAATCTGCCGGACGGCAGCCCCGACAGCGCCACGGCTGTGGCAAATGCGGTGGGGCCGGGGACGGATACAACATTTACTCCCGATGCAATGCAGATGTCAACAAGGTCCTGACCGGGGTCGGAAATTGCCGGCATACCTGCGTCCGTGACAAGAGCACAGCTTTCTCCGCCGAGAATACGCGCAAGAATTATTTCGCCGCGCTCACGGCGGTTGTGCTCAAAATAGCTGATGAGCGGCTTTTTTATGTCAAATCTGTTTAAAAGCTTCAGGGTGACTCTTGTGTCCTCCGCCGCTATAAAATCGCAGTTTCTGAGGCACTCTGCGGCACGGGGAGAAAAATCCGAGAGGTTGCCTATCGGAGTGCCGACAACGTAAAGCTTTCCCGTCATTACATATCCTCCCTGTATTTACCTAAAATTCTTGTCATTTCGTCGGACAAAACGTCCTTGCTCTTGTATATAAAGAGATTGTTTTTGACCGTTATGCCCGTTTTTCCGCCGAGTCTGCCCTCTACAAGGCACAGCCACGGAGCCTTTTCGGGTGAAGCTGCAACAAGGCGCAGCGCTTTCGGCTCGATTTTATATTCCTTCATTGCCTCCATCGTCTCAAAAAGGCGCTCGGGTCGTATACAAATGCATAGCTTGCCGCCGAATTTCAGAAGTTTCGACGCGGCTTTTGTTATGTCGCGCAGATTACACAGCGTTTCGTGACGGGCTATTTTTTCGTTTTCCTTTTGGCTTTTTATTCCGGCGTTTTCCGCTTTATACGGTGGATTCATCGTTATAACGTCGAATTTTCCGCACGGAAATATCCGCGGAGCTTCTTTCAAATCAGCATTGTACACAAAGAGCTTGTCCTGCAAATCGTTTGCTTCGACGGAGCGCGTAAGCTGACTGCACGCTTTTTCCTGGATTTCGACTGCCGATATTTCTTTTCCGCAGCCGTCCCTGCACCAGAGCATTGGAATTATGCCGCAGCCCGTACCGAAGTCGCAGCATATGTCATATCGTTTCGGCGACGCAAAGTCGGCAAGCAGCAGCGCGTCCGTGCCGAAGGTGTGCTCCTTTGAGACGATAAGCCCCAAGTCCCTGCTGAGATATTCGATATGTTCATCTTTGTTAAGTGTAATTTCGGTCATTTATCTGTCCCATTTTTCGCAAAGCGCAATTATCTGATCCGCAAATTTTGCAAGGTCCTTGTTTGCACCGCCCTCATTATGTGCCACAACCGTTTGGAGACGCTTTTGTGCCGAGAGCAGTCTCTCATAAACCGTGCTTACGCGGCGAGAGGAGTTTTGCGAGGCTGTATTTTTAACTATCTTTTCGCGGTTTCCCTCAACGAGAACCTTGTTTTCGGTGAGGCTGTATTCCTCGCCGTTATACGGGGCACTCGCGGAAAGCCCCAGTTCGTCGCGAAGACGGGCGGCATATATTTCGCACACCGTGTCCTCGCCGTGATTTACAAATACGTGCTTTGGCGGAGCTTTAAAGCTTTTCATCCACTTTAACAAGCCCTCGTTGTCGGCGTGACCGCTTATGCCGTGAAGCTGCTCTATTTCCGCACTTATATGGATTTTTTCGTCAAAGAGCTTTACGTCCGTCGCACCGTCGGTTATGGCTCTGCCGAGTGTTCCTACGGCTTGGTAGCCTACGAATAAAATCGTACATTCGGGTCGCCACAAATTGTGCTTTAGGTGATGACGTATTCTGCCGGCCTCGCACATTCCGCTCGCCGAAATTATGACCTTCGGAGCGGGGTCTGAGTTTATTGCTTTTGATTCCTCACTTGTCACGGAGACATAAAGGTTAGGAAAGGCTATCGGATTTATACCGTTTTCGATAAGCGACGCCGCCTCGTCGTCAAAGTCGGAATAGCTGTCGCAAAAAACATTGGTGGCCTCAACTGCAAGGGGACTGTCCACATATACGGGGAAGTCGTTGTAGTTTTTGAGCATACGCTCTTCCTTTATCTGCCTTATAAAGTATAAAAGCTCTTGAGTTCTGCCGACTGCAAACGACGGTATAACTACATTGCCGCCGCGTGCAAAGGTGCGGTCAAGTATTGGCACGAGCTGCGATATATAGTCGAGTCTTTCGCCGTGACTGCGGTCGCCGTAGGTGCTTTCGGTTATGACGTAGGTGGCGTCGGTAATATATTGCGGGTCGCGTATAATCGGCTGGTCGGTATTGCCTATGTCTCCGGAAAAAACTATTTTTTCGGTTTCTCCGTTTTCGGTGACGTTTATTGTAATGCTCGATGAGCCCAAAAGATGACCCGCATCGGTAAAGCTTATGGATACACCGTCAAAAACGTGATAATCCACACCGTATTCGCACCTCAAAAACTGAGAACAGCATTTTTGAGCGTCCTCTACGGTGTAGAGCGGAACATATCCCGCTTCGCCCGAGCGTTTTGCCCTTCGGTTGCGCCATTGTGCTTCAAACTGCTGTATGTGCGCAGAATCCTCAAGCATAATTTTGCAGAGCTTCGCTGTGGACGCTGTTGCGTAAATCGGCCCTTTGTATCCGTTTGCCGTAAGGTACGGCAGCTTGCCGGAATGGTCTATGTGAGCATGGGTCAGAAAAATGCAGTCTATATCGGCAGGAGATACGGGAATGTCCCGGTTTTTATATGTGTCGGGTCCTTGCTCCATACCGCAGTCAATCAAAATGTTCTTGCCGCAGGCGGTGAGAAGCGTGCAGCTTCCCGTGACTTCGTGTGCGGCTCCTAAGAATATAAGATTCATATTTTCCGCTCCTTTTTAAATGGTGGCGCCCATCGCCGATGCCTTTTTTATTATGGTAACATAAATCATCGCAAAAATCCAGTATTAAGCCGCTGCGGGATAAATAAAAAGGCACGGCAGTAGTTCTTACTGCCGTGCCTTGAAAAACATATATTTGTTTTGTCGCCAAAGCTTATTTTACGGTCTGCTTTTTGGCTTTGTTCTTTATAACGGCACGCTCTATTGCCTTGACAATTTCAACGAGAGGAATTATCAGGAACGCAAGACCGAGAGCCGTGAAGAATTCGCGAGCGTCAATAGTGGTGAAATCAAAAGCGTCTGCAAGGAACGGTACTTCTATAACGAGCGCAGTCGTTATGAGCGAAAGCACGGTTGACCCTAAAATGTACTTGTTAAAGCTGCCGTGAAGGAGCATTGATACGGTTGAGCCATGCTGCGAACGCATATTAAACGAGTGGAATATTTCGCACATTGACATTGTAAGGAATGCCATGGTCATACCGTCGGCACTCTCGGTAAGCTCCCATCTGCCTGCCTCCATAAAGTGGCCTATGAAGTAAGCGGCAAGTGTCAGAAGCGTTACGAAAAGCCCTTGGTATACTACGTCAAAGCCGACGCCGCCTGCAAAAATGCCGTCCGATGATTTACGCGGCGGACGTTTCATAAGGTCCTTTTCGCCCTTCTCCATACTGAGGGCGAGAGCCGGGAAGCAGTCGGTAACAAGGTTTATCCAGAGAAGATGTACGGGCTTTAATATTGTGAAGCCGAGCAGGTTGGCTGTGAAAATAGCCATTACCTCGCTGAGATTTGACGAGAGCAGGAATTGAATTGACTTCCTTATGTTGTCGTAAATTCGTCTGCCCTCTTCCACAGCAGATACTATGGTGGCGAAGTTATCGTCGGCAAGGACCATATCCGCAACGTTCTTTGTTACATCAGTACCTGTAATGCCCATGCCTACGCCTATGTCCGCGCTCTTAATGGAGGGGGCGTCGTTTACGCCGTCACCCGTCATTGCCGTTATCATACCGCGGCTCTTCCAGGCATTTACTATTCTTACCTTATGCTCGGGCTGAACTCTGGCATATACCGAGTACTGTGTGACCTTTTCTTTGAAGTCCTCATCGGAAATATCATCAAGCTCCGCACCGGTTATGGCCTCGCTCTTGTCCTTTATAATGCCGAGCTCCAAGGCTATTGCAACAGCGGTGTCCTTGTGGTCGCCGGTTATCATTATGGGTCTTATGCCGGCACCGCGACATTCCTCGATTGCCGCCTTAACTTCGGGCCTTACGGGGTCTATCATACCTACAAGGCCACAGAAGACGAGCTCATTTTCGATATTATCGGGCGACTGATCCTCGGGAACACATGAAAGCTGCTTGTAGCCGCAGGCGAGAACTCGAAGTGCTCTGTCGGCAAATTCCTTATTCTTTTTGAGCACGGCATCTCTGTCTGCGTCCGTAAGAGGGCTGACTTCGCCGTTTTTGAATATCTTTGTGCAGTGCTTTAATATCTCGTCGGGAGCACCCTTGGTGAACTGTAATATTCCGTCCGCAGTCTTGTGAATTGTGGACATCATTTTACGATTTGAGTCAAATGGAGCCTCGCCGACTCTCGGCGCGCTCTTCAGAAGCTCGTTTTTATTCATACCGAGCGACATAGAGTATGCCACAAGAGCCATTTCCGTGGGCTCGCCTACAAGATTGCCGTCATCGTCAAGATTTACGTCCGTGCAGAGAGCCATGCCCTCGGCAAGCATTTTTTCGTTGTCACAGTAATGCTCAACTACGGTCATCTTGTTCTGAGTGAGCGTACCGGTTTTATCAGAGCAGATTATCTGTGCGCAACCGAGAGTTTCAACTGCGGTGAGTTTGCGGATGATAGCATTTTTCTTTGACATATTGGTAACGCCTATCGAAAGCACAACCGTTACTACCGCCGCAAGACCCTCGGGGATAGCGGCAACCGCGAGCGATACGGCGAGCATAAACGAGCCGAGCAGGAAGTCAAGATTCATTTCCGTGCCTGTTACAAGAGCTCTGACTATATCAAAGGCGAACATAAATACGCATATTCCGAGGACTATGAAACTGAGGATTTTTGAGAGCTGACCGAGCTTTTTCTGAAGCGGCGTCTGCTCATCCTTTGCGCTTGAGAGCGCACCTGCTATTTTGCCCATTTCGGTGTCCATACCGATGCTTGTTATAACGGCCTTGCCTCGGCCGTAAACAACGGTTGAACCCATATACATCATATTTTTTCGGTCGCCGAGGGGGACGTCTTTTTGCCCCTCAAGGCCTATGGCTTTTATGAATTTGTTGACGGGTACGGATTCACCCGTAAGTGCCGATTCCTCGATTTTAAGGCTTGCGCTTTCAAAAATTCTGCCGTCCGCCGGAACAGCGTCGCCCGCTTCAAGCAGTACAACGTCGCCTACGGTAAGGTCCTCGCTCGGTATTTCGCATACCTTGCCGTCGCGCAAGACCTTTGTTGTTGCGGCGGCCATTTTTTGAAGAGCCTCTATGGCCTTTTCGGCCTTGCTCTCCTGATATACGCCGAGTATGGCATTAACTATTACGACGAACATTATAATGATAACGTCCGATGGGAATTCTTTTTGCAATACGGAGGTTATTGCCGATATTACCGCCGCAGCAATGAGGATGATTATCATCGGGTCGGCAAACTGCGAGAGAAAACGCAGTATCAGCGGCGTTTTCTTGCCCTCGGCAAGCTTGTTTTTGCCGGTTTCGGCAGAACGCCGGCGTGCCTGCTCGGAAGTGAGACCGTTTTCGGTGCTTTTTACTTCGCCGAAAACCTCGGAAGAGCTTTCAAGATAGTATTTCATTTTTTTCCTCCCTGTTTTTTAAAAAAGAGCAGCCGCTTTTTTAAGAAAAAAGACCTTCGACAGAATTTAGCTCTGCCGAAGGTCTTGCTACCTTAATAAGGCTCGGTGACCAGAAGCCGAAAGGCAACATGATGTTGACCACCGGGTAAAAGCTACTCCCCTTCATAAGGAATATCTTAAGTGCGATAATAACAGAAAAATGAACTTTTGTCAAGTATTTTTAAAATAATAGCTTATCCCTCGCCGAATAAAACATAATTGTTAACATTTCGGCTGTCAAGCTCGGAAATAATCGAGCTGTCGTCAATGACCGGTATAAATCCGCCGGTCTGATAGTTTTCGTCAAGCTTTGAGCTTAAGAGCGGTATACAGTCCGTAACCAGAGCTTTTTCGTCGGTGGTTTCGGCGGAATATGTTTTTTCTCCGTAAGCAAAGCCGTCTCTCTGCGACGATTTTCTGAAGTCCACAGCCACAAAATCGGCGGCGCTGTCAAAGAGAGAGCCGTCATAGCGGGCGGTGTTTCCGCCGAGCGCGTCCGCGGCGCTGAGCATAACGCAGAGCGGCTTGTCGCCGAGCACGTTTTTAACCTTTTCTATAAATGAATGTAAAACCGCGTTGCGGCTCTCTATGCTCTTTTCTTCGCCCGAAAATACCGCCTTGTCGAGGTAAATACTCTCGGGAAATTCCACGGAATCGAGTATAACGGCGTCAACTCCGAGAGAGGAAATCTCGCTCACAATGCTCAAAAGGTATTTCTCCGCGACGGGGGAATACGGGTTCAGCCACGGCTCGCCGTCGTGCTGAGCGCTGTTGTCGAGCCACAGTGTGCCGTCCGAATTTGTCACGGCGGCAGCGGCGCCGAGGTGTGATGCGGCAACGCTGTCCTCATAGCAATAAATTCTTGCGATTATTTTATAGCCGGCACTTTTAAGCCTGTCGATTGTCGCAAGCGCGTTCTGATAAGCCTTGGACGACGCGCCTATGTCGTTCGCCGTACCGACGGAGGATACGTAATTGAGATAGCCGTCCTTCGTTTTAAAATCTATCACAACGGCGTTCGCCTTTGTTTCGGTGAGTTCCGTTTTAAAAAGGTCAAAGGCTATACCGCCGTCAAGAACGTCGTCGGGCATATAAAGAGCGCGCAGCTTGCCGTCATATTCGGCGGGAACGCCTGTAAGCTCATGCTCATACGGCTTTTTCGACAGGTTAATGGAAACCGCGGCAATAACAAACACGAGCACGAAGAAGAACACAAGAAAAACCGAAAAGACGATTTTTTTGCGTTTTTCCTTTTTCTTTCGGGTGCGGCTTTCGCCTATCGCATATGATGTACCCGAGCGTCTGCCCGGATAATTTTTTGAAAACGGATAATAGCTCTTTTTACGGGGCTTAATATCTCTGTTGTCAAACGCCATTTTCTACGGTCCTTTACAATGATAATCCTTTGCCTGAGACGCCCGAAAAAGCGAGCGCCAAAATCGAAACATATATAAATACTGCCGGCGTGCCCTTAAAGCATTCCGGAATATTTTTGTTTTCTACCAAGCGGCGCAGCCCGAAATTTATCATAAGCACCGCAACTATAAAGGCAAGTCCGGAGCCTATACCTACGCCTATCGCCTCGGCTATGCCGAAGGTCGCGCGGTAATTTATAAACGGTACGGCAAGCACAAGGGTATTGAATGCCGCCACGCCGAGACGCCTTACGGTTCGCTTTTTGGCCTTGAAAACAGCCTTCAGCAAAATGAGCATAAGAACATACAAAATGCATATCACAAGCAGGAAAATAAGCGAATGCTGTATTTCGCTGAGAGCACTTATAAACGGTATCTGCTCAAGCAGTACACAAAAAATACTGCCGAATGTCGAAAAGAATGTGATAAACGCCGTGAGCGGGAAAAGCTGCTTCGGCTTCGCCGCCATTCTGACAGCCTCCGAGGCACCGTAGCCGCCGGTAAAAATCAGGTTTTGAAGCACAAATGCGTACATCGCCGCCGAAAAAAGATTTGCTATGACACTCATTTGTCTTCACCGCCCTTTTGTTGTTGTGTTTCCGCGCCGCCGTCCTTTTCCGGGATTTTGTCCGTGTCGCTATGTGACGCTGAGCTGCCGTCAAAAGCAGTGTACTGCTTGTATTTCTCAAGCTCCGCGAGTATCTCTTCGAATTCGGCGGAGGAGCCGAAGCTTTTGTCTTTTTGCCGCTCGGTGTCGGCGGCACTGCTTCTGCTCGCGCCGTTTTTGCCTGTACCTTTTTTGCTCTTTGGCGGAGCGGACGCGGTCTTTTTGACGGATAATGACGGAGCCTTTCGCTTAGCCGCGGAGCTTTTCTTTTTGTCGGTGCGAGGCTTTTCCTTTTCGTTTTGCGGTTCTTCCTCTCCTAACTCAAAAAAGTCAAGGTCGGTGTCGAGAAATTCGCGCAGCTTTATAACGTGCGACTGCTTGACTTCGGAGAGGTCAAACGAGGCGTCGGGATGCTTTTCGGGGTATTTTTTGTTTATTATCGCCTTTAACGCCGCAGCCATAAAGCCGAGCAGTAAAAATCCGCCGAACGGCATTAAAAGACCCGGCAGCTTTACCGGAATGTTCAGTTTTACGCTGTAAACCGTGCCGCTGCCGAGTATTTCACGGACAACGCCGACTATAAGTATTACCGCGGCATAGCTGAAGCCTGCCGAAACGGCATCGAGAGCCGTGGCCTTGAAATTGTGCTTAACCGCGAACCGTTCGCAGTGCAGCGCGATAAGCGAATTTACCGCAAGCAGCGGCAAAAATATACCTGCGCTCGCCGTTTCGTTGGGGGCAAGGTATCGGAAAAGCATAAACAGAGGTATGTTTATAAGCAATCCCAATATCGCATATATCATTTTTCGCACGCTGCCCTTCAGCTTTTTCATAAGCAGGCAGGCGAGACATTCTATAAGTAAAAGCTCAACTAAGGACACAAACGAGAGAATTATGGCGGATTTGAGCGATACCGCCATGGCAACGACGGGTGCAATGCCTATGGCTTCAAACAGCACGGGATTTTTGATTATCGCGCTGCTTCTGATAACGGAAACGCTTTTTTTCTTTTTATCAGGCATTTTCGGCACCGCCTTTCCCGTTTTCGAGAGCCTTTTCTTCGAGCTTGTCCGCGAGAGCTGCGCGCACCTTGGCGTTTTCCGCCGCAACAAGATGTCTTTCGCGCTTTGTAAGCGGCAGCTTGTCAAATGCGGTGACAAGTCCGTTTGCAAGCAGTACGGCAAAGACCGTACTGTCTTCGAATTTGCCCACAGAGCGCATTATCATACACATAAGCCCTGCTGCCGCACCGTAGCATATCCTTGAGTAAAAGCTCTTCGGAAGAAGCTTGTCGTCGGTCAAAAAGAATACCGATGAAAACAAAAGCATTCCTCCGCATATTTCCATAAATGCCGAGACGAAACGGCCCGTCAGCACGCGCGGAAACAGGAGCGCGTAAATAAAACAGACTGCGAGGAAGGATACGGAAACGGTGAAATTTTTCGGGCGTCTTACAGCGAGGAACAGGAGTGCTCCGAAAAGTGCTATCGAGCAGGTTGCGCCCATAGGGCCGGAAACCGAGCCTACAAGCACGTCAACATAGTTTAAAAGGCCGGTGCCGACCGAGTTTTTTTGCGAGAGCATATATGCGATAGACGTGCCGGGGAAAAATCCCTGCCCTCCCGAAACGGCGGTAGTGCCGGACGAGAGTATTGCCGGATAAGAAAAGACCTTATCCGGCATACATATTGTGACAAAGGCTATGCCTGCCGCTGCTGGCGTAAACATATGAGAACGCGCATTGCCGAACGGCAGCTTTGCGACGATAACGGCAAAAGCCGAGGCTATGCACGGCAGATAGTACGGAGCGGACGCGGGCATACAAAGTGCTGTCATAAGGCCCGTGGCGACCGCCGAGAGGTCGGAAACAGAGGCTTGAGCTTTGAAAATAAACGAGCCTGCGGCTTCGCAGAGCACGGCCGTAAGCACGGAAAGCACCATAAGGCGCACGGCTCTGCCGCCGTAGTAATACCAAGCCATCACGGCCGGAACGACCATAAGGATAAGCATATCGGCAAAGTATCTGCGTGTTATTGAAATTTCACTGCGCGCTTTTGCGGCGCTCTCGGCCGAAATGCCGGCAGATGTTTTGCTTTGTTCCAAAAAATTCACCTGTTTTCCATATTTTATTCATTGCGAAACAAGCGTTCCGACAATATGATGTAAAGAGATAATTTTTATTTTGGGGAGGCTTTCCTATGAATATACATAAAAGCCGTGGGGACAGAGTGATAGTCGAGCTCTCGTCAAACGAGCTGTCGCGCTATGAGCTTTGCCCTGAGGAGATGGACTGTAAAAATCCGAAAACCAGACGCCTTATAAATGACGTAATGAAAAGAGCGCAAAGACATATTCGCCGTGACATAACCTCCTTTGACAAAATGAACGTGGACGTTATGGAGACGGACGAAGGGTGTATTATGATTCTCTGCTTTAAGGGCATAAAAACCAAAAGGCCGTTTTCGGGCTACGTCTGTGTTTTGCCGCAGACGGACGACATTTTCAGACTTGCAAGGGGACTTTTGCCTCACCGCGAAAAAATAAGACAGGCAAGTCTTTTTTTTGACGGCAACAGCTATGCCGCCTGCGTTCTGCCGTATGCAGTCTTTTCAAGAGAAATATTTTTTGTGCTCAGCGAATTCGGGAACCCGGTGAGGGCGTCTGTCGGCACAAGAGAGTACCTTTTCGAGCACAAAAAGCTTATAAGCCGCGATTTTATATCGTCGCTGACCTCTTGAAGTCGGCTATGGTCTTTTTTATGTCGTCGCTGCCGAAGAGCGCGCTTCCGGAAACAAATGCGTTGGCACCTGCCTTTGCGGCAACCGAAATTGTGTCTTTATTTATTCCGCCGTCAACCTCAATGTCGATGTCCTTGAGCCCGCGGCGTTCTATTTCGTTTTTAACAGCGGTGACCTTGGGCATCATATCCTCCATAAAGCTCTGGCCGCCGAAGCCGGGCTCAACCGTCATTATAAGCACGAGTGAGAGCTTGTCGAGATACGGATATATCTCCTCTATCGGAGTTCCGGGCTTTACCGAAAGTCCCGCCTTTTTGCCGAGTGACAGGATTTCGTCTATCGTCTTTTCCGTATCGGAGTCTGATTCCGTATGGAATGTGATTATGTCGGAGCCTGCCTTTGCGAAGTCCGGCACGTATTTATAAGGGTCGCTTATCATAAGATGCACGTCAAAGGTAAGCTTTGTCGCTTTTCTTATGCACTTTACTATCGGCGCGCCGAGCGTGATGTTCGGGACAAAATGCCCGTCCATAACGTCTACGTGAATCATATCCGCGCCGCATTCCTCCATTTTTTTAAGTTCACTCTCAAGATTGCCGTAATCGCTTGAGAGAATTGACGGTGATATTTTTACCATAATTTCTCCTTTTTATAACGCTGTCGGTTTTCCTTAGAAAGCCGAATAATATTAACACAAAGTCTTTAGTTAAAAATTAACTGTCACGCCGCCGCAGCTGTGTCTGCCGAAGCCGTATCGCTCTCGGCTGCGGTGTCAGACGCGTCGGTGCCGTCTGAGACGGGCTGAGTTTCACTCGCAGCCTCTGCGGAAGAGGTGGTTTCGGGTGCTTCGGTCGGCGCCTCGGTGACGGGCTGAACGGCGGTGGTTGCCGTCTCGGGTGAAGATGTAGCCTGAATTGAATTTATATAATAGCTGCCGTCTTTTTCCCTTAAAGTGATTTTCATATATTTGTCGGGCTCGGGAGCTACCATATCGCCTTCGCTGTTTTGTGCCCATTGGTCTCCTGCGAGGTATCCGACGGTCAAAACCACGGCGCCGCTTTTTTTCTGAACCTTTATAACGTCGGGCGTATAGGTCGGGACAATGCCGGTAAGTGGGATAGAGTATGTGTGTTTAGCCGAATCATATGTGAACGTGTAGCCGTAGCCGTTTACCGTGGCGTGCTCGGGTTCGGTGTCCGTACCGAAAAGCTTGTGAAATTCGGCGGTTACGTCCTCCTCGGGAATTATCATACCGTCTTCGCCGTACTCGTATTTGTCCGGCGAGAGGTTGCTCTTTAAAATAGACCAAACGGAAATGTCAATAAGCTGATTTTTATTTGCCTTTGTGATGTCGTCAAACGGGTCGGGGTCGTTCATCACGACAGGCGTCAGCATGGTATTGTATTCGTCTATGTTTTTGCTTTTGATTACCGCTTTTTTTGTGGCGTTTACTCCGGCGAGAATTACGCAGACAAGACCTATTACGGCAAATACCGTTATTACAAGGCCCAGGGGGAACGCCCATCGGTTTTTACGCTTTTTATTTACATTAGCCTCAGACATTCTGACTCTCCTAACTTATCTTATCTGACCGTTTCCGAAAATTTCGTACTTAAACGACGTGAGCTGCGGCAGACCGAGAGGGCCTCTCGCGTGGAGCTTTTGCGTGGATATGCCTATTTCCGCTCCGAAGCCGAATTCGCCGCCGTCGGTAAAGCGCGTGCTGGCGTTGCGATAGACCGCCGCCGCGTCCACTCTCGACATAAATTCGTTTGCCGCCTCGTCATTTTCGGTGACGATGCACTCGCTGTGACCCGTTCCGTATTTATAGATATGCTCTATGGCCTCGTCGATATTATCTACTATCTTTACCGACATTATGTAGTCGAGGTACTCGCGACCCCAGTCGTCCTCGGAGGCTTCCTTTATATCGGGGAGTATCTCTTTAGATGTCTTGTCGCCGCGCAGCTCGACATTTTTTTCGTCAAGTCGCTTTTTGATGAGCTTCAGCGCCTTTTCGGCAACGTCCTTGTGAATTAAAAGGCTCTCGGCTGCGTTGCATACGGACGGGCGCGATGTCTTGGCGTTAAATATGATGTCGGCCGCCATATCGAGGTCGGCGTCCTTATCGACGTAAATATGGCAGTTGCCGACGCCCGTCTCTATAACGGGGACGGTGGAGTTTTTGACCACCGTGCCTATAAGCCTTGCGCTGCCGCGCGGAATCAGCACGTCTACATATTTGTTCATGGTCATAAGCTCGTTGGCACTCTCGTGAGAAATGTCGGTTATAAACTGTATGCAGTCCTCCGGTAAGGGCGATTTTTTGAGGGCGGCGCGCATTACATTAAATATTGCGGTGTTCGAGTGTATCGCTTCCTTGCCGCCGCGAAGCACGGAGCAGTTGCCCGATTTCAGGCAAAGCGAAGCCGCATCGGACGTAACGTTGGGGCGAGCCTCAAATATAACGGCGATGACTCCGAGAGGCACCGAAACCTTTTTGACCCGAAGGCCGTTCGGCCTTGTTATATCGGAGAGTGTTTTACCGACGGGGTCGGGCAGGTCGGCAACCTCAATAACGCCCTTTGCCATACCGTCTATCCTGTCGGGAGAGAGAAGAAGTCTGTCCAAAAGGACCTTGGGTAATCCGTTCTCCTCGGCAGCCTTCATATCCTTATCGTTTTCGCGGAGAATATAATCCTTGTTACTTTTAAGTTCTTCGGCTATAAGTAAAAGAGCCTTGTTTTTATCGTTTGCCGAGGCTGTTGAGAGCTTTTTCGCAGCCTCCTTTGCGTTTCGGCATTTAAGCTCGGTATCAGTCATTTTGTCTCAATCCTTTTTACCTACAAAAAATGTTCCTATTTGCTTGCCGTCGAGAGCCTTGTATATGTCCTCGGGAGCGGAGCCGTTCATAACTATCATATCTATTCCCGCGCTCATGGCTATTTGAGCCGCGTGCAGCTTTGTTACCATTCCGCCGGTGCCGAATTTTGAGCCGTGACCGCCCGCAAAGCCTATAAGCTCGTCTGTAATCTCGGTTACGGTGGGTATTATTTCGGCGTCCTCGTCGACTGTGGGGTTACCGTTATAAAGCCCGTCTGTGTCGGTGAGAATTATCAGCGCGTCGGCTCCTATGAGCTTTGCGACTATCGCCGAGAGACAGTCATTGTCGCCGTAGACAATTTCCTCAACGCCTATTGCGTCGTTTTCGTTTACTACGGGAATTGCGCCGTATGAGAAGAGTTTATCAAAGGTATTTATAAGATTTTTGCGCCTTTCGGGGGAGTCCACGTCGCTTTTTGTGAACAGGAGTTGGCCTATTTTATGGCCGTATTCGCTGAACATCTTGTCATACATATACATAAGCTCGCATTGACCTACGGTGGACGCCGCCTGCCTGCCGGGGGTGTCCTTCGGACGCTCCGGGAGCCCGAGCTTTCCCGTGCCGACACCTATCGCGCCGGAGGAGACGAGAGTTACCTTGATGCCCGAATTTTCAATATCCGAGAGTACCGAGATAAGCTTATGCATTCTTCTTATATTTGTTTTTCCGTTGTCGTAGACAAGCGTGGAGGTTCCCACTTTGACAACGAGCCTTTTTACATCCTTTAATACCGCCAAGACATATCCTCCCACAAGCCCCGCCTTACAGGGCGCGAAATAATAATATTTATACACTGTAAATTATATCATACGAAAAGGGATTTAACAATATAAAATATTTTTCGCGGCACCTTTTTAAATTTAACCGAATTGTAATTTTTTTTATATGCTTTTGTAATTTCGATGTTGTATAAACTTACTGTGTAGGGAGTCGTCTCGAAAAACGGAGATACAAAATATTTGTATTCCGTTTTGTGTGATAATCTGTTAAAATAAAATCAGCCGAGCAGGCGAAAAATACGGAAGAGGGGCAAAGTTATGTATAACGTTCTTGTGTGTGACGACGACAAAGCGATACTCGACTCACTCGAAATATATTTAAATCTTGAGGGGTATAAGGTTTTTAAGGCGGAAAACGGCAGGCAGGCACTAAAAACAGCGGAGGAAAACGATCTGCAATGTATAATTCTCGATATAATGATGCCTGACCTCGACGGACTCAACGCAACGCTGAAGCTCCGTGAGAGCAAAAACATACCGATAATCCTACTCTCTGCCAAGAGTGAGGATACGGACAAGATAACGGGTCTTTCGTTCGGAGCGGATGACTATGTGACAAAGCCGTTTAATCCGCTTGAGCTTATGGCACGGGTGAAATCGCAGATAAGGCGTTATGTTTCGCTCGGCAGTATGGAGAAAAAGGACAGCCTTATAGTTACGGGAGGGCTCGCTCTTGACCTCGATTCCAAAGAGATTACGCTCGACGGCGAAAAAGTCAAGCTTACCGCTACGGAATACGGCATACTCGAATATCTTATGAAAAATATAGGCAGAGTTCTCTCTACGAATCAGATATACGAAGCGGTGTGGAAGGAGCCGTCGTTCCAGACGGAAAAAACCGTGACAGTGCACATACGCAGAATAAGAGAAAAAATAGAGATAAATCCCAAAGAGCCGAAATATTTAAAGGTGGTGTGGGGCATTGGCTACAAAATCGAAAAGCTTTAAAACTTCGTTCGGATTAAAGCTCGTTGCATTTTTTATTGCGGCGTTGCTTGCGTTTTCCTCGGCGATTTGTGCGGTTGAGGCTATAAACGACCTGTTCAGATACGGCTCGGGAATCCTTACTAAGCCGGCAAAAAGTCTTGATATGACCGAAACGTCGCTGTTTGCATCGAAGCTGAACTCCGATGTGCAGTCGATATATGCCGGCAGCGGCCTTATGACGTGGGACGCATATAAAAGCACGTATTACAGCACTTTCGACGAGGAGCTGAGCGCGGCTCGCACGGAGCTGGAGCGCTTCAAAAAGGAATGTATGTCAGAGGCTGTGGCGGCATATCGTGATAAACATGCCGTTTCCGAGTATTCCTCTTCTCAAAAGAGTGACAATGCTACGGGGGCCGGTGCTTCCGCCTATACGACAAATGTCTACGAAAACGTCTCTGCCTATTCCCGCTCCGACAACGTAGTTTCGCCGAATTACGACAAGGACTACTATGACGGTTGCCGGGAGAGCTATTCGCTTAAGAGCGGAGATTCGGGGAATGTCACCTTTACAACCTCCACCACGGACGAGGAGCTGGTATCGCTCGTGAGCAATGCATATTCTCAGGTTATGTCTGCGGCACGCCGTGAGTATGAAACGACGGTCGCTATGGAGAGCCGCAGCATCAAAAATATAAAGAACCTTAAATACTATATATATAATCCGTCTACCGGCGAAATAATCACAAATCTTGAGACGGAAACGAGCGAGGAGAAAGCGAACGAAATTAAAAAATCGGGAGATTATTCGGCTTTTACAAGCGGAAGCAGATGGTATATGGTCTATACTGCCGACGGAGGACTTGTCGCGGCAAGTCCGCAAATAACCCGCGATACGCTCTATACCGTACAGAGCGGCGATAAATACTATTTTAGCTTTAAGTCGGATTACTACTATAAACGCACGCTGTCAAACGTTCTCGGCTCATGCTTTTCAAACAACGGCTATGACATAATTCTGATGCTTCCCGAAACGCTGTCGGAAGGCGACGATTATTACAATATGCAGTCGGAGATGGAAAAAAGCAGCGCCGATACATACAACTATATATTTTTAAGCCTTGCATCTATGCTTGTTCTTGCCATGGTGTCGGTTTACCTTATATATGCGGCAGGCGAGACGGCAGGCCCCGAAAAAATCAAACTTTCGTTTCTCGACAAGCTTCCGACGGACTTGCATTTTGTTTTGGCTGCCGCTGTTGCGGGGGCGGGAGTTTACGGAATTTTAACCTTGGCAGCCGATTACAAACATGCTTTCGATTACTATGCCGACGGCAAAGCGCTTATGATGTTTGTGGTTATGTCGCTTATTGCCGTTGCGGTGTGGGCTGTACTGCTTGAGTGGCTCTGTTCTGTCTCTAAATATTACAAGGCGAAAAAGAACTGGCTTCGATCAACGCTTGTTTGGTATATTATAAGGCTTATCGGGAAATTATTTTCGCCGCTTAAAAGGCTTCGTGAAAAGCCGGTGCGCTTAAGGCGCCGTGTACTGCTTGTGCTTATAGGCTATATAATCGGCAACACCGTGCTGACCGGCGTTGCGGCTATGTGCAGAGGATTTTGGTTCGTTCTTCTTACAGCGGTGCTGCTGCTGTATAATATTCTGACTGTTTCGCTTATGTGGAAATATGTGCTGTCGCTTGACCGCATAATAGCGGCGTCGGAGAACGCAAAAAACGGAGAGCCTCCCGAAAACATCTATTCGGAAAATATGCCTGAGCCCTTAAAAACGCTGGCGCTCAATCTCAGCCTTACGCAGGAGGAGAGGCAAAAGGCGATAAACGAGGCGGTAAAGGGCGAAAGAATGAAAACCGAGCTTATAACAAATGTGTCGCACGACCTTAAAACGCCGCTCACTTCGATAATCTCATATGTCGATTTGCTCAAAAAGTGCGACATAGACGATATTTCGGCGCAAAAATATATAAACGTGCTCGATGAAAAATCCATAAGACTCAAAAGACTTATCGAGGATCTTGTCGAGGCGTCAAAGGCGTCATCGGGAGCCGTGACGTTTAACAAGATGAATGTTAATCTCCATGAGCTTGCGGTTCAGGCGGTCGGTGAAATGTCCGACGCTTTTGAGGAGAGAAATCTCGACGCGGTGCTCAACGAGCCGACGGAGCCGATCGTTATATACGCCGACAGCCAAAAGACGTGGCGAATCATAGACAATCTTTTGAGCAACGTCAAAAAGTATGCTCTCCCCGGTACGAGAGTATATATAGACGTCGGCAGGGACAGCTCATACGGTACAATAACGATAAAAAACACTTCGCGCGAAAAGTTGAATATAGACCCCGATGAGCTGACTCAGCGCTTTGTACGCGGAGATGAGTCACGTACCATGGAGGGCAGCGGCCTCGGGCTTTCGATAGCAAAGGATTTGTGCACGCTTCAGGGCGGAAAGCTTGAGCTCTCAATAGACGGCGACCTGTTTAAGGCGACGGTGAAAATGCCGCTTGTGTATTCTTGTGACGGCGAGCAGGAAAGCGCGCAATAAGAAAATAAATAAGCCGAGCCTGCGTAAAACGTAAGCTCGGCTCTTGTTTTATATTCGCGTAAAATCGGACTATACAAAAAAGCAAAAAAATGTTACAATCAACGGGAAGACTGAAGATGGGAAGGTGCGCTTTGGAAAAATTCGAAATAGCCGGTCTGACGGTTGAATTTGAGACGGGAGACGGACTGCTCCTTAAGCGCAGCAGACCGTATCTCACAAGTGACGATAAAAAAACCGATATAAAAATAAAACTCGACGATGACTTTTTTATGCGTAGGCGGCAAAGCTATCCTATGCTGACGCTCGATGAGTGCCGATATGTGTGGACGGGCGAGGCTTTTTATTTAAAGCTGCTTGAATTTAACGGCTTTATGCTTCACTCGTCGTGCGTGTGCCGCGGCGGCAACGCCTATCTTTTTTCCGCGCGCAGCGGAACCGGCAAATCCACGCACACGCATCTTTGGCTCTCGGAATTTCCCGACGCATATATATTAAACGACGATAAGCCGGCGATTATCATAAACGAAAGCGGCGCAGTTGCCTACGGTACACCGTTCAGCGGCAAAAACGACGAGAGCAGAAACGCCGCGGCTCCGATAAGGGCTGTTGTGTTTATAGAGAGAAGCCAAAAGAACAGTATTGAAAAAATAAGTCCGGCGAGTGCCGTGCCGCTGTTTATGTCACAGACCGTGCGCCCGAAAACACCGCAGTATATGGGTGTCCTGTTATCGCTGCTCGACGCTCTTTTAAAGGAGGTGCCGGTCTTTTTGCTCAAATGCAATATGGACCCGTCGGCGGCGCACGTGTCGTATGACGGAATAGAGGAATATTACAGAAAAAATCCGAGAGCTTAAGAAAAAGAAAGGCAGTGCTGGTATATGAAAATTAAAGACGGCTTTATGCTAAGTAGGGTTGCCGGAAGCTATGTAGTTGTGCCGGTCGGAGCCGTTCAGGCGGACTTCACGGGCATGATAACCCTGAATCCCGTCGGCGCATTTTTGTGGGGTAAGCTCGAAAAGGAAACCACGCGCGACGAGCTTTTGAAAAGCGTGCTCTCACAGTACGATACAGACGAAAAGACCGCGGCGCAGGATATTGACCGCTATCTTGAAAAGCTCCGCAAAAACGGACTTTTAGAGGAATGATATTTTGGACGGCAAAAAAAGAGTTAAATTAGAGGAGCTGCTCCCGATAATCGAGGAGAAGCTCTCAGCCGGCGGAACGGTCGTTTTACCGATTACGGGAACGAGCATGCTGCCGCTGCTTGTGGCGGGCAGAGACAAGGTTACGCTTAAAAGTGCCGTTTTGCCGCTTGAAAAAGATGCTATTCCGTTTTACCGCCGAAACGACGGCACATTTGTGCTGCACAGAAAAGTCGGCGAGGACGAAAACGGATATGTTATGTGCGGCGACAATCAATGGGTCAGGGAGCACGGCATAACCGATAAGAACATAATAGGCGAGGTTGCGTTTATAACGCGCAAGGGAAAAACCTTTTCCGTGGGCAGCCGTAGATATCGCCTCTATGTTAAGCTTTGGAAACTTCTGTTTCCTGTGAGGAAATATATAGTAAAAATAAGGGGGAAGCTCAGTAAGTGAAAAAAAGCTCTGCCGAAAAATGGATAGCCTCTCACTCAAAAAAAGAGAGCCCTCGCATGGTGCTGCTGATAATCGGCAACGCCCTGTTTTCCGTGTGCGGAGTTATGACGGCGCTGTATGCGAAGTATATAATAGACGCGGCGCAAAATGCCGATAAAAACGCTCTGATTAAAAACGGCGTCGCTTTGGGCGCACTCATACTTTTACAGACATTTCTCAAGGTTGTTTGCAAAGCACTTGAGGCGAGAGTACAGGGCAAAATCGAGATAAGCATTAAAACAGAGCTGTTTTCATCAATACTCAAAAAGGACTACGAAAAAATCACCTCGATTCACACGGGCGAGCTTATGACAAGACTCACAAGCGACGTCTCGGTGGTTTCCGACGGTGTCGTAACGATATTGCCGTCCGCCGTTGCTATGGTGACGAGGCTCGTTTGCGCCTTTGCGGCTCTTTTTTCGCTTGACAGGATGTTTTCACTCATATTGCTGTCAGGCGGAGCTTTGCTGTTTGTATTTACCCGATTCTTTCGCGGTAAAATGAAGTCTCTTCACAAGGCGGTGCAAAAAACCGACGGCGGAGTCCGCTCCTTTATGCAGGAGGTAATAGAAAATCTGCTCGTCGTTAAGATATTTGACGTTGCCGATATGATGAAAGACCGCTCGAAGGTGTATCAGGAAGAAAATTACTATGCTAAAATAAAACGCAACAGGTGGTCGATTTTCGCAAATATAGGTTTTTCGGCGGCATTTTCGGTGGGCTGGCTTTTCGCGATGCTTTGGAGTGCCGCAAGGCTGAGCCGCGGAGCGATAACCTTCGGAACTCTCACGGCGATAGTTCAGCTTGTGAGTCAGGTGCAAACGCCCGTTACGAGTCTGTCGGGTTACCTGCCTAAATACTATACCATGCTCGCCTCCGCCGACAGGATACTTGAAACCGAGTCGCTCCCCGAGAGCGTCGCATATAATTTGCCGGGGCTTGACGTCGGCAAAATATATGATGAGATGTCATATATGGAAATGGAGAGCGTGACCTTCGGCTACGGCAGAGAAAATGTAATAGAGAACGGCTCTGTGCGGATAAACAAGGGCGATTTCACGGTGATTTCGGGAATATCCGGCATCGGAAAAAGCACATTCTTCAAGCTGCTTACAGGGGTGCTTACACCGCAAAAGGGAAGCATAAGCGTTGTGTCCGGCGGCAAAAAATATCATATTGACAAATATATGCGTCCGCTGTTTGCATATGTTCCGCAGGGGAATATGCTGATGAGCGGCACCATACGCGATAACATAAAGCTCACAAACAGCACCGCGACGGACGAGGAGGTGCTCGAGGCGGCAAAAATAAGCTGCGCCTATGATTTTATAAACGAGCTGCCGAGCGGCCTTGATACCGTCCTTATGGAAAACGGCAGGGGACTGTCGGAGGGGCAGATTCAGCGCCTCGCAGTTGCAAGGGCTGTGCTGTCGGGCGCGCCTGTTATGCTGCTTGACGAAGCGACGTCCGCGCTTGACGCCGAAACGGAGAAAAAGCTCCTTTTGGGCTTGAGGTCGTTAAAGGGCAGAACGTGCGTTATTATCTCTCACAAAACCGCGGCTTTTGAAGTTGCCGACAGCGTTATAGAGATAAAAGACGGACATTTGCATTCAAAAAAAATATAAATTTATTTTTTCTATTGTAGTATCGGGACGAATTTGATATAATACAAATAATTGTTTTGCGTTAATTAAGTTTAAAAGGAGTTAAAAAGATGGCATATTCATCTTCGGGGAAAACTCATGTTGAGGAGAGCGACAATCTCGACAGCGTCGTTATATACCTCAAAAAAATATTGCAGCATTGGAAAATAGTTGTTATCTCGGCAGTGGTGCTGGCTGTACTCGGCTTTGCCGTTGCAAAGCTCACCTACACGCCGTCGTATTCGTCTAAGATAACGTTTATAGCAAACAATAAATCCTCGGCACTCGCCGTTTCGGGTCAGACTCAGTCGGACCTTAACGCGTCCGCAACGCTTGCCGAGAGCTTCAAATATGTTTTTACAACTACAGAGCTTTCAAAGAGAGTTGCCGACAACAGCGGGTTTAAAGATATTTCCGTTTCAGACATAAAGAGCTGGGTTTCGGTTGAGGCCGTTGAAGACACGGCTATAATAAATCTTACCGTGACTACGCCGAATGCCGATGTTTCATACGGAATAGCGAATGCCTATGTAAATAACTATGAGAGCGCCATAAACGCGGCTTTCCCGAGTACCACTTTGACGGTTATCGACCCGCCGCTTCTTGCGAGTGCTCCGAACCGCGATGCGAGCGCAAGAAACTATACAATAGTAGGCTTTGCCGCAGGTCTCGTCATATCGATATTTGCGATTGTTCTCGCGGTAATTGCCAAGGATACGGTTAAAACCGCCGATGATGTTAAGGACAAGCTCGGCGTTGACGTTATCGGTATGGTCGCTCACGTTAACCGTAAAAAGAAGAAAAAGGGTGAGGATTATAAGCCTCTGCTTATTTCCGACAGACGCAGCGGCTTCCCGTTCATCGAAACCTTTAAGATTATAAGAACAAAGATAGAGCACACCGCTCAGCGTGAGAAGTACAAAACTTTTGTGGTAACGAGTACAGCCGAAAACGAGGGCAAGACGACAAGCGCGGTAAACATCGCACTTGCACTCGCACAAAACGGCAAGTCGGTGCTTTTGGTGGATGGCGACTTGCGTAAACCCGCGGTTGCAAAGCTTCTCGGAATCAATGCCTCCGAGGACGGCGGCGTATACGGTGTCATAAACGGCGAAAAGACTCTCGCCGAGGCGATAAAGTATTCGGAAAAATACAATCTCTTCCTGCTTGTCAGCGGAAAGCCCGTATTTGACCCGTCGGAGCTTCTCTCTACGGACGCTATGTCCGATATAATCAAATCCGCGGAAAAGGAGTTTGATTATATTATAATTGATACGGCTCCCTGCGGAGTTGTGGCTGATGCGTCGATACTTTCAAGCTATGCCGACGGAATACTTCTTGTTGTCAGAAACGATATGGTTGCTTCAAGACGTATTAAGCGCGCCGTTGAAAACCTCGAAAATTCCGGCACCAAGCTCGTCGGATGTATCTACAATGATACAGAGAGCGGTATGCCGAAACGCTTTATGTCGTCCTACAACAAAAAGTACGGCTACGGTTACGGATATGGTTACGGCTACGGCAGCAATCAAAAATAAATAAGTTCGTTTTACGGAGGTTCGCTGCGGCGAATCTCCGCTTTTTTTAGTTTTACCGAAAGCTCGGCTAAGACTCACCGTCAGTCTTTTTCGGCATAAAGCGATGCAGAACTGCGTATACGCTCAAAAAAACGCTGTTTTAGCAATGTTTTTACTAAAAAAGCTATTGCCCATTAAGATTTTCTATGTTAAAATTATATAATAATTATGCGGTTACAGCTTGTAACGGCTTTTCGGAGGTGAGAAAATGCTTTATCACAACGTAATGTGGAAATTCTGTGATGCAGAGGGTAAAACGCTTGACGAAAACATCGAAATCGTGAGAGCCGGTCTTACTGCGTTACCGGAAAAAATTTCCCAAATCAAAAGTCTCACCTTCATTAAAAACGAAGTGGTGTGCGACCGTAATTTTGACGCAATGCTTACAGTTGTCACCGAAAACGAGGACGACCTCAACGCCTATAAAGTTCATCCGGAGCATCAAAAGGTGGCTTCGTATGTTAAAAAAGTCACTTCGGGCAGGGCGGCTGTCGATTATTATAAATAATCCGTAAATTATTATAAAAACAACGGAATATTTATATTATTATACCCCTTGCGGGTGTAAAATGATTTTGGTTTAAAAAATGCAAGTGCCGCGGCTTTTCAAGCGCAGTGCTGTATAAAAACGGAGGAAAAATATGAAGCATAAGGAAATTGTGGAAAAAATGAGCCTCGAGCAAAAGGCAGCTTTTGTTTCGGGCTATGATTACTGGCATCTTGAGGAAGCTCCGGAGCTCGGACTTCCGAAGATAATGATTACCGACGGCCCTCACGGCCTTCGTAAGGCTAATCCGGACAAAAAGAGCTCAACGGGCGGCATAGGCCTCGGAAACTCTGTTCCGGCAACCTGCTTCCCCCCTGCGGCTACGTCGTCCTGCTCCTGGGACCCGGAGCTTTTGGAGCAAGAGGGCGAGGCAATGGGCGAAGAGTGCCTTAAGGAAAAGGTATCTACCATTTTAGGCCCCGGCACAAACATCAAGCGCGCTCCCGTAGGCGGCAGAAACTTTGAGTATTTTTCTGAGGATCCGCTTCTTGCCGGCGAATGTGCGGCAGCCGTTATAAACGGCGTTCAGTCAAAGGGCGTAGGTACTTCTCTCAAGCACTTCGCGGCTAACTCTCAGGAGGCTTTCCGTATGGTAGTCAACGAGGTAGTTGACGAGAGAACTCTTCGCGAGACTTATCTCACCGCATTTGAAATAGCCGTTAAAAAGGCTCAGCCCTGGACGGTTATGAATTCTTATAACAGAATCAACGGCGTTTATGCTTCGGAAAATGAATGGCTTCAGCAAAAGGTGCTCAGAAAAGAGTGGGGCTTTGAGGGCCTTATCGTAACCGACTGGGGTGCTTCCGTTGACAGAATCCCCGGACTTAAGGCAGGCACCGACCTTGAAATGCCTTGCTCGGGCGACCTTAACACAAACAGAATCATCGCTGCCGTAAAAGACGGTACGCTTGATGAAAAAATACTCGATGAGAGAGTTGATACGGTAGTTGACCTTATAGTCAAATCAAAGCCGGCTCTTGAAAAGACACATACATATGATGTTGACGCTCATCACGCAATAGCTCAGAAGATAGCCGAGGGCTCGATGCAGCTTCTCAAAAACGACGACGGCATACTTCCTCTCAAGGACGGCCAAAAGGTTGCCGTTATAGGCGAAATGGCAAAGGCACCGCGCTTCCAGGGCGCAGGCTCTTCCGTAATCAACCCCACCAAGCTTTCAAACGCTTTTGACGAGCTTCAGAAGCTCGGCGTAGACATTTCTTACGCTCAGGGCTATTATAAGAGTGCTCCCTCCAAGAAGGACAAGACACCCAGAAAGACAGGTGCAGAGCTTATAGCAGAGGCTAAAGAGGCCGCTTCTAAGGCTGATGTAGCCGTTGTATTTGTAGGTCTTACCGAAGAATTCGAGGGCGAGGGCTACGACAGAGAGGGAATTGAAATTCCGGCAGAGCACAATGCGCTTGTTGCTGCGGTTGCCGAGGCAAACCCCAACACCGTTGTTGTAATCGCAGGCGGCTCGGTAATTCTTATGCCGTGGCTTAAAAATGTTAAGGGACTTCTCAATTCCGGTCTCGGCGGTCAGGCAGGCGGCATCGCCGTTGCAAATATCCTTACCGGCAAGGTCAATCCCTCCGGTAAGACGAGCGAGACTTATCCGCGCGCATTTGAGGATAACCCGACCTACGGCAACTTCCCCGGCGGACCCGTTACCTCGGAGCACAGAGAATCGGTTTACATCGGTTACAGATATTATGACGCAGCCGATATTGATGTTGAATTCCCGTTTGGTTTTGGCCTTTCATACACCACCTTTGAGTACAGCGATATTAAGCTCTCAAAGGACAAAATGAAGGATACCGATACGGTTACGGTTTCGTTCAAGATAAAGAATACAGGCAGTGTAGACGGCGCGGAAATCGCCGAGGTTTACGTTGCCGATAAGGAATCCACCATTTTCCGCCCGAAGAAAGAGCTTCGCGGATTTAAGAAGGTATTCCTTAAAGCAGGCGAAGAGAAAGAGGTATCTGTTGAGCTTTCCAAGAGAGCGTTCGCGTTCTACAACGTAGAGCTCGGCGACTGGATGGTTGAAACCGGTGAATTTGATATACTCGTAGGTTCTTCGAGCCGCGATATCAAGCTTACGGCTTCCATGACCGTTGAATCCACCGTTACCGCAAGCATTCCGGATTACAGAAAGACAGCTCCGAATTACTACAACAATGTTGCAAATATCACTCGTGATGATTTCGCTGCTGTTTACGGTGAGCTTCCGAATCCCGAAATAGATAAGAACAAGAAGATTGACCTTTACTGCTGCCTTAACGACGCACGCCACACCAAGTGGGGCGGCAAGCTTTGCAGACTTATCGAAAAGATAATGTCCGGTATGGGCTCCGACGCTAACGGCGACGGCAAAATGCTCGCGGCTATGGCAACGCAGATACCCGTTCGTAACTTCATTTCGATGAGTATGGGCGCGTTCTCGCCGAAGCAGGCAGAGGGACTCCTCAAAATGCTCAATGACGACGAGTCGAGCTTTGTAGGCTTCAATACGATTTTCTGGAGACTCGGCGGAACTCTCGCGAGACTTCCGAAGCTTCTCAAATCCATCTGATGCGATAATCAAACAAAATAAAAACGGAGCTGTAAGCCCTTCGGCTTGCGGCTCCTTTTTTGTTGCCCAGAGAAATATTTTACGGCTTTAGCTCTCTGCAAAGAAAAAAGCGAGCCTTTATTTTGCGTTACGGCAAATTAAAGGCCCGCTTAAAACAAAGCTTTTGATATTTACTTTATATTTCTGAAGTTCTTTATGACTTTGGTTTTTCTTCTGCGCTTTTTGTTTTGATTGCGCCGGATCACCGAGAAAATGTATATTCCGAGAACGATTACAGCCAAAATGAATATCACGCGGAAAACAACCGATGTGAACACAACCTTTATGCCGTGCAGAATCCATTTAAACGGATTTACCTTTATGTCCTCCGCGGCAACAAGGTTTACGGTTGCTATTTCCTGTTCGGCATACATTATGCGCGCCTTGCCTATGACTTCGCCCTTTTTTACGGGTGCGTTTACGGCTGTCGGGGTTTCCTCGGGGATAACCTCAAGCATAACGCTTGTGGCATCGGTGCCCGTGGGAACAAGTGCCGTGACTTCCTTTTCGGGAATGAGTCTTACGTGATCCACGCTCCACGAGAGCTTTACGTCTATCACCGTGGCTATTTGCGACGGGTCGGCAATCTTAGTGAGCTTCAGGTTGTCAAACGCCCACTTGAACATCTTTTTACATTCGAGGAAGGCACAGTTGTCGGGGTTCCCGTCGCCGTTGACGTCCTGCTTCGGAGCGTTCATTATTATGCCGAGGTAGTTGTAGCCGTCCTTGCTCGCCTTGGAAATTACGCAGTGACCCGCTTTTGAGGTCGTGCCCGTTTTAATTCCCTGAGCATAAGGATAGTAATATGTCTTAAAGTTCGGATTTATCATCCAGTTGGTGGAGAGAAGATTTCTTTCGCCGCTTTTATTGGAAGCGGGCAGAGTGTAGGTCACGGTGTTCACTATTTCGGTAAATACCGGTAATGTCAGAGCGTGCTGTGTGATTTTTGCAAGATCCCTCGCCGTGGTGTAATGCCCGTCCATGTCAAGGCCGTGGGGATTCATAAAGTGCGTGTTTTCGCATCCGAGCTTTGAGGCTAAGTCGTTCATCATACCTACAAATGCGTTAACATCTCCGCCGCCGATATAGTCCGCAAGCACAACCGCTGCCTCGTTGGCACTTTTTACGAGCATACAGTACAACAGATTTTTTATCGAGATTTCCTCGTCTGCCTTGAGCCCGGCAGTAGAGCTGTCCGTACCCTTAAGTAAGTCTAAGGAGGACTGCTTTATGGTGATTACGGTGTCAAGGTCGGCGCAGTTTTCTATGGTCAATATTGCCGTGACGATTTTAGTCAGCGAGGCGGGTGCCGCTTTTTTGTCGGCATTTTTATCAAAGATAACCGTTCCGTCATCGAGGCTTACAAGGAATGCTATATCCGCGCTTGTGTCGAGCGAAGAATTATATGACGCGCTCGCCGGTAAAACGAGTGAGCAGATAAGTATAACTGCGGTTAGCATTATTGATGCGACACGTTTCAATTACAAAATCCCCCTTGAAAAGAATTAGGAAAAAGTGTATCATAAGTAGTATAGCAAAATACGCTCTGAAATTCAATTATAATTGTATTAAGGATGTGAAAATCTTGATATATATTACCGGTGATACACACGGCGAGGTCGAAAGACTTGTCCCGTCAAAGCTCCGTGCCCTTAAAGAGGGGGATACGCTTATAGTTTGCGGAGACTTCGGTTTTATATGGGACGGTTCAAAAAAAGAACAAAAAATATTAAAGCAGCTCGGCAAGAGAAAATACAATATCTGCTTTATTGACGGTACCCACGAGAACTTTTCACTTCTGAACGGCTACGGAGTCAGCGAGTGGAACGGCGGCAAGGTGCACAAGATTTACGATAATCTCTACCACCTTATGCGCGGCCAAATATATAATATTGACGGCAAAAGCGTGTTTACAATGGGCGGCGGCGAAAGCCCCGATATTGACATACGCTCCGAGAACGACGGCTGGTCGCGTGACGAAATACCTTCGCAGGATGAGCTTTTGGAGGGTGCAAAAAATCTTGAAAAGCACGGCTTTTCCGTTGATATAGTTGTTACCCACGAGCCGCCTACGCGAATCAAGGGCTTTTTACAGCTCAAGGATTACGATATGTTGCGTGTTACAGCTCTCAACGCGTATTTTGAGGAGCTTTCCGATTCGTGCAAATTTTCAAAATGGTTCTTCGGCAGTATGCACGTGGATAAATATATATCGGGTACGCATATAGCCGTGTTTAAAAACATAGTAAATGCCGAAACCGGAGAAAAGGTTTAATTTTTCGGAGGAAGAAGTAAGACCGAATGAAAGAACTTACCAAACGTAAAAAAATAATCGGTACAATAGAAACGGTGCTTGCGGCGGCTGTTATAATAATCGCGGTCGTTACGGCGCCGAAGCTCTCTGCCCAAAAGGAGGAAACCTCCGCTGCGGCGAGCGAGACTGCGGCAGCTACACAGGCGGTCACCGAAACCGAGCAGGAAAAAACCGAGCCTACCACCTCATCTGTCGGAATCGGCGTTCAGCCGATAGGCGAGTATTCTCTTAACGGATATATAGTAGTTACGGGCGACGCCGCAATGGAGATGTATTCCATAGCGAGCACGAAGCTCAAGGAATATGCCGCCTCCGCAAATAATCTTGCGTCTAAAATCCCGTCATCAAAGGTATATGTGATGCTTGCTCCCACGCGTATGGAGTTTTACGGTCCGGAGGAATACAGAACCGGCAGTCATTCTCAGCAGATGGGCATTTCCACAGCATATTTGGCTCTCAATCCCGAGGTTACCGGTGTTGACGCATACAGCGAGATAGCGCGCCACACCGATGAATACGAATATTTCCGCACCGACCACCATTGGACGGCGCGCGGAGCCTACTATGCCTACAAGGCGTTTTGCGAGTCGGCGGGGCTTACCTGCACGCCGCTTGACAGCTTCCAAAGCGGCAAGCTTGACGACTTTGTCGGCAGTATGTACCGCTACACTCAGAGTGAAAACCTCAAGAAAAACCCCGACTATGTCGAGTATTTTCTTCCGCGCTACGATGTAAGTGCCGAGTCGTTTTCCACCGCGGATATGACTGACGGCAAGCCCCTGCGCGTTATATCGACAAATATCACCGATGAGTCAAGCAAATACCTTACGTTTATACAGGGCGATAAGCCGCTCATCAAAATGGTGTCGTCCTGCGGCAGCGGCAAAAAGGTGCTTTTGATAAAGGAATCGTACGGCAATGCGCTGGCACCGTTTTTACTCGACACCTTCAGCGAGGTCTATGTTCTTGACCCGAGGCAGGAGAGCATACAGGGTATGAATATCCCATCGTTTGTGGAGAATAACGGCATAGATACGGTGCTCTTTTGCAACTATACCATGGTGCCGTCAAATTCAAAATATATGAACGCACTCAACGCAATGATAGGCGCTTAAAAATTTTTAATGACAAAGTGCCCGTCTTATGATACAATTAACTATATAAATTTTAGGCAGGTATATGAAATGATGGATTTAAACAATGCTGTATCCGTTCTTATGAAGGGTGTTGACAGTGCTGTTACCGAGGCGGGCTTTACGCTTGTCCGTCCCGAAAATATTGAAAAGGATGCGCTCCCGATAACCGTCGATAAGGAGACCGGAAAAACGTTTATCGACTATGCGGGTGATAACGGTAAAATCAGAATTCAGATAGACGGCGTTAAATTGAGTCTCCTCTTTTCTGAGGACGACGGAGAGTATAAGAGCGCGTCGGAAAACTATTTTGACCCGAAGGACTTTGATGAGCGCGACGTTAAATCGCTTTGCAACGAGCTTAACGAGACAATTTTGCAGAAGTACGGCAAAAACAGAACCGCCGGCGGCAAGGCCAAGAAAATACCCGTTCCGGTTTCGAAAACCGCTGTTAAAAACGGAACTTCGTCTTATGACGGCAACACTCTCGCAAACCGCCTTTCCGCTCTGTACCCCGACCTCAAGCCGTATTACAAGGAAAATTTTGAGGAGTACGGCGAGTTTCTGCCCGACACCTTCTTTACCGAGCACGCTAATTCCTATATTATGAATACCATTCGTCTCGGCATAAAGCAGGATATGACAAAGCTTTTCAGAATACTTAACGACATATATGAAAACGGCACAAATGACACACAGAGTCTTGTTGCCGTGACGATTCTCGGCGAGATGAATAACGACCCGGTTATGCTCGAGAATGCAAACGCATATATGTGCGACGATATGAGAGATACGGTTATTCTCATAAATAAGTTTTTGGCCTCCGGCAGCAGCAAAAAGCTCCGTGAAAAGCTCAAAAATCCGCCTCCGTACAAGCCTAAAAAGAAAAAGAGCGGCGGTATTATGTCGCAGCTTATGGGCGCAGGCGGTCAGATGCCGCAGCAGTAATCGCAGTTTAAATTTAATCAAACAAAAAAGGCACTCTTGGAAGAACCTTCGTAAAGAAGGTTCTTCCATTTAAATTAATCCTTGCGGATTAGTGAAATATTCTTTCAGAATATGAAATTGCTTAGCAATGAAATACGCCTACGGCGTGATAAGGCTTAATTTTATTTCATATCGAGCAAAGCAAAGCAGATTTTATATCGAAATTACAAATTGCTCTCAAGGAAACTTATGAGACGGAGTATTGGTTAACACTTTTTCAAAGAGCAAACCTACTTAACGCTGATGCGGCAAAAATGTTATTAAATCTGTGCGGAACGATACGCAGACTATTGATTGCCTCTGTTAATACCGCTAAAGACAATAAATAAGTTTCACAGACCGAACGAGTAGTTTCCCTTTCGGTCTGTTTTTTTCCGGATTTGGCAGTATAAACCCTATGCTCGCTGTACTCCGTGACATTTTTATTTAATAATCGAGAAATATTAAGTTATGGTTTAATCAACAAGTCGGGATTTGTGAGGATAGCGCTGATGAATTGAGGAAAATGTCAAAAGATGAGTTGGCAACGCAACGTATTTTCAATTTCATTGAAGAACTCTATTGATAATTGTTATTTTGCAGATATTACAAAGAAAGTGGATGAGTGAAAACTCATCCACTTTCTTTATGACGGGCACTCTTTCGAGTGCCTTTTCTTTATGCGGTTTGTTAATTGTCTCCGTTGAGGATTGCAAAGTTTTCCTTGTTCGCCTTATAGAGATTTGTGTAAACCTTGTAGTTTCTGTCGTAAACGGGCTTGAGTGCCGGGTTAGGTTTAAAGACCTTAGCCGCAGGGATAAGCTTTTTCGCTTCGCCGATATCCTTTATAAGACCCGTGCCGACGGCTATTGTTACCGCCGCGCCGACAGCGCCAATATTCTGCGGACTGTCAACGGTTTCAACGGTTCTGCCCGTGCAGTCTGCGAGTATCTGGCAGGTGACATCGTTAAGAGCACCGCCGCCTACAAAACGAATAGTGCTTGAGGTGCTGACCTTTTTGGCCTCTGTCTCAAGGAGCCAGCGCATATGGAAGCAAACGCCCTCCACAACGGCTCTTATCATTTCGGATTTACCGGTTTCAAGGCTGATGTTAAAGAACATACCGCGTGAATTCGGGTCCTCAAAGGGGCAGCGGTTGCCGTGGAGCCACGGAGTGAACACAACGCCGTTTGAGCCTGCGGGTACCGTGTTTACGACTGCCATCATATAATCGTAAAGGTTTGTGTAAATAACCTCCTGATCTGCCTTGCCGTGCTTTAAATTTTTGCTCTTGTCGAGGTATATGTCGATTTCGTCGAGAGCCAGGTGGTCCTTAACCCACTCAACGCACTTTGCGGCAGTCTCAAGCTCTGCAAAATAATTGTAGTAGCCGTCGCGTGCGCCGACTATTGCGGCTATCATGGCAGAGGTGTCTACAACGCTCTTGTCAACAACGGTTGATACCCAGCCAGATGTGCCGGAATAAACGTGTGTGTCGCCGAGGTCAACCGAGCCTGCGCCGACGCCTATAAGCGAAGCGTCACCGCCGCCGCCGAATACCGCGGTGCCGGGCTCAAGCTCAAGCTCGTCGGCAGCTTTCTTTGAAAGCTCGCCTACCTTGTCGGTACATTTTACTATCTTTGCGAGGTGCTTCGGATTTATGCCGTAGATTTTGCACATTTCCTCGCTCCAGCATTTCTTATGTATGTCATAGAGCATTGATGCAAAGGCGGAGTCCTGAGTCATAACAAACTCGCCCGTCATACGGCCTATGAGGTATTCCTTAACGTCAAGCCACTTGTAAGCTCTGTTGAATGCGTCCGGCTCGTGAGCCTCGACCCATTTGTATTTCCATACCGGGTCCTTTACCGATGCCGCAACCGCACCGGTGATTTTGAGAGCCTTTAAAAGCTTAGGTATATTTGCACCGGCTATCTGCGGACCGTAAGCAATACCTTTTTTAAGCTCCTCTCTCGCGCGCTGATCCATATAGCTCATGGCACGTCTTACGGCGTTACCCTCTTTGTCAACGAGAACGAGAGCCTGCATCTGCGAGCAGAACGAGATACCGGATATATCGCTCTTCTTTATTTTGGCTTTTTTCATTACCGTGTGGGTGCTTGTGCGCATTGCCTCCCACCACTCGTCGGGGTCCTGCTCCGCTCCGCCGTCGGGATAAACATAGAGGTTGTATCCTTCACTTGCAGCTCCGAGCAGCTCGATTTTGTCCGTGATGGAAAACAGGCAGGTTTTAACGCCCGTGGTTCCCACGTCATAGGCAATTACATATATCGGATTTCCCATAAACAAAAACCTCCCAAAGGTTAAGATTTATTCTTAAATGCAGACTTTATAAATTTCAAGCTCTGCTCAACGACAAATTCATCACGCGATTCAATATCGTTCCCGACATATATTTTAAATCTCTCCCTATAATAGTCACAGGAATATGAAAACTGAAGCGACATAAAGAGATTGTCAAGCATAAACGCAGCGAAAGCCGGGTCGATATCCTCTCTCACGTCGCCGCTTTTCTGCCCCTCGGCAATTGCGATGCGGTAGATGCGCGACGTCATAGATTCCATTTCGTATGCGAATTGAGAGGCAAAGCGCGGATCGTTTTCCGCCGTCATTGCGTTGTAGAGCTTTACAAGCACCGCGCTCTCTCGTGAGGATGACTGTATTGTGCGTATGATTTTTTCAACTTTTATGAGAATGTCCTCATCGCTTACGGCGAGTACGTTTAAAAGCTCCTCCATCTGCGAAATGCTGTGCTGAACGACGGTCAGAAAAAGGTCCTGCTTGTTCTCGAAATATTTATACAGAGAGCCGACGCTGACTCCCGCTTTTTTTGCAATAGTGCCTATGTTGCCGTTTTCAAAGCCTTTTACAGCGAATTCGTTTGTCGCGGCGTCGAGGATTCTGCTCCTTTTTTCAGCCGAGATATTGTCAAATGTCGGCTTGTGATGCGCGCGAAGATCCATTTTTTTCACCTATTTTATAAAAATTTTAGAATTATTGTAATATGTAAAATTTATTTTATCACAGTATTATGTATGTTTACAAGGCTTTTTTGAAAAAAGTGAAAAGAAATTCACCTTTAAAATTCAAAAAAAGGCGCCATATATAAAAAAACGGCGTGCCGGAAACATCAAAATGAATAATTATACCGTCCGTGCACCGAAAACGACAATTTGCGCAGTTTTGCTTGCCGATGCACACGGCAAAAGACAGGAAAGCCAAACAACTTGTACAAATTGTGCAATCGATAATTTAATACTGATATTTTTTTGTAAAAAATAATGGATTTTTTAAGACGCGTCTGCTATAATTATACCAATGTCTAATTTATGAGTGAAAAGCCGCGCTTTTCGCTTTACGGATGCAAGGAGGAAAGACCCGAATGCTTAAAAAAGTAAGCAATATACCCTTTAAGGGTACAAAGGAGCAGGAGGAGAAGCTCAAAAAGGTAATCGACGACAATAAGCACGATAAAAGCCTTTTGATGTACGTTATGCAGCAGGCGCAGGAGATATACGGCTATCTTCCGTATGAGGTTCAGGTTATGATAGCCGAGGGTATGGACGTTCCGCTCGAAAAGGTCTACGGAGTTTCGACCTTTTACGCGCAGTTTTCGCTGTCGCCGAAGGGAGAGGTCAATATTTCCGTTTGCCTCGGAACCGCGTGCTACGTTAAAGGCTCGCAGAAAATTCTCGATAAAATAACCGAAATACTCGGTATAGAGCCGGGTGAATGTACCTCAGACGGCAGATTTTCTCTTGAAGCTTGCCGCTGTATAGGTGCGTGCGGCTTGGCACCGGTTATGACTGTTAACGATGAGGTATTCGGTAAGCTCGTTCCCGAGGACGTGCCCGGCATACTCGCAAAATACGGTGCGTGATGAGAGAGCTTTCGTTAAATATTCTCGATGTCGCCGAAAATTCGCTTAAGGCAGGCGCCGATACGATTAAAATCGATGTCGAATTCCTGAGAGAGGAAAACAAGCTGACCGTAAGAGTCTCCGATAACGGCTGCGGTATGACAGGTGAACAGATAAAACACGTTACCGACCCGTTTTATACAACGCGCACCACGCGCAAGGTAGGCCTCGGAGTTCCGCTTTTCAAAATGGCGGCGGAAATGAGCGGCGGCTCGTTTGAGATATCATCGGTTGTAAACGAGGGCACATCTCTCACGGCGATTTTTAAAACCGATAATGTGGACTTTGTTCCACTCGGCGATATAGCGTCTACGGTGGAGCTCTTGTGCGTGTCAAATCCGGACGTTAACATAGCTTTTACCGAGAGTGACGAAAACGACACATTCTCATTTGAGTCGCAAAAAATTCGGGATATTCTCGGCGATGTACCGATGGATGCGCCCGAGGTCAGAAAATGGATACGTGAGTATTTAACCGAAAATACGGAAAAATTCAGCGGAGGAAACAGAAGATGAAAAGTATAGAAGAGCTTATGGCAATAAGAGATAAAACCAGAAAAAATATGACGGTGCGCGAGGATACCGGAGACTCAAAAATCAGAGTGGTCGTCGGTATGGCAACCTGCGGCATAGCTGCCGGAGCAAGGCCCGTTCTCAATGCGTTTGTCGATGAGATTGCAAAAAGAGACGTAAAGGGCGTTTCCGTGCAGCAGACCGGCTGTATAGGAATGTGTCAGTACGAGCCGATAGTTGAGGTGACCGAGCCCGGCAAGGAAAAGGTCACGTACGTTAAGATGACGCCCGAAAAAGCAGTAAGAGTTGTAAACGACCATATCGTAAACGGAAACCCCGTTGCGGAATTCACGGTCGGAGCCATTAAAGATTAAGGAGGTTAAACGATGTATCGTTCACATGTGCTCGTTTGCGGCGGTACCGGCTGTACCTCTTCAAACAGTGCCGCTATCATTGAGGCGCTTGAATCCGAAATTAAAAAGCACGGCCTCGAAAACGAGGTCAAGGTTGTAAGGACCGGCTGCTTCGGACTTTGCGCGCGCGGCCCGATAATGGTGGTTTACCCCGAGGGCAGCTACTATTCGCTTGTAAAGCCCGAGGATGTTCCCGAAATAGTTGAGGAGCATCTCTTAAAGGGAAGAATAGTTAAGAGGCTGCTGTTCGAGGAGTTCACCATGGACGACATAAAGTCGCTCAAGGAGACGGATTTCTACAAAAAACAGCACCGCGTTGCGCTTCGCAACTGCGGTGTTATAGACCCCGAAAACATAAATGAATATATAGCGTATGACGGCTACGCGGCTCTCGCAAAGTGTCTCTCCGAATACACTCCCGCGCAGGTTATAGACATTATCTCCGAGTCGGGACTCAGGGGCAGAGGCGGCGGCGGCTTCCCCACAGGTAAAAAGTGGAGCTTCACCGCAGCGCAGAAATCGGAGCAAAAATACGTTGTCTGCAACGCCGACGAGGGCGACCCCGGCGCGTTTATGGACCGTTCCGTGCTTGAGGGCGATCCGCACTGCATAATAGAGGCTATGGCCATCTGCGGTTATGCCACCGGTGCGAGCGAGGGCTACATATACGTAAGAGCAGAATATCCGATAGCGGTCAAGCGGCTTGAAATAGCAATCGGGCAAGCGAGAGAGTACGGACTGCTCGGCAAAAACATATTCGACAGCGGATTTGATTTTGACCTTCATATACGCCTCGGAGCGGGCGCATTTGTATGCGGCGAGGAAACCGCACTTATGACCTCCATCGAGGGCAACCGCGGAGAGCCGAGACCGAGACCCCCTTACCCTGCGGTCAAGGGGCTTTTCGGAAAGCCGACCACGGAAAACAATGTCGAGACTTTTGCAAATGTCGCTCAGATAATACTTAACGGAGCGGATTGGTTCGCCTCCATGGGTACCGAGCGTTCAAAGGGAACAAAGGTATTCGCTCTCGGCGGCAAAATCAAAAATACGGGACTTGTAGAAATACCAATGGGTACAACTCTCCGCGAAATAGTTGAGGAAATAGGCGGCGGCATACCCGGCGGCAAAAAGTTTAAGGCTGCTCAGACAGGCGGCCCCTCCGGCGGATGCATACCGGCTGCGCTTATGGATACTCCCATTGACTATGACAATCTTACGGCGATAGGCTGTATGATGGGCTCCGGAGGACTCATAGTAATGGATGAGGACGACTGTATGGTGGATATTGCCAAATTCTTCCTTAACTTTACCGTAGACGAATCATGCGGCAAATGTACGCCGTGTCGCGTCGGCACAAAACGCCTGCTTGAAATGCTCGAAAAGATAACATCGGGCAACGCAACGCTTCGGGACCTTGACAAACTTGAGGAGCTCTGCCATTACATCAAGGCAAATTCCCTCTGCGGACTCGGCCAGACGGCTCCGAATCCGGTGCTCGCCACTCTTAAATTCTTCCGTGACGAGTATGTGGCTCACGTGGTTGACAAGAAATGTCCGGCAGGCGTATGTAAGGCGCTTTTGTCTTATGAGATACTTGAGGACAGATGCCGCGGCTGCACCGCCTGTGCGAGAAAATGTCCGGTAGGTGCAATAAGCGGAAATGTAAAAGAGCCTCACGTTATAAATAAATCTCTTTGCGTCAAGTGCGGAGTTTGTATGCAGACCTGCAAATTCGGCGCAATAGTTAAAAGATAAGGAGTGTGCCAAATGGAAAATGTCAATATAAAAATTAACGGCATGCCCCTGAGCGTGCCGAACGGAATTTCAATACTTGAGGCGGCGAGATACGCCGGAATTGAAATCCCGACACTTTGTTTCTTAAAGGATATAAACGAGATAGGCGCCTGCCGCATATGTATGGTAGAGGTTAAGGGCGCAAGAAACCTTGTTGCGGCGTGTGTTTTCCCCGTGGCCGAGGGTATGGAAATATTCACCAATACCGAGAAGGTCAGACGTTCGAGAAAGACCACTCTTGAGCTTATACTTTCAACTCATGATAAAAAATGTTTAACTTGTGTGCGCAGCGGAAACTGTGAGCTGCAAAAGCTCTGCAAGGATTTCGGCGTGGACAATGCGGACGAATACAAGGGCGAGACAATCCATTACGATATTGATGATTCGGCCGCTCATATGATAAGAGACAACAACAAGTGCATACTCTGTCGCAGATGCGTCGCCGCCTGCGATGCGCAGGGAATAAGCGTTATCGGTGCAAACGCGAGAGGCTTTGATACGCATATAAGCTCGGCTTTTGACAGAGACCTTGCGACGGTGTCATGTATATCGTGCGGCCAATGTATTGTAAATTGTCCCACGGGCGCAATAGTTGAAAAGGACGACACGGGCAAGGTGCTTGAGGCCATAAACGATCCGGATAAGTTTGTAATCGTCAACACTGCACCGTCAATCAGGGCAACTCTCGGCGAGGCATTTGGTATGAAGATAGGCACAAACGTTGAGGGTAAAATGGTTGCCGCTCTTCGCAGACTCGGATTCGACAAGGTTTTTGACACCGATTTTGCAGCCGATCTTACCATTATAGAAGAGGCCAATGAGCTTGTTGACAGAGTTAAAAACGGCGGAGTTCTTCCGATGATTACCTCCTGCTCACCCGGCTGGATTAAATACTGCGAGCACTATTATCCCGAGCTTATACCGCATCTCTCCACCTGCAAATCACCGCAGCAGATGTTCGGCGCAACCATGAAAACCTGGTATGCAAAGAAGCTCAATATGGACCCCTCCAAGATGGTGGTCGTCGGCGTTATGCCGTGCACGGCAAAGAAATTCGAGACGAAGCGTGACGGCGAGGCGGCAAGCGGCTATCCTGACGTTGACATCTCGATTACGACAAGAGAGCTTGCCCGTATGATTGAGAGCGCGGGAATTTACTTTAAGCACTTGCCCGATGAGGAGTTCGACAATCCGTTCGGCGAGAGCACCGGTGCCGCAACTATTTTCGGCGCAACGGGCGGAGTTATGGAGGCGGCTCTTCGTACCGCGGTCAAGCTTATAACGGGTGCGGAGGCTCCGTCGCCGGAATTTAATGATGTTCGCGGAATGAAAAATATAAAAGAGGCGCAGTATGAGGTTGGCGGTCTTAACGTAAAGGTTGCTGTTGCAAGCGGCACCAAAAACGCAGGCTATCTTATGGATAAGATAAAGGACGGTACGGGCGACTACACCTTTATTGAGATAATGGGCTGCCCCGGCGGCTGCATAAACGGCGGCGGTCAGCCTATACAGCACGCCGTTGTACGCAATTTCGTCGATTTAAAGGAACGCCGCGCAAAGGCGCTCTACGAGTCGGACAAAAATAATGCGAAGAGATGCTCGCACGAAAACTCGGCTGTCAAGGAGCTGTATGATGAATTCCTCGGTGAGCCGGGAAGCCACAAGGCTCATGAAATCTTGCACACAACTTATGTGGCACGTAAAAAGTACGACTGAAGCGCACTTTAAAAATCCGAAGCGGCAAAAATAAAATTAACCCCGATATGCCTTATGAACGGCATATCGGGGTCTTATGTTATATAGTTATTTCAGTGGGTTGTTGTGTCGTAAGCACACGCTTTTTTCTGCATCTTCAATGGCTGCATACGCATATAAGTATTTGCTCAAGAACCGAAAGGACGGCGGTTCTCATATTTTGAGAGCTGTGACAAAAGCCTCTCGACATATTCGTCGAATCTGTCGGCAAACACCTTCCTGCACAGAGGCACTTTCTCGGCAAATCCCGTAAGCCAAGCGGTAAACTCCGCATATTCGGTGGCCTCGCGAGGCGTTATCGTAAATCGAAATTCAATGTGATACGGATAACTCGACACTTTTCCCGAAACAACACTGTAAGGCACCAAATCATCGAATACGACAGAAAACTTGTGATGTTTCAGCACAATTGTAAAACCGTCTTTTGTGTCTATACGTTTCTTAAATGAGGGCAGAAACTCAAAAAATCCGTCCCCTAAGAGAAGTTCCCAAAGCTTTTCAACGCTGCTGTTGCTGATTTCAACCGCAAATCTTATTTTCTCCATATTTAATTTTCTCCGTATATTTCCGCAAGTTTATTCCGGCGTCGATGTGATTATATATCACTTACTGCCGGTAAATTCTATAATAGCACATATATTCGGTGTTTGCAATAAAATATAATAAAAAAGACTGCCGCATTATGAACATTCGGTTCTGCGACAGTCTTTTTGAAAATGAATTGAGTTAAGCTTCAGCTTAATTATTTAGCAGCCTCTTCAACTGCAACAGCGCAAGCAACGGTAGCGCCTACCATCGGGTTGTTGCCCATACCGATAAGACCCATCATTTCAACGTGAGCCGGAACGGAGGAAGAACCTGCGAACTGAGCATCGCCGTGCATTCTGCCCATAGAGTCGGTGAGACCGTATGAAGCGGGACCTGCCGCAACGTTATCCGGATGAAGAGTACGGCCTGTGCCGCCGCCCGAAGCAACCGAGAAGTATTTAACGCCGTTTTCGTTAGCCCATTTCTTGTAAGTGCCTGCAACGAGGTGCTGGAAACGTGTCGGGTTGGTTGAGTTACCGGTGATGGAAACGTCAACGCCCTCTTTCTTCATTATGGCAACGCCCTCAAGAACGTCGTTAGCACCGTAGCACTTAACGGCAGCTCTCTCACCGTCGGAATACTTTGTCTCGTTTACGACCTTGAGCTCTCCTGTGTAGAAGTCATAATCGGTCTGAACATATGTGAAGCCGTTGATTCTTGAAATGATCATGGCAGCGTCCTTGCCGAGACCGTTAAGGATAACGCGAAGAGGAGTCTTGCGAACCTTGTTTGCGGTCTTAGCTATACCGATAGCACCCTCGGCTGCCGCGAATGACTCGTGACCTGCGAGGAATGCAAAGCATTTTGTATCTTCATGAAGAAGTCTTGCGCCGAGGTTTCCGTGACCGAGGCCGACGTTTCTCTGCTCTGCAACCGAGCCCGGTACACAGAACGCCTGAAGTCCCTGTCCGATAACCGCCGAAGCTTCCGAAGCGGTTTTAACGCCCGATTTAATAGCGAGAGCAACACCGAGAGTGTAAGCCCAAACAGCGTTATCAAAAGCAATAGGCTGAACGCCCTTGACGATAGACTCAACATCTATGCCCTTTGAAAGACAGAGGTCTCTTGCAGCCTCAAGGCTTTCTATGCCGTTGTCGGCAAGGCATTTTTCTATTTTGGGCATTCTTCTTTCTTTGCCCTCAAATACTACATCATTAGCCATTTGTAAGTCCCTCCTTCAATTATTCTTCACGAGGGTCGATGAATTTAACGCCCTCTGCATAACGGCCGTAGCTTCCGGTATTCTTCTTAAGAGCCTCGTTGGCGTCCATGCCGTGACGGATGTCCTCAAGCATTTTGCCGACTTTTATGAATTCGTAACCGATAACCTGATCGTCCTTATCAAGAGCCATATGGGTAACATAGCCCTCTGCCATTTCCATGTAACGAACGCCCTTCTTTTCGGTAGAGAACATTGTACCTACCTGAGAGCGAAGACCCTTGCCGAGATCCTCAAGACCGGAGCCGACGGTAAGACCGTCCTCCGAGAAAGCGGACTGGCTTCTGCCGTATACGAGCTGAAGGAAAAGCTCACGCATAGCAACGTTGATTGCGTCGCAAACAAGGTCTGTGTTAAGGCACTCAAGAAGAGTTTTGCCGGGGAGAATTTCCGCCGCCATAGCAGCCGAATGGGTCATACCCGAGCAACCGATTGTCTCAACGAGTGCTTCTACAACAACGCCGTCCTTTACATTAAGGCTGAGCTTGCACGCACCCTGCTGCGGAGCACACCAGCCGACGCCGTGTGAAAATCCGGAAATATCTTTGATGTCGTATGCCTTTACCCATTTGCCCTCTTCGGGGATAGGCGCGGGACCGTGTTTCGGCCCTTTGGCAACGCAACACATTTTTTCAACTTCCTGTGAATAGTTTATCATTTTGAAGCTCCTTTCAATTTGTTACGGAAACATTATACAGTTTCGTGATAAATTTATCAATAGGAAAAGTTACAATTAGCCGACGGTTCGACAAAAAATATTGTCAATGTTTGCGGTAAACAGGCCGCATATCACCCTTGTCGTAGTAATTTTCGAGCTTCCTTGCCACGGCTCTCACGTCGCTGCGCATTTCATAAAGACACATAAGCCGCCGCCTTGCGAGGTAGAGGTCCTCGCCCGTCAAACGGTGAATTTCGGGAGTAAAGCTCTTAATTTGCCGCGTAAGCTTCTCCTCCTCCTTTAAGTATTCCCCGGATAATTCGGATAATGTCAAATTTATCGCCCCTTTCTGCTGTCGAACAAATGTTCGTCTGCAAATACAATATTAGCAGAAAAGGGCTTTTCGGTCAATAGAACATACCAAAGAGCAATGAAATGTCCTGATTAACGGACTTACTCAAGGCTTACCGTGCAAAAAAACACCGACTCGCTTAAAAAGCAAATCGGTGCAATGCTTAGCATATTTTGACGGGCAGAGGGGCGTCAAAGGTCATTCTATCAGTCGTAATACCTCATAAGACCCACGACCTTGCCGAGAATTATGACCTCATCCACTATAATGGGTTTAAAGGCGTCGTTTTCCGGCTGAAGGCGGAAATGACCGTTTTCTTTATAAAACCTTTTTACGGTTGCTTCGTCATCAATCATGGCGACGACTATTTCGCCGTTTGCGGCAACGGGAGTTTTTTCGACAATTACAATGTCGCCGCTGAGAATACCGGCCCAAATCATACTTTCGCCGCGAACCTTCAGCGCAAACAGCGGCTTATCGCGCGAGACTCTGCCGCTGTATGGCAGATAGCCCTCAATCTGCTCAACGGCGAGTATCGGCATACCGGCCGTGACCGTTCCGAGAAGCGGAACATTGGTTACGTTTTCCGCGTCGCCGGTAACACGTATCGACCTTTTTAACATCGGGTCACGCTCTATGTAACCCGCCTCTTCAAGCGCGTCGAGGTTCGCCTGCACCGAGGAGGTCGATTTAAGCCCCACGGCGGCACCGATTTCACGGACTGAAGGCGGAACTCCGCACTGCGAGCGCTCCATAAGATATTCGTATATTTTCTTCTGAGTTTCGTTGATGGTTTTCATCTCACTGCCCCCATTCGATTGCGTTTTTTTCATTGTAACACAAATGTTCTGAAAAAGCAAACATTTGTTTGCCGAAAAACGAGAAAAAAATAAAATTTTTAATTTTATTGTATTTTTTTATAATTTGTTCATTGTTAATTCACATTTATCGGTTATAGTTTACCTGTACTCGACAGGAAGGGAGCCGCAACCCGTCCGACTGAGTACTTTATACCCCCTCCTCAAGCAACCCCTCAATAGGGAATCCCCGATGCCGCAATCGGGGATTTTCCTTTTTTACGGGAAATTATTTTTTGCCTGTACTTTTAACAAAAGTTCGAATTTCCAAGGCACCGTAGGCTGTATGCTTACGGTGCCTTTTTCTATACTATATTATATTGCGGATTGCGGCGGTTTTTCCCTCTTTATCGTATACGTTCGGTACTTTGTGTCAAGAATAACCTTGGGAGGTGTTTTTTTGATACAAAAAGAAAAAAGCTCAAAAAAGAAGCTGCTGAAGAAATTGAGTCCGTTTTACATCATAGCCGCGCTTTGTATAGTTTCGGCTCTTGGCGTTTCGCTTTGGTCGGCTAAATTTCGAGTAAAGACCGACAACGGCGAGTCAACTCGAAAAACGGAGCAGAGCGTTACCGCTGTGTATACCGTCCCTGCGGCGGATATAGTGACGGATGTGCCCGATACCCGTCGCGAAACGGCACCGGATACATCGAAAACCGAGGAGGAGACAAGGTTGTCACGGGCGGCGCAGTTTGTGAAACCGATAGATACCGATGTCATAAAGGCTTTTTCGGGCGACACGCTTGTAATGTCAAAGACAATGGGCGATTGGCGAACCCATAACGGCACGGATTATGCCGGAAATATCGGCGACCCCGTAAGAGCCGTCAACAACGGTAGGGTCACAAGGGTATATGATGATGTTTTGTGGGGAACGACGGTTGAAATCGACCACCTTGACGGGCTTACCGTGAGGTATTGCGGACTCGGCAAGGGCAGCACCGTAAGCGAGGGCGATGAGGTAAAAATCAACGATAAAATCGGAAATCTCTCCGAAATACCTGCCGAGTCGGCGGACGGAACGCATTTCCACATCGAGGCCGAAAAGGACGGAAAATATATTGACTTTGAAAGCCTTTTGCCTGCTTAAATTAAATCATGCCGCAGCAAAAAGCGTGACGGAGCGTCTTAATTTTAAAAGACGCTCCGTCTTTGCGCGTTAAAGGTCAAAAAGCACTTTACATAACAGCGAATTTAAGATAAAATATATTTAATTATAAGTATGACTTAAAATATGAATGGAGGAATTAAAAAATGCAGCCTGCATATAAAAGAATACTGTTAAAGCTCAGCGGTGAGGTTCTCGCCGGCAAAGAGGGTCACGGTATCAATTTCGACACGGTAAGCGATGTGTGCAAGCATGTAAAAAAATGCTCCGAGATGGGCGTTCAGATAGGCCTCGTCGTAGGCGGAGGAAACTTTTGGCGCGGCCGCTCCAGCGGTAATATGGACAGAACCAGAGCCGACCATATAGGTATGCTCGCAACGGTTATGAATGCGCTTGCTCTTGCCGACACTCTTGAGCAGCTTGACGTTCCGGTCAGAGTTCAGACGGCCATCGAAATGCCCCGTGTGGCAGAGCCTTATATCCGCAACAGAGCGGTTCGTCACCTTGAAAAGGGCAGAGTTGTAATATTCGGCTGCGGAACCGGCAACCCGTTCTTCTCAACCGATACAGCGGCGGCTCTTCGCGCTGCCGAGATAAACGCCGACGTTATATTTAAGGCGACAAATGTTGACGGCGTTTACGATAAGGACCCCAACCGCTTTGCCGACGCCGTAAAATATGATGAGCTCACTCACACCGAGGTTCTCGCAAAGGGACTCAAGGTAATGGACAGCACCGCGGCTTCGCTTTGCCGCGACAACAATATTCCGATACTTGTTTTCAATCTCAACGATCCCGAAAACATCATTCGCGCCGCAGCGGGTGAAAAAATAGGCACGTTAGTCAAATAACAATATATTTTCAGGAGGAAAAACCATGCAAGAGGTTTATGATTTTGCCAATGAAAAAATGACGAAGAGCGTTAAGTCTCTTCATAACGAATATGTTTCGATGCGCGCCGGAAAAGCTTCCGTTTCGCTGCTCGATAAGGTAGTCGTAGATTATTACGGCTGCCCTACTCCCGTTCAGCAGATGGCTGCCGTCTCGGTTTCCGAGGGCAGAAATCTTGTCATTCAGCCGTGGGACGTAAGCACTATAAATACCATTGAAAAGGCTATACAGGCGTCAGACCTCGGAGTTAATCCGATGAATGACGGCAAGGTTATCCGCCTTAACTTCCCGCCTCTCACCGAGGAAAAGAGAAAGCTCCTTGCCAAAGAGGTAGGCAAATATGCCGAGGAGGCAAAGGTTGCCGTTCGCTCCATTCGCCGTGACGCTATGGAAAAATTAAAAAAGCTTAACAAAGATAAAGCTATAACCGAAGACGAGCTCCACGACGGTGAGGATGAAGTTCAGAAGATAACCGACAAATACGTTAAAGAAATTGACGATATGGCAAAGAAAAAGGAAGCCGACATTATGGAAATCTGATTTTTCGGGCTGTTTTTCCGCAATACGGCGTCAAATTTCGCTCGGAGTACCGACAGTACGCCGTCGCTTATTTTCCTTGTCTTGCGAAAAAAACATCACCGAAAAATGATTTGAGGTTTCGGGCTGAGATTCCCGAATACGGCGTCAAATTTCGCTCGAAGTACCGACAGTACGCCATCGCTCATTTTCCTTGTCTTGCGAAAAAAACATCACCGAAAAATGAGCTGGGGTTCGGGCCGGTTTTTCCGAATATTGCGTCAAATTTCGCTCGGAGTACCGACAATACGCCATCGCTCATTTTCCTTGTCTTGCGAAAAAACATCACCGAAAAATGAGCTGAGGTTTCGGGCTGAGTTTCCCGAATACGGCGTCAAATTTCGCTCGGAGTACCGACAGTACGCCGTCGCTTATTTTCCTTGTCTTGCGAAAAAAACATCACCGAAAAATGATTTGAGGTTTCGGGCTGAGATTCCCGAATACGGCGTCAAATTTCGCTCGAAGTACCGACAGTACGCCATCGCTCATTTTCCTTGTCTTGCGAAAAAACATCGCCGAAAAATGATTTGAGGTTTCGGGCTGAGTTTTCCTGTAAAACTACGTTTCTTGCGCATTGCGGTATGCATATACGGCGGTGAGGTTTTTGCTGCGAGAAAATGCGCGGAAAGCCCGAATATAATTTGCAAATAAAAGTCTGCTTCGTCGGTTGCGGAGAGCCGCTCGGAGCAATATGCAATCTCCGCAATTCACAAAAAGGGTAAAAGTAAATGGATTACGATAATCTGCCGACCTTTGAGGTCTTGCCGAAGCACGTCGGCGTAATAATGGATGGAAACGGCCGTTGGGCAAAAAAACGGGACTTGCCGCGTTATAAGGGGCACATTGAGGGTGCCAAGACCTTCCGCAAAATAGGTGAGTTTGCGGCCGACCTCGGCATAAAGTACATAACCTTTTATGCTTTTTCAACAGAGAATTGGAAGCGTCCCAAGGAGGAGGTTTCCGCAATAATGAATCTCTTCCGCGAGTACCTCAAGGAGGCGCTCGGCAGAGTGGAAGAGGACAGAAAAAACGGTATCCGCATAAGCTTTATAGGCTCTCGCGAGGGTATCCCTGCCGATATAAGGCTTCTCATGAAGCAGGTTGAGCGAATAGGCAGAAAAGAGGACCGCATAATGCTCAACATTGCCGTGAACTACGGCGGCAGGCAGGAGATAGCAGAGAGCGTGCGCGAGATTGCGGAGGACGTGAAAAAAGGCAAAATAAAGCCGTCGGAAATTGATATGGACACAATTTCGTCACATCTCTACACCGCCGGTATGCCCGACCCCGATCTCATTATTCGACCGAGCGGAGAGCAGCGCCTTTCTAACTTTTTATTGTGGCAGTCGGCCTATGCGGAATTTTGGTATTCCGATGTTTTGTGGCCGGATTTTACCGAAGAGGATTTTGTGGAGGCCTTGCGTGCTTATGAGCATCGCAGCCGCAGATTCGGTGGGGTATAATATAAAGGATACGGGTTTTTGGCAGAGAGCCGAAAACCTAAATGTCGAAACCAATATTTAGGAGGCTCTTTATGCTTACAAGAATCGTCGTAGGCGTTGTTGCCGCGCTGTTTGCCGTGGGAATGCTCGCCATCAGATTTACACCGGTTTTTCCCATAGTGGTTGCTTTTTTTGCCGTTATGGCCGCATTCGAGCTCGAGAGAGTTATCGGTGTCAAAAACAAAGCGATACATATTATAAGTCTTATATTTGCAGGTATTATACCGCTTTACTACGGCTTTAATCATTATCTTACCGAGTGGGGCATTTTTATTCCCGCGCTTGCCGTAGTAATACTTTACATACTGCTTTTGTTCATTCTTATGATAACCGACTACGAGCATACAAAGTTTGAGGACGTTGCCGCGGTTGTGGTGGCCTCGTACTTTGTTCCGTGGGGATTTTCAACGCTCATAATGATGCGTGACGTCGGCGTTACATACCCGGAGCTTTACGATAAGCACTACGGCCTCTTTTTCATACTGCTTGGGCTTTTCTCGGCGTGGCTTACGGATTCGCTTGCGTATTTTGCTGGCAGATTTTTCGGCAAGCACAAAATGGCTCCGAACATCAGCCCCAAAAAGACCATAGAGGGTGCCGTCGGCGGAGCCTTTGCGGGAGTCCTCAGCTCAGTAATACTCTTCCTTGTTTTCGACAGCAAATATTTTACCGTTCATCTCTTTACTTGGTGGGAGATAGCGATTATTTCGCTTATCCTCTGTGTTATCGGAATGTGCGGTGACCTGTCGGCGTCTGTACTCAAGAGAAATTTCGGCGTCAAGGATTACGGCAAGCTCTTCCCGGGTCACGGCGGAGTTATGGACAGATTTGACAGCGCACTCTTTGTTCTAGGTGCGCTCTATGCGATAATCATTATTTATTCAAGGATTAAATTGGCATGACAAAGAATTTATCACTTTTAGGCTCGACAGGCTCAATAGGAACTCAAAGTCTTGACGTTGCCCGCAAGCGCGGGTACCGCGTCAGGGCTTTGTCCGCTTTTTCAAACGTCAAAAAAATCGAGGAACAGATTCGCGAATTCAAACCGGACGTCGCGGCGCTGGTATCCGAGGATGCGGCAAAGGATTTAAAGGTGCGCGTAGCCGATACGGGCACAAAAATTCTTTCGGGCTCAGAGGGAGTCTGTGAATGTGCCGCTTATGATAAATCCGATACGGTACTCAATTCCGTTGTCGGTATGGCGGGCCTTGAGCCGACTCTGACGGCAATCAAGGCTCACAAAAAATTGGCGCTTGCCAATAAAGAGACTCTTGTTGCCGGCGGCAGACTTGTTATGGATACCGCCGAAAGGGAAAATGTCGATATTCTTCCCGTGGATTCCGAACACTCGGCTATATTTCAGGCTCTTCAGGGGAAACCTTCTAACAGGGCGTTAAAAAAGATAATTCTCACGGCCTCCGGCGGCCCGTTTTTCGGCAAGACCGCGCAGGAGCTTGAAAAAGTTACCGTGAACGATGCTTTAAAGCACCCGAACTGGTCTATGGGCGCAAAAATAACCATAGATTCCGCTACAATGATGAATAAGGGCTTGGAGCTTATCGAGGCCGTCTGGCTTTTCGGCGTAAGTCCGCATGACGTTAAAATCGTCGTTCATCGTGAGAGCATTGTTCATTCTGCCGTTGAATATGACGACAATTCCGTTATAGCGCAGTTAGGGCTTCCCGATATGCGAATCCCGATACAGTATGCTTTGACCTATCCCGAAAGATATGAGTCTCCCGTAGGCGAGCTTGATTTGGCTTCTTTGGGTAAGCTCACGTTCTTTGAGCCGGATTACGACACATTTCGCTGCATAAATATTTGCAGAGAGGCGATAGACCGCGGCGGACTTTATCCCGCTGCCGTAAACGGAGCAAACGAGCAGGCAAACCTCCTGTTTAGAAACGGCAAAATCGGTTTTCTCGATATTGCGAAAAAGGTTGAAGCGATACTTCCGTATGTGCCGAAAAAGGACGTATATACTCTCGACGACGTCCTTGAAATCGACCGTTTTGCGCGTGAATTTGTAATGAAATCCGTTTGATAAAGACTTTATTTCTTATTTTATGAGGTGATTGAGATTTTACTCAGCATAGCTTCCTCGGGGATTTGGAGCAAGGTATGGACTGTTGCCGTGGCAATTTTGTTTTTCGGCGTAATAATTATGATACACGAGTGCGGCCATTTCCTTTTCGCAAAGCTCTTTAAAGTAAAGGTTAATGAGTTTTCCATAGGTATGGGGCCTGCTGTTTTCAAGCGTAAAAAGGGCGAAACACAGTATTCGGTGCGTGTTTTGCCGATAGGCGGCTATGTCTCCATGGAGGGCGAGGATCAAGACAGCGACGACGACGGCGCATTTAATAAAAAGCCGGTTTGGCAAAAGATGATAATAGTTGCCGCAGGCGCTTTTATGAACATCTTGCTCGGCGTTATAATAATGTGCATAATGCTGTCAACCTCGGGCGACTTAATAGGCACCAATACGATAAAATCCTTTTACGACGGAGCTGTCTCGGAGCAGTACGGTCTTAAAGAGGGCGACCGTTTTCTTGAAATCGACGGTCATCACGTTTGGTCGGAGCGCGACCTCAGCTTTTTAATGAGCCGCAGCAAAGACGGCGTATTTGATTTCGTTGTTGAGCGTGACGGTCAAAAGGTTGAGCTTTCCGACGTTCATTTCGATACCGAACAGCAGGACGGGATAACTCTCATAAAATATGATTTTGTAATTATAGGCGAAAAGCCGAACTTTTTAAATGTTGTAAAAAACTCGTTTACACAGTCGGCGTCCGTTGTGCGTATGGTTTGGCTCAGCCTGTTTGACCTTGTCACGGGGCGTTACGGTATGTCGGAGCTTGCCGGGCCCGTCGGTACGGTAAACGTTATAGCCGATGTCACAGCCTCGGCGGCGTCGTCAAAAAATCTCGGCAGCCTGCTTATGATAATGGCGTTCATAACCATAAATATCGGTGTGGCAAATCTTCTTCCCTTGCCCGCGCTCGACGGCGGCAGATTTTTCTTTCTCTTGATAGAGGCGATTCGCCGCAAGCCCATAAATCCCAAATACGAGGGCTACGTCCACGCCATAGGTTTTATTTTACTTATGCTTCTTATGGTAGTTGTTACGTATAACGATATTGTCAGACTGATCAAAACTTGATTTTTGAGTCTTTTTCCGTAATACAGCGTCAAATATCACTCGGAGTACATTCGTACGCCGTCGTTCATTTTCCTTGTCTTACGAAAAAATTCTTCAAAAATCGAGATTTTGGGACTTTTCGGCGATACTGCGACAAATTTCACTCGGAGTACCGACAGTACGCCGTCGTTCATTTTCCTTGTCTTACGAAAAAATCCTTCAAAAATCGAGACTTTGGGTCTTTGCCGTAACGCTCGGTCAAATGTCACTCGGAGTACATTCGTACGCCATCGCTTGTTTTCCTTGTCTTACGAAAAAATCCTTCAAAAATCGAGACTTTGGGTCTTTTCGGTGATACTGCGTCAAATTTCGCTCGGAGTACCGACAGTACGCCATCGCTTATTTTCCTTGTCTTACGAAAAAATCCTTCAAAAATCGAGATTTTGGGTCTTTTCCGTGATACAGCGTCAAATTTCACTCGGAGTACATTCGCACGCCATCGCTCATTTTCCGACAGAGCGACAAAGTATTTAACGCGCTTTACATTTAATACGAATTTTAATTTGTGTCATTCTTCGGGGTGGCGCGCAAATTTATATAAAACAAGAATTGTTTAAGCGGCAAACCATTCAGGCTCCCTTGTAAAGGGAGCTGTCACCGCAGGTGACTGAGGGATTGCTCGGGCTCCCTTTTGCCGCAAATCGGAGGTACATACAAATGCCAGAAAGACGAAAAAGCCGCGTTGTAACGGCAGGTAACGTAAAAATAGGCGGAAACAACCGCATACCCGTTCAGTCGATGTTAAACATTCCGGCCGAGGACGCAGAGGGCAATGTTAAGCAGGCATTGGAGCTGCAAAAAGCCGGTTGCGAGATTATCCGTCTCACGGTTCCCAATAAAGAGGCGGTAAAGACCTTAGCCGCCGTAAAAGAAAAGGTTTCGATTCCGGTTGTTGCGGACATACATTTTGACTACCGCTGCGCGCTTGAGAGCGTTGCGGCAGGTGCCGATAAAATCCGCATAAATCCCGGCAACATTGGTTCCGACGATCGCGTTAAGGCGGTTGCCGACGCATGCCGTGCAAAAAACATTCCGATAAGGATAGGCGTAAATTCAGGCTCGCTTGAAAAGGATATTCTCGCAAAATACGGGGCTCCCACGCCTGATGCACTTTGCGAGAGCGCGCTTTATCACGCAGGGCTTCTCGAAAAATTCGATTTTCACGATATAGTTATCTCCATAAAATCCTCCGATGTGCCGACCATGGTATCTGCATACAGAAAAATAGCGACTATGTGCGATTATCCGCTTCATCTCGGCGTAACCGAGGCAGGCACGCGCCGTATGGGGCTCATTAAATCCGCCGCCGGAATAGGCTCGCTTTTAATGGACGGTATAGGCGACACAATACGCGTTTCTCTTACCGCCGACCCCGTAGAGGAGGTCTCGGCAGGCTTTGATATATTAAAGGCGGTTGACATAAAAAAGGACTGTCCGCAAATAGTGTCGTGTCCGACCTGCGGCAGAACCAAAATCGATTTGATTTCTCTTGCCGAAAAAATCGAAAACGCTTTAAGAGGCTGCCGTAAGCCAATAAAGGTTGCCGTTATGGGGTGCGTCGTAAACGGTCCGGGCGAAGCTAAGGAGGCAGACATCGGCGTAGCCGGCGGCGACGGCTGCGGTATGATATTTAAGCACGGCGAAATACTCAAAAAAGTAAGCGAGGATGAAATAGTTCCGGAGCTGCTTAAAGAAATAGAAAAAATGTAATTGTGAAAGAGACGGCAAATGACAAGCTTTTATGACCTGTTTATAGAATACAGAAACGATTTCACGGATATGGACGCGGTACTCGGCGACGCTCAAATAATTGATATGAGCGCAGAGTCTGCCGAAAGAAGGCTGTACATTAAGGTGCGCTTTCCCCGTCTTGTGTCCGAGAAAACACTTGATAAAATAAGCGAAATAATAAGAGACAGGCTCGGACTCGGCGCGGTTAAAATAGCGCCGGTCTTTTCTTCGTCGCTGTTCTCGGATAGGTATTCGGGTGAGATAAGCGAGTGGGCAAAGAAAAACGTGCCTATGGCAAACGGATTTTTTGTTGACTGCAAATATGATTTTTCCGAAGATGAAATCAAAATAGAGCTCATGCACGGCGGTAAGCAAATTCTTGAGGACGTCGGCGCGCAAAATCTCATTTCAAAAATGCTCCGTGAACGCTTCGGAGTATCAAAAGAGCTTTCTTTTGTTCAGAGGGACGACTATGATGCACGCGATGACATTTCCGCGGCGCAGAAAAAGATTGACAGTATGGCTCCCAAGGCTGCACCCGTAAAGAGCGGTTCATCGCGCAGCTTTGACCCCGTCAAGGAGGACGATACGCCAAAGGAGCACATTGTAAAGAACGGCATACCGTATTATCTTGAGAGTGTAAAGCCGATTTTCGGCAGTAATATCAGAAGTCAGCCCATAAAAATAGACGAAATCACTTTGCCCGAAGAGGGTGACACGACGCCCGTTACAATTTACGGCGAGGTTTTCGGCATTGAGGTCAAGGATACGAAAAAAGGCAAAGTAAAGATAGTTTCCTTTAACATAACCGACAATACAAATTCGTTTTCCGCCGTTATGCTGCCAAAGGTTGAACATTGCGACGAGCTGCTGTCAAAGCTGAAAAACGGGGCGCACATACTTATGTTCGGCGAGGTCGAATATGACACGTACCGCGGCGATTACACAATAAAACCTAAGTGCATAAGCACAATTCAGATGATAGAAAAAGAGGATAATTACCCCGAAAAGCGCGTTGAGCTTCATCTTCACACAAATATGTCACAGATGGACGGTATGACTCCTCCCTCAAAGCTTGTGGAGCGCGCTATAAAGTGGGGGCACAAGGCAATAGCCATAACCGACCACGGCTGTGTTCAGGGCTACCCCGAGGCGTGCAACGCCGCCGACGGCAAAATCAAAATCATTTACGGCATTGAGGATTATTTTATAGACGACATCAAAGAGCCGGATAAAACATATAAGGAGCTTCGCTCCTATCACCAGATAATTCTCGTAAAGAATCATATAGGGCTTAAAAATCTGTATAAGCTCATTTCAAAGTCCAATATAGACTATTTTTACAAAAAGCCGAGAATGCCGAAGAGCGAAATAATGAAACACCGCGAGGGGCTTATAATCGGCTCGGCGTGCGAGGCGGGCGAGCTTTACCGCGCTATACTCGAGGAACGCCCCGAACAGGAGATTATGGAGATAGCGTCATTTTACGACTATCTCGAAATTCAGCCCGTAGGCAACAACCGTTTTATGATTGACGCCCACTCAGACCCATCGGCGAAAAATCCGGACAAAAACAAGGAATTTGACAAGATAACCTGTATTGAGGATATAGAAAATATAAACCGCAAGGTTATAGCTATTGCCGACAAGCTCGGTAAGCCCGTGGTTGCCACCTGCGACGTCCACTTTATAGACCCCGAGGACGCAAAATACCGCGCTATTCTTATGGCGGCTCAGGGCTTTACCGACGCCGACAAGCAGGCTCCGCTGTACTTCAGAACGACCGAGGAAATGCTCAATGAGTTTTCATATCTCGGCGAGGAAACCGCGCACGAAATAGTCATAGAAAATCCCAACAAGATAGCCGATATGATAGATGTTGTACGCCCGTTCCCGATAGGCACGTTCCAGCCCTCCATAGACGGAGCGGAGGAACAGCTCAGAGACATTTGCTGGACCAAGGCTAAAAAGTGGTATGAATTTGAGGGCAAGGTTCCCGAAATTGTCGAGAACCGACTTAACCGTGAGCTTGATTCCATAATCAAAAACGGGTTTGCCGTACTTTACATAATAGCTCAAAAGCTTGTATGGGATTCCGAGGATCACGGTTACCACGTAGGCTCACGAGGCTCCGTCGGCTCGTCGTTCGTTGCGTCTATGGCGGGTATTTCCGAAGTAAATCCGCTGCCGCCTCATTACAGGTGCCCCGAGTGCCGCTACTCCGAATTTTACACAAAGGGCGAGTACGGCTCGGGTTTCGATATGCCGCCTAAAAAATGTCCGCATTGCGGCGCGGAAATGATAAGAGACGGCCACGAAATACCGTTTGAAACCTTCCTTGGGTTCCACGGTGACAAGGCCCCCGATATCGACCTTAACTTCTCCGGCGAATATCAGGGAAAGGCGCACAGATACACGGAGGAGCTCTTCGGCAAAACGCACGTATTTAAAGCGGGCACAATAGCTTCTGTTGCCGACAAGACCGCCTACGGCTATGTTTTAAAGTATCTTGAAGAGCGAAATATTCGTGCTAATAAAGCCGAGATAGATCGTTTGGCGCGCGGCTGTACGGGAGTTAAGCGCACCACGGGTCAGCACCCGGGCGGAATGGTAGTCGTGCCGAACGAATATGATATATACGATTTCACCCCCGTTCAGTACCCTGCCGACGATACCGAAAGCGATATGGAGACGACGCACTTCGACTTCCGTTCGATGCACGATACCATATTGAAGCTTGACGAGCTCGGCCACGATGTTCCCACGCTCGACAAGCACCTTGAGGATATGACGGGCATAAACGTAACCGACATAGATATTTGCGACCCGGAAATAATAAAACTCTGTACCTCGCCCGAACCGCTCGGCGTGACGCCCGAGGATATAAGCTGGAAAACGGGCACGCTCTCCATACCCGAAATGGGCACATCGTTTGTTTGCCAGATGCTTTTGGAGGCACAGCCCAAGACCTTTGCCGACCTTTTGCAGATTTCCGGTCTTTCACACGGAACCGATGTTTGGAACGGTAATGCACAGGACCTTATAAAGGATGGTATATGCACCATTTCTTCGGTTATCGGAACGCGTGACAGCATTATGATTTACCTTATGCACGCAGGGCTTGACCCGAGTATGGCGTTTAACATAATGGAGAAAACGAGAAAGGGTATAGTCGCGAAAAAGGGCTTTCCCGAGGGTGCCGAAGAAGCCATGCGTGAGCATAACGTTCCGCAGTGGTATATGGATTCGTGCCGCAAGATAAAGTATATGTTCCCTAAAGCCCATGCCGCGGCATATGTAATTGCCGCGCTGAGGCTCGGCTGGTATAAGATATACAAGCCGCTCGAATACTACACGGCATTTCTGACCGTGCGCGGAGACGGAGTTGATGCGGCGGTGGCAATAAAGGGTAAAGCCGCCGTTATGGCGCGTATGGCGGAAATCGACGATAAAACAAGAAACAAAACCGCCACAGCCAAGGACAAAGAGCAGTATACCGCCTTGCAGGTGGTAAACGAGATGATGGCAAGGGGCATAGAGCTGCTCCCGGTCGATATATATAAATCCGAGGCCACAAGATATGTCATAGAGGACGGCAAAATAAGAATGCCGTTCGGAGCGCTGTCCGGTATAGGCGAAAGCGCCGCCATACCGCTTGCCGAGGCAAGAGACGACGGCGAGGGCAAGTTTATATCGGTTGACGATTTTGCACGCCGCGCCGGTGCCGGCAAATCCACAATAGAAATGCTCGAAAGCGTCGGTGCGTTCGGCGACATCCCGAAAACGGCGCAACTGTCACTGTTTTAGCCCTCCGACGAGGCAGTTTAAAGGTGAAATACGGTTTTAAAGCAAATTTGCCTTATAAACACGATGACTTTTCATCTTCTTTTGTTCAAAACTACAAAAAGACGTTTTTTGACGGATTTTGCATTGACAAAAGCCTTGTCGGTGATATAATGAATGCATAAATGAAAGGCAACGAGGTCTTTTAAAAGATCTCGCTGCCCTTTTTTTATATTTGAAAGGAGATTTAAAATGGGTTACACAAAAGAAGATGTACTTCGCATCGCAAAGGAAAAAGACGTTAAATTCATAAGACTTCAGTTTACTGATATTTTCGGTCAGCTTAAAAATGTCGCAATTACCGCGAGCCAGCTTGAAAAGGCTCTTGACAACGAGTGTATGTTCGATGGCTCTTCAATAGAGGGCTTCGTAAGAATCAATGAGTCCGATATGTATTTGAGACCCGATTACGATTCGTTCGTTATACTTCCTTGGAAGGACAGAGTTGCACGCCTTATCTGCGACGTTTATTGCGCTGACGGCAATACTCCGTTCCTCGGCGATCCGAGAAACGTTCTTAAAAAGGTAGTTAAAGAGGCTGCCGATATGGGCTATACGTTCAATGTAGGCCCCGAGTGTGAATTCTTCCTCTTCCAGCTTGATGAGGACGGAAATCCCACCACAAAAACAGGCGATGTTGCGGGTTACTTTGATATGGGCCCCGCCGATCAGGGTGAGCAGTGCAGAAGAGACATCTGCCTTGCGCTCGAGAGCATGGGCTTTGAAATCGAGGCTTCACACCACGAGGTTGCCGAGGGTCAGCACGAGATAGACTTCCGTTTTGATGAGGTTGTTAAGACCGCAGACAACGTTATGACCTTTAAACACGTAGTAAAGACCTATGCGCGCCGTCACGGCCTTCATGCAACATTTATGCCGAAGCCCGTATTCGGTATAAACGGCTCCGGTATGCACACCAATATGTCGCTTACAAAGGACGGTAAAAACGCTTTCTATGATGAAAATTCCGAGTTTGGACTTTCCGAGACCGCTCTTCACTTCATTGCGGGAGTATTAAAGCACGTAAAGGGTATTACCGCCATAGCAAATCCGCTTGTTAACTCTTATAAGAGACTTGTCCCGGGATATGAAGCTCCCGTATATATAGCTTGGTCGGCTTCAAACCGTTCCTCGCTTATCCGTGTTCCCGCAGCTCGCGGAAAGGGCACCAGAATAGAGCTCCGTTCTCCCGACCCGTCATGCAACCCCTATCTTGAAATGGCTCTTTGCCTTGCAGCAGGTCTTGACGGTATCAAAAACAACCTTACTCCTCCGCAGAACACCACAAAGAACATCTTTGAAATGTCCGCAGAAGAGCTTGCCGCAGACGGCATAGATTATCTCCCCGGTACTCTTGAGGACGCCATGAATGAATTCCAGGCTGATCCGTTTATGAAAGAGACGCTCGGCGACCACATCTATGAGAAGTATGTTGAGGGTAAGCTTCGCGAGTGGGATGAGTATCGTACCAGCGTAAGCAACTGGGAAACAAACAGATATTTAACTAAATATTGATAATACCTCATTTTTTCTCCTGCGAAAAGGGAACGGCGATTTTGCCGTTCCCTTTTCCATTTCTTTTTATGAGGATTTGAATTTGATTTGCCTTATCGGCGCATAAAAAAAACACGGCTGACCGAAGGCCGAATATTCAGCCAATGTCAACCGTGCTTTTGTAATTTTTATTCGGTTTCTTTTTTGAAGCCTTTTCTCTCAAGGAGAGCATAAATTCTGTCAGCCGGATTCAAGAGCTTGCTTACCGACATATCGTGGTTGAGGGTGTCGATAATGTATGAAAGATACTTAGACATATCAACCTCGCAGTACCAATCACGCTGTAAAAGCTCGGGTGTGCGGTAAACAAGGTTTGTTGTAAATACCTTTGTGATATTGCCCTCGGCAAAGGATTTGTCAAAGTTTTCGAGTCCTTCGCAGAAAAGACCGAATGCCGAGAAAATAAAAATACGCTTTGCGCCGAGCTCTTTTAATTTTTTGGCAACCTCAAGCATTGATTCACCGGAGGAGATCATATCGTCAACAACCATTACATCCTTGCCCTCTATGTTTGAACCGAGGAACTGGTGCTGGAGTATTGGGTTCCTGCCGTTGACAACTCTCGAATAGTCGCGGCGCTTATAGAACATACCAAGGTCAAGACCGAGAACGGTAGAATAGTAAATGCAGCGTGACATACCGCCTTCATCGGGAGATACTACCATCATGTGCTCTTTGTCGAGATGCAAATCATCAACGTTGTTTACAAGAGCCTTTATCATCTGGTAAGCGGGCTGAACGTTTTCAAAGCCTTTGAGCGGAATTGCGTTCTGAACTCTCGGGTCGTGAGCGTCAAATGTGATAATGTTGTCAACGCCCATATTGTTGCAGAGCTCCTGAAGAGCTATTGCACAGTCGAGGGACTCTCTTGATGAACGCTTGTGCTGTCTGCCCTCATAAAGCATGGGCATAATAACGGTTATTCTGTGAGCTTTGCCGCCTACTGCGGAAATCGCTCTTTTAAGGTTGGCAAAATGCTCGTCCGGACTCATGGGAATTGTTTGACCGTACATATTGTAGGTCACGCCGTAGTTGAACATATCGCATACAATAAAAATATCGTAACCGCGAACGGACTCGTGAAGCGAGCCCTTGCCTTCGCCCGAGCCGAATCTCGGGAATGAGGCATCGATAATATAAGTATCTCTTTCATATCCTGCAAAGGAAAGGCTGTTTTTGTGCTCAGACTGCTTCTGAGCGCGCCATTTGACGAGATAACGGTCGATTTTTTGGGCTAATTCTTCACAGCCGGGGAGCGCGATGATACCGAGCGGACCGTAAGGGATGGTAGTGAACTCCTGTGTGTAATCAGGCATAATTTTCCTCCGTGAAACACAATTTTTGCGGATAAATATTATCGTCATTTATCCGCATTACGTTAGATAATAATATTTTACTATATTTTGTGTCATTTTCAAGGGAAAAAAGGCAAAAAATAAAAGATTAGTTAAAAGAGTGGTCAACAGTAATGACACAGAAATATCTTTCGTCTATTTTGCTTAGTTTTTCTTGAATTGAATTTGTAAGCTCACGATCGGAAAGACTAAAATCCGGGGGTGCCATTACATCGAAAATCAGATTTGAGTGTGTGGGACCCTCAACCACTCTGAAATCGTGTATTGAAAGCGCGGGGTCAATTTCCTTGACGGCGGATTCGGTCAAATCACGCAGACGGTTTATATGTGCGTCGTTTACCACGATAGGGTCAAGGTGTATTGAAATGAGCAGATTGTATTTTCTCTGGATATTTCGCTCGATAAGGTCAATGGTGTCGTGGCTCTTCATAACATCAACGCTTGAGGGAACCTCTGCGTGAGCCGAGGCAAACTGTCTGCCGGGGCCGTAGTCGTGGATTATAAGGTCGTGAACACCGACTATGTTGGGATATGAGAGAATTTCGTCCTCAATCTGCTTCACAAATTCCTTTTTCGGCGGCTGACCGAGCAGGGGGGAGACGGTGTCCTTTATTATACCGATGCCGGAATAGATGATAAATCCGGATACGACAAGGCCGAACCACCCATCCACGGGAACCGACGAAAACTTTGATATTATCAGAGATATAAGAGCCGCCGCCGTTGCCGCTGTGTCCGAAAGACTGTCGGCGACTACGGCCTTGTTGGCTGTGGAGTCTATCCTTTTTCCGACGGAATAATTGAAGTATGCTAGCCACAGCTTAAACAGTATCGATATTATCAGGACTGCCAGCGCGGCGGTGCTGTAAGTTACGGCGTCGGGAGCCTTGATTTTTTCAACCGAGCTTTTCAAAAGCTCAACGCCCATCAAAAGAACGAGGAAGGACACTATCAGCGCGGATATGTATTCTATTCTGCCGTGCCCGTAAGGATGCTCCCTGTCGGCGGGCTTTTTTGCCATTTTAAAGCCGACGAGAGTAACTACCGACGAGCCTGCGTCGGAGAGGTTGTTTATGGCGTCTGCGGTTATTGAAATACTGCCGGTCAAAGAGCCTACCGCAAATTTTGCGGCGGTCAGTATCACATTTACCGCTATTCCGACAAAGCCGGAGAGCACACCGTAAGAGGTGCGCGTCCTCGGGTCGTCGGCGGACGCGTTTTTGCCCACAAAAAGCCTTATTAAAAGCTCGGTCATCTTATCGCTTTTCTCCCTTGATATAGTCTTTTACGCCGAATACGAATATTCTCTCGATTATATCGGCTATGTCCTCGGCACTCTTGCCTGTCTCCGGATGCTGAAGCCAGTAGCGCGCAACGCCTATAAAGCCTGACTCAAAATACGAATAGAGAAATTCAAATTCGGATACATCGCTTATATTATATGCCGCGGATATGTCGTTAAAGCATTTTTTACGTATGAAGCCGCGGAGCTTCTGAGCGAAATTTATGTCGCCGTTGTCTCCGAGGAGAGCCGAGCAAATATCGCGGTTTTCATCGAGAAATTTGCACACGTCGGTCAAAAGCTGCTTCGGACGGCGGGAAATATCGTCTATGGTGTAGCTCATAAGTATAGACTCAAATTCCTGAAACAGTTCGTTTTCTATTTGCTCCACAAGGTCATATATGTCTTTGTAATGCAGATAAAACGTACCGCGGTTTATATCTACAAGCTCCGAAAGCTCCCGTACCGTTATTTTTTTTATGCTTTTTTGAGCCATAAGCTCGGTGAGGCCCTGCTTTAAAAGCCTTTTGGTTCTGCGTACTCTGCTGTCAACTGCTTTCTCTGCCATTTTGCTTAAACGCCCTTTCCTTTGCTGATTTTAGACAAACAAACATAGTTTGTTTATTGATTTAATAGACACACGTTATTATAATATAAATAAGTTCATTATTCAACACTTTTTTGAAAAAATCTGTATAATAGGCTGATGTTGATAATATAGGGAACTAAAATTGATAATATTTTTACAAAAATAATATATTTTTTATAAAAATAATTACAAAACAGTTTTTTTATGGTATACTTCTTCTAAAGCTGTTTTTTATGAAAATGCATATAATAAATGAAAATCTGATATGAGGTGAAGCGTATGGCGGCAGAAATGCTGAAAAAGGTTATAGCCACGGAAAACGAGGCGGCGGAGAACGAAAAGAACGCAGCAGCCGAGGCCGACAAAATTATAAAGAAAGCAAAAGACGACGCCGAAAAGCTCCTGTCGGAGAAAGAGAAGGAATGTGCCGTATATGAGGCCGCCGAAATCAAAAAAGCCAAAGATACGGCAGAGGTTATCGTTACCGAGGCTGTAAAGGAGGCTCAAAGGTACGCGGACGGATTGAAAAAACAGTCTGCGGAAAAGCTTTCGGAGGCTGTCGGCATCGTAAAGGATACATTACTTAAATGATATAATATTTTGCAAAGTGAGGTGATGGCTTACGGCAAAATTGAAAATGAAAAAAATCGAGCTTTTGGCGATGCTCGGCGAGAGCAAGGATATTATAGATTACCTGCAGCGAAAGGGCACGGTTCAGGTTGAAAAGTGCGACGCGCCGGAGTCTATGTATTACACCGACACCGATTCGAGCGTATCACAGCTTGAAAGACTTTTGCAAACCGCAGAGAACGCAAGAGAGACAATTTCATTTTATTCGCCGGAAAAAAAGAAGCTTACTGACTCTTTTTTGCCCCGAAAAGAAGTCGAGCTGTCCGATTTTTACGAGGAATCTGAAAAGACGGACGTGGCAATGGCAAAGTGTCGGGAAATTATCGACATAAAAAAGGAGATAGCCGACAAAAAGGCCGATATTATCCGCGAGCAGACCGCAAGAGAGGCTCTGATTCCGTGGGAAAGGCTTGATATTCCGCCGAATACAACGGGGACAAGGCACACGGAGGTGTTTGTGGGGTCGCTCCCGGACGAGTGCACAGAAGAGGCTCTCAAGGCCGGTTTTGCCGCGGCTCTGCCGGACTTAACCGCTATCGACTGCGAGGTCGTTTCCTCTTCAAATACGCAGAGCATAATCGTTGTCATCTGTTTGAAAAAGGACTCAAGGCGAGTATACGATTATCTGCGAAGTCTGAATTTTGTGAGAGCGTCGGGCGGCGATAACGAGAACATCAAAGCGGCAATGGAACGCCACGGAAAAAACATCGAAGCGCTTTCGTCGGACATTGACGGCGACGAGGAAAAAATAAGAGAGCTGTCGTCATACCGTGAGGATATAGACTTTCTCATTGATTTCCTCACGATAAGGAAAGACAAATACGAGGCGTTTAAAAAGATGTCTCTCAGCCGCAACGTTTTCTATTTTGAGGGTTACATTCCGGAGCGGTACTGTGAAAAAACGGTCAAGGGCCTTGAAGAGAGGTTTACTGTTGCCGTAACGATAAGCGATGTTCCCGAGGACGACGAAAACGAACCGGTGCTTCTTAAAAATAATAATTTTGCCGCACCGGTTGAAGAGATAACCGAAATGTACGCTCTTCCGGGCAAGCACGATATAGACCCGAATGCGATTATGGCATTTTTCTATTACTGCTTCTTCGGTATGATGTTTTCGGACGCGGGCTACGGTCTCATAATGTTTTTGGCAACGCTGTTTATTTTGCTTAAATGCAAGCCTGAGGGGCAAAAGCGAAAAACGGTTATGATGTATATGTACTGCGGTATTTCCACAATGTTTTGGGGAATTATGTTCGGAAGCTTTTTCGGAGACATAATCAATATCGTAAGGTACGATTTCATCGGACTGCCGAAAATACGGTTGTATGCGTGGCTTGACCCGCAGGAGCAGCTGATGACCACTATGCTGTGGTGCTTTTTGTTCGGCGTCGTTCATCTTTTTGTGGGCGTCGGCATCAAGGGCTATATGGAGTGGCGCGACGGGCAAAGGTTTTGGGCGGTATGCGATACGCTGTCCGTTTACCTTGCTGTCGGCGGTGCGCTTCCGCTTTGCGCCGGTATGATTATAGACGTTCCGTCGGATATAAAAACGGTCGGCAAATATTGCGCAATAGCCGGCGTAATCATAATAGTCCTCACGGCAGGTAGGGAGTCAAAGTCGTTCTTCGGCAAAATCGGCTCCGGACTTTACGCCGTGTACAACACGATTTCGGGCTATCTCAGCGATATTCTTTCATACGCAAGGCTTTTGGCACTCGGACTTGTTACCGGCATAATCGGCAGCGTAGTCAATATGATGGGTGCTTTGCCGAGCAATAAGGTCGCGAAGGCAATAGTTCTTGCGGTGGTGTTCGTTTTCGGACACGCGGTAAACTTCGGAATAAACGTCATAGGCGCTTATGTTCATACAAACCGCTTGCAGTACGTGGAATTTTTCTCGAAATTCTATAACGGCGGCGGAAAGAAATTTACCCCTCTTAAAGCAAATTCCAAAACTTTCAAATTCAAGGAGGAAATCAGTAATGGATAATATGGGTTTGGTATTGGCTATCGTCGGAGCGGCGTTAGCGGCACTTCTCAGCGGACTCGGTTCGGCAAAGGGCGTAGGCCTTGTAGGTGAGGCCGCCGCAGGTCTTCTCACGGAGGATTTGTCAAAATTCACTAAGGTGCTTATTCTTCAGATTCTTCCCGGTACACAGGGTCTTTACGGCTTCATTACCGCAATAATGGTTCTTGTTAAAACAAAGGTTCTCTCGGGTTCTCCCGCCGAGCTTACGGTTTCACAGGGACTTATGCTTCTCGGCGCGTGCCTGCCTATGGCAATAGTCGGTTTTTTCTCGGCAATTGCTCAGGCGAGAGTTGCGGCTTCGGGTGTTTCGGTAGTTGCAAAGAAGCCCGAGGGACAGAGTAAGGCAATGGTTCTTGCCGCAATGGTTGAGACATACGCCGTTCTCGCTCTTCTTATTTCGATTCTTATGATTTTGAACCTCAACATCGGTTAAGGGTGAAGCTTTATGACGGGATTAGATAAAATTATTTCAGAAATAGGCTCGGACTCGTCACAGCGTATAAAAGAAATTTCCGATGAAGCAAACAAAAAGGCTGAGGAGATATCCCTTGCCGCCGAAAAAAAGGCCTCCGAGATGAAAGCTCAGAGCGAAGAGAGGACTGCCGCAGAGGTTGCCTCCGTTTTGGCTTCAGCCAAAAGCTCCGCTGAGCTGAAAAAGAAGCAGACGGTTCTCGAGGGTAAAATCGAGGCCATAGAGGATATGCTCGGCAGGGCGGTAGATGTCTTAAAGGCTCTCCCGAAAAGAGAGTATTTTGAAATGCTGAAGGAGCTTGCCGTTAAAAATGCGATCTCGGGAGACGGCGTTATGCGTTTCTCGAAAGATGACACCGCAAAGCTGCCGCAGAATTTCATAAGCAACGTAAATTCCGCTCTTTCCGGTAAGGGTAGCGTCTCTCTCGGAGAGCCGTGCGATATAGACAGCGGATTTATGCTTGTTTACGGCGACATTGACGTAAACTGCACCTTTTCGTCGCTTGTTTCGGAAAAGCGCGACGAGCTTTTTGACGAGCTTAACAAATTACTTTTTAACTGATATAAAGGAGGGAAGCGTTTAAATGGATAAAAACTATCTTTATGCGGTAGCAAATATAAGAGCTAACGAGCTGTCGCTTCTCTCGCGTGCCGATATTGACGCGCTTATAGACGCTCCCGATTACAAGACGGCGCTCACGCTTTTAGACGGCAAGGGCTACGACACGTCCTTCGGCAGCGATTATTCCGCTATGCTTGACGGCGAAACCGAAAAAACGTGGTCGCTGATAAAGTCGGTCGCACCGAGTGCCGAGGCTCTCGATATATTCATTGTAAAAAACGATTTTCAGAATTTAAAAGCGGTTCTCAAGAGCGAAAAAACGGGAGATGACGCGGAAAAATACCTCGTTTCACCGTCTGTAATACCGAAGGAGTTGCTTTTAAAAGCGGTCAAAGAGCGTGATTTTGACTCCCTTCCGGATTTTATTTCCGATGCCGCAAAAAAATGCCTTGAGGTTATAACCAAAACCGAAAACGGTCAGCTCTGCGATATAGCCGCAGACAGAGCCTGCCTTGAGGCTATGTCGGGATTTGCGAAAAGTGCCGATAATGATATTGTTGCCGCATACGGCGACATATTTATAAAATCGGCGGTGTTAAAAACCGCTTATCGTGCCATTCTTACAAATAAAAAACGCGGATTTCTTGAAGAAGCGCTTCCCGACATACCCGAAATAAAAAAGGCGGATTTGATTGACGCTTCCTTGCAGGGAGCTGACGCTCTTTATGACTTCGTTTCGTCGCTCGGACTTGAGTCTTTTGCCGAGGCTCTTAAAAACAGCCCGTCTTCCTTTGAAAAATATTGTGACGATGCTGTTATGGAGAATATGAAAAAAGCAAAATATACAGCCTTCGGGCTCGGTCCGATTGCCGCATACATCTTTGCGCGAATGACCGAAATAGGGTGTGTGCGTATAATTTTGTCGGCGAAATTCAACGGCACGAGTGAAGAAACAGTCCGTGAAAGGATGCGTGAACTGTATGTATAAAATAGCCGCAATGGGCGACCGCGACAGTATTTACGGCTTTGCGTCGCTCGGGCTTTCCGTATTTCCCGAGGACGATCCGCAGAGCGCTTCGCACAAGCTCAAAAAGCTTGCCGAGGAGGGCTACGCCGTTATCTTTATAACCGAGGCTCTCGCAGAGCTCATTTCTCCGGAAATCGAGCGCTTCAAAGACAGCCCTCTCCCGGCCATAATCCCCATTCCCGGAGTCGCCGGCAATACGGGACTCGGAATGAGAGAGGTAAGCGGATATGTAGAGCGAGCCGTCGGTTCCGACATCGTTAATTAAGGGTTTTAGTACGCATCTGAGAAATTTTTTTCGCCCGCTCGCGTACCTTTGTACGCTTCGGAGCAAAAGAAAATTCCCCATCTACGCACCAAAACGCCTTAATTAAAATTCAATGTTAGGGTTTTAGCACGCATCTGAGAAAATTTTTCACACGCTCGTGTACCGCAGTACGCTTCGGGACAAAAGAAAATCCCATGGCAACGCACATCAAGCTCTTAATTAAAATTGATGTAGAATTTGGTGCATTCTCGTAGAAAATTTTTTACACGCTCGCGTACCTTTGTACGCTTCGGAGCAAAAGAAAATTCCACGGCAACGCACATCAATCCCTTAATTAAAATTGATGTAGAATTTGGTACAATCCCAAGAAAATTTTTCGTTCTCTCGCACACCTTGTATGTGACGTGACAAAAAAATTCACCGTTTACCGATACGGTATCATAATAATACAAATGGTTTTTGACTGAATTTAGGTGTGAAATATGCACCGCACAACGCATATCAGCACTTAAAATAAATCCATAATAATTAAAAAACGGTATGCGGCGCAGCCGCAGCCGCTAAACTCGTAAAATCAACCAAACCTTTGAAGGGTGGAACAGATATGAGCAAAGGAACAATACTCAAAGTAGCCGGACCTCTCGTAGTTGCCGAGCATATGCGTGACGCAAATATGTTCGACGTTGTCAGGGTAAGCGATAAAAGGCTTATCGGCGAGATAATCGAGATGCACGGCGATAAAGCGTCAATTCAGGTATATGAGGACACCTCAGGTCTCGGCACGGGCGAGCCTGTTGAATCCACGGAAGAACCGTTGAGCGTTGAGCTCGGCCCGGGACTTATCGAAGGAATATTCGACGGTATTCAAAGACCGCTTGTCGAAATAATGAAAAAGGTTGGCAACAACTTGCCCAGAGGCGTAGAGGTGCCGTCACTCTCGCGAGAGAAAAAGTGGCATTTTAACGTCACCGCCGAAATCGGCGCATACGTGACATCGGGCGATGAGCTCGGCTTTGTTCAGGAGACCGATATTGTCCGCCACAAAATAATGGTGCCGATAGGCGTTTCCGGTAAGGTGAAGAGCCTTTCGGATGGCGACTACACGGTTGAAGATACGATAGGCGAAATAGAAAAGGACGACGGCACCGTTGTTCCCGTAAAGCTTATGCAGAAGTGGCCCGTAAGGCGCGGCAGACCGTACAAGAAAAAGTTGTCTCCCGACGTTCCGCTTATCACGGGTCAGCGTGTTATAGACGCGCTTTTCCCGATAGCAAAGGGCGGCGTTGCCGCAATACCCGGTCCTTTCGGAAGCGGTAAAACCGTAACTCAGCATCAGCTCGCAAAATGGGCAGAGGCTGATATAGTTGTCTATATAGGCTGCGGTGAACGCGGCAATGAGATGACCGACGTTTTAAACGAATTCCCCGAGCTTATAGATCCGCACACAGGCAAATCGCTTATGGAACGCACGGTTCTTATAGCGAACACTTCGGATATGCCCGTTGCGGCTCGTGAAGCTTCTATTTATACAGGCATTACAATTGCCGAATATTACCGCGATATGGGCTATTCCGTGGCGCTTATGGCGGACTCCACCTCACGTTGGGCAGAGGCTCTGCGTGAAATGTCGGGCAGACTTGAAGAAATGCCCGGTGAAGAGGGCTACCCCGCATATCTCGGTTCGCGACTCGCTCAGTTCTATGAGCGCGCCGGACGTATAGTCACTCTGGGCTCGGACGACAAAGAGGGCTCGCTTTCGGTAATAGGCGCCGTATCGCCTCCCGGCGGCGACATTTCGGAGCCGGTATCTCAGGCAACTCTGAGAATAGTAAAGGTATTCTGGGGTCTTGATTCCGCGCTCGCATATAAGCGTCACTTCCCGGCTATCAACTGGCTTACGTCTTATTCGCTCTATGCCGACAGCCTCGGAAAATGGTTCAACGAAAATGTCGACAAGGATTGGACGAATATGCGTACCCGTATAATGGGTATTCTCTCCGACGAAGCGTCGCTTGACGAAATAGTAAAGCTTGTCGGTATGGACGCCCTGTCACCCTCCGACAGACTTAAAATGGAGGCGGCGAGGAGTATTCGCGAGGACTTCCTGCATCAGCTCGCATTCCACGAAATCGACACCTACACAAGTCTTAAAAAGCAGTGCTTTATGATGAAGCTTATGCTTATGTATTATGACCGCTCGCTCGACGCATTGAATAAGGGCGCGGACATAGAAAAAATCGCCGCGTTGCCCGTAAGAGAGGCGATAGGCAGATTTAAATACGTTAAAGAAGAAGACATCGACAAAGAATTTGCCGAGATAGACAAAAGACTTTCCTCGGAACTCGCCGAGGCAGAAAAAGAAGGGGAGGATGACTGATGCCTAAGGAATACAGAACCGTTCAGGAGGTAGCAGGACCTCTTATGCTCGTAAAAGAGGTTGAGGGAGTCAAATATGACGAGCTCGGCGAAATCGAGCTTGAAAGCGGCGAGACAAGAAGGTGCCGTGTGCTTGAGGTCAACGGAACAGATGCTCTCGTTCAGCTGTTTGAGGCGTCCACCGGCATAAACCTTTCAAACAGCAAGGTGCGCTTCCTCGGCAGAATGATGGAGCTTGGAGTTTCCGAGGATATGCTCGGCAGAGTATTTGACGGACTCGGCAGGCCCATAGACGGCGGCCCCGAAATAATCCCCGAAAAAAGAATGAATGTAAACGGTATGCCTATGAATCCGGCGGCGAGAGCTTATCCTCAGGAATTTATACAGACGGGCGTTTCCGCGATAGACGGACTTAACACCCTTGTAAGAGGTCAAAAGCTTCCCATCTTTTCGGCTTCGGGTCTTCCGCACGCACAGCTTGCCGCTCAGATAGCAAGGCAGGCAAAGGTACGCTCGGCCGATGAAAAATTCGCCGTTGTCTTTGCCGCTATGGGTATTACCTTTGAGGAGTCCGACTTCTTTATTCAGTCGTTTAAGGAAACGGGTGCCATAGACAGAACGGTTATGTTCTCGAATCTTGCGAACGACCCTGCAATTGAGCGTATAGCTACGCCCAAAATGGCACTTACAGCCGCGGAATACCTCGCATTTGACAAGGGTATGCACGTGCTTGTAATTTTAACCGATATAACGAACTATGCGGACGCGCTCCGCGAGGTTTCGGCAGCAAGAAAAGAGGTTCCGAGCCGACGCGGTTATCCCGGATATATGTACACCGACCTCGCGTCCATTTACGAGAGAGCCGGTCGTCAGCGCGGTAAAAACGGAAGTATCACCATGATACCCATTCTTACCATGCCCGAGGACGACAAGACCCACCCGATTCCCGACCTTACGGGATATATCACAGAGGGTCAGATTATTTTGAGCCGTGACCTTTACCGCCGCGGAATTACGCCGCCTATCGATGTTTTACCGTCGCTTTCGAGACTTAAGGATAAGGGCATAGGCGAGGGCAAAACGAGAAAAGACCACTCAAACACCATGAACCAGCTCTTCTCCGCATATGCAAGAGGTAAAGACGCAAAGGAGCTTATGGTGGTTCTCGGCGAGGCTGCACTCACCGATATAGATAAGCTCTATGCAAAATTTGCCGATGAGTTTGAAAAGGAATATGTGTCTCAGGGCTACAATACAAACCGCTCCATAGAAGAAACGCTCGATATAGGCTGGAAGCTGCTCAGAATTCTTCCGAGAAGCGAGCTTAAACGTATCAGCGACGAGCTGCTTGACGAGTATTACGACAAAAAATAACCCGGTGCATTAACTTCTCGAAAGGAGGAACCGTTTTTGGCAAGACTTAATGTGAATCCGACAAGAATGGAGCTCACTAATCTGAAGAGAAAGCTTACGACCGCAAGGCGCGGACATAAGCTTTTAAAAGACAAGCAGGATGAGCTGATGCGCCGTTTCCTCGACCTTGTAAGAGAAAACAAGGAATTGCGCCGCAAGGTGGAGGAGGGCATAGAGGAGTCAAACAGGCATATGGCTTTGGCGCGCTCGGTTATGAGCGATTCATCTCTTGATGTTGCTCTTATGATGCCGTCTCAGAAGATGAGCCTTGACGTCAGCGAAAAAAATGTGATGAGCGTAATGCTTCCTGTTTTTGATACTAAGCTTAAAACCGCCGATGAAAACGATATATATTCATACGGCTTTGCGTTTACATCGTCCGACCTTGATGCGGCGGTAAAATCGCTGTCGGATATAATGCCGTATATGCTGCGTCTTGCCGAGGTCGAAAAGTCGTGCCAGCTTATGTCCGCAGAAATAGAAAAGACAAGACGCCGAGTAAATGCGCTTGAACACGTTATGATACCCCAGTATGAGGAAACCATAAAATACATTTCTATGAAGCTCGACGAAAATGAGCGAAGCTCTACAATACGCCTTATGAAGGTTAAAAATATGATGCTTGAAGAGGCGCGCCGCAAGGCAATCGAGCATGACCGCGAGGCGGCTCTCGAAATGAGCTGATTGCTTCACTTGAAGCCTCGGACAAATAATAAAGGGTTGTAAAAACACTTGTTTTTACAACCCTTTTCAGTTGATGAAACGCGACTGATTTTATGCCGTTTCCAATTTAATATTATGTTATTTTGCCTCAACAGGCTCTTTTTCGTCCTCCGATTTTACAGCGGAGGAGTCATTCGGCAGCTCGACCCAGTCGCTTTTGTGCAGCATTATGCGTACTGCGTTATGTATACACGAAGCGTCTATTTCGGTAAAAGCTCCGCCGTATTCGCCGTCAAGCGTAAACGGTGTCGGCTTGTCAAATATAAATTTGACGTTTTTACAATGTCTTATTGTGACAAGGCGGTTGTTCTTAACGTTTTTACGCACCATTGAATTTGCAAGATATGCGATTTCTCCGGGATTTTTGAACATATTCACAAGTACCATTTCAAAAAGTCCGTCGTTAAACTCAACGCCCATATTGTGAAGAACCGGCATACCGCCGACCGAGTACGAATTTGAAAATGCGCCGTAAAAATAGTCACCCTCAAAAACCTCGCCGTCGGCTATAACCTTGGCGTGAAAAGGCTTCATTTTGAAAAATTCGCCCACGGCCTGCAAATAGTAAGCGTTTTTGCCGAGAACGTTTTTGACCTTTTGGTTGGCCGAATACGATATTGCGGTAAAGTTGCCGAAGCCCGCGACATATATAAAGCTGTCTTTTCCGAACACACCCATATCAACCGGCATTGGCGTACCGTTGATTATGGCATCTACGGCATCGCTGACATCGATGGGAATACCGAGCGATTTGGCAAAATCGTTTGTGGAGCCGAGCGGAATGAATCCGAGCGGAATATCCTTGCCGAGCTTCATAACTCCGGCAACGGTTTCCTTTAAGGTTCCGTCGCCGCCGACGCAAACTATCAAGTCGAAGCCGGCGCCTCTTGAGAGCGTGATGTCATACGCATTTTTGTTTTTTTGCGTGCAGCAGGCTGTGACGCTGTATCCGGCCTCGTCAAAACGGTTTATCATTTTCATCATATACCGTTTTGCCATTTTTTTGCCGGAAACCGGATTTACAATAAGCAAAAGCTTTTTAGCTTTATCCTCTGCCATAATGTTTACCCTTGCGAATGTTAAAATTCGAGTCTTTCTTCAATGTATTTTACAAGGCCTGAAACAGGTATTCTTGTCTGCTCCATAGTGTCTCTGTCACGAACTGTAACGCAGCCGTCCTCTTTGCTGTCGAAGTCATAGGTTATTGAGAACGGAGTACCGATTTCATCCTGACGGCGATAGCGTTTGCCTATTGAGCCGGCGTCATCGTAATCGACTGAGAAGTGCTTTGAAAGCTCGGCATAAATGTTGCCTGCCTCCTCCGAGAGCTTCTTTGAGAGCGGAAGCACCGCCGCTTTCATGGGCGCAAGAGCCGGATGAAGTCTTAAAACAATTCGCTTGTCGTTCTTTGCTTCGTCAATTACCTCTTCGTCGTAAGCGTCGCAAAGGAACGCGAGTGCAACTCTGTCCGCACCGAGTGACGGCTCTATGACGTAGGGAATATATTTTCTGTTTTCCTCCTGGTCAAAGTATGAGAGGTCCTTGCCCGAATGCTCCTGATGTCTTGTGAGGTCGTAGTCGGTTCTGTCGGCAATGCCCCAAAGCTCACCCCAGCCGAACGGGAAGAGATATTCGATGTCTGTGGTTGCCTTTGAGTAGAATGAAAGCTCTTCTTTTGCGTGGTCGCGCAGGCGAAGATTGTCGTCGTGAATTCCGAGGTTGAGAAGCCAATTGTGGCAGTAGCTTCTCCAATAATCAAACCATTCGAGGTCGGTGTCGGGCTTGCAGAAGAATTCGCACTCCATCTGCTCAAATTCACGTATTCTGAATATGAAGTTGCCGGGAGTTATCTCGTTTCTGAAGGATTTGCCTACCTGGCAAACGCCGAAGGGAACCTTTTTTCTTGTGGTTCTTTGGATATTCTGGAAGTTTACGAATATACCCTGTGCCGTTTCGGGTCTCAAATAGATTTGGCTCTTCGCGTCCTCTGTTACGCCCTGGAACGTCTTAAACATAAGGTTAAACTGACGGATATCGGTAAAGTTCTTTGAGCCGCAGTTCGGGCAGGTTATGCCGTTGTCCTCAATGTATTTTTTCATCTCTTCGTTGGTCCAGCCGTCTGCCGACTGACCGCTGAAGTCCTCGATAAGCTTATCTGCTCTGTGCCTTGTTTTGCAGTCGCGGCAGTCCATAAGCGGGTCGGAGAAGCCGCCTACGTGGCCTGTTGCAACCCAAACCTCGGGGTTCATAAGTATGGCCGAGTCAAGTCCTACGTTGTGAGGATTTTCCTGAACAAACTTTTTCCACCAAGCTTTTTTTACGTTGTTTTTGAATTCAACGCCGAGCGGGCCGTAGTCCCAGGAGTTTGAAAGGCCGCCGTAAATTTCGCTGCCGGGATAGACAAAACCTCTGCTTTTGCAGAGAGCAACTATCTGATCCATGGTCTTTTCTGTGTTTTTCATATTGGTTAATCACCCTTTATAAGTATTTAGCGCACCGGCTGTGCGCGAAAATATCAATATATAATTTTATAGTATTCTTAACCGAATGTCAACCGACAAGAACAGACAGAACAGATGATTTATTCGATTTGCCGCGCAAATGACGGTAACACAATACTTTTTTGTTTTAATGCCGAAAAATCCCATACTATTATATATATAATATACGGCGTCGGTGTAACGGAACTTTTTTACGGAGAAAAAGCTTCGCATATTTGCCGATATGGAGCTAAAAACACTATATATTGTGTAGTACGAACACGCGGAACGGATGACAAAAAAATTTCAGCTTTTTTAATGAACTTTTTTGAAAAAAGTTGTTGCATTTGCCGGTCTTTTGTGTTAAACTACTTTAGCACGCGTGGAAAGGGCGTATTATGCCTTTTTATACGCAGCTTGATATGCGATGATGCGGTAGGTGGCTGCACTTTGATGCAGGGAATTACCGCGGAGTATGTCCGATTTTAAAACCGGGCGAACTAATAAGCTTCTTTTTCCGGCCGAGAACCCAACCTCTGCCGTGAAATAAGGATGCTGTGTGCTTTTTTGTGCCGTCCGGAAAACATTGTTTTTCGGATTTTAAAAAGAGAATGGTGGAAACACCCGGCAGGGTTGCAAAAAAGCTTGCCCTAAATATCAAGGAGGCAAAAAAATGGCTACCGCAAAAGGAAAGAAAATCAGAATCAGGCTCAAGGGCTACGATCATGACCTTGTTGACAAGGCTTCGGAAAAGATCGTTGAGACCGCAAAGCGCACAGGTGCTCAGGTTTCCGGTCCCGTTCCGCTTCCCACAGACAAGGAAGTAGTTACAATCCTCCGCGCTGTTCATAAGTATAAGGACAGCCGTGAGCAGTTTGAGCAGAGAACACACAAAAGGCTTATCGACATACTCAGACCTTCAAACAAAACCGTTGAAGCTCTGACGAGTCTCGAGCTTCCCGCAGGCGTAGACATCGAAATCAAGCTCTGATTTTGATTTTGCGCTTACAGGTCAAGTCGGCGAAAGCCGACCAATAACCAAAGGAGGAAAATAAAAATGCAAAAAGGTCTTATTGGTAAGAAGATCGGTATGACACAGATCTTCGACGATAACGGAAACGTTATCCCGGTAACAGTAGTTGAGGCCGGTCCCTGCACAGTAGTGCAGAAGAAAACCGTTGAAAACGACGGTTACGAAGCCGTTCAGGTAGGCTTCGGCGAGGTTAAAATCAGCCGTGTGAACAAGCCGCAGGCAGGTCACTTCAAGAAGGCTGACGTAGCACCGAAGAAGGTGCTCAAGGAGTTCAGACTCGCTGATACAAGCGCTCTGAACGTCGGCGACATCCTCAAGGCTGACGTATTCGCAGTCGGCGACAGAGTTGACGTTGTCGGCACAAGCAAAGGTAAGGGCACCGCGGGTGCCATCAAGAGATGGAACTTCTCACGCCTTAAAGAAACTCACGGTTCGGGTCCTGTTGCAAGACATGCCGGTTCACTCGGTGCTTGCTCCGATCCTTCAAGAGTATTCAAGGGCAAGAAGCTTGCCGGCCATCTCGGCGCGGAGAGAGTTACGGTTCAGAATCTTGACATCGTAAAGGTCGACGCAGAAAACAATCTTATAGCTGTCAAGGGCGCAATTCCCGGCCCGAAGGGCGGAATCGTCGTTCTCGCAGATACAGTTAAGAGTAAGTAAGAAAGGAGTGTTGAATAATGGCTAAATTAGCAGTACTTGATAAAACAGGCAAGAAAGTATCGGATATCGAGCTTAAAGACGAAATATTCGCTATCGAGCCCAACAAATCGGCTATGCATCTCGTAGTCGTCAATTATCTCGCAAATCAGCGTCAGGGCACTCAGTCAACACTTACTCGTTCTGAGGTCTCCGGCGGCGGCAAAAAGCCCTGGAAGCAGAAGGGCACCGGCCGCGCAAGACAGGGCTCAACGAGAGCTCCGCAGTGGACTCACGGCGGTATCGCACTCGGCCCGAAGCCGCGTGATTACGGCTTTGATGTAAATAAGAAGGTAAGAAGACTCGCTATGAAGTCTGCGCTTTCTTCAAAGGTAGCTGCCGACGAGATGATCGTTGTTGACGATTTCTCAATGGACGCTATCAAAACAAAAGAGATGGCTAATATCCTCTCGGCCGTAAAGGCAGGCAAAAAGACTCTTATCGTTCTCCCCGAAAAGAACGATGTTCTTTACAAGAGCGCCCGCAACATTGAGGGCACCAACGTTTCTCTTGTGAACACACTCAATGTATACGATATCCTCAACTGCAACACCATCGTTGTTCTTAAGGATGCCGTTGCTAAGATAGAGGAGGTTTACGCATAATGAAGCTTGCACAAGACATAATCCTCCGTCCGGTAATAACAGAGGAAACAATGACCGGTATCGCTGAAAAGAAATATGCTTTCCGTGTTGCCAAAACAGCAACCAAGCCCGAGATCAGAGAGGCTGTTGAAAAGCTCTTCGACGTAAAGGTTAAGGACGTCAACACCATGAACGTCAGAGGTCAGAAGAGAAGATACGGCAATAACGAAGGTTATACTTCTTCTTGGAAGAAAGCAATCGTTACACTTACCGAGGATTCAAAGACAATTGAGTTCTTCGATAATATGATGTAATTTTACCGGCAGTAATTAAATTTGATTTATCCATCCGGCAATGTATGGAGTCCGACATACTCCGCTAAGCCGGATCAAGGAGAGTGAAAAAATGTCTATAAAAGTCTATAAGCCGACAATTAACTCAAGAAGAAATATGTCGGTAACAGATTATTCCGAGCTTTCAAAGGTAGCTCCCGAGAGAAGCCTCTTAGAGCCTCTTTCAAAGAACGCCGGCAGAAACAGCTACGGAAGAATCACAGTCCGTCATCGCGGCGGCGGAAACCGCAGAAAGTACCGCGTGATCGACTTTAAGAGAGATAAGGCAGGCGAGGCAACAGTCCTCACACTTGAGTACGATCCCAACCGTTCGTCTCATATCGCTCTTATCCAGTATGCCGACGGCGAGAAGAGATACATCCTCGCTCCGGTAGGCCTCAAGGTAGGCGACAAGGTTGAGGCAGGCGCAGACGCCGACATCAAAACCGGCAACGCACTTCCTCTTACAAATATCCCGACCGGTACCGTAGTTCACAACGTTGAGCTTTATCCCGGACGCGGCGGCCAGCTCGCACGTTCGGCAGGTAACTCCGCTCAGCTTATGGCTAAAGAGGGCGTATATGCGCTCCTTCGTTTACCCTCGGGTGAGCTCAGAAATGTTCCCGCAACCTGCATGGCAACAGTAGGCACAGTCGGCAACACCGACCACGAAAATGTCAAGCTTGGTAAGGCAGGACGTACCCGTCACCTCGGTATCCGCCCGACAGTCCGCGGTTCTGTAATGAACCCGAACGACCACCCGCACGGCGGTGGTGAAGGTAAGGCTCCGGTAGGACGTCCCGGTCCCTGCACACCGTGGGGCAAGCCCGCTCTCGGTTATAAGACCAGAGCTAAGAAGAACCGTTCGGATAAGCTTATAGTTAAGCGCCGTAACAGCAAGTAAGTCGAAAGGAGTGTAGATTATGAGCAGAAGTACTAAAAAAGGCCCTTACGTTGCACCGAAACTGCTTCGCAAGGTTGAAGAAATGAACAAGAACGGCGAAAAGATCGTTCTCAAAACATGGAGCCGCAGCTCGACTATATTCCCGGACTTCGTCGGACACACGTTTGCAGTTCACGACGGCCGCAAGCACGTTCCGGTTTATGTTACAGAGGATATGGTTGGTCACAAGCTTGGTGAATTTGCTCCGACAAGAACCTTCAGAGGTCACAGCGGATCAAAGACAACAAACTAATCAGCGAAAGGAGTGTATTAACTAATGGAAGCAACTGCTAAGGCAACTCACGTACGCATCGCTCCCCGTAAGGTGCAGATCGTACTTGATCTTATCAGAAATAAGCCTTGCGACGAAGCATTAGCTATTCTCAAGTACACACCGAAGGCTGCGTGTGAACCGCTTGAAAAGCTTTTGAAGTCTGCAATGGCTAATGCAGAAAACAAAGATATGGATACCTCATCGCTCTTCGTTTCGGAGTGCAAGGTAGACCAGGGTCCGACTCTTAAACGTATTCGTCCGAGAGCACAGGGCCGCGCATACAGAATAAACAAGAAAACCTCGCATATAACCCTTGTGGTTAAAGAAGCAGAGTAAGTAAGGAGGAGGTAATAAAATGGGCCAGAAAATAAATCCTACCGGCTTCCGTGTCGGCGTTATAAAGGATTGGGAGTCCCGCTGGTACGCCGGCAAAAAGGACTTCGGCAACACTCTTATTTCGGACTATGAGCTTCGTAACTACCTACTCAGCACTCTTGCTCCCGCAGGCGTTCCGAAGGTCGAAATCGAAAGAGATCCCAAGAGAGTCCGCATCAACATTCACTGCGCTAAGCCCGGTATGGTTATCGGTAAGGGCGGTGCTGAGATCGAGAAGCTCAAGGATGTATGCAAAGCAAAACTCGGTGAAGACAAAGACGTTTTCATCAATATCGTAGAAATCAAGCAGCCCGACCTTGATTCTCAGCTTGTAGCAGAGAATATCGCAGGTCAGCTTGAAAGACGAGTTTCTTTCCGCCGCGCTCTTAAACAGGCTATCGGCAGAACAATGAAGCTCGGCGCAAGGGGCATTAAGATTCAGGTAAGCGGCCGTCTCGGAGGTGCTGAAATCGCACGTACCGAGCAGTACCACGAGGGTACCATTCCGCTTCAGACCATGCGTGCCGACATTGATTACGGCTTCGCAGAGGCTAAAACGACTTACGGTCGTGTCGGCGTAAAGGTTTGGCTTTACAAAGGTGAAGTCCTTCACGACAACCGCAGGCCTCGCAAGGAAAAGGAAGGAGGCACTAAATAATGTTATTACCTAAGAGAGTTAAATACCGCAGAGTTCAAAGAGGACGTCTTACCGGTAAGGCTTTAAGAGGAAATAAAGTAACTTACGGTGACTTCGGCCTTGTAGCAACCGAGCCCGCATGGATAACCGCAAACCAGATAGAGGCAGCCCGTATCGCTATGACAAGATACATTAAGCGTGGCGGCCAGGTTTGGATAAAGATCTTCCCGGATAAGCCGATTACAGAAAAACCGGCTGAGACCCGAATGGGTTCCGGTAAAGGTTCTCCCGAATATTGGGTAGCAGTAGTTAAGCCCGGCAGAGTTCTTTTCGAAATCGCCGGTGTTCCCGAGGAAGCAGCTCGTGAGGCTATGCGTCTTGCAGCAAACAAGCTTCCGATTAAATGCAAATTTGTCGCAAAGGCAGATCAGTCAGAGGATGGTGAGCAGTAATGAAAGCAAAAGAAATAAAAGCACTCTCCCCCTCCGAGTTGGATGCTAAACTCACAGAGCTTAAGGATGAGCTTTTCAAATTACGCTTCCAGCAGGCCATCAACCAACTCGATAATCCAATGCGCATAAGTGCCGTTAAAAAAGACATCGCAAGAATCAAAACCGTTATGCGCGATGTTGAATTACACGGCGCTCAAGGCTAAGGAAAGGGAGGACTTTTAAAATGAGTGAAAGAAACCTCAGAAAAACTCAGGTTGGTATCGTAACAAGCGATAAGATGCAGAAAACCGTCGTTGTTTCAATCAAGGACAGAGTTAAGCATCCGCTTTACAATAAGATCATTAACCGTACAGTTAAAATCAAGGCTCATGACGAGAACAATGAGTGCGGAATAGGCGACAGAGTTCTTGTTATGGAAACACGTCCCCTCTCAAAGGATAAGAGATGGCGTGTAGTCGAGATCATCGAGAAAGCGAAATAATTTTCTAAGGAGGCTATAACTGTGATACAGCAACAGACTTACCTCAAAGTAGCCGACAACACCGGTGCGAAAGAAATTATGTGCATTCGCGTACTCGGTGGTTCAGGCAGAAGGTATGCAAATATCGGCGACGTTATTGTAGCTTCGGTCAAAAAGGCAGCACCCGGCGGCGTTGTTAAAAAGGGCGATGTTGTAAAAGCGGTCGTTGTAAGAACAGTAAGCGGCGTTCGCAGAGACGACGGAACTTATATCCGTTTCGATGAGAATGCAGCGGTATTGATAAAAGAAGACAAAACCCCGAGAGGCACTCGTATTTTCGGGCCGGTAGCAAGAGAGCTTCGTGATAAGGATTACATGAAGATCTTGTCACTTGCTCCCGAAGTGCTTTAATGGGAGGTGCAATGAGATGAATAAAGTTCACGTTAAAACAGGTGATACCGTCGTAGTCATCAACGGCAAAAACCGCGGCAGAAAAGGAAAGGTCATGCAGGTTTCTCCCGCCGAGGATAAGGTAATCGTTGAGGGCGTAAACGTAGTCACAAAGCACGTTAAGCCTAAAAAGATGGGCGAGCAGGGCGGTCTTGTTAAGGCCGAGAGCGCGCTTTACGCTTCAAAGGTTCAGCTCGTTTGCCCCAAGTGCGGCGCTGCTACAAGAGTAGGCCACACCAAGGTTGAAAACAAAAACGGCAAGACTGTTTCGATGCGCGTATGCAAAAAATGCGGCGCACAGTTTGAATAAGGGAGGGACATAACAACATGGCAGCAAGACTTAAAGAAATGTACGCTTCGGAAGTTGCTCCGGCGCTTCAGAAGAAGTTCGGCTACAAGAGCGTTATGCAGATCCCGAAATTTGACAAGATCGTTATCAACGTAGGCTGCGGCGAAGCTAAAGACAACTCAAAGGTTGTTGACGCTATAATGACAGACCTCGCTACCATCACCGGTCAGAAGCCGGTTGAGTGCAAGGCTAAAAAGTCAGTCGCAAACTTCAAGCTCCGTGAGGGCATGACGATAGGCGTTAAGGTCACGCTCAGAGGCGACAGAATGTTTGAGTTTATGGACAGACTCTTCAATCTCGCTCTTCCGAGAGTTCGTGACTTCAGAGGAATCAACGGCAACTCTTTCGACGGCAGAGGCAACTATGCTATGGGTATCAAAGAGCAGCTCATATTCCCCGAAATCGAGTACGATAAGATAGACGCAGTTCGCGGTATGGACATTTGCTTCGTAACGACTGCCGAAACCGACGAAGAAGCCAAAGAGCTGCTTACGCTCATGGGCGCTCCGTTCGCCAAATAAGGAGGGATAAACAGTGGCAAAGAAATCAATGAAGGTTAAGCAGGCTTCTCCTGCTAAGTATTCAACAAGACAGTACAACAGATGTAAAATCTGCGGTAGGCCGCATGCTTATCTCCGCAAGTACGGAGTATGCCGTATCTGCTTCCGTGAGTTAGCTCACAAGGGTCAGATACCAGGCGTCAAGAAGGCCAGCTGGTAATTACGAGCAATTGCAAAGGAGGTAAACAGTATGCAAATTACTGATTCCATCGGTGATATGCTTACAAGAATCCGCAACGCGAATTCTGCTAAGCATGAAACGGTGAGCGTTCCCGCATCTAACATGAAGAAGGCGATTGCTCAGATTCTTGTTGATGAGGGCTATATAAAGAGCTTTAAGGTTGTTGAAGACGGCAAGCAGGGCATCATTGAGATGGATCTCAAATACGGTCCCAACAAATCGTCTGTCATCACCGGTATTCGCAGAGTATCAAAGCCCGGTCTGCGTATATACACAAACTGTGAGGATATGCCTAAGGTCATGAAGGGCCTCGGCGTTGCTATCCTTTCAACTTCAAAGGGCGTTATGACTGACAGAGCAGCTCGCAAGGCCAATGTTGGCGGCGAGGTTCTCGCATTCATCTGGTAAGGAGGTTTCAGTATGTCAAGAATCGGCAAACATCCGATTGCCATTCCCGCTGGCGTTGACGTTACTATTGACGGCAGTACTGTTACCGTTAAGGGCCCCAAGGGTACTCTTACCAGAACCGTACACAGCAATATGAACGTCGCCATGGAAAACGGCGAAATCGTAGTTACTCGTCCCGACGAGTCAAACCTTAATAAATCACTTCACGGTCTTACCCGTACTCTTATCCACAATATGGTTGTCGGCGTTACCGACGGCTTCAAGAAGGAGCTTGAGATAAACGGTGTAGGTTACCGTGCAGCTAAGCAGGGAAGCGACCTTGTTATGAATATCGGTTATTCACATCAGGTAATCGTTCCCGAGGTTGACGGTATCACAATAGAGGTACCGGCACCCAATAAAATCGTAATTTCCGGTCCCGACAAGCAGCAGGTAGGTCAGTTCGCAGCCGAAGTTCGCGAAAAGCGTCCGCCGGAGCCTTATAAGGGCAAGGGCATCAAATACGCTGACGAGCATATCCGCCGCAAAGAAGGCAAAGCCGGTAAAGGCGGAAAATAAAAAGGAGTGTTTTAAATGGTTACAAGGCCTGACAGCAAAAAGGCAAGACTTAAACGCCACACAAGAGTCCGCTCAAAGATCTCCGGAACAGCTGAGTGTCCTCGCCTTGATGTTTTCCGTTCACTTCAGAACATCTACGCTCAGCTCATTGACGACGTAAACGGTGTTACACTCGTTTCTGCGTCAACGACCGAGAAGGATTTTAAGGATTACGGCGGAAACATTGACGCTGCGAAAGCAGTCGGCAAAAAGTTGGCAGAAAGAGCCGCAGAAAAGAACATCAAAGACGTTGTTTTTGACCGCGGCGGTTACGTATATCACGGCAGAGTTGCTGCTCTCGCCGAAGGCGCCCGTGAGGGCGGCCTCAACTTCTAAGAAAGGAGAACAAAGAAATGGCTTATAAAAACGATTCCGCAGAGCAGGAATTTCAGGAGAGAGTCGTTACTATCAACCGTGTATCCAAGACCGTTAAGGGCGGACGCATATACAAGTTCTCCGCTCTTGTGGTTGTTGGCGACGGTAAAGGCAGAGTCGGCTTCGGTATAGGCAAATCCGGCGAGGTTCCGGATGCTATCCGCAAGGGTATCGAGGACGCTAAAAAGAACATTATCAATGTTGCTCTCAAAGGAACGACAATTCCCCATGAGATCACCGGTAAATTCGGCGCAGGCGTAGTTCTTCTTAAACCCGCTGCTCCCGGTACCGGCGTTATCGCAGGCGGTCCCGTACGTGCCGTTGTTGAAACAGTCGGCATCAGAGACATCAGATCGAAGGCTCTTCGTTCTAACAACCCCTGCAACGTAGTAAGAGCTACTATCGACGGACTTTCAAAGCTTCGCAATGCTGATGAAGTTGCTGCCGTACGTGGCAAAACAGTTAAAGAAATATTGGATTAAGGGAGGGCTTACAATGGCAAATTTAGAAGTAAAGCTCGTTAAGAGCCTTATCGGAAGCAAAAAAGACCAGATTGCTACTGCTTCTTCCCTTGGTCTTCGTAAGATCGGGGACAAGGCAACACAGCCCGACAACCCGCAGACACAGGGTAAGATAAAGAAGATTTCTCATCTTATCGAGGTCACGAAAGCGTAAGGAGGTGCGAAAATGAAATTGCACGAACTTTCACCGGCAGAGGGCTCCAAGAAGGCTGTAAAGCGTATCGGCAGAGGTCCTGCTTCCGGTCAGGGTAAGACAGCGGGCAAAGGCCATAAGGGTCAGAAGGCTCGCGCAGGCAGAGGTATGCGCCCCGGATTTGAAGGCGGCCAGATGCCTTTACAGAGACGTATTCCCAAGAGAGGATTCAACAATATCTTCGCTAAGGAAATCGCTGCTGTTAATGTATCAGCTCTTGACAAGGCGTTTGAAGACGGCGCAGTCGTTGATGTAAACGCATTGATCGAAAAGGGTCTTGTTAAAAAGGCGCTTGACGGTGTTAAAATTCTCGGAAACGGCGAAATCAGCAAAAAGCTTACTGTTAAGGTTAATGCTTATTCCGACTCGGCTAAGCAGAAGATCGAAGCAGCCGGCGGAAAGGCTGAGGTGATCTAAGGGTGTTTAAAACGATCATAAACGCGTGGAAGATTGCGGATCTTCGCAAAAAGATGCTCTTTACGGCACTTATCGTCTTTATATTCAGACTCGGTGCCGCGCTTCCCGTCCCGTTTGTCAATATCAGCGGTGGACTCATCTCTGATCAGAACGCAAACAACTTTATGACATACCTTAGTATGATGACAGGTGATGCTTTTAACTACGGTACGCTGTTCGCAATGTCGATAACCCCGTACATCAATGCATCCATCATCATTGAATTGCTCACAGTAGCTATCCCGGCTCTTGAAAGACTCGCAAAAGAGGGCGAAGAGGGCCGCAAAAAGATTTCCACTATAACGAGGTATTCTTCGGTAGTTCTTGCACTTATGCAGAGCACGGCTTATTACTTCTATATCCGTTCTCAGAACTACCTCTCACTCGATGCAGACGGCAACAAATTTACCGGCTTCTTCGCAGTGCTTCAGGCTATAACGATTATTTTCTGCTACACTGCCGGTGCTTCACTCATTATGTGGCTCGGCGAGCAGATCAACGAAAAGGGTATCGGCAACGGTATTTCAATAATCCTTTTCGCAGGTATCGTTTCAAGAATGCCTACCACGTTATACAGCCTCTACTCCTATATGGATAAGGGCGGTGCTTACTATGCACTTGCTCCCATAGCGTTTGTATCACTCATACTTATGATAGGCTTCATAGTATGGATGGACAACGCCGAAAGAAGAATTCCCGTTCAGTACGCTAAGAGAGTCGTAGGACGCAAGATGTACGGCGGTCAGAACACTCACATTCCGATTAAGGTAAATATGTGCGGCGTTCTTCCCATAATCTTCGCTTCGTCCATTCTTTCTCTTCCGCCTACAATTCAGATGTTTGTCACAGTTAAAGAGGGCGGCTTCTGGGCAGGCTTCTTCAAGATTTTTGAAACAACTCATTGGGCATACGGAATTATGTACTTTGTGTTGATTATATTCTTCGCATATTTCTATGCAGCCATTCAGTACAATCCCATCGAAATGGCGAACAACATCCGCAAGAACAGCGGTGCCATCCCCGGCATTCGTCCCGGCAAGCCCACGTCGGACTATATCACCAAGATATTGTCAAGACTTACATTGCTCGGTGCTCTTCTTCTGTCGGTAGTTGCGCTTTTCCCGCTTCTGTTCTCACAGATTACGGGTGCGTTCCATCATCAGGTAAACCTTTCACTCGGCGGTACTTCCATAATCATTATGGTCGGCGTTGCTCTTGAAACGGTTAAACAGCTTGAGTCTCAGATGATGATGCGTCATTATAAGGGATTCCTTGATTAAGATACGGAGGAAAAGTATGAATCTTATACTTCTCGGCGCCCCCGGCGCAGGTAAGGGCACACAGGCTGAAAAAATCTGTGCAAAGCTTTCGATTCCCGCCATTTCTACGGGCAATATCCTTCGTGAAGCGATGGCGGCTGAAACAGAAATGGGACTTAAAGCCAAGTCCTATATCGATGCCGGCAAGCTCGTCCCCGACGAGGTCGTTATCGGTATTATCGAAGACAGACTTAAGGCCGAGGACTGCAAAAACGGCTTCATCCTTGACGGCTTCCCGAGGACTATTCCTCAGGCCGAAGCTCTCGATAAGATGGGTGTCAGAATAGACCGCGTCCTCGAAATTTACGTACCGGACGAAAAGATAACCGCAAGACTTTCAGGCAGAAGAGTCTGCCTCAAGTGCGGTGCAACTTATCATACCGAGTACAAAAAGCCAAAGACGGAAGGCGTTTGCGACGTCTGCGGCGAAAAGCTCGTCCAGAGAAAGGACGATATGCCCGAGACGGTACTCGACAGGCTTAAAACCTATCATGAGCAAACCGAACCGTTGAAGGGTTACTACGAGAAGAAAGGCATTCTCCGCGTAGTGGAAGGTCAGGAAGATGTGGCCGATACCACAGCTCTCACCTTCAAAGCATTGGAGGATTAAGCATGATAGTGCTGAAAACCGCGAAAGAAATCGAGCTAATGAAAGAAGCTTGCCGTATTTCAGCGGAGGCATTAAAAGTGGCAGGCGAGGCGGTTAAACCGGGCGTTACTACCTGGGAGATTGACCACATCGCGTATGAGTATATAAAGAAACATGGTGCTGAGCCGAATTTCTTGCATCTGTACGGATTCCCTGCCACCGCATGCATTTCCATAAATGATGAGATCATTCACGGTATTCCTAGCAAAAAGCGTGTTATCCGTGAGGGCGACATAGTCAGTATTGACCTCGGCGCCAAAATTCACGGCTACAACGGCGATAATGCCGCTACTTTCGCTGCCGGAAAGGTTTCCGACGAAGCGAAGCGGCTGTGCGACACCACAAAAGAGAGCCTGTATAAGGGCATCGAAGCGGCTGTCGCTGGCGGCAGACTCGGTGATGTGGGCCACGCGGTGCAAAGCTATTGCGAGGACAGAGGCTACGGCGTCGTGAGAGAGTATACCGGTCACGGCGTAGGTACAAAACTCCATGAGGATCCCAGCGTACCGAATTTCGGCACTCCCGGCAGGGGTGTGCGCCTGTTGCCGGGCATGGTAATTGCCATTGAGCCTATGATAAATGAGGGCACGGCGGCAATCAAACAGATGCCCGACGGTTGGACCGTCAAAACAAAAGACGGAAAGCTATCAGCTCATTTCGAGCACACCGTGGCGATAACCGCAAACGGTCCGCTCATCTTAACACAAGCGTAACTGAGGTTTCCCGAATTCTCGGTTCAGGACTAAAAGCATTATTAAAGTTAGTGAGGCTTCTGCTATGTCAAAACAGGATATGATAGAAATTGAAGGTACAGTCGTCGAGGCTCTTCCGAATGCAACATTTCAGGTTGAGCTTGAAAACGGACACAAAATCTTAGCCCATATTTCCGGCAAGCTGCGTATGAATTATATCCGCATTCTTCCGGGCGATAAGGTGACGGTCGAAATGTCGCCATATGACCTCACTCGCGGGCGTATAACATGGCGTTCGAAATAAGCGAAATTTTCGCTTTGTAAGCAAGACAATAGAAGTTCTTTTTTAAGGAGGTATTCCAATGAAAGTCAGACCTTCTGTCAAGAAAATGTGCGAAAAGTGCAAGATAATCAAGCGCAAGGGTAAAATCATGGTAATCTGTGAAAACCCGAAGCATAAGCAGCGCCAGGGCTGATTGCCCGTATCGTTGTTAAAGATCTAAACAACGATGCTTGCTCTTTTTGTAAAAGCTTTTTCAATGGCGGTCAGAGTTGCCGCCGCATCAAAAATGGAGGTGCAACTGTAAATGGCACGTATTTCAGGTGTTGATTTACCGAGAGATAAGAGAGTCGAAATCGGCCTCACATACATCTACGGTATCGGCAGAAAAACTGCAAGCGATATTATCGCAGCAACAGGTGTAAATCCCGACACTCGTGTAAAGGATTTGACCGAAGAAGATGTCGCTAAGCTTCGTGAGTATATCGACCATCACGTAAAGGTAGAGGGCGACCTTCGCCGCGATACAGCATTTGACATCAAGAGACTTATCGAAATAGGTTCATACCGCGGTATTCGTCACCGCAAGGGCTTGCCCGTAAGAGGTCAGACCTCTAAGAACAACGCCCGTACACGCAAGGGTCCGAAGAAGACCATTGCAAATAAGAAGAAATAAGGGAGGGATTAGTAAATGGCTACCAAAGCAACAGCAAAAGGCGCTGCTTCTCGCAAGCGTCGTGAACGCAAAAATATCGACAAAGGTGCAGCTCATATTCAATCCACCTTCAATAACACTATCGTGACCATCACCGACGTACAAGGTAATGCGGTTTCTTGGGCAAGCTCAGGCGAAATGGGCTTCAGAGGCTCTAAGAAATCAACTCCGTTCGCAGCTCAGACTGCTGCCGAGACCGCTGCTAAGGTTGCGGTTGACCACGGAATGAAAACCGTTGAAGTTTACGTCAAGGGTCCCGGTTCGGGACGTGAGGCAGCTATCCGTGCGCTTCAGACAGCAGGACTCGAAGTAACTATGATTAAAGACGTTACTCCTATTCCTCACAACGGATGCCGTCCGCCCAAGAGAAGAAGAGTTTAATTCGGAGGTGTAATTTTTATGGCAAAGAATACGGAACCCGTAGCAAAGCGCTGCAAGGCGCTCGGTATTTCACCGGCCGTTATGGGTTATACCAATAAGGAAACTACCAGAAATTCCTATACTAAAGGCCGCCGTAAAAAGAGTGAGTACGCTATGCAGCTTAACGAGAAGCAGAAGGTTAAGTTCATCTACGGTATTCTCGAAAAGCAGTTCCACTCATATTACGAAAAGGCTGCTAAGGCTCAGGGTCAGACCGGCGTTGTACTTCTTACAATGATTGAGACCCGCCTTGACAACGTAGCTTTCAGAACAGGTTTCTGCAAGACCCGCCGCGAGGCAAGACAGGCAGTTTCTCACGGCCATTTCACTGTAAACGGCAAGAGAGTAAACATCCCGTCATACCTTGTTAAAGCAGGCGACGTAATCGCAGTTGCAGAGACAAGCAAAGATAATGCAAGATTTAAAGCCGTTAAGGAAGAGGGCGTTTTCGGCGTTTCTCCGAAGTGGCTTGACGTCAACGCTGCCGAGCTTACGGCAAAGGTAGTGGCTCTCCCCGAGCGCGAGGATATCGACTATCCCGTTGAAGAGCATCTTATCGTTGAGTTCTACTCAAAATAATAGGCTCGCTGCATTACTTTTCATACGAATACAAACCACAGTCGGGCTTAGCCCGAACCCACAATTAGGAGGGTTTTGAATGATAGGAATTGATAAGCCCAGCATTGAAGCACTCGATTTGTCGGAAGACGGCACCTACGGCAAGTTCGTAATGGAGCCGCTCGAAAGAGGATACGGTACAACAATCGGAAACAGTCTCCGCAGAGTTTTACTGTCTTCTCTTCCGGGATACGCCATCACATCAGCAAAAATTGACGGCGTACTTCACGAATTTTCGACCATTCCCGGTGTTAAAGAGGATGTCACGGAGATTGTTCTTAATCTTAAGGGCGTTATCCTCAAGATACACGGCGACGGTCCTAAGACTATCTATATAGAAGCGAGTGGCAAATGCACTGTTACGGCAGGCGACATAAAAACCGATTCGGATGTTGAAATACTCAACCCCGATCATCTTATCGCTACACTGTCAGAAGGCGCAAATCTCAGCATGGAGATGACTTGCGACAGAGGCAGAGGTTATGTTTCCGCAGAGAGAAACAAGCAGATGATGAAGCCTGTTATCGGCGTTATTGCTATCGACTCTATCTACACACCTGTGTTGAAGGTTAATTATACGGTTGAAAACACCCGCGTAGGGCAGATCACCGACTATGATAAGCTTTCCATTGAAATTTGGACCAACGGTACTATTTCTGCAAAGGAAGCAGTTTCTCTCGCAGCTAAGATTCTCAATGAGCATCTCAATCTCTTTATTGAGCTGTCGGATGAAGCAGGCAATACTGAGGTTATGGTCGTTAAAGACGACAACGGCAAGGAAAAAGCTCTGGAGATGACCATTGAGGAGCTTGACCTTTCGGTACGTTCTTTCAACTGCCTGAAGAGAGCAGGAATCAACACGGTTGAAGATTTAATAAGCAAGTCAGAAGACGATATGATGAAGGTGAGAAACCTTGGCAGAAAGTCTCTTGAAGAGGTTATCGCCAAGCTTGAGTCGCTCAACTTCACTCTCCGCAAGGATGACGAATAATCAGAAGGAGTGTTATAGATGCCCGGAACAAGAAAACTCGGCAGGACTACCGATCACCGCAAGGCTATGCTTCGCGGAATGGTAACTTACCTGTTTGAAAACGGAAAAGTCGAAACGACCGTTACAAGGGCTAAGGAAGTTAGAGCAATGGCAGAGAAAATGATCACCATTGCTAAGGATAACTCCTTACACGCAAGAAGACAGGTTTTAGCTTACGTTACCAAAGAGGACGTTGTTAAAAATCTCTTCGACGTTATTGCGCCCAGATACGCAGATGTTAACGGCGGATATACAAGAATCACCAAGACCGGTGCACGCCGCGGCGACGCAGCCGAGATGTGCATTATAGAGCTTGTTGAGACTAAGGCTGAGCTTGAAGCTAAGGCTGCCGCAGCTAAAAAGGCTGCAAAGAAGCCCGCAGCAAAAAAGCCTGCAGCTAAAAAGTCTGCTCCAAAGGCAGAGAAAAAAGAAGCCGAGACCGACGATACGGCCGAAGCTAAAGAATAATATATAGCAATATAATTATTCGCAAAGGGGTTGTGAAAAACTTATGTTTTTTGCAATCCCTTTTGGATTTGAATGCGTCTGAAAAGCAAAGCCTTTTTTCTGCATTCAAATTATCGACTCCGAAACAGTAAAGCCCGTTTTTGATGGAAAACCGCGCGGATTTTTTTGCGGTTATTAAAATCGAGGGCTTTTTTTGGTTTGGTGAGGTTTAAACTTGATAATTCTATTGTAAAAACAGGCTGAGTTATGTTACAATATAATATATATAATTTATTGACGTTTACCGGAGAGTATTTTGATGGACGAAGCAAGAAATGACCAGAACGATTTAATTATAGGCAGAAACGCGGTATTTGAGGCAATCAAATCAGGCCGTGAGATTGACCGCCTGTTTGTTCAACGCGGAGAGCAAAACCCTGCGGTTAAAAGGTTAATCTCAATGGCGCGCGAAAAAGGCGCAGTCATTAAAGAGGTTGACTCAAAAAAGCTCGATTTTATGTGCGGCGGAGGAGTGCACCAGGGCGTGGCTCTTTCGGCGGCGGCGCATGAATACTCTACCGTTGAAGATATTTTAAATAAAGCGGCCGAGAAAAATGAGAAGCCGTTTATAATAATTTGTGACGGCGTAGAGGACACGCATAATCTCGGTGCAGTAATAAGAACCGCCGATGCGGCAGGCGCACACGGCGTGATTATACCGAAGCGCCGCAGTGCTTCTCTGAATTTTACTGTGGGTAAAACCTCGGCAGGCGCACTCGAATATGTGCCGGTTGCGAGGGTTGCAAATCTTGCGTCAACCATTGATGAGCTTAAGGAAAAAAATATTTGGATATACGGTGCCGATATGGACGGCAGCGATTACAGGTCTGTGGATTATTCAGGCGGAGTCGCTTTGGTTATCGGTTCCGAGGGCCGCGGTATGAGCCGTCTTGTCCGCGAAAAATGCGATTTTATCGTCTCGCTTCCCATGAAGGGAAAAATAAACTCATTGAATGCTTCTGTGGCGGCAGGCATCCTTATGTATGAGGCGGCGTCGCACAGATAAAAATTGGGGTGTGAAAAATGGCAGACCGTAATATGTCGTCAGGATTTTCTCTTGACGATATTCTCAGCGAAACCGAAAAAGATACAGAAAAAGTGCCGGGCAAGCTCTGGTCGCTTGCGGAGATTGATGCCCTTTTAGCTGATGAGGGGCTGTCCGAGTCCGAAAAGGATCAAACGGAGAAGGCTCACGAGCCGAAAGAGCAGACGGAACACGCAGAGAAAAAATATGAGTCAGCCGAAGAAAAAAAAGGCAAGACACCGGTTTCACACACATCAAAAAAAGAGCCCGACAAAAAGTCGGACGACAGTTTTTCCATAGACCCCGCCATTTTTGACGAGATTTTATCGGGCGGCAGCCGCAGCGAAAAAACCGAGGACAGAAAAATCAATGCCGCGAAAATTGAAGAAGATAAGAAAGCTTTCGGCAAAGACGATGACTCGAAAAAAGCGGCCGGAGTAAATAATGCTTCTTCCGAGATTCTCCCCGAGAATCCGCTTTTCGGAGGGACAACCCCAAGCCTTACAAGCGATAATGAAAATTCGCCCGTGCAGTCGGAAAACGAATCGGTACCGGGGCAGATTTCGCTCGAAAAGACGCGCGTTTTCAATGAGGTTGATGCAAGAGCCATACGCAGCGATAAAATCGAGCATCATATAGGTAAAAAAATAACCAGAACAACATCTTCGGAATTTACCGACAAAAAACCCGCTGTCAAAAAGGGAATGGAGACGGATAAATACCGCGAGAGGTTTCTTAATAAACCGAAACTTGATATGGAAAAAACACGCGAGCACGAAAAGCTTATGTCGTCGCTCCCGCCCAAAACCATTGAAAAGTTCGGGGTTATAGTAAAAAAGCCCGACGGCGAAAAGACGAGCGAGGAGGGCTTGATGCCCGTTCCCACAATAATCTCGGCAGAGGATGAGCTGAGGGAACAAAAAAGCAACGCCGAAAAATACCGCACCGGCGAGCTTAAGTCCCTCGCCAAAAAGAATTCTGCGGACGGCGATACACAGCAGCTGCAAAATCAGATAAAGCTTGACGGCTTTGAGGAAGAGGTTAAGCCTGAAACAGTTGACGAATATGAGGCTGAAATAGAGCTTTTGGGCAGGCGAAGCAAAAAAGCCAAGAGCTTTAAATTGCAGCCTGCGTTCAGACAGACCGAAAAAGAGGAAGTTCACCGCAGCGAGCCTGAGGACGATGAGTCGGACGAAGAAAATAAAACTGCGGAAAAGATAAGAAAAAATATTCGCATTCTCGACGACCTCCCCGAGGAGGACGAAAACGGAGATGTCATAGACGAATCCGCCGAATGCGGTGACGACGGCGTAGATCTTGAGCCGAAGAAAAAGCAGCGACGCAGCAAGCGCGAAAAATCAGATAACGGCGACGAGCCGATAAGGATAGCGCGCGAATATTACAGTAACAAGGATGCAAAGGCCGTCTATGATATAATGATGGGCAATAAACGAAAAGCGACCGCAAAGATAATTGTTTTTGTGATTTTTCTTGTGGTTCTCACGCTGTTTTCTTCGCTCAAAACCATGTTTGCCGATTTGTCGGCTTTCGGGAACAGCGAATATGCCTTCTTGGGCGTCAATCTTATGCTGCTTTTGATTGCGGCACTTATTGATGTCGGAGAAATCAAAAAGAGCTTTTCGCTTCTCGGGCGGAAAAAAATTACGCGTTCTATGTGTGTTACCGTAGCGTTGCTTGCAGGCATTTTGCAGTGCATTGCGGCTTTTTCGGGGCACGGGGAGCTGCCGGGCAATATCCACATTTATGCGCCGGCGGTGTTTGTTCCGCTTATATTTACGGCTGTCGCGGATAAAGTGCGAGCCAAAACCGACATTGCTGATTTTGAGTACATAGTGAAGCACCCAGATGAGCTTTACAGCGTAAGCAAAATCGAGGACGAGGGCGAGGCCTTTGAAATAGGCAGAGGGCTTTTGCTCGGTGACCCCGATATAAGATACAGCGCAAAAATCGGATTCCCGTCAAAATTTGTCGAGATGACGCTTCGTCGCGACCCGTCGGACGGCGTTTATGCGCTCTCTCTGCCTGCCGTGCTTACGGCGGCGGTGATTACAGCCGTTGTAGCCGGAGTTATTTCAAAAAATTTGGTTTACGCCGTGTCGGCATTTACCGCAGTCACTCTTATAGGGCTTCCGGCATCGTCGTGCCTGTCGGCGTTTGACATACTTAAAACGACTAATAAGCAGCTCAGACGCTCGGGTTCGTTAGTCTCCGGCTATTATGCCGCAGAGGACGCCTCAACCGCAAATGCGGTGGTTATAGATGCGTCCGACCTTTTCCTCTACGGCGGATGCAGCTTGCACGGTTTCAAGCTCTACAATTCAATGCGTATAGACGACGCGTTTCTCTATACGGCGGCTGTCGTTATTAAAAGCGGCGGCGCATTGTCGGACGTTTTTGACAGCGTCATACTTTCAAAGCGCGACATTTTGCCGCCTGTGGAATCGCTTGTCTATGAGGAAAAGCTCGGTTGCTCCTGCTGGATAAACAATCAGCGCGTGCTTGTGGGTAACCGTGATCTGCTCTCAAAGCACAATGTGACACCGCCAAGTGAGGATGAGGAAAAGAAATTTTTAAAATCCGGCAGGCAGGTTATTTATCTTGCAGTAGAGGGCAAAACAGCGGCAGGCTTTTCGGTTGAATACAAGCCGAACGGTGATATAGCAAGGTACTTGAATAGGCTTGAAAAATACGGTGTGAGCGTGCTTGTCAGAACGACTGATCCGAATATCACCGAGGAGCTTGTAGAACAGTATTTTGACCTGCCTCACGGCTTTGTCAAGGTCATAAGCCCTGTTGCCGGCAAGATGTTTAAGGAACTGTATGAGACTGTTAAGCCGTCGGGAGATTGCAAGGTGATACACGACGGCAGCGTCTATACGCTGTTGAAGTCGTTTGCCGCCGCATTCCTGATAACCGACAAATTCAGGCTTTCCTCCGTCCTTCAATATATCGGCGTGGGCATCGGAATACTTGCCGTTGCCGCTATGGCGTTCACCTCGGGACTCAGTCAGGCGGGGGCGCTTCAGATAATAATGTTCGTCCTTATTTGGACTGCACTTGTGATTTTTATACCGCGGTTTAAGAAACCGTAATTTATACGGAAATGAGTTGATAATATTGGCATGGATAAGGGACGCAGCCGAGTGGCTGTGGGCGATAAGTCCTGTAAAGTACACAATTATATCAATAGTACGTTTGTGCCTTGCCGCATTACTCGGCGGTATAATAGGCTACGAGCGCGAGCATTCTCACCGCCCCGCAGGCTTCAGAACTCATATTCTTGTGGCAGTCGGCTCGGCTGTTGTTATGCTGACGGCTGTGTATATGTCAGAGAGATACCCTGACCATCTCGATATTTCAAGAATGCCTGCACAGGTAGTCAGCGGCATAGGCTTCCTCGGTGCCGGAACAATTCTCCGCGAGGGCTTTTCCGTTAAAGGCCTTACGACAGCCGCAAGTCTTTGGGCGGTATCGTGCGTCGGTCTTGCCGTAGGCTCAGGCTTTTTTGTAGGCGCACTTGTCGCAACCTTTGTAATATATCTCACCCTGAATTCTCTCAAAAAAGTAGTCGCGAAAGGCCACGCAGGAAAAGCACTTTATATAGAGGTTAAGGACCTTGCCGACGAAGTGCCGCAGCTCTCAAAAATAATCAGACGTTCGGGTGCTGTTATACATTCCATGGAAATACTCTATGACAGCGATTCAAAATTACGTAAGAAGAAAAACACTTCAACCATAAAGGCTTTGATTTTCCCGAAGAGCGATGAGTCTCTCAATATGATAATTTCCACCATACGCGCTGATGAAAATGTTGTCGACATCTATGTCGATTAGCATCTCGGAGGAGTAATTGAATGTCGCAGGTCACAAAAAGGGCGCTTGCAGCGTCTTTGATAAAGCTTCTTTCGCAAAAGCCGCTCGATAAGGTAACGGTAAAGGATATAATCGAGGATTGCGGCGTAAACCGTCAGACCTTTTACTATCATTTTAAAGATATTTATGACCTTGTGGATTGGATATTTTTGGAAATGGCTTCCGAATTTCTTGAGGGCAAGGAAACGTATGATACGTGGCAGCAGGGATTTACGCAGATACTTTACGGCGTGCTCCGAAACCGCAGGCTCATTATGAACGCATACAATTCCCTCAGTCGCGAGCAGGTAGAGCGGTTTTTATACGCTCTGACATACGACCTCTTGCTCGGTGTAGTCGAGGAGGAGGCGGTTGACGTTTCAATAAGAGAGGAAGACAAGAAGTTTATAATCGACTTTTATAAATACGCCTTTGTCGGCTTTATGATAGATTGGATAAAAAAGGGAATGAAGGAGCAGCCGGAGGCTTTTATAGAAAAACTTTCGATTTTGATTAAGGGCGACATAAAACGTGCGCTTGACAGATTTCGCACAGACAAATAGTTTTCCCCTTTTATACACATAGGCTGTTTTGTCAAAAAATAATACACTTTAACCGCTGTGTCGGAATTTCCGACACGGCGGTTTTTTTGTCGATTGAAATAAAATTTGTATCATTCTACAATATGGTTACAAAATAAAAAAAGACCGAGCGACGCAAAAAAAGCTTGCCGAGGCTCGGAGAAAAAACGGAGGAACCTTTTATGTATTATTCTGCAGGAACTTACGAATCGTTTGCACATCCCGAAAAGCCGAAGGACGTCGATAAAAAATCGGCATACATCATCGGTACGGGACTTGCCGGTCTGACTGCGGCATTTTACCTTGTCCGTGACGGTCAGATGAAGGGCGAACACATACATCTGCTTGAAAAGCTGGAGCTTGCCGGCGGAAGCTGCGACGGCCGCAAGGACGTGACGAAGGGCTTCTTTATGCGCGGCGGACGTGAGATGGATAACCACTTTGAGGTTATGTGGGATACCTTCCGCGACGTTCCGTCAATAGAAACTCCCGGTGTATCGGTGCTTGACGAATACTATTGGCTTAACAAGCACGACCCCAACTATTCGCTCTGCCGTGCCACAGTAAGATGCGGCGAGGATGCACACACCGACAAAAAATTCGAGCTTGACAAGGAGTCGGCAATGGCTCTTTCACAGCTTTTCCTCACACAGGAAAAAGACCTTGAGGACAAAAAGATTTCCGATATACTTCCCGACTCGTTCTGGAGCACAAACTTCTGGCTCTACTGGCAGACTATGTTCGCTTTTCAGCGTTGGTCAAGCGCACTTGAGATGAAGCGTTATCTTTGCCGCTACGTTCATCATATTGACGGACTTCCCGATTTTAGTGCACTTCGTTTTACAAAATATAATCAGTACGATAGTATGATTTTGCCGCTCGTAAAATATCTTGAGGCACACAATGTCAGAATCGAATACGGTATGGATGTTAAAAATGTAATAATCGAAACCGTCGGCGACAAGAAAATCGCAAAGCAGATAGTTTATGTTAAGGACGGCAAGGAGCAGACCATAGACCTTGTTGAGGATGACCTTGTGTTTATTACAAACGGATGCTGCACCGACACATCCTGCTACGGCGACCAGACTCACGCTCCCGACCTGTCGGGCGTTAAAAACGGCGCAGGCGAGTCGTGGGATATGTGGAAGAATATAGCAAAACAGGCGGCACACGGCGAATTCGGCAATCCCGATGCTTTCTGCAGCAATGTTGAAGCGACAAACTGGATGAGTGCCACGGTAGAGACGTCAAACGAAGAAGTTATCCGTCATATTATGAAAATCTGCAAGCGTGACCCCCGCGAGGGCAAGGTTACGACAGGCGGCATAGTCACCGTAAAGGACAGCACGGAAAACTGGTATCTCTCTTGGACCATTAACCGTCAGCCGCAGTTTAAATCGCAGGATAAAAACGCCGTACTCATTTGGCTCTATTCGCTGAGCACAAACAAAGAGGGCAACTTCGTTAAAAAGGCAATGCGTGACTGCACCGGCGAAGAGGTCTGCCGCGAGTGGCTCTATCATATCGGAGTTCCCACAGACGAGATAGAAGATTTGGCGAAGAATGCCTGCAACACAACAACGTGCTTTATGCCTTACATCAACGCATTCTTCCAGCCGAGGAAGAATGAGGACAGACCGAAGGTCGTGCCGGACGGTGCCGTGAATTTCGCTTTTATCGGTCAGTTCGCAGAGACTCCGCGCGATACCATATTCACTACGGAATACTCCATGCGTACAGGTATGGAATCCGTCTACACGCTTCTTAATGTTGACAGGGGCGTTCCCGAGGTTTGGGGCAGTAAATACGACGTGAGAGAGCTTCTGCGCGCCTGCTACTATGCGATAGATAAAAAGCCCATAACCGATATTAAGCTTTCCTTCAAAGAAAAAGAACTTCTTAAAATAGTTATGAAAAAGGTTAAGGGCACCGATATTGAACTGCTTCTTAAAGAGAGCGGACTCATAAAGTAAGGCTCCGTAATTTAAAAGGGACTGTAACAAAAGTTACAGTCCCTTTTTTGTGTGTGCCTATTCGGAAAAAACCTTGCTGAGCGTAAAATATGTGTCGAGCACGAGAGCCCCCGTATCGCGCACATAATGCACACCGCCGCTCTCACAGCTTGTGACCGTGTACAGCTTTTGCGAATACAGCATAGCCGTGACTATTCTGTCAAGTATTTTGTGCGTCTCGTATGAGCCGTAGCTGTACGGAGCGAATATTGATATTTTTAAGACCAAATCCGCCTGTCTGTTTGAGGTTACCGTAACTGACCCGTCTGCGGCGGTTTCGGTGAGATAGTCGCCGACGGTCATCTTTTCCACACCCAAGGCAACTATTGCTTTTTTCATGGGTGTGGGTTTGATTTCGTTTTCGTATGCGAGCGTTAATTCACAGTTTCGTGTAATTTCAGTCTGTGAGGACAGAAATCCGAGAATATCGCTCGGCGCAACAACCGCAAAAAACATTTATATTCCGTTCGTCTCCCTTACTATTGCCCATATATAAAACGGCGTATTTTTGTAGTACACCGTTTCACAGTGATCCACCGTAAAGCCTCTGCCGCTTGAGTCGATTATTCTCGAGTCTGCCGACAGACGGCTTATATCGTGGTCAGGCGGGCCTATATATAAAAAGTAATCATATTTTGCCTTCCCGATTTCGGTGTAAACTCCGCCGAGATACATCTTGTTTTTGTAGCGGAGCGGCTGTATTGCGGCACGAAATACGGGTGACTGCCAGCCGGTGCTGTTTGTTATGAATACGTCCTTGCCTATCCTTGCGGATACATCCGAAAACTTCATATCACACCCCCGTAAACACAAATCCGTCGTCAATAAGGAGCGGTGACGCAAGCTTTTCTGCCTCGCCCTTTAATTCGGCGGCTTTTTTAAGGGGCATTGATGCGTCCTCCTTTACGGTGACATCGCCGGCCTTCACAGATTCCACAGAGCAGCCGCTGTCGGTGTTTTCGAGTATACTGTAATAAAGGCAGTTTACCGCAGCAAGGTAAATTATCCTCTCGTCATTTGCAGCCTTTTTGTCCTTTAACCGTGAGAACAGTTCAAGGCAAAACAGATGACATACGCAATTAAGAGAGGCGAGTGCGGCGTTATCTAAGCCGAAAAGGCTTTTTGCCTTGTAAAGCACCATATTTTCGTTTATCATTTTGCTCCTTGCCCGAGAATGGCTGCTCGGGCTTCCTTTCTGTCGAATTTATCAGGCCTTTGTGGTGAGAATTTTTGAAGCGTCTGTAAATATTTTTGCAAAGCCTGCGGTCTGAGTAATTGCGGCGCGTTCTATTTGACGGTCGATAAGCTTGTCGTATTCGGTGAGAATACCGCCTGCTTCAACCATTTCGAGGGCGCAGTTTTTATCAAGACCTATAAGCGTGCCTGCCTGCGCTGCGCTGCTTTTCAGCATATTAGCGCCGAGCGGCGTTACGGCTTTACCGGTCGCGTGGAAATTAAGGCCCGCCGCAGCGTCGCGCATTTCCGGCATATTGAGTATGGCTGCTGCGATGTCGGGTGAGGCTATAACGGTGTTGAGCTCATACGGGTCAAAGCCGTTCCAGAACGAAACGAGGTCGGAATATGTGAGCTTGCCCGCAGTTGAAACCTTGAGGGTGGCCGCAGGGTTCTTGTTTCCGTCGCCGAGCGATAAAACGCTTACCGCGTCCTTAAAGAGCGCACGGGAAATATATGCGCCTATCTGCTTTAATGTGACGGTGAACAGGTCAAGCTTCTGGAAGCGTATAGCTTCGTATGACGCGCATAACATTCTGCCGCGCTTTTTGAGCTTTACGAGGTTCTCCTGAGTTTTAACCGAGGTTTCGGGTATGGCGGTACCCTCGGCTGTCTCCTTCAGAGCCTTGTCGTCGTCTGTGAGAACCGAGGTTATCGGGCGGTAGTCAAGGCCGTCAATAACGGTCTTTGCCGCAATGATTTCCGAGAGAACGTCAGCGCTTTCAAGTCCCGTTCTCACGGCTCTTGAAATATATTCGGGGAAGAGTGCGGCGCTGTCGGTGGTTGCGAAGAATTTATCGACGGGGCTTGACATATTGCCGCTTACCTTTATGTCAAAGCGTTTGAGCTGACGCTCAAATGCGTCAAGGCCCTCAAGAGAGGTGCCCTTGTAGTTTTCTGAGGGGTCAATGCTCTCAAGCTCCGCGAGGAAGCCCTTTGATGTTCCGTAAAGTCCCTTGTCGAGCTTGATGTTTTCGTAAATTGCCATTTGTTTTATCCTTTCTTTTTACAGTCTGAACTGCGAATTTGAATTTGCTTCGGCTTTTTTAGCCGGTGTGAGCTGCGGAGAGCTCAAGGTAAAATTATTTTTACTCACGGCTTTCGCTGCGGCGCAAAGCTCATCCGTTTCAAGACACTCCGCCATTTTTTTACACAGCTTGTCACCGAGTGACGGAAACGCGGCGACAAACGCTTTTACAAGCTCCGTCTGCTTTTCGGTGCGGTACAGCTGTCCGGCTTTTGCAAGACCTTTCAGACGTTCGTTTTCACTTTTTAAGAACGTCAGCTGCCGGTTTGCATCGCCGTCTGCGGTGAAACCGAATTTTTTTGTTATACCGGCGTTTTTCTGTGCAGGTACGGCGACAAACGACCACTCGTATGCGTCCGTGGGATTTTGCAGCTCACCGTAACAGAGCCTGCCGTCGTAAACGCCTCCTCTGACGTGTGAACATTCACTCTTGCCGAGCTCTTTTCCGCAAACGGAGCAGATGCAGCTTTTAACTGCGCAGCCCACGCTCACTTCTTTTATAATGCCTGCCTTGATTTCCTCAATGAGTTCCTCGTTTTTCTTTATCCTCGGCATATAGCACCATGCCTTTAAATATACATAGTCCTCACCGAGAGAATTTTTGCGCGTGCTGTCCTTAATGACTTCGGTCTTATAGGTTCGCGCGCTCTGGTCGGAGCTTTTCATACTGTGATCGCGTATTGCGGTTTTGCCTATAAAAAAGTCGGCAAGCTTATGAAGAGAGTCCTCCGTGAATCGCTCGTAATCACGGTCGATTTCGTTGTCGCAGAGTATTACGCAGAAAGAGAATATATCGTCCTTCGTCATTTCCTTTTGAGTAAATGTGTTTATGAGCGCCAAATCCTCCTTTGACAGCTCGTTTTCATCCGTCTGACTTTCAAATGATTTGTTCAATCGGTTTTTTCCTCCTTTTCAAGTGCTTTTGCCTGTGCCGAATACAGACTTGCTCTGGCATTTTCCACCTCGTCCTGAAGCGTGATGTCGTCCCATACCACGTTCGGTTTTAAGGATGAGCCCGAATTGCGAAGAAATGTTGAGCAAATCCTTTCTATTACAGGCGTCAAATGTCTCCTGTAATGCCACAGCTCCGTAGTCAAAACGTCCGTCTCCACCTTGGACATCGTCTCGGTGGTTGACCACGATAGTCCGAGCAAAAACGGCGGAATACCAAGCTTTGCGACAATTTGCTCAAGCATCTCGCGTACGGGAATCTCGCTGTCGGGAATTTGATTATCGGCACCTATGACCTTTATATCAACGTCTCCGACGGCGACAAAGTCCTTAACGCTGCCGCTCTTCATAGCTTCGCTCCACTCGCTTGCTATAAGCTCGGCGCGCTCTTTAGCAAATGATTTCGACAATGCTTCTCCGTCCGGCTTATAGGTGACGGCAAATCGTACATTGCCGACTCTGTCCCAGTTGGATTTGGTGGCTTCGAATATTTTAAGCAGTACCGAGCTTACAAACGGCAGGCCGTAAAGCACAGAGGTACCGTAGAGCGAGCCAGGCTCTGCGTCAAGTGCCGTAAACAGTATTCTCTCCTGATGCTTTACCGGAGTCGGCACCGCGTCTGCGCGGCATACGAGAATCCTTGAAAAGTCGTTAGGATCTCTTAAAAGACTGACATCGTCCGGTCTTGCATTGTAGAGATAGCGTATGTTTCCGTATTCGTCCGTAAGCATTTCGCCGACTGCCGTGCCGTAAATCAAGAGCTGCTCAAAATAAGTATCCAAAAACGAATAAATGCTTCTTTCGCCCGAGTCGCACGGTATGTCGGACAAAAATTCGGCAAGAGCTTTATCGCAGGCGTTGCTTCCCGTTTCTACCGTGAAGCCGCCCGTCAATCGGATTATCTTGTGAACAGCCGCATTTATTATGGGAACCGCCTCCATAAGGCTTTTATAAAGCGTGTTCTGGCACAGCACAAGCGGCGTATAGCTGTTGACGGCGGGAAAAAGCCCCGAGGCTGTGCCTTGTGCGGCGGCGGTAACCGGAGCCTCAATGCGCTTGCCCCTTCTGAATAGCTTCAAGCATAATTACCTCCCTTCATCGTTCCACCGAAACGGCAAAAAAGCCGTCGGCGGAGTTTTCGAGTGACATAACAAAATATCTTATGTCGTCCATGGCGTGGTCGTTTTCTTTGCGCGGGGCGTCGCATTTTGCACTCTCGTCCCAGCGGTATAATGAAAACTCACGTATGGCGTCGCGGCACGGCTTGCAGATTTTTATCCTGCCGGATTTCAGCGCGTCCGACGTTTTGCGTATGCCCTTTACAACGTCGTTGTCGGCACGCACCACGCGTATTTTGCCGTGCCTTTTTATACATTCAATGAAGCTTGCGGCCGAGGGGTCAACTACCGCGTATTCCACTTTTCTGTCGCCGATAAGAGCTGTAAGCGAACAATAGTACTCTTCATCAGTCATCTGAAAGCCTTTTTGCTTTGAATCGTGGTAGAATTCATCCACTCTGAAAAAGGTGCCGTCTTTTTCGCCCCAAAGCCCCATGGATGTCGGATTTACCGTGCCGTAGTCGCAGGAAACAAAATATTTCGTGATTCCCGCAGGCACGTCGTATATATATGAGCTGTCGAAAAAAGGGTAAACCGCGCCGTCACAGCTGACCCATTTACCTTCAATAAATCGCTCGTAAAATGAACCGCTGTAAAGATTTTTATAACGCTGTTTAATCTCCTCCGACAGCGAGGGGTTGTCGTCCATTGTGAAATGCAGGTATAGACAATTTTTATCTACCGCCTTTTTTATCCATTCCGTGTAGAACCAGTGCGCCGGATTTTCGGGGTTGCAGTTGAACCAAAGACGCGAATTATCGACGGAGCAGCGAGCTATTGCCTGCTCGCAAAAGGAGCGCGGCATAAGAGCCGTCTCGTCGAGCATGACGCCCGAAAGAGTCATACCCTGTATCAGCGCCGCCGAGCCTTCATCCTTACCCCCGAAAATGTAAAAACGGTTTTCTCGCCCGTCTTTTTTTATGATTATCATATTTTTTGAAACAAGCTCCTCGTATGTGAAGCCGAGAGAACGCAGCATCGGGAGCATCGGCGTTATTATGTTGCGTCGCAGAGAGGTGATGGTTTTTCCGCAAACGGCAAAGCTGCTGTCTGAAAACATATAAAATGCCCAAAATATAAATGACAGAAACATACACACCGTCTTACCGCTTCTGACAGAGCCGTCGCAGATTATCGCATCTCGGTTTTTATACGGCGAAGAGTCCGTCCACCAATTCAGCAGTATAAGCTGCTTTTTCGAGAAGCTTTTAAAGGCGTCAACAGTCATCGTCGTTCCCTCCGGCGGAAGCCTTTGCCGAATTTTCGATAGCCTTATAAAGAGAAACGGAATATTTGTCGCTTTCTGATAATGACAGCTGCTCGATTTTTTCAAGTGCCTTCAAACGGTCAAAAAACTTGATTTCCATTCCTCCGCCGCGCGGTTTTTTGATTTCCGCCACATTGAAAAGGTCAAGCTTTTCGGCGTCAAGCCTGTCACCGTCACTTTCGAGTATGAGCTTTACGGCGTCCGAAATGTTACCGAACGCAATACGGCGGTAACCGCAAAGCGCCTCGGCTCTTGTAGCGGCAAGCTTGCCTTCAAGCTCGGCTATCTCATCTTTGATACGTTTCTCCGTTAGGAGTCGAATACCGCACATTTCCGGGAAGACGGTGTATCCGGCTCTCAGCGCCGCGTCTTTCGGATTACCGCAGTAAACGTATTCGCGGCAAAAATCTTTTTCGCGTTTTTTAAGACTTTTTCTGTCCGTAATAATTCCTCCCTTGTGATTTTGTATAAGTTTTTTCATACATAACGGCAAAAAGGTAGCAATGCTCCGAAAACGTTGCGACACATTTCCGATATGTGTCTATTAACATCTCGAAACCGTTGATGCAGGCGGACTTTAATGATTCGAGATTTTTTTGAAATGTTATTGACAATAAAAAAAATCGGTATTACAATAAGTAAACCGATTAACAATTAACCGACTAACTATAAATCGGCTATCTTATATTTAAAAAGGAGGAAAAGGCTTTGGCTTCGGAACTTAAAGAATTGGTCTTTAAGATGAACAGGCTTGACTGCTATAAACGCTATGCCATGCATAAAATGCTTCGCGACAGCGGCGTGTATTTCGGCCAGCCGCCGGTGCTCGATTATCTAAGCGAGCACGGCGAATGCTCGCAAAAAGAACTTTCCGACGGCATAAATGTTTCGCCGGCATCGGTAGCGGTATCCGTAAAACGAATGCAAAAGAGCGGGCTTATCACAAAAATATCAGACGAAAACGACCTGCGCTGCAACCGGATAGCTCTTACCGAAAATGGCAAGCAGCGTACGGAATATATACACAGTCAGTTTGACAAGCTTGATAAAAGGATGTTCAAAGGCTTCACAAAAGAGGAGCTTTCACTTCTCAACAGCTTTTTGAATCGTCTTATTGACAATATTTCGGAGGACGCTCCGAGCGAAAAAGCAATTTTTGAAATGATGATGAAATCACACGAAAAAGGAGGCGACGACAATGCGTAAGCTTATGAAATACGTAAAGCAGTACACTTGGCAGTCGATAATCTGCCCTATACTTATGGTTGGCGAGGTAGTGCTTGAGCTTATGCTGCCGTATTATATGTCGTATATAATCGACGTGGGCATACCGAACGGCGACAGGAAGTACATTATCGAAATCGGCGTTAAAATGGTTGCTATGGCATTGGGCTCGCTTTTCTGCGGTGCCACCGCGGCAAGGCTTGCGTCTGTTGCGAGTATGGGCTTCGGCACAAATCTCCGCACAGCTATGTATGAGAGCATCCAGAATTTCTCATTCTCGAATATCGACAAGTTCAGCACAGCTTCTCTTGTAACGCGAATGACAACGGACGTAACTCAGATACAGAATATGTATATGATGATGCTGCGAATTTTCTTCAGAGCACCGCTTATGTTTGCAATAGCACTCACCATGAGCTTCAAGATAAGCAGAACGGTATCAAATACCTTTCTTGTGGTTATACCGATAATCCTGATATTCCTCGCGCTGTTCGGACCTATTGCCGTAAAGCGCTTTAAGAAGGTATTCAATATGTTTGACGGGCTCAATGCGTCCGTTCAGGAAAACCTTATCGCAATGCGCGTTGTAAAGGCGTTTGTCCGCGAGGATTACGAAAAGAAAAAGTTCAAAAAGGCAAATGACGACCTTATGGATGCGTCGGTAAGCGCGGAAAAAATGATGGTTATGGCACAGCCGCTGATGATGTTTTTGATGTTCGGCACCATACTCACTATTACCTATATCAGCTCAAAGCTCATTTTGAGGGGCGAAATGGAAATAGGCAAATTCAGCACGCTTACGACCTATGTTATGATGATACTTATGTCTGTCATAATGATAGCTATGATATTGGTACAGTATGTTATGTCGAGAGCCGCCGCGGCACGTATAGCCGAGGTCATTGAGGAAAAGCCCGACATAAACGACGATGACGCTCAGCCTGACCTCAAGGTTAAGGATGGTTCCGTAGAGTTTAAAAATGTCAGCTTTAAGTACAGCTCGGACGGCAAAAAGAATGTTATAGACGGAGCGAGTTTTAAAATAAATTCCGGCGAAACCGTAGGCGTTATAGGCGGTACGGGAAGCGCAAAGACAACGCTCGTAAGCCTTATTCCGAGACTTTACGACGTAACGGGCGGCGAGGTTCTCGTCGGCGGCGAAAACGTCAAAAAATACAAGCTTTTTGAGCTTCGTGAAGCCGTAAGTATGGTGCTTCAGAAAAATGTACTTTTCTCGGGCACAATTATTGATAACCTCCGATGGGGCAACGAAAACGCCACCGAGCAGGAGGTAATAGACGCCTGTAAGGCAGCTCAGGCTCACGATTTTGTAATGAGCTTCCCCGACGGCTACAACACCGACCTCGGCCAGGGCGGCGTTAATGTTTCGGGTGGTCAGAAGCAGCGTCTTTGTATTGCGCGTGCTCTCTTGAAGAAGCCTAAAATACTCATTTTGGATGACTCCACAAGCGCTGTGGACACCTTTACCGATTCAAAAATTCGCGAGGCGTTCAAAAATGACATACCGAATACCACAAAAATCATAATCGCTCAGAGAATAAGCTCCGTTGAGGACGCCGACAAAATCATAGTTCTCGACGACGGTAAAATAACCGATATTGGTTCGCACTCGGAGCTTATGGAGAGAAGCGAAATATACCGTGAGGTCTATACCTCGCAGCAAAAGGGTAACAAAGACGAAGGAGGCGAAAACTGATGCCGAAACCTAAAAACGGACCGGGCGGCCACGGCAGAGCACCGAGAGGCGGCTTCCAAAAGCCGAAAAATATGGGCAAAACCGTTTCAAAGCTTTTTTCTTATCTCGGTAAGTCAAAGGGCCTGTTGGTGCTTGTCATAATTTTCGTCCTTTTAAGCTCGGTCGGAATGATTGCGTCCTCGTACTTCATTAAAATTGTAATAGATAACTATCTTGTTCCCATGACAAACGGTACGATGACGCCGGATATAGGTGCTATTGCGTTATCTCTTTCCAAAATGGCTATGCTTTTCATATTCAGTGCGATATCAGCCTATGCGTATGCAAGAATTATGATAAAGGTGTCGCAGGGAACGGTAAATACGATAAGGCGCGACCTCTTTGACAAGATGCAGGATTTGCCTATAAGCTATTTTGACACGCATACTCACGGCGACCTTATGAGCCGCTATACAAACGACGTCGATACCGTCCGAAATTTTCTGAGCAACGGCTTTGTGCAGGTGATTTCCTCGGTTATCAGCGTTATCGCAACCTTTGCCATGATGCTGTATCTCAGCTGGCAGCTCACTCTTCTTGTAATTCTGATGCTTATAATTATGCTGATTGTAATTAAGGTTATAGGCGGCAAGAGCGCGCTGTACTTCAAGAAGCAGCAAAAGGACCTCGGAGCTGTAAACGGATATATCGAAGAGACCATAGAGGGACAAAAGGTCATAAAGGTATTCAATCACGAGGAAAATGTCAAGGAGGAGTTTGCCGCACTTAACGGTGCGCTTAAGCATTCCTCTACCAACGCCAATACCTTTGCAAGTGTTCTGATGCCGATAATGGGTAACCTCTCAAATATCAATTATGCCGTGATTGCCATGGCAGGCGGACTTCTCTGCATAGGCGGCTTTACCACAATCGGTACAATAAGCTCGTTTTTGCAGTATTCAAGATCATTTTCTCAGCCCATAGCAAATCTCTCTCAGCAGTTCAACAACATTCTTGCGGCCTTAGCCGGTGCCGAGCGTATATTTGACGTTATCGACAGAGAGCCGGAAGAGGACAACGGCTATGTAAAGCTCGTAAACGCAAAATATGACGAGAACGGAAATTTGACCGAGTGCAAGGAGCATACGGGCCTTTGGGCTTGGAAGCATCCGCACAGCGGCGACAACACCGTAACCTATCAAAAGCTTGAGGGCGACGTTGTGTTTGAAAACGTGTACTTCAGCTATGACGGCAAAAAGACGGTTCTCGACGACATTTCGCTCTATGCAAAGCCGGGTCAGAAAATTGCGTTTGTCGGTTCCACGGGCGCAGGCAAAACCACGATAACCAATTTGCTCAATCGCTTTTATGAGATACAAAAGGGAAAAATCCGTTATGACGGAATAAATATACAAAAGATTTGCAAGGGTGACCTTCGCTCTTCGCTTTCGATGGTGCTTCAGGATACACACCTGTTTACGGGTACGATCGAAGACAATATACGCTACGGCAAGCTTGACGCAACTCACGAAGAGGTTGTAAAAGCCGCTAAGCTCGCCAATGCCGATTCGTTTATAACAAGACTTCCCGACGGTTACGACACGGTTATAACAGGCGACGGCGCAAACCTGAGTCAGGGGCAAAGACAGCTCATAGCGATTGCGAGAGCGGCTGTGGCAGACCCGCCCGTGCTCGTGCTTGACGAGGCTACAAGCTCCATAGATACACGCACCGAGCATCTTATAGAAAAGGGCATGGATAAGCTTATGAACGGCAGAACCACCTTTGTGATAGCTCACCGTTTGTCCACAGTACGCAATGCGGACGCAATAATGGTGCTTGAGCACGGTAAAATAATAGAGCGCGGCAGTCATGATGACCTTATTAAGCAGCACGGGAAATATTATCAGCTGTATACCGGTCAATTTGAATTGTCATAATAAAAATCCGCGGTTTTTACGGGGAAGCATCGCTTTTAGCCTTGCTTCCCCTGAATTTTTATAGGCTTGAGACAAAAAGGGAAGTTTTACACGGCAAACTTTGTTAATTTTCAAACTTTGCTTGAACTAACCCTTGAAATATTGTATATTTAATTGTAGTGTCGTCGAATTAGGCAGTTGTGAGGTGAAACAAGCTTGGCAAGGTCGTTAAAAAAACTTATTGCCGCTGTGTTTTGCCTTGTTTTACTGTTTGAGCTGTCATCTTGTTCGGTAAACACAAAATCAGCGGAGCAGACGGGTTTTTCTATGGGGTCACTTGTAGGCATTAAGCTTTACGGGAAAAACTCCGAGGCGTTGGAAAACGCAAACCTTTTGGCTGAAGTGGTTAAAACAGACGAGCGCATTTCAAAAAATTATGAGGGCAGCGATATATACAGAGTAAATTCCTCGGGCGAGCACGGAGAAACGGTGAGCTCTGAGACATATGATGAGCTTCGCACCGTATGCGACGTGTATTCCGATTCCCACGGTAAGGCTGCCGCTTTATCGGGGGCGCTGACTGAGCTTTGGGGCTTTGATACCGACGAGTTCCGCCTCCCGAGCGAGGATGAAATTCTATCCGCAAAAGAAAAATGCGGTGACGATAAATTGATTTTTGACGACGGCAAAAAAGTTTATATCCCCGACGGCGCAAAGCTCAATCTCGGCTCAGCAGGCAAAGGAATAGCACTTGACGAGGCGGTTAAGAGAATAGATGAAATAAATTCGCAGGGCGGCAAAATAACGGGTGCCGTAATTTCCGTCGGCGGCAGCGTAGCGACATACGGCTTACCGAAAAAAGGCAAAAGCTGGAATGTAGGAATACGCGACCCGTACAAAACGGAAAACGATTATTTTGCGGTGCTGTCGCTTACAGATGCTTTTATATCAACCTCGGGCGATTATGAAAAGAGATTTACCGCTGAGGACGGAAAAACATATTTTCACATTTTGGATTTGACCACCGGATATCCGGTGCAAACGGAGCTTACAAGTGTTACGATAAAGGCTCCTACGGGGCTTTTGAGCGACGCTCTCTCAACGCTCTGTTTTATTCTCGGAAAGGAAGAGTCTCTGCCGATACTCGAAAAGTACAATGCGGACGCGGTGTTTGTCTATAAGGATAAAACCGTCTTTGCGACGGACGGCATAAAGCCGTATTTAAAAATAACAAACGGCGATTACTCTCTTGTCTGATATGGAAAGAAAGCTTTTGGGAAAGCACGGAGCGGCGCTTATAATAATTACGGTTATGGTAATTGCGGTGCTTACGGCGTATAAATATACAAGGGCGAAAACATCACTCACTGCCGTTGTCACGTCGGACGGTGTGACTGTTTTGACGCTGTCTCTTGATGAGATTGCGGAAAAGCGAGAGTTTACGCTCGACAACGGTATTGTAATAGCCGCCGAAAACGGCGAAATATGGGTAGAAAGCTCTCCGTGTAAAGACAAGATATGTATGAGAACGGGTAAGCTGTGCCGCGCGGGGGAAAGTGCCGTGTGCGTGCCGCTTAAAACAGTCGTAAGCATAAAGGGCACTACCGAAAATATAGACGTGATTACATATTGATATGAAGATAACTAAGACAAAATCATATAAGGCCGCATTTACGGGTATAGCTGCGGCTGTGGCAATAACACTCTCGTTTCTTGAGGGGCTGATACCGACAGCTGCGTTTATGCCGCCCGGAGCCAAGGCAGGTTTTTCCAATATAGCGGTTATGTTTGCCGCCTCGGAATTCGGGCTTATACCGGCACTATCGGTGACGCTTTTAAAGTCGCTGTTTGTTTTCCTTACGCGCGGTGCCACGGCATTTTTTATGTCACTCGCAGGCGGAGTGCTCAGCACCCTTGTGATGTATTTATTATTTCGTTTTTCAAAAAACGCAGGATATATAGAAATAGGTATTTTGTCGGCTTTGGCTCATAATGCAGGGCAGTTTTCGGTTGCCGCGATTATGGTTTCCGGAGAGTCGGTTATAGGCTATGCCCCGGTGCTTCTTTTGTCGGCTCTTGTTACGGGGGCCGTCACGGGCAGCATATTGAGGGCCGTTATGCCAAAGCTTCATAATATAGATAAAGCTGTAAAGGGAGGAAGATGAATGCGCTCTGAAATAATAAAACCTGTAAAAAAAGTCAGAGGCGGTGTAAGTGTTTCGCACGAAAAGCACACCAAGGATATGCAGGTTAAACGCATTCCGGCTCCGGAAACGGTCACGCTTCCGATGAGCCAGCATATCGGCGCGCCGTGTACGCCAACGGTAAAGGTCGGCGACAGAGTTCTTGTAGGTCAGGTAGTAGGCGATACCGATAAGTATGTAAGCGCACCCGTGCACGCGTCCGTGTCGGGTAAGGTTACGGCGGTAAAGGAAATCAGAACCGCTCAAGGTATTGTATCTCAAGCCGTCATTATCGAAAACGACGGGCTTATGGAGGAGGCGGAGTTTACACCGCCAAAGGTCGAAACTCACGATGACCTGATAAAGGCAGTCAGAGCTTCCGGCGCGGTAGGACTCGGCGGAGCGGGCTTTCCGACTCATGTAAAGCTCAATTTCCCGCAGGACGGCAGCGTTGACACACTTATAATAAACGCGGCGGAATGTGAGCCGTATATAACGGTTGACTACCGCGAATGTCTCGATAATTCGTGGGACGTAATGAGCGGAGTACATCTTTTAAAGGATATGCTCAATTTCAAGAAGGTCATAATAGCGGTTGAGGACAACAAGCCCGATGCCATCAAAATTCTTGAGAGAATAGCCGAAAAGGACGACCCCGACGACGTAATTAAAGTTATGCCTCTTCGCTCAAAATACCCGCAGGGTGCAGAGAAAATGATGATACTCTCCGCAACGGGCAGACGCGTTCCCCCCGGAAAGCTTCCCTCGGACGTGGGCTGTGTTGTTATGAACGTGACATCGGCGGCATTTATTTCACGCTATTTAAAATCGGGCAAGCCGCTTGTATCGCGTTCTCTTACGGTCGACGGTTCTGCCATAACTGCTCCGCAGAATGTGCGCGTTCCGATAGGCACCGAGATAGATTACATCATCAAGGCGTGCGGCGGCTTCCGCGAGCCCCCGGTTAAAATAATTACCGGCGGACCCATGATGGGTACCTCGATAGTCGATACGCACCACCCGATATTAAAATGCAATAACGCAATTCTTGCCTTCACCGATGACGATATGAGCCTTAAGACGGAAACGGCTTGTATACACTGCGGCAGATGCGCTAAGGCCTGCCCCATGTATCTTCAGCCGACGGTAATACATAAGTACGCGGTGCAAAAGGATGTAAAGAATCTTTTAAAGGCGGGCGCAATGGTTTGTATGGAGTGCGGTTCGTGCGCGTATACGTGCCCTGCCGGCAAACCGCTTGTTCAGTTTATGCGTGATGCAAAATCAATCGTAAGATCGGAGGCGCAGAAAAAATGAGTGAAGAAAATATAAAGCTTACCGTATCTCCTTCGCCTCACAAGCGTTCAGTCGATACAACAAGAAGCATAATGCTCGACGTAATTATCGCCCTTATGCCGGCACTTGTAATGTCGGTGGTGCTGTTCGGATTCCGTTCGCTGCTCGTTACGGCGGTGAGCGTCCTCGCATGTGTTTTGTTTGAATACATAGCGCGCAAGGTTATGAAAAGAGATAATACCATAGGCGATTTAAGTGCTGTGGTAACCGGTATCCTTTTAGCTTTCAATTTGCCGTCCACAATGCCGATCTGGATGGTAATAATCGGCGACGCAGTTGCAATTATCGTCGCAAAGCAGTTCTTCGGCGGCATAGGTCAGAACTTTGTAAACCCTGCGCTTGCAGGCAGAATCGTGCTTATGACGTCGTTTGCAAATGCGATGTCCGACTATCCGGCTCCGTTTGCTTGGAGAAATGCCGCGGTTGACGCGGTCACGTCCGCAACGCCTCTTTCACAGATGACAAGCGTGTATAAAGCAGGCGATATAGATGCCGCAATAAATGCCGCGGGGCTTCCCACGCTCACAAATATGTTCTTCGGCGTAAGGGAGGGCTGCCTCGGTGAAACGTGCGCCGTCGCGCTGCTGCTCGGATTTATCTATCTCTTAATACGTAAGGTAATATCTCCCGTAATTCCGCTCTGTTTTGTCGGCACGGTTGCCGTAATAATGCTGATAGCGGGCAAGGGCAGTCTTACCTTTACGGCATATCAGCTCTTGTCGGGCGGCCTTTTGCTCGGTGCTGTATTTATGGCTACCGATTACAGCACCTCGCCGATAAGCGCAAAGGGAAAAATAATATTTGCCGTGGGATGCGGAATTGTAACGTCTCTCATTAGAATATTCGGAAATTTGCCCGAGGGCGTTTCATTCTCAATAATTCTTATGAATATTCTCGTTCCGCATATTGAGCATCTCACAGCTCCAAAGCCCTTCGGAACTCTCAAGGAGAAAAAAGAGAAAAAGGAGGCGGCAGCGTGATGAAAAAGAAATTCACCGCAAAGGACATTTTGATTCCTACCGTTTCACTCTTTGTGATTTGCCTTGTGGTCACCGCTCTTCTGGCGGTCACAAATATGCTTACGGCCCCGCAGATACAAAAGCTGTCAAAAGAGACAGAGGATAAAACAAAGGCAGAGGTCTTAGCCTCGGCAGACGAGTTTTCGGACGCTCTTACGGTGAGTGCCGACGGTAAGGACTACACCTACTATGAGGGAACTGCCTCCGGCGACACAATAGGTTATGTGTTCAAAACATCGGCAAAGGGCTACGGCGGCGACATTGACCTTATGGTAGGCATTGATACGAGCGGAAAGGTTACGGGCGTGTCAATACTCTCGATAAGCGAGACGGCAGGTCTCGGTATGAATGCCAAAAACGAGAGCTTTATAAATCAGTACATAGGAAAATCCGGTACGATAGGCGTTTCCAAAAACGGCGCGTCCGATACCGAAATTCAAGCTCTTACGGGAGCTACGATAACATCAAAGGCGGTCACGTCGGCGGTTAATACGGCGCTCAGTCTTTATTCACAGATAGGAGGCGAGAAGGTTGGCTGAAAAGAAAACGATATTTCAGGAGTTTTCCAAGGGACTTTTAAAGGAAAACCCGGTTTTAAGACTTGTTCTCGGAACGTGTCCCACACTCGCCACCACCACATCGCTTGAGAGTGCCATAGGTATGGGGCTTTCGGCTGCCATAGTTTTGGTCTGCTCAAACATAGTAATTTCGGCACTTCGCAAGGTAATTCCTTCAAAGGTAAGAATTCCCTGCTACATAGTTGTTATAGCCGGCTTTGTAACGATAGTGCAAATGCTTGTTAAGGCGTATTTGCCGGCGCTTAACGATATGCTCGGCGTGTATTTGCCACTTATAGTCGTTAACTGCATAATTCTCGGCAGAGCCGAGGCGTTCGCAGGCAAAAACAGCGTTATACGTTCGGCTGCCGACGGTCTCGGTATGGGCATAGGCTTTACCTGCGCGCTCATAATAATGGGCGGCGTCAGAGAGCTTCTCGGTGCAGGCAAGCTTTTGGGCTTCCAAGTGCTTCCCGAATCCATACCGCCTATGACGATATTTGTATTGGCTCCCGGCGGCTTCTTTGTATTCGGTTTGGTTATGGCATGTGCAAACCGCCTTGCCGAAAAGAAGGGTAAGCCGAAGGCGGAACTCCATTCGTGCTGCAGCTGCCCCATGGCGGCTTCGTGCAGTCTTAAAGACAGCGGCGACAAGTGCGAAAACGAGAAAAAGGAGGCGGCTGAATAATGAAAATATATTTGTCCATAATTTTGACCGCTATTCTTACAAACAACTACATACTCTCCAAATTCCTCGGTATATGCCCGTTTCTCGGCGTATCCAAAAAACTAAATACAGCCGTCGGTATGAGCCTTGCGGTAATTTTCGTAATGGTCATCTCTTCGGCGGTTACTTACCCGTTAAATACATTTCTTGATAATCACGGGCTCGGCTATCTTCAGACGATAGTGTTCATTCTTGTAATAGCCGCTTTGGTTCAGCTTATTGAGATAACCTTGAAAAAATATATTCCGTCGCTTTATAAGGCGCTCGGCATATATCTTCCGCTTATAACAACAAACTGCGCCGTGCTCGGTGTTACCATACTCAATATAACCGAGGGCTACACTTTCCTTGAGGGTCTTGTAAACTCCTTCGGTTCGGGCGTAGGCTTCCTTGTAGCTATGGTAATGTTCGCCGGAGTAAGAGAAAAGCTTGAAACGGCGGATATACCGAAATTTTTGCAGGGCTTGCCCATAACGCTTGTTGCCGCAAGTCTTACTTCTCTTTCGTTCCTCGGCTTTTCCGGCCTTGTCGAAGGCATATTTGCATAAGGGGGGCTTTTAAATGAACACGATTTTATTGGCTGTTATCCTTGTTGCGGGCATAGGTCTTATATGCGGACTCGGTCTTGCCGTGGCGAGCATAGTTATGGCTGTTCCGAAGGATGAAACCGCCGAAAAAATAAGAGAATGTCTCCCCGGTGCAAACTGCGGCGCGTGCGGCTTTTCGGGCTGCGACGGTTATGCCGCGGCACTTTCGGAGGGCAAGACAAAAGAGACTAATCTCTGCGCTCCGGGCGGAGCCGACGCTGCCAAAGGTGTAGCTGCGGTGCTCGGCGTGGAGGCAGGCGACATAAAGCCGATGGCGGCGTTTGTTCACTGCAACGGCACCCACGAAAACAGTAAACTCAAGCTTAACTATGAGGGGCAGAGAAGCTGCAAAATGGCAAATCAGCTCTTCGGAGGACCCAAGGACTGCGTATACGGCTGCATAGGCTACGGCGATTGCGTAAACGTCTGCGAGTACGGCGCAATAAGTATTTGCGACGGTGTCGCGAGAGTTGATCCGCTTCTTTGCAGAGCTTGTAAAAAATGCATAAATACCTGCCCTAAGGGGCTTATCGAGCTTTTACCGCTGTATGAAAGAAAGGCTGCGGTAACCTGTAAAAATCACAACAAGGGCGCATTCACAAGAAAAGAATGCAAGGTCGGCTGCATAGGCTGTATGAAGTGCCAAAAGGTTTGCCCCGTAGGCGCGGTTACGGTTGAAAACAACACGGCGCATGTGGATTACGATAAGTGTGTCGGCTGCGGAAAGTGTGCCGCAGGCTGCCCGACAGGCGCAATACATATAGTTACGCTCGGAAAATCATAATCATCGGAAGGATATCTTAATGCAGGATTTTGAAAAAGCTGCCGGTATAGTCCCGGAGGAAAGACAGTTAAAGTGGCAAAAAACCGAATTTTACGCTTTTTGTCATTTCGGAATGAATACGTTTACGGGTAAAGAATGGGGCGACGGCAAAACGCCGCCCGAGGTTTTTAATCCCACCGATTTTGACGCCGAACAATGGGCAATGTCGGTAAAGAGCGCCGGGATGAAGGCGCTGATATTAACCTGCAAGCATCATGACGGTTTTTGCCTTTGGCCGTCCGAGTACACGGACTATTCCGTTAAGAACAGCCCGTTTAAAGACGGAAACGGCGACATTGTAAAGGAGGTCGCAGAGGCTTGCCGCAAGTATTCTCTCGGCTTCGGTGTGTATCTGTCCCCGTGGGACAGACACGAAAAAACCTACGGCAGCGGAGCAGCATATAATACTTATTACAAAAACCAGCTCCGTGAGCTTCTTACAAACTACGGCGACATCTTTTGCGTGTGGCTTGACGGCGCGTGCGGCGAGGGCCCTAACGGTAAGGTTCAGAAATACGATTGGAACGGTTACTATGCTCTTGTCCGAGAGCTTCAGCCGAATGCGGTTATCTGCGTCAGCGGACCCGATGTTCGCTGGATAGGCAACGAAGCGGGCGTGTGCCGCTCATCCGAGTGGAGCGTTGTGCCGGCATGGCTTTCCAAAAACGACTATATCGCCGAAAAATCGCAAAAGGTTGACGACGAGAAGTTCCGTAAAAAACACAACGAGATGACTCTTGACCTCGGTTCGCGCAAGGCGATAAAGGGCGAAACCGCTTTTATATGGTATCCCGCCGAAGTAGACGTCTCAATTCGTCCGGGCTGGTTTTACCACGAAAACGAGGACGCAAAGGTCAAATCTTTAAAGAAACTCTACGATATTTATATAAAGTCGGTAGGAGGAAACGCCGCCCTGCTTCTTAACATTCCGCCCGATAAACGCGGTAAGATAGCAAAGACGGATGAGCTGACGCTCGACAGCTTCGGCAGACTTTTAAAACGCCGCTTTCCGAAAAATCTTGCTTCTGACGCTAAGGCGACCTCGTCAAGCGAAATTGACAGCGAGCATCTCGCCAAAAACATAATAGAGGACGACGACTCGCTTTATTGGCAGGCCGCGTCGGACGATGAAGAGCCGGAAATCGTAGTGGATTTCGGAAAACCCGTAAACTTCGATAAGCTTGTGCTTCAGGAAAATATTGCAACGGGTCAGCAGATAGAGTCGTTTAAGATTTACTGCGAGAAAAACGGCAGATGGAAAAAACTTTGTAAAGGCACGGTTATAGGTTACAAGAAAATTTGTCTTTTAAAGCGTGTGAAAACCGCACGCAGAATAAAAATCGTGATAACCTCATACAGAGTAAAGGCTACACTGCTGAAAGCCGAGGCGTATCTTTCCGAATAGAATAGTGGCGTAAGGCCTCGGAGTTTAATTGAATAATCAAGCTTATAAAACGGCACTGTCTGTGCCGTTTTATTTTATGCTTTGCGCCTTCGACAGCGAAAAACAGCTTTGCAAGCAGCTTTCAAAAAAGAGCCCGCGGCAATGAATAATCCGCAAAATACTGTGGATTTTAAAGATTATGATTTGACATATCCGATACTGTGAGTTATAATATGTTCGCACTTGAAGGGGTTTTTAAGTGCTGAAAAAACAATCAATCAAATAATATAAAAACTCAAGGAGTGACTTTCAATGCCATTGGTAACAACGACAGAAATGTTCAAAAAGGCTTATGAGGGCGGCTATGCAATAGGCGCTTTCAACGTCAACAATATGGAGATTATCCAGGGTATCACAAGAGCTTGCAAAAAGCATAATGCGCCCGTAATTCTTCAGGTTTCCGCAGGCGCAAGAAAATATGCTTCTCACAATTATCTTGTAGCTATGGTTAAGGCTGCCGCAGAGGAGACCGGTCTTCCGATAGCCCTTCACCTTGATCACGGTCCCGATTTTGAGACCTGCAAGGCTTGCATAGACGGCGGATTTACTTCGGTTATGATAGACGGTTCATCTCTTCCCTATGAAGAGAATATCGCTCTTACAAAGATGGTAGTTGAATATGCTCATGCTCACGGCGTAGTTGTTGAGGGCGAGCTTGGTACTCTTGCCGGTATCGAGGACGCGGTTAACGTAAACGCAGAGGACGCTTCCTTCACAAAGCCCGAGCAGGTGCTTGATTTCGTTACGAGAACAGGCGTTGATTCGCTTGCAATTGCTATCGGTACAAGCCACGGCGCATATAAGTTTAAGCCCGGTCAGAAGCCGCAGCTCCGCTTTGACATTCTTGAAGAAGTCGGCAAAAAGCTTCCCGGTTTCCCGATCGTTCTCCACGGCGCAAGCTCTGTAAATCAGGATCACATCAAGATGATCAATGAGTACGGCGGACAGATGCCCGATGCTATCGGTATCCCCGAGGATATGCTTCGCGAGGCTGCTAAAATGGCTGTCTGCAAAATAAACGTAGACTCCGATATCCGTATAGCTATGACGGCTGCTATCCGTAAGCACTTTGTTGAGAAACCCGGCGATTTTGATCCCCGTAAGTATCTTGCTCCGGCAAGAGACCTTATCGAAGAGGTTGTTTCTCATAAAATCGAGACTGTTCTCGGCTGCGCAGACAAAGCGTAATTTAAGAAAAATCGAGAGCCGCCGTTTGGCGGCTCTTTTTTTGTCTGATTTTTCCTTTTTACGACATTTTTAATGCTGTAAAAGTAATATCAGATTTTAATGTCTATGTTGCACAAAAGAAAAAATTTTTTTTGTGCAAAGAGCGGTTTTAGTTATAAACTATCACAATATATAGTTGTTGAAACTGAAAAATACTCAAAAAATTCATAGATATTGTGTTTTGCTCTTGCAAAAAGAACCTGCGTGTAGTAATATATATCTATGACGCGACAAAAACATATGACTGCGCGAAAAAATTAATTGTATATAAATCAATCATAAAAGGGGCAGAAGTAATGAAAATCATCAAGAGGAACGGCGCCGAGGAGACATTTGACCGTCAAAAGATAAAGGACGCCATAGCTAAGGCGAATAACGAGACGGACGGCACGCCTGAGCTTACCGACAGGCAGATAGATTATATTTCTCTTGTTATAGAGGATCACTGTAACGAAATGAATCGCGCACTCTCCGTGGAAGAGATACAGGAGCTTGTCGAAACCCACATCATTTTGCAGGGTGCTCCCGAGACCGCCAAGAGATATATCCGCTATCGCTTCACCAGAAACCTTGCCCGTGCCTCAAATACCACCGACAATCAGATTTTGTCTCTTATCGAGTGCAATAACGAAGAGGTTAAACAGGAAAACTCCAATAAGAACCCTACCGTAAACTCGGTTCAGCGTGACTATATGGCGGGCGAAGTCAGCAAGGATTTGACCAAGAGAATTCTTCTTCCCGAGGATATAGTAAAGGCTCACGAGGAAGGCCTTATTCACTTCCACGACGCCGACTATTTTGCTCAGCATATGCACAACTGCGACCTTGTAAATTTGGAGGATATGCTCCAAAACGGTACCGTTATTTCGGGTACCATGATAGAGAAGCCTCATTCGTTTTCTACTGCTTGCAATATAGCTACGCAGATAATAGCACAGGTTGCTTCAAATCAGTACGGCGGTCAGTCGATTTCACTTGCGCATTTGGCTCCGTTCGTTCAGATTTCGCGCGAAAAAATAACACGTCAGGTGAGAGCCGAGATGGAAGAATTCGGCATTGATGCAGACGACGAGCAGGTTAAGAGCCTTGTCGAAAAGCGCGTCCGCGACGAGATCAAGCGAGGCGTTCAGACTATACAGTATCAGGTCGTAACTCTTCTCACCACAAACGGTCAGGCACCGTTTGTAACCGTCTTTATGTATCTCAACGAGGCTAAAAACGAGCAGGAGAAAAAGGACCTTGCAATAATAATCGAAGAGGTTTTAAAGCAGCGTATAAAGGGCACCAAAAATGAGGTGGGCGTATGGGTCACTCCCGCATTCCCCAAGCTTATTTACGTGCTTGAAGAGGACAATATAACCGAGGATTCGAGATTTTGGTATCTCACAAAGCTTGCCGCCGAGTGTACGGCAAAGAGAATGGTTCCCGATTATATTTCGGAAAAAATTATGTTGAAGCTTAAGATTGATAAGAACGGCAACGGTAACTGCTATACCTGCATGGGCTGCCGCAGCTTCTTAACTCCGTACGTCGATGAAAACGGTAAGCCGAAATATTACGGCAGATTCAATCAGGGTGTCGTAACCATAAATCTCGTAGATGTCGCCTGCACAGCCGCACGTGACGGCAACAAGAGCGAAGAAAAATTCTGGCAGGTTCTCGATGAAAGACTTGAGCTTTGCCACAGAGCTCTTCAGTGCCGCCATGAAAGACTTGAGGGCACACTCTCCGACGCAGCCCCCATACTCTGGCAGTACGGTGCGCTTGCAAGGCTCAAAAAGGGCGAGCCTATCGATAAGCTTCTTCACGGCGGTTATTCCACGCTCTCGCTCGGCTATGCCGGACTTTGGGAATGCGTTTATGAGATAACAGGCAAAAAATTAACCGAAAAAGAGGGCGAGGAGTTTGGTCTGCGCGTAATGCAAAGGCTTAACGATGCCTGCGCCGAGTGGAAGGCTGCCGAGAATATAGACTATTCTATTTACGGTACACCGCTTGAGTCCACAACGTATAAATTCGCAAAATGTCTTCAGAACCGTTTCGGTATCATAAAGGGCGTTACAGACAGAAATTACATCACAAACTCCTATCATATCCACGTCACCGAAAAGATAGACGCATTCAGCAAACTTGAGCTTGAATCCAAATTCCAAAAGCTCTCACCGGGCGGCGCTATTTCGTACGTTGAGGTGCCCAATATGCAGCAGAACATCCCTGCGGTACTTGAGGTAATGAAGTTTATCTACAACAATATTATGTACGCCGAGCTTAATACAAAGTCGGATTATTGCCAGGTGTGCGGCTATGACGGAGAAATACAGATAGTCGAGGAGGACGGCAAGCTTGTGTGGCGTTGCCCCAACTGCGGCAATGAGGATCAGTCTAAGATGAACGTTGCAAGACGTACCTGCGGCTATATCGGTTCTCAGTTCTGGAATCAGGGCAGAACTCAGGAAATAAAAGAAAGAGTGCTTCATCTGTAATGAATTACGGTGCTATTAAAAAATGTGACATCGCAAACGGAGTTGGTGTGCGCACGGTGCTTTTTGTATCGGGCTGCACACACCACTGCAAGGGCTGCTTCCAACCCGAAACGTGGAACTTCGATTACGGCGAAAGGTACACAAAGGAGACCGAGGATGAAATAATCGAGTCCTTAAGGCCGGACTATGTAGACGGCATAACTCTTCTCGGAGGAGAGCCGTTTGAGCCGGAAAATCAGCGTGAACTCGTAAAGCTGCTTCGGCGTATAAAAAAAGAACTGCCGCAAAAGACCGTGTGGAGCTTTTCAGGGTTCACCTATGAAGAGTTGACGGGCGACAGCCGCGCCGTGTGCGAGGTTACAAATGAGATGCTGTCTATGCTCGATGTGCTTGTTGACGGCGAATTCGTAGAGGCTAAAAGAAATATTTCATTGAGATTTCGCGGAAGTGAAAATCAGAGACTTATTGATATGAACAAAACGCGAAAAGAGGGCAAAATAGTCCTGTGGGACAAATAAAAACTACGGGTGTGAAGGCTTCCTTTGCATCCGTTTTGTCTTTTCGGTATATCTGAAACAGTATGCGCCGCGCTTGTTATATTCGGCGCGTTGTGTTATAATCATTGTTGTACTTTATGTGTAAGGTCACTATCACCCAAGGAGATGCAAAATATTATGGAATATGTATTTTCGGACAGAATTTCGGCTCTTCAGCCGTCCGCAATCCGTGAAATATTAAAGGCTACGGCAGACCCTGCGATAATCCCGTTTGCCGCAGGCAATCCCGATGTCGCGGCGTTCCCCGTAGACGACGTAAGACGTATCAGCGCAAAAATTTTTGAGAACGAGCCTATAACGGCTCTTCAGTACGGCGTTACCGAGGGCTATGAGCCGCTCAGAAAAACCGTTGCCGATTATATGAAGAAAAAGAACAATATAGGAAGAGACTTCGATAAGCTTATCATAACATCGGGCGCAACTCAGGTTATGGATTTGGCAACGAAATCACTCTGCAATTTCGGCGATATAATCGTATGTGAAAATCCGTCGTTTATCGGCTCGCTTAACTGCTTCCGCTCTTACGGCTGCAAGCTTAAGGGCGTTCCGGTTGAAGAGGACGGTATGGATATGAACGCTCTTGAAAAGGTTCTTAAAGAGAATAAGAACGTGCGTTTTATTTACACCATACCCAATTTCCAAAATCCGTCCGGCAGAACTATGTCACTCGAAAAAAGAAAGACCTTGTATGAACTTGCCAAAAAATACGGCGTGTTAATTTTAGAGGACAACCCATACGGCGATTTGCGTGTGTCGGGTGAAAATGTACCTACCGTCAAGAGTATGGATGAGGACGGTATCGTAATATATGCCGGCTCCTTCTCAAAGGTGCTGGCACCGGGTATCCGCGTTGCTTACGTAATAGCTCCGGAGCCGATTGTCGCAAAGATGACAGTCTGCAAGCAGGGGCAGGATGTTCACACGGCAATGTTTAATCAGATGCTTGTATACGAGTGGATGAGCACTACCGATTTTGAAGCGCATATAGGCAAAATCCGCGATATTTACCGCCGTAAGATGACTCTTATGTGTGACCTTATAGATGAAAAGCTCGGCGACCTTGTATCGTATGTACGCCCCGAGGGCGGAATGTTCGTCTGGTGCGAGCTTCCCGAAAAAATCGATATGCTTGACTTTGTCAAGCGAGCCATTAAGGAAAAGGTGGCTGTTGTTCCCGGTACTGCATTTATGGTGGAGGACGGCGACACAACTAATTGCTTCCGTATGAATTACACCACACCCTCCGATGAAAATATCGTACTCGGTATGGAAAGACTCGAAAAGGTTAAAAAAGATGTCTGTTGATTTAGCTGATATAAATATTGTAAAATCTGTTCTCGCACGGCACGGCTTCGCGTTTTCCAAATCTCTCGGGCAAAACTTTTTAATCGACAGCAGCGTTTGTCCGCGTATGGCAGACGCCGCGGCAACAGACAAGTCTTGCGGAGTGCTTGAAGTCGGACCCGGCATAGGGGTGCTGACGAGCGAACTTTCAAAGCGCGCTAAAAAGGTCGTTTCGGTAGAGCTTGACAAGCGGCTCTTGCCGGTGCTTCACGAAACGCTTTGTGACTGCGATAATGTGGAAATAGTAAACGACGATATTTTAAAGCTTGATTTAAAAAAGCTTATATCCGAGAAGCTTGCCGATTGCAGCGAAGTGACGGTGTGTGCAAATTTGCCGTATTATATCACTTCACCCGTAATTATGAAGCTGCTGTCCGAGCAGTTGCCGCTTAAAAAAATAGTGGTGATGGTTCAAAAAGAGGCGGCAGACAGATTCTGTGCCGAGGTCGGCGGTAAAAATTCCGGTGCGGTAACGGTAGGCGTGAATTATTATGCCGATGCAAGGCTCCTGTTTCCCGTCCCGAGAGAGAGCTTTATACCGAGTCCGAAGGTTGACAGCGCGGTGATTGAATTGACGCTTCTTGACGGCAAAAGGGTGACTCCTAAGAGCGAAAAAGTATTTTTCAATACGGTCAAGGCGGCATTTTCAATGCGTCGCAAAACAGCTGTAAACGGCTTGTCGGGCGGACTTTGCATATCAAAGGAGGCAGCGGCGGCGGCAATAGAGCGTGCAGGGCTGTCGCCTACGGTGAGAGCGGAAAAGCTCTCGATGGAGGAGCTTTCACGGCTCTCGGATGAGATAGGAAAGGAACTGAAATGATGTATAGCTATAAAACCAAGGGAACCTGCTCAAGGCAAATAGATGTGGAGCTTGACGGAGATGTTATCAAGGATGTTAAGTTCTACGGCGGATGTAACGGAAATCTTCAGGGTATTTCGGCGATAGTGCGCGGTAAAACCGTGGAGGAGGTCGAAAAGGCTTTCTCGGGAATCAAGTGTGGGTTTAAAAACACATCTTGTCCCGACCAGCTTGTCTGCGCGCTGAAGGAAGCCAAGGCTCACGAAGGCAAATAAGCCTCTGAAAAGCCGCAATGTATTATAATAAAAAGGCGTCATCAAAATTTTGATGACGCCTTTAAGTTTATGCTGCTGCGATTTTATTTTTTCTTTTTCTTAGCTTTTTTGCCTGCGGAAGCGGCTGTTTTTGCGGCTGCCTTTTTTTCTGCCGGCTTTTTTTCTGTCGGCTTTTTTTCGGCTTTTTTTTCAGGGGCTTTCGCCTCTGCAGCTTTTTTCTCTGTGATTTGTTCGGCTGCCTCTTTTTTTACCTTTGCAGGCTCAGCTATCAGGTATGTCTCGCCATTGAATGCGGATTTTGTATGCCAAATGTTATCGGCATATTCGTGTATTGCCCTGTCTGCCGAGAAGATGCCTGCACCGGAGATGTTCATAAGCGACATCTGCTGCCACTTTTTCTTATCCGCCCAAACGGAAGCGGCGTACTGCTGCACACGTCTGTAATCGGCAAAATCGGCAAGAACCATATACGGGTCATTGTTGATGATGTTGGCAATTTCGGGGAAACGCTTTCCTGCAATATCATTTTTCGCGATGAAGTCAATGACGTTATGCAGCTCTTGATTGTTGTTGTAGTAATTCATCGGGTTGTAGCCGCGGCGCTTGAGCTCGTTTACCTCCGGAGTTTTCATGCCGAAAATAAAGATGTTGTCGCTGCCTACGGCGTCATGAATTTCAATGTTTGCACCGTCCATTGTGCCGAGGGTTATGGCGCCGTTGAGCATAAGCTTCATATTGCCCGTACCGCTCGCCTCTGTGCCGGCAAGAGAAATCTGCTCCGAAATGTCGGCGGCCGGCATAAGCTTTTCGGCCATTGTTACGTTATAATCCTCAACGTAAACAACCTTGAGCCTGCCGTTTACGTCGGGGTCGTTGTTTATCATTTCGCCGAGAGCATATATAAAGCTGATTATTTTCTTCGCCATATAGTAGCCTGCGGCTGCCTTTGCGCCGAAGATGTAAGTGTGCGGAGTATAGTCAATGCCCGGGTTCGCCTTGATCATTAGGTAATCGGCAAGAATATTGAGCGCGTTGAGATGCTGACGCTTGTACTCGTGAAGTCTCTTTACCTGCACGTCAAAAATTGAGGTCGGATCAAGCTCTATGCCGGTATTTTTCTTAACGAGTGCGGCAAAATGCTCCTTGTTGTGGGTCTTGATTTCGCGCAGCTTTTCGAGAACCTTTTCATCGTCCTTGAATTCACGGAGCTTTAAAAGCTCATTTGCGTCATACACAAAGCCGCCGCCGATAAGCTCGGTGAGAAGTGCGGTAAGCTCGGGGTTAGATTGGCAGAGCCAACGTCTGTGGGCAATACCGTTTGTGACATTTTTGAATTTGTCGGGCGTGAGAACGTAGAAATCGTGGAATACGGTTTCCTTAAGAATTTCGCTGTGGAGCGCCGAAACGCCGTTTACGCTGTGCGAAGATGCAACACAGAGATTAGCCATTCGTATAACGCCGTTTGAAACAACAGCCATTCTCTCTACCTGATCGGCATTGTTTGTTGCCTGCCATACAAAGGAGCGCAGACGATTGTCTATCTCTTTTGTTATCTGATAAATTCTCGGAAGCAGGCGGCTGTAAATATCCTCCGGCCAGCATTCGAGAGCCTCTTTCATAACGGTGTGGTTGGTGTAAGCCACGGATTTTGTGACTATCTTCCATGCATCGTCCCAGCCGTAGCCGCATTCGTCGAGGAGTATTCTCATAAGTTCGGGTATTGCGAGCGTCGGGTGCGTGTCGTTTATGTGGATGGCAACCTTTTCGGGGAAGTTATCCATTGTGCCGAATACGCGCAGATGTCTGTGAACTATATCCTGAATTGACGCCGATACAAGAAAATACTGCTGGCGAAGACGAAGACTCTTGCCCTCGGGGTGGTTGTCGGCAGGGTAGAGAACCTTTGAAATGACTTCGGCCATGGCGTTTTGCTCCATAGCACGCATATAGTCGCCTTGATTAAAGAGGGTCATATCAAGAGCCGGTGCTTTAGCGGCCCAAAGGCGAAGCACGGAAATTCCCTTTCCGTCTTTACCCGCAACATACATATCATACGGAACCGCCTGTACGGGTTTGTAATTCTCAACGTCTACATGGTGGAAACCGCCGTCCCACGATTCGTTTACGTTGCCCTCAAAGCGAACCTCAAGTGCGCTCTCTTCGTGGGGGACAAGCCATACCTCGCCGCCCGGAAGCCAAAAGTCCGGAAGCTCGGTCTGCCAGCCGTCAACAAGCTTCTGCTTGAAAATTCCGCATTCATAAAGTATGGAATATCCTCTTGCAGGGTATCCGTCGGTTGCGAGCGCGTCAAGATAGCAGGCGGCAAGTCTGCCGAGGCCGCCGTTGCCGAGACCTGCGTCCGGTTCGCACTCATAAAGATTTTCAAGCTTAACTCCGTAGTCGGCGAGAACACTCGCGAAAACGTCTGTGAGATTTAAATTGTAAAGATTGTTTTTAAGAGAACGTCCCATGAGGAATTCCATACAGAGATAGTAAACCTTTTTCGTTCCCGCCTTTGCGGCCTTTTCCGAAAATTCGGTTCTACCCTGACTCATCATGTCGCGGACGATAAGAGCAATAGCCTTATAGTATTGCTCGTCTGTAGCCTCCTCGGGAGAAACTCCCATAAAGTGAGAAAGTTTTGCTTCGACGAGCTCTTTTGCTTTCTTCTTGGAAAGTGAATAATTCATACAAAACCTCCAAATATATTAAGAAAAAATGCGTTTTTTAAACTTCTCTTTGTCTATACTATACTAATATTAAGCAAATTTCAACAGTAATAAGATAAGTAACGATTATTTCAGCGATATAGACAAAAAATCACAGATAACCCTTATTTTTAAGGATTTCTCCCGCCTTTATATAGCCCTCGTTGTAAAGATGATTTAATTCTCGTAGATTTCTTGTAAATGCGGTGACGGAATATCCGTCATCCGGAGCTATAATCGTGACTTTGCCCTCTTTTGATAATTCAAGTGCTTTTTTGATTTCGTTATTATATGTTTCGTGGCGTATATTCAGCTTTTTGATAACGGCGGGATATTTTTTCAATACCTTTGTGTATGCGCTCTTGAACATTTCGGGCTTTTTGACGAAATCAATCGGCTTTGTCAATATGAGAAATACGTGGTCGCAGCCGTCCGCAAGTGCCTTTTCAACGGGAATCGGGTCGGAAACCCCACCGTCGAAGTAGTCGGTGCCGTCTATGCTTACGGGCTTGCAAACGCCGGGTATTGCGCTCGAGGCTTTTAACGGCTCATAGAAGTCCTGACGGAAATCGTCCTTTGTAAAGTAATGCGGCTCTCCCGTTTCGCCGTTGGTGGCAACAGCCTTGTAGATTTGATTTGACTGCGAAAGAGTTTTGTAATCTAATGGGTCCTCACCGTCGGAATCGGAAAGCACGGAATAGACATAGTCGAGGTCAAAAAACGAGTGCTTTGTTACAAAATTGAATGCACTCATATATTCGGGACGCAGCGAGTATTTGGTGTAGTATCTGTAATTTCTGCCGCGCTGCCTTGATACATAGGACGCTAAATTGGCACTCCCGGCGGATACGCCCAGGCAGTAGTCAAAGGTTATATCGTTATCCAACAGAAAATCGATGACGCCGCAGCCGAAAACGCCGCGCATACCTCCGCCTACATCAACTATTCCCATCATAATTTATTCCTCCGATTAAAAACGTTAACAGCGCTGCATCATTCCGCGTTGCGCACAGTAAATATTAAATCACATTACGGCGAAAAAATCAAAGAATACAGCGAAATTCGACGTTTTTGAGAGCGTTGTCGTTCGCCCCATTTTGTACTGTTCGGTGAGCTTGAATTCACTCGAATGCTGCAAAATGAATTTTACGAAAAATATTTAGTCAAATTATATAAAAAACGTAAAAATCAAAAACAGTGTTCTTGCAATCTGCTTTTTCTGTGTAATTGTTGAAAAATAAGGGCTAATCCACTTGAAAAAAATTAAAATCCGATATAAAATATTTCCCATATTTATATCAAAGTGAAAGTCGCTGACGCAAAACTTTCATTTTGCGATATGCAATAAATTAAAACCGGAGATGTTTTTATGCTCAAAAAAGAAGGCGAAGTGCGTATACCGTCCGGCTGTGCCATCGCGGCGATAATCGACAGAACGGGCGAACGCTTTGACGGCACGGATATAATAGACTGCATTGCGCTGATGCATGACCGCTCAAACGGTCTCGGCGGCGGCTTTGCGGCTTACGGGATTTATCCCGACTATGAGGATTTGTTTGCTTTCCATATTTTTTATGACGACAATGATGCACGAATTAAAACCGAGGAGTTTTTATTCAGACACTTTGACATAGAGAATTTTGAGCAGATACCTACGCGTAAGGTAAAGTCAATACACCACGCGCCGCTTATATGGCGTTATTTCGGAGCCGTACCGGCCAGTAAAATCAAAAAGAACGACTTTGACGAGGACGAGTACACGGCTCGCTGCGTTATCAAAATAAATAACGAGATAGACGGTGCGTTCGTTTTTTCGAGCGGAAAAAATATGGGCGCGTTTAAAGCCGTCGGCTACCCCGAGGATGTCGGCGAATATTATATGCTTGAAAACTACAAGGCTCACACGTGGACCGCTCACGGCAGATTTCCCACGAACACTCCCGGCTGGTGGGGCGGCGCGCACCCGTTTACGCTGCTTGACTGGTCAATAGTCCATAACGGCGAGATTTCAAGCTATGACGCAAATCGACGTTACGTTGAGCAATTCGGCTATCGCTGTAATTTACAGACCGATACCGAGGTTATAACCTATCTTTTTGATTTGCTTGTAAGGCGTCAGGGCTTAAGACTTGATACGGCGGCGCAGATATTGGCGGCACCCGAATGGGACGTTATAGACCGTATGCCCGAGGAAAAGCAGAAGGTATATACCGTTCTCAGGACTGCGTATTCAAGTGCGCTGATAAACGGTCCGTTCTCTATATTGGTAGGCTCAAAGCACGGCTTGCTCGCTCTTAATGACAGGCTTAAACTGCGTTCGCTTATCACTGCGGAAAAGGGTAACAAAACATATTTTGCGTCAGAGGAATCGGCTATACGCATAATTTGCCCCGATCCCGAAAAAATAGCCGCGGTTGACGGCGGCACTCCGATATTTATTCCGTTTGCAAGGGAGGGCGACCGATAATGGATTTTACCGTTCCCGAATTTGATATAGAGAGAAACCGCGACCGCTGTACGCTTTGCGGTGCATGCGTCAAGGAATGCTCGTACAAGGTGCATTTTTTCTCGAAGGATAAAAAAGCCGTTTTGGCTGATGAGAGAAAGTGTGTGGCGTGCCATCGCTGTGCCGTGATTTGCCCGTCGCACGCGATAAAAATCGTAAAATACGATATGGCGTATCGCGACCACGCTAACTGGACTCCGACGGCGCAGAAAGAAATTATAAAGCAGGCGACTACCGGCGGCGTTTTGCTCTCGGGTATGTCAAACAATAAGCCGTATCCGATTTATTGGGATAAAATGCTTTTAAACGCGAGTCAGGTAACAAACCCCTCCATAGACCCCTTGAGAGAGCCTATGGAGATAAGAACCTTCCTCGGCAGAAAGCCCGACAAGATAGAGTTCACCGAGGACGGAAGGCTCAAGACGGTTATGCCGCCGCAGGTAAAGCTCGAAACCCCGATTATGTTTTCGGCAATGTCATTCGGCTCGATTTCGTTCAATGCTCAAAAAACGCTCGCTATGGCAGCCAAAGAGCTCGGAACGATTTTTAATACCGGCGAGGGCGGACTTCACCCGGGTCTTACCGATTTTACCGATTATGCCGCAGTACAGGTTGCATCGGGCAGATTCGGCGTTCACAAGCAGTATTTAAATAACTGTCGGTTTATCGAAATCAAGATAGGGCAGGGCGCAAAGCCCGGCATAGGCGGACATCTTCCGGGCGAAAAGGTTACCGTGGAGGTAAGCAATGCGCGTATGATACCGTCCGGTTCGGATGCCATATCTCCCGCTCCGCACCACGATATATATTCGATAGAGGATTTGCGCCAGCTTATTTGGTCTTTAAAGGAGGCCACCCAGTATAAAAAAACCGTTGCGGTGAAAATAGCCGCCGTACACAACTGCTCGGCGATAGTTTCAGGCGTTGCGCGCGCAGGTGCCGATATAATAGTTATGGACGGTTTCCGCGGCGGAACAGGAGCGGCGCCCACGAGAATAAGGGATAATGTCGGTATACCGATAGAGCTCGCCTTGGCGGCGGTAGACCAAAGGCTCAGGGATGAGAGTATAAGGAATTCTGTTTCGCTTGTTGTATCGGGCTCTTTCAGAAATTCTGCTGATGTTGTCAAGGCCATAGCCCTCGGAGCGGACGCGGTATATGTCGCAACCGCACCTTTGATTGCCATGGGCTGCCATATGTGCCAGCAATGCCACACCGGCAAGTGTAATTGGGGTATTGCAACTCAGCGGCCCGAACTTACGAAAAGACTTGACCCGGACGAAATGACTCCGCGCGTGGTAAATCTCGTGAATGCGTGGAATCACGAGATAAAAGAGATGCTCGGCGGCATGGGGCTTAACTCGATAGATTCTTTAAGGGGCAACAGACTTATGCTGCGAGGTATTGGTCTTTACGACAAAGAACTTGAAATACTCGGAATTCGCCATGCGGGCGAATAAGCAAATCAGAAATTAACCGGAGGTGTCCGAAATGATAATAACAGCCGGAAAACGCAGCTTTCAGGAATTAAATAATGAGATACGCGGAATGCTTTTAAGTGAAGATATGATACGCGTCGAGGACGTAAACGGCCAAAGGTATATAGGCGCAGCACTCGATAAGGGCAAAACCATTGAAATACACGGAACGCCCGGCAACGATATGGGCGCGTATTTAAACGGCGGCAATATTGAGGTGTACGGAAACGGTCAGGAGGCTGTCGGCAATACCATGGGCGGCGGCTCAGTTACAATACACGGCCATGTCGGCGATACTCTCGGCTACGCCATGCGCGACGGCGATATTTTTGTCGAAAAACGCGCGGGCTCAAGAGCGGGAATTCATATGAAAGAGTTTCACGAGCTTTTGCCTGTGGTGGTCATAGGCGGCGTCGCAGGTGCATTCCTCGGCGAATATATGGCCGGCGGAATACTCATAGTCCTCGGACTCGACAATTCGGAAAAGCTGCCGATTGTCGGACCGCATTGTGCCACCGGTATGCACGGCGGCAGAATATTCATACGCGGTGAGGTGCCGCAGGAGAATATATCGGAGCATATAACCGCCGTAAAAGAGCTTGACAGCCGCGATACGGAAGAGCTTCAAAGACATGTGCGCGCTTACTGTGAAAAGTTCGGCAAGAGCTTTGATGAAATTATGTCCGTGCCGTTCACAAAGCTTGTTCCCACTACTTCGCGTCCGTATGCAAATCTCTACACACCCAACTGATAAAACCTATGTAAAATTCATATCTGCGCCGCACAACGCTCAGCTTTGCGCGGTGCTTTTTTTGTCCGCTTGACATTACGGCTGAGTCGTGCTAATATAATATGTAATTAGTAGTAACTGATTACCGTAAATAGCCGGAAAACGTAAGTCGGTATTTACGGTTTTTTTATGTAAAGGAATGAGTAATTTGAAAACGGACGTATTGATCATCGGCGCAGGCCCCTCGGGTATTTTTACCGCTCTTGAGATGCTGAAAAACGGTTCAAAGAAAAAAATAATGATCGTTGAAAAAGGCTTGCCCGTGGAAAAGAGGCATTGTCCCAAAGCAAAGACGGGTAAATGCGTAAACTGTAAGCCCGACTGCAATATCACTACGGGCTTTTCCGGTGCGGGTGCATTCTCAGACGGCAAGCTTTCGCTCAGCTGCGAAGTCGGCGGAAATTTGCCGGACCTTATCGGGCATGAGTTCGCTCAGCAGATGATAGAGTATACGGACGGAATATATCTTTCGTTCGGTGCCGATAAAAAGGTCGAGGGCGTAGGTCACGACGAAAAAATCAAGGCGATAAGACTGCGTGCGATACAGGCAGGATTGAAGCTTGTGGATTGTCCCATACGTCATCTCGGCACAGAAATGGCACAGGAGCTTTACGGGAAAATCGAAAAGCATCTTACCGACAACGGCGTTGAGATTATCTTTAAAACGGAATGCGTGGATTTGATTGTCGAGGACGGCAGAGCAAAAGGCGCGGTATTCCTTCCGTGCGGTAAGCCGGAGAGCGAAAAATTTTCCGTTTCCGCCGACAATGTAGTCATAGCAACGGGCAGAAAGGGTGCCGACTGGCTTGAGGATATGTGCAAAAAGCATAATATCGAGCATCTCCCCGGAACCGTTGACATCGGCGTCAGAGTCGAGGTCAGAAACGAGGTAATGGAGGACGTAAATGAGGCTCTGTATGAGTCAAAGCTTATAGGCTATCCCGAACCGTTCACAAATAAGGTGCGTACATTCTGCCAAAATCCCGGCGGCTTTGTCAGCCAGGAGAATTACGACAACAACTCGCTTGCCGTGGTAAACGGGCACAGCTATAAAAATACAAAGAGCGACAATACGAACCTCGCTATTCTTTGCAGCCACAATTTCCGTCCGCCGTTTGACGAGCCTATACCGTATGCAAAGAAAGTCGGCGAGCTTGTGAATATGCTTGCCGACGGTCACATCCTCGTTCAGAGATACGGTGATATTTTGGCAGGTAAGCGCACATGGCAGGAGGATTTGACGCGCAGTAACGTTCGTCCGACCCTTCCGGACGCGGTGGCAGGCGACCTTACAGCCGCAATGCCGTACAGAACTCTTATGAATATAATCAAATTCATAGAGGCTGTAGATAAGGTGGTACCCGGCTTTGCAAGTGAGGAAACGCTGCTTTACGGCCCCGAAATCAAGTTCTATTCAAACAAGGTTAAAATGGATGAGAAGTTCAATACGAATATTGAGGGGCTTCATTGCCTCGGCGATTCAAGCGGTTGGACTCGCGGCCTTATGATGGCAAGCGTTATGGGCGTGCTTATGGGCAGAGAGCTTATATAAAAATTTAAAAGCAATAAAAAAGGCTGTAAAAACGAGAGTTTTTACAGCCTTTACTTTTTGAAGTCTTATTTGCTTTCTCTGTAATCGAGAGCGGCGCCTATAAGTCCGCTGAAAAGGGGATGCGGTTTTGTCGGACGCGATTTAAATTCGGGATGTGCCTGGCTTGCGACAAACCACGGGTGATCCTTGAGCTCTACCATTTCAACAATATGCTTGTCGGGGGAGAGTCCGCATATGTGCATACCGTTTTTCTCAAGCAGGTCTCTGTAATCGTTGTTTACCTCGTAACGGTGACGGTGACGCTCGGAAATGAGCTGCTTGCCGTATGCTTTGTATGCTTTTGAGCCCTCGTCAAGCATACACGGGTATGCGCCGAGTCTCATGGTGCCGCCCATATCGGTTACGTTGTGCTGGTCGGGCATAAGATAAATTACGGGGTTTTCCGTATCGGGATCTATCTCCGTTGTGTTTGCATCCTTGAGACCGAGTACGTTTCTCGCGAATTCGATAATTGCTATCTGAAGTCCGAGGCAAATGCCGAGATACGGAACCTTGTTTTCGCGCGCATATTTTGCTGCGGCGATCTTTCCCTCTATTCCGCGTGTGCCGAAACCGCCGGGGACAAGTATGCCGTCGGCATTTTTAAGACGTTCCGCAACATTTTCTTCGGTTATTGATTCGGAATCGACCCAATCGATGTTGACGTGCGCGTCGTGGTCGAGTCCGCCGTGCTTTAATGCCTCGTTTACGCTGAGGTATGAGTCGTGAAGCTCAACATATTTGCCGACGAGCGCAATGTTGACCTCCTTTGACAAATGCGAATTTTTGTCTATCATATTCATCCAATCGGTGTGGTCGGGCTCTTTGCAGTCAAGCTTTAAGGTGTTTACAACTATTTTGTCAAGTCCCTCTTTTTCAAGTGCAAGCGGAATTTCATAAAGAGTGGGGAGATCGATATTTTCTATTACGTTTTCACATGGAACATTGCAGAAAAGAGCAATCTTTTCCTTTATGTCGCGGTCTATGTGATGCTCGGTGCGGAGGACTATAACATTCGGCCTTATGCCGATGCCGAGCAGTTCTTTTACCGAGTGCTGCGTGGGCTTTGTTTTAAGCTCCATTGATGCCCCGAGGAAGGGGACTAACGTCACGTGAATAAACATACATCTGCCGGCTCTTTCCTGAGCGAACTGACGTATGGCCTCAAGGAACGGAAGACTTTCGATATCGCCTACGGTACCTCCGATTTCCACCATAACTATGTCGGTATTTTCTGTTTCGTTAAGAGCGATTCTTCTCTTGATTTCGTTTGTTATGTGAGGAATTATCTGAACGGTTTGCCCACCGTAAACGCCCTTGCGCTCATTTGAAAGCACGTTAAAATAAACGCTGCCGGATGTGCATGAGCTGTTTTTGGTGAGGCTTTCGTCAATGAATCTCTCGTAATGTCCGAGGTCAAGATCCGTTTCCGCTCCGTCATCCGTTACAAATACCTCGCCGTGTTGTATGGGATTCATTGTGCCGGGGTCAACATTGAGATACGGGTCAAGCTTCATTACGGTGACTTTAAGACCTCTGTCCTTTAAAAGTCTTCCGAGAGAAGCCGCGGTAATTCCCTTGCCGAGACCGGAAACAACGCCGCCTGTTACGAAAATATACTTTGCTGCCATAAAATTTCTCTCCTTATGAGAGCGGTTTCCCGCGTGATTTAGTATATATAAAGACTGTGCTGCGGTATGCCGTGCGTCCTGCCCGGCGCAGCACCGTGTTTTATCTGTTGAAAAGATTTCTCGTCTCGCGCTCGGGCTCACATGTGACGTTTATGCCAAGCTTTGAGAGTGTGTCGGAGTCTACCGAAGAGAGTATTACGGTAGAGTGGACCTCACATCCGCGAAGATATTGTAAAGCGTCCATAGCTCTTTGCGCATTTTCGTCGGTTGCAGCGGAAATCGAAAGCGCCAAAAGCACCTCGTTCGTATGAAGCCTCGGATTTTTACTGCCGAAATGCTCTGTTTTAAGGTGCTGTATGGGACTTATGACGGATGGCGAGATGAGCTTTACCGAATCATCTATACCGGCTATTGTTTTCAACGCGTTTAAAAGCATTGCCGAGGTTGCGCCGAGAAGAGATGAGGTTTTGCCGGTTACAATCTGCCCGTCGGGAAGCAATGCCGCCGTTGCCGGAGCGTTAGTCTTTTTGCTCACTTCTATTGCAGGCTCTACGCATTTTCTGTCCGAAACCGAGACCTCAAGCTGCTTCATTAAAAGGTCGAGCTTGAAAATTTCGCCCGAAACCTTTTCGCCGTTTTTCTCTCTTACGAGGGCTTTGTAATAACGTCTTATAACCTCTTGCTTTGCGGCGTCGCATACAACCTTGTCGTCGGTTATACAAAAGCCTGCCATATTAACGCCCATATCGGTAGGTGAGCGGTAGGGTGAGCTTCCGTAAATACGCTCGAAAATAGTGTTGAGCACAGGGAATACCTCTATGTCGCGGTTGTAATTTACGGTGGTTTTCCCGTACGCTTCAAGATGAAACGGGTCTATCATGTTAACGTCGTTGAGGTCGGTCGTTGCCGCCTCATATGCGAGGTTGACGGGGTGCTTTAACGGGAGATTCCATATTGGAAAAGTCTCGAATTTTGCGTATCCCGCCTTAACGCCGTGCTTGTTCTCATGATATAGCTGAGACAGGCAAACAGCCATTTTTCCGCTGCCCGGACCCGGCGCCGTTACCACGACGAGCGATTTTTCGGTCTTGATAAAATCATTTTTGCCGTAGCCGTCATCGCTGACTATGAGCTTTACGTCGGTAGGGTAGTTGTCAATGGCATAGTGACGATAAACGTCAATGCCGAGTGAGTTCAGCTTTTCGGAAAAAGCCTTTGCAAGCGGCTGAGAGTTGTACTGCGTTAAAACCACGCTTCTGACAACAAGCCCGAAGGACGAGTATATGTCGATAAGTCTCAGCACGTCGAGGTCGTAGGTTATACCTATATCACCGCGCACCTTGCTTTTTTCGATGTCGTTTGCGTTTATTGCGATTATCATTTCCGCTTCGTCTTTAAGCTCTATGAGCATTTTCATTTTGCTGTCCGGCAAAAATCCCGGCAGCACGCGCGAAGCGTGATAATCGTCAAAAATTTTTCCGCCGAATTCAAGATAGAGCTTACCTCCGAATTCATCGATGCGGCTTCTGATTTGCTCCGATTGGAGACTTAGATACTTGTCGTTGTCAAATCCTTTTTTCACTTTTTTCTCCTGTAAACGGCTGCGGATCAGCCTTTTTTGTTTTTCGCCTGCGGCGTTATTCAAACATAAAAAAACACACCTCAAACGGTCGGTATCACAACCGTCTTAAGTGTGACACAAATTATTATAATGTAGTTTTTTGAAAAATGCAATATCACACGGCAAAAAAACGACAAAAACCGATAAGTTTTTGTTGCGGATTATAATAAGTGCAGTTACACAATAAGTCTTCGCGGCTTGTTTTTTTTGTCGCCTCATAGTATAATATAAAACTGTATAAAAAGTGCAAACTATAATAAAGGTGGTATTCCGTTTATGGATAAAAACGAAAAGACCAAAAATGACGGCACTCCGGTTGAAAAAGAAGCGCAAAAGCCTAATGCAGGCAATGACAAAAAAGCTCCGACAAAGGGTAAAACCGTTTTTACCGTAATAGTTGCGGTGCTTGCGCTCTTGATGCTCGGCGGCGCACTGTACCTTAAATCAACTGCTGACGGCTCTTCTCAGGGCTCGGCAAAGAGTGAAGAAAAGGCCGAGCTCTCCGCAATAACGCTCTCTCAAAAGGAAATTCAAATACCGTATATGAAAACGGATATTCCTTCCGTCGTTTATACCGTAGACACCGCCGGAACCGTTCAGTTCTATGAGTTCAAGGGCAAGAGTTATGACCCGATAGACCCCACCGGTACCATGGACGTTACGGTTTCTCTCAGCGGTCAGCAGATACCTGCAAAAATCTATTATGTTGAGCGCGACGGTGTTTTGACCGGCTATGGCGTGTACACGGCGCAGAGTGCGCAGACTCCCGTGTATATATACGATTTCGTTATGTTCAGGGTGGCAAATCTTCCATCGGCTTACGCTGCGGACGGTAAGTGCTTGCTCCTTCTTCATACAGACGCTCAAAAGGTGTATACCGACAATGTTGTCTGGGAGGAAGCGTATATTCTCAATCGTAACGACGGCACCTCAACGAGATTTCTAAATGAGAACAACCGTACCGTAAACATAAACGGAGCGGTTCGTCCGGACTTCTGTATGATAACCGATACGGAGCTTAAATCTACTACCTCCGTAATACCGTTCTTCTCGTGCAGAAATTACGAGGAGCAGGAGGACGGCAGCACTCCGAAGGATATTTACATCAAAAACGGCAACAATAAAGATGTTGACGCGGTAACAGACGTGCTCGATACATATGCGAAGCCCACGTCGGACGGCGGCTTTGTGTATATTAAAGAAACCGACAACGGTTTTAATACTATGAAGTATCTTAACGGTCAGTCGAGTGTAATAAATATGTTCTACGGAACATATGGCAGCTCTTATGTCAGAAGCGGCGATTGGATTCTTTCGAAAGAGGACGGCAGACTGTTTAATACCGAGGATAACACGGTAATAGAGACGGTAGGCTATAAAATGAATCCGCTTCTTTTCACCGTAAGTCCCGACGGAAAATACGTTGTAATGCTCGGTACGGTGACAAATGCCATGGATTACCGTATGTATGTGTTCAATACCGAGACAAAGGGCTATAAGGTGTATACCGAGAGTAATTATGCCGCTCATTACAATCTCAGATTTTCTTCAAATGATACAGTTACCTTCTATACGATTGACGCAAACGGTGCTTATATAAATGTCGTTGCCGATGTATCAAAGGTGAAATAAGCGAGGATTTTATGAAACTTAACTTCGGCACAGTGCTTTTTGACTTCGACGGAACTCTTTTTGACTCGTCGGAGGGAATATTCAAAAGTCTTAAATATGCTTTTCGGGCGGATAATAAACCGGAGCCGACGGATGAGGAGCTTCGCCGTTTTATAGGACCGCCTATATATGACAGCTTTAAGAGCTTTTATTCCTACGACGATGAAAAAATAGATTTTATGGTGGAAAAGTACCGCGAGAGATACCGCGTAAAGGGACTTTGGGAATCAAGGGCTTACAACGGTATACCCGAGCTTTTGAAAAAGCTGCGAGACTGCGGCGTGAAAACAGCCACCGCGTCGTCAAAGCCGGAGCAATTTATAATAAGCATTCTGAAGAAAAACAACCTATACGATTATTTCGACTATGTAGGAGGCGTCACTTTTGATGAAATACGCTCCGATAAGACGCAGATAATCGAAAACGCGTTGAAGAAGCTCGGCTCATCCAAAAACGACGCCGTTATGGTCGGCGACAGAAAATTTGACATCGACGGCGCAAAGGGAGCAGGCATACCGTGCATAGCGGTGCTTTACGGCTTCGGCAGTCTTGAGGAATTTCGTGAGCACAAAGCGGATTATATTGTTTCGACTCCCGCTGAAATCGAAAAGCTGATTATTTCCGAATAAAAACAAAAAATTTCAGTCGACGCGCGTCCTTTACGACTGCAACGGGGCGCGCCGCTTTATTCTTTATTATGGATATGCAGTCGGAAAGGCGGTAAAAATATGTCTTCACCGTTAGCTGACAGGCTACGCCCCGAAAAAATCGAAGATATGGTCGGCCAAAAGCACCTTTTGGCAGAGGGTATGCCGCTTCGCAATATCTTGAATTCGGGTACGCTTCCGAATCTGATATTTTACGGGCCGTCGGGCACAGGCAAAACGACGCTTGCCAAAATTATAGCAAAAACCACAAACCGCAAGCTGCATAAGCTCAACGGAACAAATGCGTCAACTGCGGATATTAAAGAAATAGTTTCGGAGCTTGACACCCTCGCGGCACCTAACGGAATATTGCTTTACCTTGACGAGATACAGTATTTCAATAAAAAACAGCAGCAATCGCTTTTGCAGTACATAGAAAACGGGGCTATAACTCTTATAGCTTCAACAACCGAAAATCCTTATTTTTATATATACAGCGCGGTTCTCAGCCGTTCAACGGTATTTGAATTTAAATCGGTTACAGCCGAGGATATGCTTCCGGCGATTGACCGCGGGTATAAATTTCTTGAGAACGAAAGCGGAACTGTGATAGAGGTTCCGCAAGAGGTTAAGGAGCATATAGCATACGCCGCAGGCGGCGATGTGCGCAAGGCTCTGAATTTTGTGGAGCTTTCGGTGCTGTCCGTAGCACCGAAGGACGGCAAACGGGCAATAACGCCGGAGAGCGTAATGTCGCTCACGCAAAAAAACACATTCAGATATGACAAAAAGGGCGACGAAAACTATGACGTTATGTCCGCGTTCCAAAAATCCATGCGCGGCAGCGACCCCAATGCCGCACTTCACTATCTTGCGAGGCTTCTTGAGGCAGGCGACCTCCCTTCGGCTACAAGGCGGCTTATGGTGTGCGCCTGCGAGGACGTGGGGCTTGCCTATCCGATGATAATTCCCATAGTAAAAGCAGCCGTGGATGCCGCCCTGCAGGTGGGTCTGCCCGAGGCGCGCATACCTCTTGCCGACGCGGTGGTGCTCGTTTGCACCGCCCCGAAATCAAATTCGGCATACAAGGGAATAAATGCTGCAATGGAGGACGTGCAAAACGGAAATTACGGAAGAATTCCGCGAACTCTTCAGAATAAGCATTTTGACGGGGAGGATAATCCCAATAAGGGGCAGTTCTATAAATACCCGCATGACTATAAAAATCACTATGTAAGTCAGCAATATTTGCCGGACGACATCAAAAGCAGGAAATATTACGTATTCGGCGATAATAAGATAGAACAGGCGGCTAAAGCGTACTGGGATCTTGTTAAAGGCAAAACATAAAAAATTCTTGCCGGGTGTCTGTTATTATGTTAAACTCTCCTTACTCGTAAGCGAGTAGTCAGCGCTTTTGTGCGCGGCAAGTCAACATACTGACCTTTTAGGTCCGGCTTACCTTAAAAGACAAGACTTACGTATGGCAAACGCCGTACGTAGGTCTTTTTTTGTTTACAAACGGAGGTTGTGTTATGGGTTTTTCCGAGCTTTTACTCATTGCCGTCGGGCTTTCAATGGATGCGTTTGCAGTAGCTGTTTGCAAGGGGCTGAAAATGCGGCGACTTGATATCGGCAAAACAGCCGTTATTGCGCTTTTTTTCGGCGGATTTCAGGCATTGATGCCGCTACTTGGTTGGGCACTCGGTAAGCAGTTTGAGCGCTACATAACGAGTATTGACCATTGGATTGCTTTTTTTCTGCTGTTGTTTATCGGCGGAAAAATGATAATAGAATCGTTTAAAAAGGATAAAGACTCTGATGAAAAGCCCGAATACGAAGAAAAGCTCGACCTTAAGGAGCTGACTCTTATGGCGGTGGCAACGAGCATCGACGCACTCGCCGTCGGCGTTACTTTTGCTTTTTTGCAGGAGAATATCCTGACATCGATAACCGTAATAGGAAGTGTAACATTTATACTCTCCGCTCTCGGCGTGGGCGTAGGACACAAATTCGGAGCGAAGTATAAAAACAAAGCGGAGCTTTGCGGCGGAATAATACTCGTTTTAATCGGCATAAAGATTTTGCTTGAACATCTAGGAGTGTTAAGCTTTTAATTGTTTTATAAAAAAAGCGGCAAGACGATTTTTTCGCCTTGTCGCTTTTATCTGTAATTTTTAAGCATCTGTTATTTGTCACGGAGCAGCTTTTTTACGGCATTAAAGGTTTCGTCGCTTATAACGTGCTCGATTTTGCAGGCGTCATTTGTTGCCGTTTCGGCGGAAACGCCTATCGACTCAAAAAATTGCGACAGTACCACGTGACGCTCATATGTTTTGTGTGCAACTTTTTTGCCCTCATCGGTCAAAAACAAATAGCCGTTTTTATCGGTGTAGAGGTATCCGCCTTGCTTTAAAAGGCCAACGGCACGGCTTACGCTGGGCTTTGAGAAACCCATTTTCTCACATACATCTATCGAACGGACGCTGTCGCTGTTTTTTGACAGCAAATATATTGTTTCGAGATACATCTCGCCGGATTCCTGCAAATGCATTTATATTCATTCCTTTAAAAGTTTGAACAGCCTATCTTTTTAAAAGCTTTGACGGTACAAACAAATTTATAAAATATTTTAGCATAAATATATAATTTTTTCAAGTGACGCCGCGTTTAATCGCAAAAAGAGCGGAGCAACTCTATTTCTGCCTTGTAGCCGTCAAGGTCGTTCGGTGTTTCAAGATAAAACGGCAGGTGATTAAGAACGGGGTGAGTGACTATTCTTTTCATGGCGTCAAGCCCGATATAGCCTTTACCTATGCATTCGTGTCTATCCTTATGACTGCCGAGCGGATTTTTACTGTCATTTATATGTATGGCTCGAAGCTTTTCAAGGCCTATTATTCTGTCAAAATCCGTAAGTACCTCGTCAAGAGAGTTTACAATATCGTAGCCGGCGTCAAAAACGTGGCACGTGTCAAGGCACACGCCGACTTTTTCACTCAATTCGATACGGTCGAGTATTTCTCGAAGCTCATCAAAGCTTTTGCCGACCTCTGTGCCCTTTCCTGCCATGGTTTCCAAAAGCACGGTGGTAGTCTGCTCCTTTGTCAATATCCTGTTAAGCTGACCCGATATCAGCTCAATACCCTTTTTGGTTCCGAGCCCTGTATGGCTGCCTGGGTGAAAATTATACATCTGATTCGGAGTGAATTCCATCCTTTTAAGGTCGTCGACCATTGTATCAAGCGCAAATTGCCTCGTGTCTTCGTTTGCGGAGCACGGGTTCAGGGTGTAAGGAGCGTGTGCCAAAATACAGGGAAAACGATTTTCCTCCATAAGCTCAAGAAGCTTTTTTGCGTCCTCCGGGTCTATTTCCTTTGCTTTGCTTCCGCGCGGATTGCGCGTGAAAAACTGAAACGTGTCAGCACCTATTTTCAAAGCGGTTTCACCCATTTTGTAAAAGCCTCCCGATGATGAGAGGTGGCAGCCTATATGGAGCATAGCTTTGCACCGTCCTTAATTCTTTGTTGAATTTAATTTTATCATAAATTGCCCTACGACAGCAAGAGCAACACGAAGTGCGGCGGTGAAAGCCGCAATTTAGCCGTTCAATGTTCTCCGAAACGGTCAAAATCTTTGATTTGGTTTTTGTTTCGTGAGGTTATTTTAACATAAAATTCTGCGCTGTAAGAATATAAAAAGTCGAGCAGCCAAGACTTTGCCTTTACCGCTCGACTTTGCTTTTCGGTTCGCTTCTTGCCCGCTTATACAAGCACATACATATATACAGCGAGAAAGTGAAGAACAGAGCCTATTATTATAAAGAAATGAAAAACCGTGTGAAAATAACGCTTTTTGCTGCCTATGCCGTAGAGAATGACTCCGAGTGTATATGCTATACCGCCTGAAATCAGGAGTATAACTCCTGTTCTGCTGAAAACCTCCCACAGGGTTTTTATCGAGATTATTATCAACCAGCCGAGTGCGAGATACATGACAACGTCTATTCCCTTTGTCTTTTCAAAAATCGTAAGAGTAAGCGGTATCATTGTCGCCACAACGACCCATGCGACAGCGAAAATCACCCAGCCGAGAACAGGCTTTACCGGCTTGATTACGAGCAGCGCAAACGGCGTTATTGTGCCGGCAATCATCGGATATATCATCGAGTGATCTATCATTCTCATTACCTTTTTGCCGTTGTTGGGGCGCAATGCGTGGTAAACCGAAGAGCACGAATACATAGCTATCATGGTGATGCCGTATATAAAGCTCAAAAGCAGATAATTCCATCTGCGAAGAATTATTGATTTTATGCAGCACATCAAAAGTGCCACTACCGACAGTCCGCCGCCTACCATGTGTGATATTGAATTGAGCCAGTCCTCTTTTCTTGTATAATCGGCAAGCTTGACCTTATCGAGATATGCCATATTTTTTCCTCCTTTAGCTCTCGTTCGTTTGTGTCTCCATTTTAGCTTATGAATTATTAACTTCAAGACATTCTGCTTTGCAAAACGAAAAAAGCGGAAAATATAGGTTGCGGAGCGGTAGCAAAAGCCGCAACTTAAAGTTGCGGCTTCAGTTTATCAACAAAATCCGATATTTTGTCGGTGTCGAGCGAAAACGTCTTGTAAATATCCTTTTCGCGTTCGGCCTTTAAAATCATGTTTGCGGCAAATCGGTCTGCTCCGCGCAGCCTTTTGAAGTCAAGCTCGCCGCCTATTGCGGCGACGGCAACGGCTTCACTTAAAAGCTGAGAGGGGATATTGCGCTTAAAATAACCGTCGCCGTTTTCGGGAAAAATGCAGGTTAAAAAATATGCGCATTTTCTCTCGGAAAGCGGCTTTATGAACCGAAAGAGCAGCTTTGTTATCAGCTTGTCAACCGTTCCCATGCGTATGTCGCTGCCGATTATGACAAAATTGTATTTAGACAGGTCAAAGCTATCCTCTGCGATGTTAAAAATATCGCATCCGCCGAGCTTTTCGGAAATCAACCCGGCAACTTTTTTTGCGGAGCCGTATTTGCTCGCGTATATAATGCATACAGACATTTTCTACCTCTTAAACAGAATGTAAAATCATTATTTCAGTTCGGAAGAAATTTTGTCCTTTTCCTTAACGGCGTCATACATACAGAAAAGAGTGGTGACGGCGGAAAAAATCAGAGCCGACCATTTGAACATCTTTTTTATGAATTCCATTTGATATCCGCGCCTTTCCGACTGCCCGCCGCGGCGGCAGTCTGTCATTGCTTGTTGTCACGTCTTGATTTTTGCTTTTTATATACTATATATAATATATCCGGCGTATATAAAAAGTCAAACATATTTTTCCGTTTCCGTGAATCGCGAGGAGAGAAGCTTCTTTCGCAGGACGGACGGAACAATTAACAAAAGCTGCAAAATTCACGACTTGCCGGATACTGTCGCCGCAAATTGAATAAAAACTATTGACTTAAAGCCCATAGTGTGATATAGTAACTGTACCTCTGAAAGAGGGTTCTTTTTTTGTGCCCGCTTTTTTCGAGGTAGGCTAACATAAGCGGCCGTGAGCCGCCAATAACGGAGGTGCCGAAATAAATGAGAGTCAAAATCACATTAGCTTGCACTGAATGCAAACAGCGCAACTACAACACGATGAAGAACAAGAAAAATTCACCCGACAGGTTGGAGATGAATAAGTATTGCCCCTTCTGCAAGAAGCATACTCTCCACAGGGAAACTAAGTAAGCGGAGGTAAAAATATGGCTGACGAAAACAAAAAAGTTTCTGCCGAAAATACCAAACCCGCAAAGCAAGTGAAAGACAAAAAGGCTGAAAAGCCTGCAAAAACCGCAAAAGTAAAGGACAAGAAGCCTAACGTATTTGTACGTATGGGCAGGAGTATAAAGAAGTTCTTTAAGGAACTTCGCGGCGAGTCCAAAAAGGTCGTCTGGCCCGACAGAAAAACCGTACTCAAGTCCTCGCTTGTAGTTATAGTTTCGGTTGTTATTATCGGAGTCGTTATATGGCTTATTGACACCGGACTTTCCGAACTCGTTAAGCTTCTTATAAATCTCGCTTCCAAATCAGGCGGCGGAGCAGGGGCTGCGACGGCAGGTGCGATTACAGCAAACTTTTTCAGCTTATAACGGAGGTAGCATATGGCAGATATCTCCAAATGGTATGTAGTTCATACCTATTCGGGTTATGAAAACAAGGTTGCGTCAAACATTGAAACAGTTGTCGAGAACCGTAAAATTCATGACCAGATTCTTGAAGTAAAGGTTCCCACGGAAACCGTTACCGAAATACGTGACGACGGAACCAAAAAAGAAGTAGAACGCAAAATATTCCCGGGCTATGTGCTTGTTAAGGTCGCCGTCTATGAGGACGAGGACTCCGACGAGCTTCAGATGAACGACGACACCTGGTACGTAATACGCAATACGCGCGGCGTTACCGGCTTCGTGGGTCCCGAGGGAAAACCCGTTCCGCTCACCGACGATGAGATTTATGCTCTCGGCGTTGAGAAGAAGGTAGTTGAGGTCAACTACAAGAAGGGCGATATGGTTTCCATAATCGACGGCGCGTTCGAAGGCGTTATCGGCGTTGTTGACAATGTCGATACCGACAACAATTCTGTCAGAGTCGTTATTTCAATGCTCGGCAGAGAGACCCCGGTCGATCTTGAACTCGACCAGGTTGAAGCAATAAACAATTAAAACAGGTAATCAGCGGTATATCCGCTTTTTATGGCGTATCTTAAGGGTGCGCTGTGGGAGGGGTGAGTCGAGCGCTCATTCCGCCACTACCACGAATTTTGGAGGTGCAAACAATGGCTCAAAAGGTAATAGGCTTTATTAAGCTTCAGATCCCGGCCGGAAAAGCAACGCCGGCTCCGCCTGTTGGTCCGGCACTCGGTCAGCACGGTGTAAACATTATGGCGTTCACAAAGGAATTTAACGAACGCACAAAGAACGACGCAGGTCTTATAATCCCCGTCGTTATCACGGTCTATGCAGACCATTCATTCACATTCGTAACTAAGACTCCGCCCGCGGCAGTCCTTATCAAAAAGGCTTGCGGCATTGAGAGCGGTTCGGGTGTTCCGAATAAGACTAAGGTCGCATCGATAACAAAAGATCAGGTAAGAAAAATCGCTGAGCAGAAGATGCCCGATTTAAACGCAGCTACCGTTGAAACAGCTATGAGCATGATCGCCGGTACAGCTCGTTCCATGGGCATAACTGTCGTAGATTGATCTCCCCCGTGGGAGGAAAGATCCGATAACCACTTAATGGGAGGAAAATTAGATTATGAAACACGGTAAGAAATACGTCGAAAGCGCTAAGCTTATCGACAGAACAAAGCTTTATGACGCTCCGGAAGCACTTGAACTTTCAGTTAAGACAGCTACCGCGAAGTTTGATGAAACAATAGAAGCACACATTCGCCTCGGCGTTGACTCTCGTCATGCCGACCAGCAGGTAAGAGGCGCTGTCGTTCTTCCGAACGGAACCGGCAAAAAGGTAAGAGTTGCCGTTTTCGCTAAGGGCGACGCCGCTAAGGCTGCACAGGCTGCCGGTGCTGAGTTCGTCGGTGACGTCGACCTCGTTGCAGAGGTTCAGGGCGGTATGATGGACTTCGACGTCTGCATAGCTTCACCCGATATGATGGGTCTTGTAGGCCGCTTAGGTAAGGTTCTCGGTCCTCGCGGACTTATGCCGTCGCCCAAGGCCGGTACAGTAACACCCGATGTTGCAAAGGCTGTTACCGAGGCTAAGGCAGGTAAAATCGAGTACAGACTCGATAAAAACAACATCATCCATTGCCCCATCGGCAAGGCTTCGTTCGGCAAAGATAAGCTCTGTGAGAACTTCAACACTCTTATGGATGCTATTGTTAAGGCTAAGCCGGCCGCAATGAAGGGTCAGTATATTAAGTCCTGCGTTGTTGCTACAACAATGGGCCCCGGCGTTAAAATCAACGCCAACAAGTTCGGTACCGCAGTAGTTGCCGAATAATCAAAATACTTGACAGAGCCGCGGCTCTGTGTTAGTATAATATTCGCTTGCCGAAGACAGCGGGTGCAAAATGCGTAAAACCCAAGCGGTTGCCTGCCGAGGAAGATCAGCTTTTTAAAAGTTTACGGTCTTTTTCGTCTTTGTGCGGAAAAGACCTTTTCTTTATTCTCATAGCGCAAGCGTCAATAATCTTTAGGAGGTGAATTCGTTTGCCAAGTGAGAAAGTTCTCGAAGTCAAAAAACAGCAGGTAGCTGCTCTCAAGGAGAGAATACAGAATTCCTGCGCAGGTGTAATCGTTAATTACGAGGGTATCAGCGTTGCCGACGACACCAAGCTCCGTAAAGAGCTTCGTGAGGCGGGTGTTGAGTACACCGTTATTAAGAATACACTTATCCGTTTGGCTCTTGACGGTACAGGTCTTGAGGGTATGGACAGCGTACTTGAGGGTACCAGCGCAATCGCAACCAGTAAGGAAGATTACGTTGCAGCTGCAAGAATTCTCGGTAAATACGAGGAGCAAATCAAGACATTTAAGATGAAGAGCGGCTTCATTGATAAGGATGTTATCGGTGAGGAAAAACTCAGCGAGCTCTCAAAGCTTCCTTCAAGAGAAGTTTTGCTTGCTACTGTTCTCAGCGCATTCAACGCGCCTATCGCAGCCTTTGCTCGTGCTGTTCAGGCTATTGTTGATAAGAGCGGTGAAGCTCCGGCAGAAGAAGCTGCCGAGGAGGCTCCCGCAGCAGAGACCGCTGCTCCCGCAGAAGCAGAAGCACCGGCTGCTGAATAATTTTAAAATTTATTACTATAATTTATCGGAGGTTAATTACCATGGCATCAGAGAAAGTTACTGCTATGATCGAAGAGCTCAAAGCTCTTTCAGTTCTTGAGCTTTCAGAGCTCGTTAAAGCCGTTGAAGAAGAATTCGGCGTATCGGCAGCTGCAGCAGTTGCAGTTGCAGCACCTGCAGCAGGCGGAGCAGCCGCTGCTGAGGAAAAGACAGAGTTTGACGTTGTTCTTGCTGACGTAGGCGCAAACAAGATTAAGGTTATCAAGGTTGTTCGTGAGCTCACCGGTCTCGGACTCGGCGAAGCTAAGGCTCTTGTTGACGGTGCTCCCAAGGCTGTTAAGGAAGGCATCTCTAAGGACGAGGCTGAGGCAGCTAAGGCTAAGCTCGAAGAAGTCGGCGCTAAGGTTGAACTCAAGTAATTTTAATTACATCCACAAGGAAGCACTCATTTTGAGTGCTTCTTTTTTTTGCCCGAAAGTATTAAGACCTCGTAAACGCGGCATTTTCTATAGTTATGCACGTTAATTAAACATTTTTGCTCTTTTCTTGACACGGCAAAAAATAAATGGTAAAAAAAGTATGAGATGTTTTGTCATGTAAATGCAAAATCGGATTGTTATATATAATAGGTGAAAATATGATAGCGATGTATATGTCATTCATAGACAGTGAGGATGACAGAGAAAAATTTGAAATAATATATCACGAATACAGAAAAAGAATGGTTTCGGTTGCTTATTCGATTCTTCATAACAATGAAGACGCTGAGGATGCAGTGCATGAGACGTTTATCAGAATTGCTAAAAATATGAAAGCCATTGATGACCCGAGGTCTAAAAAGACATCGGCGTATGTTATTACGGCAGCCAAAAATAATGCAATAAATCTTTTTAATAAAAATAAACGAGCGTGCGAGCATGTTTTTACAGGCGATATCGGCAATCTGACGGATGAACGTTTCTTTGAAAAAATGAGCCTTACAGAAAGCTACAAGGAAATTGTAACCGCTGTTGAGTTGCTCAATGAAACATACAGAGACGTTATGTATTATCATTTCGTCTGTGATATGAAGATAAAGGATATTGCCGATTTATTGGGGGAGAAGCCCTCTGCCGTTCAGCAAAAACTGATAAGAGGCAAGAAAAAATTGCTTGAAATATTAGACGATGATTTGAGGGATTAAATTGGATAATGTCAAGAAATTATTTGTGCAGGCGCTGATTGAAGCCGAAAACAAAGAAATTTCAAAGCTTAAAGGCGAGGATGAAATAGAATGGGAGTTTTCGGAAAAATTTGAAAACTCAATGAATAAGCTGATAAGAAAAAATAATCACATTCGGCTGTCAACACGCAGAACCGTCAGAAGAGGCTTGCTTGCCGCAATTATAGCTTTAATTGCGGTGTTTTCCGGTCTTATGAGCGTTTCGGCTACAAGAGAGCCGATTGTTAATTTTGTTAAGAGAGTGTTTTCTGATCACAATGAAATGACAATGTCGAGGAATTCGGTCTTGCCCGTTGACAGAATCGAAACGGAATATACGTTATGTGATTTACCCGAAGAGTATGAGCTTACAACATATGAAAAAGATGAGATAGGGGTTTTTTCAAGGTGGAAAAGCTCTGTTGATAACTCAGAAATAGTATTTTCACAGGATATTTTGCTTGTAAATATGTCTATCGACAACGAGCATAATTACCGAGAGACAGTTGTAAACGGTTATACAGCTTATTTAAATCAATATGAATTTAATACCTCCTTAACATGGACTGACGGTACATATTTGTTTACTTTGAATGTACCGAACAGCCTTAATATTGATATTACAGACTTAGCAAAAAATATAATCGAAAAAAATTGAATGTTTTTGTAACATAAACCTCCTTTTGGATTGTTGTATATTATGAAGGGCAATAATTATTAGAAAGGAGGTGCTGTTATGAAAAAATTAATTGCTATTTGCCTTTGTCTTATCGTGCTTTGTTCCATGCCGTTTTCGGTATACGCAAGCAGTATTAAGCCGTATTACAATAATTTTGATAGGGTCAACACTGTATTTACAATATCCGGCTCAGGTGTAGCAACTGTGAAAAATTCTTACACCGGAATTACGGGAACCACAAAAAGCGCAAAAATTGTGACAAAAGTGCAAAAAAAGGTTGGTGTTATTTGGGTGACTGTTGATAACGGCAGTTGGACAGATAATTCCGAAACCAATGACTTTGCTAAAAGTCATTTTGTTCAGTTATCCGGAAAAGGATCTTATCGTGCACATACTGTGTTCACGTTTTCCGGCAGCGGCGGAAGTGATGATAAAATCACTAAAAATGTTGAAAAGGCGTATAGTTGATTGACCTTCGGGAAATTTCTCACACACTTATGTAAAACACGTTCTATAAGTGCACCTTTATTAAATGCAGGAGGGTGTGTCAGTTGAAACTAGGAGGATTATTATGAAAAAGAAGATGAGAAAACAAATTTGTTTGTTATTGACCTTTATTATGGTAGTAACCGCATGTACATTTAATACATATGCTACCGAAGACAGTCAAAGCCAATACAAAGAATCTCATGACCAAATTAACTATAAACACTCTGAACTTCGCATTATTGACAATGATTTATGTGCGGTAGCCAATCAAGATAACTTTATCGAGAAATACTTAGGAAATAAGGAGTGCGATAAAACCAATAGAATATTAAAAGATTACGAAGGAGTTTCGGAGAAACTTACGGAGTTACTTTTAAACAATGATGAAATATGTGCAATAGCTTATACAGAAGCACCAATTGCCATATATAATGACCATACAGAACGAATTGAAAAAGAAAAAGCAAAATCTCTGTTGGCTATCATATTGTCGGGCTTATTTCCCGTAGCTTCGGCAGTAACAACAAAAGATGGCGATATTGAATATCAAGGGGAAGGCAACTTTGCTTTGATTACCATAATTTCAAAGCAAGACAACGGTTCGTACAATACTATAACAATGGCTTCTTGGGAAAAAGGGTCGTTTATCGGTGGTAAAAAATATCCGGCATCAGGAAATGATTATATACTCCAAGCAATTCCGTCATCATTTACCAGACAGTCGCATGACTTTTATTGCTTATATAATCAGAGCTCAGATTCTGAATTAGTTAACGCATACGAAGGCACAAACGGCAAAGAATATTTTGTAACAGACGGCGATAATACCTATATCAAGATAGCTGTAAAAGATGACCCGTTTGGTATGGCAAGGCTCTCATTAGCGATATTGACAGCTAATAATATTCCAAATTCGTATTCGGGAAGCAGAACGATTAACAGCTATTATGTTCACACATGGAAGAGTATGTCAATATCCGTAAGGGTATCTGTTGATACGGAAGAAAAAGCAACATTGATAATTACTCCGTCAATAAATGAAAAGTCATGGCAAGTGTATTCATATGTAACATTTGAATTCTAACAAACGTATTAGAAAGGAAAGATTTTTGTGCGAGGGAAAAAATGGATTATCATAGCTGTGGTATTAATTGTCGGTTTGCTGTCGGGATATGTGATATGTTGCTATTCGCAATCCGATTCACTCACGGATGCTTTGGCGCTTTACGGCGGTAAGGAAAAGTTTGAGATGGTCGATACTTTAAGGGCAGGCAATATTACTTACAACGTATTTTTAAAAAATGACGATACCGATGATATGTGTGATGTTTTGGTCTATCGCACACAAAAATGTTTTGGTATCAATATGAAAAATCGCTACTGCTACTATTCCAATTACGCCTGCCCCAAGAACGATGTGGGCCTTTTCTACATACTGTACAAGGACAAAGATAGTACGGAAAAGGCGGCTGTTTACGTATATTCGCTCAATACCGCCGAGATATCGAAAATCAACTGCAAATTCATGTATAATGGTATGGACAGGAGCGAAATTTATAATACGAACCCCGAACAGCCCTTTGTCAAACGCTTCGATTATTCAAATGAAATACCGAAATTGTATTCGGTAATCGGGTATGCATCGGACGGCAGACAGGTGTATTCGGAGAATTTCAATGAGCTTCCGCAGAAATAAAAAATTCTTGACTTATCTTTACTCAACTGTTATAATTATAACTCGCTGAAAATATTTTTGTGTTTTCGGCTCCTTCCCGTAAATAAATATTTCTGTTTGCGGGCTTATGTCCATAAGGAGGTGCAAAAGAATGTCAAAATACGAAGCAGTTGTTGTTTTTTCAGTTAAAAACGGCGATGACGTATCAGCTCTTGTTGAAAAATTCAAGGCTCTTATTGAGAAAAGCGGCACTCTTGAAAGCGTTGATGAGTGGGGTAAGAGAAGACTCGCTTACCTTATCAACGACGAGGCAGAGGGCTACTACGTTCTCTACAACTTTGAGAGCGCTCCGGAGTTCCCGGCTGAGCTTGAGCGTATAGCAAGAATTACCGACGGTATTCTTCGTTCGCTCGTTGTAAAGAAATAATCGGAGGAATAGCAAAATGTTAAACTGTGCAGTTATAATGGGCAGATTGGTGGCAGATCCAGAGCTTCGCACCACGCCTAACGGCATATCGGTTACATCCTTTTGCGTTGCCGTTGACCGTTCGTTTGTCAAGGCAGGCGAGGAGAGAAAGGCCGATTTTATCAATGTCGTTGCATGGCGTCAGACGGCTGATTTTGTCACACGCTATTTCCACAAGGGCTCTATGATAGCAGTTCAGGGCTCTATTCAGACCCGTTCCTATGAAGATAAGAACGGCAATAAGAGAACCGCAGTCGAGATAGTTGCCGACAACGTATCTTTCTGCGGCAGCAAGTCCGAGCAGGGCGGCGGCAATCGCTATGAAGCGCAGCAGCCGGCAGCTCCGTCTTATCAGAGCGGCGACTCGGGCAGTTTTTCGGTACTCCCGTCAAATGACGACAACGACGGTATGCCCTTCGGCGGCGCGTCGGACGAGGATGACGGATTACCGTTCTAAACATTGAATTTTTCTACATTTTAAAAGGAGGATACCATAATGGCTAACGAAAGAACAGCTCCCCAGGCTGGCGGCCGTCCTATGAACAGAAAGCACAGAAAAGTTTGCGCTTTCTGCGTTGATAAGGTCGAAGAAATAGATTACAAAGATACAGCGAAACTTCGCCGTTTTACTTCTGACAGAGCAAAGATTTTGCCTCGCAGAGTAACCGGTACCTGCGCTTATCATCAGAGAGAACTCACTAAGGCAATAAAGAGAGCACGTCACATTGCTCTTCTTCCTTACACTTCAGACTGATTTTCTATTTAATCAATCAAAAACGCCCGTTCCGAGATACCGGAACGGGCATTTGTTTTGCCTGTGTTTTCAGACAATTTTACCGTAATGCTTCGGCTCCGCAAGCGGAGGCGCAATTTGTATGGCTTTTTGACATATTTTTGAGAGCAGCGGATTTTTGATAATTTCCGTGAAACTCCTTGAGAGCGTGTCAACTATTTTGTATGTTGACGGTGTCGATGTCGGAGTTATGGTTACCTTGTTGTTGCGACGGAAAAGGAAGTTGAGTGTTCTCATGCCAACCGTTTCCACCGGACGAACCATAACCTTGAGGTTAATGTCGTCAATCCACTCGGCGTTGGCACAGACCTTGAATTTGATTTTTCCGAGCGTCATCGTGCCGTATCGGTAACGTCCGTCCATACCGCAGCAAACGGTATTTCTCTCGTCGCCCTCGTCCCATGTCATATCACATTCGTGATCGCCGAAATTAAACTTGATGTTGTCAATGTTTCCGGCTCTGTCGGACATCATAAACGTAACGGCAAGCGGAAGCATACTCACGGGCATACCTATAATGTTGAGCAGTATCTTTTTGCGAACTTTTATTGACTTGCCTATAAGGCGGCTCTCGGTTACGGAGTGCTTTGAAGCCACAGGGCGGTTGACGCTCGACGTATCAACCTCAACGCCGTTGCCGTCTTCATCGGCGAATGCTGCGGGAAAGAATGCCCATATTGCGGCTCTTGCCTCGTCCTCGCACGGGATGGCGGCGGTTGAAATTATTGTTGCGTCAAGAGAAGGGAAATTTATGCCGAACTGAGAGAACATACCGTCGGCACGGTATGAATAAGGCTCCGTGTCATCCATCCAAATGCAGTAACCGTAGCCGGCACAGCAATCCTTATCCTTGCTCGGCATTTTGATGTCGCCTATTTGGTTTACGGTAGCTTCTTTAACCCATTCCTTCGGCAGAACCTGCTTATTTTTATATTTTCCTTCGTGTAGATAACAGGTCATTACCTTTGCGAGGTCCATGGTTTTGATGTAAAGACCCCATCCGCCTGCCTCTATGCCGTTTTGGTCAGTCTCCCAAAACGGTCTTTCAATTCCGAGCGGCTCAAAAAGTCGCGGCATAAGGTAGTCTACCACGCTCGTTTTTGCCACGCGGTGGATAATGGCGCAGAGCATATAAATATTCTCGTTGACATAGAGGTATTGCGTTCCGGGCTCAAATACCCATGGCGAATTTATAAAATCCTCAATCCAGTCGATTTTTCCTTTTTCCTCAAGCATATTAGTCTGCTTACCGGAGGTCATGGTTATAAGACTCCGTACCGTCAGCTTGTCAAAGTACGGGCTGTCCGATTTCGGAGTGTATTCGGGGAAAAAATCAAGAACCTTGTCATCAAGTGACAGAAGCCCTTCGGATACCGCAAAGCCTATCGCGGTTGCCGAAAAGGTTTTACTTACGGAATACATGGAATGGCTTGTATCGGCCGTATAGGGCTCGTTATACCACTCGACGGCAATCTTGCCGTGCCTTATAACCATAAATGAGTGGAATTCAAGATTTTGCTCTTTTATGTAATGTAAAAACTGCTCCGTCAATGCCGATGAAACGCCGACCTCTTCGGGAGACGCGGCGCGCGGAAGCTCTTTGCTCTTTGTACTCAAGCGACACAACACCTTTCAATTAACAATATAGAGACATTGTACCACTTCAACAAATATTTTGCAACTAAAATAAAAAAACTATACAATAAAGCAGATATTATGCACATATTACACAGCTGTGTTCATTATAAAAAGTGAGCAGGTCTTTCTCCTCGGAACGACTTGCTCACTTTTGTTTGAATATTTGATTTTCTCAAGCTTCACGATCGGGCGTGTATGTAGGAACAAGCTCCATGAGAAACTCGCGGGAATCACCCGGCTTCATCGAACGTATCTTTTCTATATGGGAAATCAGCTTTTCGTCATCTATATCTCCCGGAGATGTGACATAAATTTTGTCATTTTGAGTTTTGTGTATATCGTCCTTTTCGGATTGAAGAACAAGCTCCTCGTAGAGCTTTTCGCCGGGACGAAGCCCCGTAAACTGTATGTCAATATCAACATACGGCTCAAACCCCGAAAGCTTTATAAGCTTTTCGGCAAGCGAGAGTATCTTTACCGGCTCTCCCATATTAAGCACGAATATCTCTCCGCCCTTTGCAAGTCCGCCGGCCTGAACAACAAGCTGTGCTGCCTCCGGTATAGTCATAAAGTAACGGGTTATGTCGGGATGCGTTACAGTAAGCGGTCCGCCGTTTTCAAGCTGTTCTTTGAAAAGAGGTATTACGCTGCCGTTTGAACCGAGCACATTGCCGAAGCGCACGGCGGCAAATGTGGTACCCTTTGATATTTTGGCGAAGTGCTGAATTATAAGCTCACACGTCCTCTTGGTTGCACCCATGACATTTGTCGGGTTGACCGCCTTGTCCGTCGAGAGAAGCACGAAGTGGCTGGCCTTGTATTCGTTAGCACATTCGGCGGTGTTGTATGTGCCGAGTGTGTTGTTCTTTATTGCCTCAAACGGGCTGTCCTCCATAAGCGGAACGTGCTTGTGTGCCGCCGCGTGAAAAACGCTTGACGGATGAAATTCTTCGAACACCTCACGAAGTCTCGCCTTGTCGCGTACGGAGCCTATACGGATGATTATTTCGGGGCTTCCGAAATAATGCCTGTCCAAGGCCTGCTTTAATGTGTATGCGTTGTTTTCGTATATGTCAAATATTATAATTTTTTTCGGAGCATATTTTGCTATCTGACGGCACAGCTCGGAGCCTATGCTTCCGCCGCCGCCCGTTACCAAAACCGTTTCTCCCGTGAGATATTTACATGTTTCGGGGTCAAGCTTTATTTCGGGACGCGATAAAAGGTCGAGAATATCGACGTTTCTGATTTCCTTGTAATTTGCCTTGCCGCCGTCGGGGAGGTTGTTTATATCGGGAACTATTTTTACCTTGCAACCTGTGGAGACAGCCACTTCGAGCAATTCACGTTTTCTTTTCTCGTCAGCGTTTTTTATGCAAAAAATAATTTCGTCGGCGTTATATTTTTGGGCGATTTGAGAGAGTCTGTCACATCCGCCCTCAATAGGTGTGCCGTTTATTGAGCGCCCTATTTTTTCGGGGTCATCGTCTACGAGTACAACAGGATTTCCGAAGCGGTAGCCGTTTTGCTGAAATTCATGTACAAGAGAGCTTCCCGCTACACCTGCACCCAAAATAAGTATTCGTGTGTTAGACCTTTTTGCGCGTGATGACTCGGCACTTGCGACTTTGAACGAACGCGGAGCAAGTCTCACCGCAAGGCAGGCGCAGATTATTATGAGCGAGCAGTCAAGGTATATTGACCACGGCAGTACGTTGAAATATAAGATTTCGCTCCCTGCGTGGCGACAGATTTTCATGCCTATGTAATCTGCCAGCCATACAAGAATTGTGCCTGCGGCGGTTGCCGCCGCATATCTGAACAATTCGTATATCCCGGCGTATTTCCATACCGAACGGTAAAGCTTTGATACGGCGTAAGAACCTATGTAAAACAGCGTTACAAACGGGATTCTTATCAGCAGCTTCAGCATAAGGTCCGGACTGTATCTGAAATTCCAATAAATCAGGACCATTATCGGATAAGCAAGGTTGACTATTACTATATCCGCAAGAATGAGCGCCAGCGACTTATAGTTGGCTTTGTGCCTTTGTGGTTTGAGTTTCATTATTTTTCTTTTCCCCCAAGAAAACAACTTATGTACATTTTACACTTTTATGATAGTAGTGTCAATAATACTATGGTATCATTTGAGCGTATAATTGATTTTATAAGCTGTCATTTAAGGCTTTTTATTTGTAATAAATCACCGCTGAAAAAAATCAACCGTTAAAATAGTATTGAAACACATAAATAATAATGATAAAATATTAAGGTTAATAATTGTGCCGCACCGATTTGACAGTTTGCTCGGATAAAGGCAGCTTAAATGCCCGTGGGCTTCGGCCGCGTAAAATCGTTAGGCGGTATTTATGTTTGGAGTAATATGTTTTGAGTCGTAAAAAGTGGACGGTATCACAATATGATAAGGATATGGCGGCGGAATTAGCCGAGAGCTATGAGCTTGACCCGTTTGCGGCACTGCTTCTCGTTTCACGCGGAGTAACGGCGGATAACGCCGATGAGTTTCTGTATCCGCAGTGCGACATAGACCCTTTTTTGCTTCCCGATATGGAAAAGGCGGCAAACAGAATAAGAAAAGCGATAGAGTCATTTGAAAAAATCGCGGTTTTCGGCGACTATGACGCCGACGGTGTTACCTCTGCCGCGGTTATGTACAGCTATCTTGAAAGTCGCGGTGCCGATGTTATTTGCCACATTCCCGACAGAATAAATGAGGGCTACGGCATATCGCCGCAGGCTGTCGAAAACTTAAAGGAACGCGGTGTTTCGCTTATAATCACCGTCGATAACGGCATCTCGGCTTTTGACGCCGCGAAGACCGCAAAGGAGCTTTCGGTGGACCTTGTTATAACAGATCACCATAAGCAGAGCGGAGAGCTTCCCGAAGCTGTTGCCGTGGTTGACCCTCAAAGAACGGACTGCAATATACCGTTTCGCGATTGGGCGGGTGTGGGCGTAGCATTTAAAACGATTTGCGCCGTAGAGGGCGACGGCGAAGAAGAGCTGCTTGATGAGTTTTCCGACCTTGTTGCCATAGGAACTCTTGCCGACGTCGTTCCCCTGAAAAAAGAAAACCGCGCTCTCGTGTATGAGGGCTTGAAGCGTATAAATTCGGGCAGCCGCCAAGGAATAGAGGCTCTTAAAAATGCGGCAGGCGTTTCCGGCAAGAAGCTCGGCGCAGGCGGAATATCCTTTACCTTGGCGCCGCGCATAAACGCCGCAGGCAGAATGGGCTCTGCCATGACTGCGTTTCGCCTTTTACTGAGTGATGACGAGAATGATGCCGCAGAGCTTGCAAAAACAATAGACACTTACAATAAAGAGCGTCACAGCGTTGAAAACGAGATAACAAAGCAGGCGATAGCGGAAATAGAGAGCCGTCCCGACGAAAAATATGCAAGCGTCATAGTGGTGTCGGGTGAAAATTGGCACCAGGGCGTAATAGGAATAGTTGCCGCAAGGCTTTGCGGAAAATACGGAAAACCGGCCGTTGTCATTTCCGTGGACGGTGAGAAGGGCAAGGGCTCGTGCCGCAGCATAGAGGGCTTTTCGATATATGACGCACTCTCCGCCGTTTCCGACACATTGACCCACTTCGGCGGTCATACTCTCGCCGCAGGTCTCGGCGTCGAAAAAAGCAGGATAGACGAATTTCGCACGGCGATAAACGAGTATGCAAAAACTGTCGAAATGCCGTTTCCGGAGCTCAGGCTCGATTGCAAATTAAATCCTGCATACATAAATATGGATTTGATAAACAGCCTCGAATTGCTTGAACCGTTCGGCGCAGGTAACGAAGAGCCGTGCTTCGGGCTGTTTAATATGAAGATATCCAGAATAACCCCGATTGGCGACGGCAAGCACTTGAGACTTGCGCTGAAAAAGGGCAATACGGAGATTACGGCTTTGCTGTTTTCCGTGCGGGCGGAGGAATTTCCCTTCAGACTCGGCGATACGGTTGACGCGGCGGTTAAAATAACAAAAAACGAATTTCGCGGCGAAGTAAAGCCCAGTGTTCGCATATGCGATATGCGCTTTTCGGGCAGTAACGACGTAAACTATTTGAAATCCGTAAGACTGTACGAAAAATACAGACGGCACGAAAAGCTGAATGAAAAGGAACTTAGGTTTATTACACCGAACAGAGATTTTCTCGCGTCGGCATATAAATTTTTTAAAAAGAGCGGAGGCTGGCATTTTGACCTTCACAGCCTTCTTATAAGGGCAAATTGTCCCGAGGCTTCGGCGGCTACGTTGCTCGTTTCCGAGGACGTGCTGTGTGAGCTGAAGCTTATGGAAAAAACGGAAAACGGAGCTTTTTCGTTGTGCGAGACAAGTGAAAAGAAAGACCTTGACAGCTCAAAAATTTTAGCAGGCCTAAAGGCAGAAATGGGGGAAAACCATGGCTGATATTGAAAAAACAAAAGCCACCGAGGCAGAGAAAACAGAATATACAGAGCCGGATATGCGCCCCGAAAAGCTGATAAAGCAGCAGGAGCGAGAAGCAAAAATGACCCCCGACGAGCTGTATGCGGAATTAAAGGTTCGCCTTGATAAGGCCTTTACCGCCGAAGAGGCAGCCGAAATCGACAAGGCCTTCCGCGTGGCGCGCGAGGCTCATAAGGCACAGCTGAGATATTCGGGTCAGCCGTATATTATTCACCCTATAGCCGTGTCAAATATACTTCTTGACCTCGGTATGGACGCACAATCGGTAGAGGCGGCGCTTTTACACGATACAGTCGAGGATACCGATATAACCTTGGATTATATTAAGCACGAATTCGGCGACGATGTTGCGGCGCTTGTAGACGGTGTCACAAAGCTCGGCAAGGTGCCGCTTTCAAATCGCGAGGAGCAGCAGGCGGAAAATATCAGAAAAATGCTGCTTGCCATGTCCCACGACATAAGGGTCATCATAATCAAGCTTGCGGACAGAATACACAATATGCGTACGCTCAGTTTTAGGGTTCCGCAGAAGCGACGCGACACAGCGCTTGAAACACTTGAGATTTACGCGCCGATAGCGCACCGTCTCGGTATCAGACCGGCTAAAGAAGAGCTTGAGGATTTGTCGATACGCTTTCTTGACCCGATAGCGTACAAGGAAATTGAGGAAAATTTAAAAAGACTCAGCAAATCGCGTCTTGATTTTTTGGAGTCGATGGAAGGTAAGATACGCGAGCGAATCACGGGCGTTGTAAAAGATCCTACTATTGAGGGCAGAATAAAGAGCGTACACGGCATTTACCGCAAAATGTATATGCAAAACAAAAATTTTGCGGAAATATACGACGTCTACGCCATACGTATAATAGTTGACAGCGTTATAGATTGCTATAACTGCCTCGGCGTAATTCACGATATGTTCAGACCCCTGCCGGGCAGATTTAAGGACTATATCTCGACTCCGAAGCCAAATATGTATCAGTCGCTTCATACAACGGTCATAGGCAAGGAGGGCATACCGTTTGAGGTTCAGATAAGAACCTGGGAAATGCACCGCACGGCCGAATTCGGTATTGCGGCGCACTGGAAATACAAACTCGGAGTTCACGGAAAATCAAACCTTGACAAGCGTCTTGCGTGGATAAGGCAGATGCTTGAGGACCAGCAGGAGACAGGCGATGTACGCGAGATAGTTCAGGCCATAAAAAGCGACCTTGTCCCCGAAGATACGTTTGTTTTCACTCCGCGCGGCGACGTTATAAGCCTCCCTGCCGGTGCTACCGTTATTGACTTTGCATACGCTATTCATACGGCGGTCGGTAATAAGATGGTCGGTGCCAAGGTGGACGGCAGAATAGTTCCGCTCGATTACGTAGTCAAAACCGGCGAAATAGTCGAGGTGCTCACGTCCTCTCAAACGGGTAAGGGCCCGTCGCGTGACTGGCTGAGTATAGCCAAGACGAGTCAGGCGCGAAACAAGATACGCTCATGGTTTAAAAATGAGCGACGCGACGAAAATATCGCCGAGGGCAAGGCAGAGGTCGACCGCGAATTTAAGCGCAACTTCATAAGGCTCAGCGACGAAAACTATGAAAAATTTGTTGCAAATCTTGCGGAGCGGCAGCATTTGAGAAATGTTGACGACTTCTACGCGGCGATAGGCTACGGCGGAATATCCGTTATAAGGCTTATGCCGTATATAAAAGAGGAGTACAACAAAAATTACCGTTCTCAGGAGACCGTGGTGCTCCCCGAGGACGATAAGATAAAGACAAGCCGACGCAAGGGCGGTTCCGACGGCGTTACGGTAAGCGGAATAGATAACTGCCTTATCAAATTTTCACGCTGCTGTAACCCGCTTCCCGGTGACAATATAATAGGATTTATAACGCGCGGCCACGGCGTTTCGATTCATAAGCGTGACTGTCCGAACGTCCCGTCCGACTTTTCAAAATGCGACGAGCCGCAAAGATGGGTCGCCGCCGCTTGGAATACCGACGTCAAGACCGAGTTCAAGGCTTCGCTCATAATAACCTGCCTTTCGAGAATCGGCCTTATGGCTGATGTCTCGGTGCAGCTTGCCGCAATGAAGGTCAATATCAACGAGATATCGTCTCGCGAGACAAAAGACGGCAGAAGCCAGATAAGTATGACCATAACCGTAAGCAATGTCGATCACCTGAAAAACGTAATAGCGCGTCTTAAAAAGGTAGACGGCGTACTTTCGGTCGAAAGATAACCGCAGTCGAACTTATATTAGGAGCGACTGCGGCAATATGTCCGAATTTTAAATTTTTAGGGGAGATTATTTCTCCTTGACAGCTGCACTTTAGCGTGGTAGTATATTAGCACGCTAAAGTGATTACGCATAAAAAGCAGAAAGGCGGCGGATTATGAAAAGCTATGAAAAACTGACTCCGGAGGGAACAAGGGATTTTCTCTTTGAAGAGAGCGACGCACTAAGGCGTATTGAACGCGGCCTTTCCGAGCTGTTTAAAGAAAAAGGATACAAAAAGGTCATAACTCCCACCGTCGAATTTTTTGACGTATTTAACCGCGAGAGCGCAGGAACGCTGCCGGAAAATCTGTACAGTATGACCGACGCTTACGGCAGACTTCTTGTTTTAAGACCCGATTCCACGCTTCCGATAGCGCGTATAGCCGCAACAAGGCTCAAGGGTGCCGAGCTTCCCATAAGGCTTTACTACAATCAAAATGTGTTTTCGCGCCGCAAAAAGCTGACCGGCAGAAACGACGAAACCTCACAGAGCGGCATAGAGCTTATCGGGGTTAACGGCATAAGAGCCGATATAGAGGTTATCGAAACCGCAATCGAGGCTCTCAAGGTCTGCGGCGCACCGGATTATAAAATAGAAATAGGTCACGCCGGCTTCTTTAAGGCCCTTTGCGATGAGCTCTCGGCTCCGCAAGAGGTAAAAAACGACATTAACGAGTATATGGAGCAAAAAAACTTCGTCGCGCTCAATTCAGTGCTTGATACGCTCGGCGGCGACAGGGTTGCCGAGACTATCCGCAATCTTCCGCGAATGTTCGGCGGAAGCGAGGTTATAGAAAAAGCCATGACGCTCTGCAAGAGCGATAAGGCTCAAAACTCTCTGAATTACCTCGATAAGCTGTATAAAAAGCTCGGCGGCGCAAACGGCGGAGATAATCTGATAATAGATTTAAGCCTTGTGCACCGAAGCAATTATTACACCGGCATAGTTTTCCGCGGTTACACCGAGGGCAGCGGAGCCACCGTTCTTCAGGGCGGCAGGTACGACGGCCTTATCAAGGAATTCGGCGAGGATTTGCCGGCTATCGGTTTCGGCGTTCAGACCGACGACCTCGCGAGAGCGGCACTTATGCGCGGCGAAATAGAACCCCAAAAGGCGTCGGAGGTGCTCGTTTTCGGCGAGGACGGCTATGAGCTTGCGGCGGTAAACCTTGTGAGGGAGCTGTCGCAAAAGGGCATTAAAAGCGAAAACAGCCTTTGCGAAAGCCGTGACGAGGCTTTGAAATACGCCAAAGAGCGCGGCATTAAAAAGCTTTTTGTAATTTCACGCGACGGCGTATCGGAGGAAGAATTATGAGAAAACTTCGTATCGCTCTTACAAAGGGCAGGCTTGAAAAAAAATCCGTAGAGCTTTTTGAAAAAATGGGGCTTGATTGCACCGAGCTTATAAATAAGGGCAGAAAACTTATATTGCCCGTGGGAGACTACGAGGCGGTTTTGGCCAAGGCCGCAGACGTTATCACGTATGTCGAGCAAGGCGTATGCGATATAGGAATTGTGGGAAAAGACACAATAGTCGAAAACGGCAAAAGCTTTTATGAGCTTTGCGACCTCGGCATAGGTAAATGCGATTTTGCGCTCGCCTGCAAAAAGGGAACGGACTTTTTCGGCGGATACAATATAAAGAGAATTGCGACAAAATACCCCAACGTCACAAAGCAGTATTTTGAAAGCAAAAATATGGACGTCAAAATCATAAAGATTGAAGGCTCCGTTGAGCTTGCACCGCTTTTGGACCTTTCCGACGCAATAGTCGATATAGTTGAAACGGGAACCACGCTTAAAGAAAACGGACTTGAGGTTATAGAAAAAATAATGCCCATCTCGGCAAGAGTTATAGTAAACACCGCGAGTATGAAGCTTCGGCGCGATGAGATAGACGGCTTTATAACCGAAATAGAAAAGGCGAAGGAGACGGTAAAATGATACGCATAGCAAAGGCAGACGGCGTTTCGGAACGCGAGCTCATAAATCAGCTTAAAGCCCGTTCGGGTGAAATTGACCGCAAGGTAACCTCTGCGGTAACCGACATTTTAAATAACGTAAAGCAAAACGGCGATGACGCCGTGCGCGAATACACGCTTAAATTTGACGGGCATATGCCGTCGAAATTTGAGATAAGCCGTGAGGAGATAGACTCGTCTCCCGATAAATGCGACCGCGATTTTATACTTGCTCTTTACAAAGCGGCAGACAATATACGTGATTTCCATGCCCGTCAGAAACAGCAGAGCTGGCTTGAGCCGAAGCAAAACGGCGTTATTTTGGGTCAGCGCATAAGAGGGCTTAAAAGAGTCGGCGTATATGTTCCGGGTGGCACGGCGGCGTATCCGTCAAGTGTGCTGATGAATGTCATTCCGGCAAAAATAGCCGGCGTTAAGGAAATTGTAATGGTAACACCGCCTCAAAAGGACGGTACGGCAAACCCCGATATACTCGCCGCCGCAAAAATAGCCGGTGTTGACAGAGTATTCTTAATGGGCGGTGCTCAGGCTGTTGCGGCTCTTGCCTACGGTACGCAGTCGGTTCCCAAGGTCGATAAAATAGTCGGCCCTGGCAACATTTTCGTGGCTACTGCCAAAAAGCTTCTCTACGGCACCGTGGATATTGATATGATTGCAGGACCGAGCGAAATCCTCATAGTTGCCGACAAAAGCGCAAATCCCAAATTCCTCGCCGCCGACCTTATGAGCCAGGCGGAGCACGATAAAATGGCAAGTGCCATACTTTTAACCACAAGCGAAGAGACGGCAAACGAAACGGCAAAGGAGCTCTCGCGTCAAATGCAAACTCTTGAGCGCAGAGACATAATAGAGCAGTCTCTCAATGATTTCGGCGCAATAATAGTGTGCAAGGATATATCGGAAGCTGTTGATTTTGCTAACGAACTGGCTCCGGAGCACTTGGAGCTTGCAGTCGAAAACCCGATGGAGTATATCGGCAGAGTGGATAACGCAGGCAGCGTTTTTCTCGGTCATTATTCTCCCGAGCCGCTCGGCGATTATTTTGCCGGTCCCAACCATGTTTTGCCTACAAGCGGCACCGCGAGGTTCTTTTCTCCGCTGTCGGTTGACAGCTTCATAAAAAAATCAAGCTTTATCTATTATACCGAACCGGCTCTTTCAGAGGCGAAGGACGACATTATAAAGCTTGCCGAGACCGAGGGGCTTACCGCTCACGCAAATTCAATCAAAGTTAGATTTTAAATCGGAGCATTTTTGTTTTGTAAAGAAGGTATTTTAAATGTTCTCACTCAACCGCAAGGTAAAGGACCTTGTGCCGTATGACCCGATTGAGGGTACATACCGCATAAGGCTTGACGCAAATGAATCATATATAACTCTTCCGCTCGAAATAAAAGAGGAGATAGCACAAACGGTAAAGGACATACATTTTAACCGTTATCCCGACCCGTATGCCGCAAATGTTTGCGCTCTTTTTGCCAAATACTACGGCGTGCCGGCTGAAAATGTGACTGCGGGCGACGGCTCTGACGAGCTTATTTCGATAATAATGAATGCTTTTCTGCAAAAGGGCGACACCGTAATGACCCTTGAAAAGGATTTTTCGATGTATTCGTTTTATACGTCCGTCGTGGAGTGCAGGCACGTACCGTACACCAAAAACAACGATTATTCCGTAGATGTGGACGATGTGATAGCGACTGCAAAAAAGGAGAACGCGCGTATAATAATTTTCTCCAACCCTTGCAACCCCACATCGCGCGTTATCGGTCGCTCCGACGTCGAAAAGCTCGTTTCGTCCGTTGACTCGCTCGTGGTTCTCGACGAAGCCTATATGGATTTTTCAAATCAGAGCTTACTCTCCGAGTTTAACCGATATGACAACCTGATTATTTTAAAAACGTGTTCAAAGGCTATCGGTATGGCGGCTGTCCGTCTCGGCTTTGCGGTTGCGAATTCCGTGCTCACAAAGGCGATGAAGGCGGTTAAATCCCCGTACAATGTAAACAGCGTAACACAGGCTATCGGCGAAGTTGTTTTCAGTCACCCCGAGTATATAGATTCGTCCGTAAAACGTCTTATCGAGGCGCGCGACGATCTCACGGAGCGGCTCACGCCCATTTGCAGGGAATACCCCGACAGATTTAAAATAATTCCGAGCGAAACAAACTTTATATATGTTGAAACTCCCGAAGCCGAAAAGATATTTACTTATCTTAAAGAAGCGGGTATAATTATCCGTAAAATGAGCAGCGACAGACTGCGTATCACCGCAGGCAGAAATTATGAAAACGACGCTGTGGCAAGCGAAATAAACGCCTATTTGAAAGGAGAACCTCATGAGAACGTCGTGTATTGAGCGAAACACCAAAGAGACGCAAATATCTTTGCTTTTAAATCTTGACGGCGGAGACTGTGAGGTTGACACCGGTATAGGCTTTTTTGACCATATGCTGACTGCTTTTTCGGTTCACGGCGGCTTTGGTTTGAAGCTCACGTGCCGAGGCGATCTCAACGTGGATTGTCACCACACGATAGAGGATGTCGGAATAGCTCTCGGCAAGGCATTTTCCGAAGCACTCGGCGACAAGGGCGGAATTATGCGTTACGGAAGCTTTTTTATACCGATGGACGAGGCCTTGGGATTTTGCGCCGCAGATATCAGCGGCAGACCGTTTCTTGTGTTTGAGGCAAGCTTCCCCGAGGAGCGTATCGGCGCATTTGACACCTGTATGTGCGAAGAATTTTTCCGTGCCTTTGCCGTGAATTCCGGCATAACACTTCATCTGCGCGTCCCGTACGGAAGTAATTCGCATCATATGGCAGAGGCGCTTTTCAAGGCGTTTGCCCATGCATTGAAAATTGCGGTACAAAAGAATTCCACGGGAGAAACGCTCTCGACAAAAGGAGTCCTCTGATGATAATTTTTCCGGCTATTGATATTAAAAACGGCAACTGCGTCAGACTTTACAAGGGCGATATGAACACCGCCGAAAAGGTTGCCGACGACTTTCTTTCCGCAGCGGATTCGTTTTATTCCTGCGGCGCAAAATGGATACATATGGTCGATCTTGACGGAGCGGTCAAGGGCGAAAAGGTTAATTCGGACATTTTCACAACGGTAGCCGAAAAAACGGGGCTTCGTGTTGAGCTCGGCGGCGGCATACGCACCATGGCAGATGTCGAATACTATCTGTCACGCGGAATCTCACGCGTTATCATAGGCTCTGCGGCTTTGAAAAATCCCGACCTCGTACGCGAGGCGGCAAAAAAATACGGTGAAAAAATAGCCGTAGGCATAGATGCGCGCCGCGGTATGGTGGCGGCTGAGGGCTGGCTTGAAACCAGCGATATTTCATATATCGAGCTCGCAAAGCGTATGGAGGATGTCGGCGTAAGGTACATTATTTATACCGATATAGACTGCGACGGCATGCTCTCGGGGCCGAATCTTCGGGAGCTTACGCTTCTCAACGACGCCGTGTCGTGTAACATCACCGCGAGCGGCGGCATAAAGGATTCCGGCGATATAAAAGCTCTCAAAGACGCCGGGCTGTACGGTGCGATTTGCGGAAGATCTATATATAAGGGCACGCTTGATTTAAGAGAAGCTCTTGAAATTTGCAGGGAGTAAATATGGATTTAGATAAATATTTTGTCAAGTCGGAGCTTATTCCGGCTGTGATTCAGGAGCACGGCACAAACGAGGTGCTTATGCTCGCGTATATGAATAAGGAGTCGCTTGCCAAAACACTCGAGACGGGCTATACGTGGTTTTTCTCGCGTTCAAGGCAAAAGCTGTGGAACAAGGGCGAAACCTCGGGTCATACTCAAAAGGTTGTCTCGATAAAGGGCGACTGCGATGACGATACGCTGCTTATAGAGGTAATACAAAAAGGCCCTGCCTGCCATACCGGTAGCAAGACCTGCTTTTTTAAGGAAATAAAATCGGAGGTAAAGTAAATGGAAGACGTACTTACGGAGCTTTACGAGGTAGTTACACAAAGACATGAAAACCCGCAGGAGGGCTCTTATACCTGCTACCTTTTTGACCAGGGACTCGATAAAATACTGAAAAAGGTCGGCGAAGAGTCCGCCGAAACTATAATTGCCGCCAAAAACGGCATAAAGGAGGATACCGTCGGCGAGATTTCCGACCTGCTGTTCCACCTTGTTGTTATGATGAAAAACGAGGGAATCACACCCGACGACGTAAAGGCGGAGCTGTCAAAGCGTCATCAAAAATCCGGGAACCTCAAAAAATTTCATCAGGTAGATAAAAATACCTGAAAGTCGCTGTTTGGCGTCCGCAAACGGAATTTTACCGTTTTGCGGACGCTTTTTTGTTATTTACTTGTTTTTATTGTCGTATAATGATAAAATATTTTATTAAAGCATTTTGATTTTTAAGATAGGGCAGATAATAATGCAGACTAAACTTATTAAAGCAAATGACAGCAATATAAATGAGACGGCACTTCTCGCAGGCGAGATACTCAGAAACGGCGGTATCGTGGCAATACCCACCGAAACCGTGTACGGACTTGCCGCAAACGCGCTGTCCGGCGAGGCAGTAAAAAAGATTTTTGAGGCAAAGGGCAGACCGCAGGATAATCCGCTGATAGTTCACGTTACGGATATATCAGAGGTCACGCCGCTTGTTAAGAGCATACCCGACGAAGCGCGCCGCCTTGCCGAAAGGTTCTGGCCGGGACCTCTCACCATGATAATGCCGAAGAGCGACCTCATTCCCGACGAGACATCGGGAGGGCTTTCGACCGTGGCTGTGCGTTGCCCGTCACACCCCGTGGCAAGGGCAATAATAAGGGCGGCGGGAGTTCCGCTTGCCGCGCCGAGCGCAAATATTTCGGGCAGACCGAGTCCCACAAACGCAAAATACGTTTTTGAAGATATGAACGGCAAAATAGATATGATAGTTGACGGCGGTCAGAGCGAGGTCGGTGTTGAATCAACCGTGGTAACATTGGCTCAAAAGCCGGCAAGACTTTTAAGACCGGGCGGAATTACCGCAGAACAGCTTAAAAGCGTGCTCGGCGAAGTGGTTATAGACGACGCTGTGCTCCATATGCTGAAGGTGGGAGAAAAAGCTGCGTCTCCGGGTATGAAGTATAAGCATTACGCACCCAAGGCAGACGTTACGATTGTCAAAGGCAGTTTCGACGCTTTTCGCCGTTTTGTAGCGGAAAAGGGTGACTGCTTTGTGCTATGCTTTGAGGGTGAGGAAAAATATTTTAAAAATTATGTAACATACGGCCGAGCCGACGACCCCTCGTCACAGGCGAACAGATTGTTTGACGCTCTGCGTGAGCTTGACGAAAAGGGCGCAAAAACCGTTTATGCACGTGACCCCGGGACGAGCGGCGTAGACCTTGCCGTATACAACCGTCTTATCCGCGCTGCGGCATTTAAGACGGCGGACGCAAAATAAGTGAGGTGTCTTGAATGCTTGTGATAGGAGTTACCGGGCAAACGGGTGCCGGCAAGGGTACGGTTTGCAAAATGCTTGAAAAATACGGGCTGTACCACATAGACGCAGACAAGGTGGCACATTCGGTTTACAAAAAGGGCTCCGATGTGCTTTTGGCTCTTTCCGAAGCCTTCGGCAAAGATATTTTAAATCCCGACGGCACGGCGAACAGGGCTAAAATAGCCGAAAAGGCATTTTCGTCCGCCGAGAATACGGAAAAGTTGAACAGCATCGTCCACCCGGCTGTCACTCAAGAAATAAAGGCAATAATAAAAGAACAAAGCTCCCTCGGCACAAAGGGGGTACTCTTGGACGCGATAGCGCTTTTTGAAAGCGGCGAAAACCGGCTTTGTGATTTTACATTTGCGGTTATCGCACCGGAGAAAATGCGCCTTGAGCGGATTATGGTACGCGACGGCATCGAAAAAAATGCCGCACTTCGGCGCATAAGGGCACAAAAGGATGAGAGTTTTTATAAAAATCATGCGGATATAATAATAAAAAACTATCCGCCGTATAATTTAGATGACGAGGTAAAAAAGGTATTGCTATGGGCAAAGCTATGAAGACCGAAAAGGGCAGACGGGCAATCGGTGCCGTAAAAATCACCGTGATTGTTGTATGCCTTGCGACGGTAATAATTTCGGCGACGTTTTTTGCCGTAAGAAGTATTTTAAAAGCCGAATTTCCGATGAAGTATCAGGATAAAATATCGCTGTATGCCGAAACCTACGGCGTCCCCGAGGATCTGCTCTACGGAGTTATCCACACGGAGAGCGGATATGACGAAAAGGCTAAATCGCACGCGGGTGCAATAGGACTCACGCAGATAACGCCCGAAACGTTCTTATGGCTTCAGACCAAAACCGGCGAGAATTTGCCGGAGGAGGCTTTGTATGACGCGGATACGTCGGTAAAATACTGTGCCGTATTTTACGGGCTGCTTTTAAAGGAGTTCGGCGGCGACGAAAAAACCGCAATTGCGGCATATCACGCAGGGCGCGGTCAGGTAAACGCGTGGCTTCGCGACCCCGATATTTCACCCGACGGCAAAACTCTCGTGAACATACCCGAGAGCGAGACAAAAAAATATGTAGAAAAGGTCCAAAGGGCTGTTTCGATATATGACAAATTATACAAGAAGGAGTTAAATAAAATATGAGCGAAGAAAACAAAAAAATTGATTCTCTCAAAGAGAAGCTCTTTTACACACAGAAGCACGCGTCGGAGATAATAAGCGACGACGAGACGAAAAAGGCCGACGAATTTTGCGACGGCTACATGGACTTTCTGCGCACTGCAAAGACCGAGCGCGAGGCAACCGAATATTTTGTCGAAAAGGCGGAAAAACTCGGCTTTAAACCGTTTGTCCGTGGCGAAAAATACAAGTGCGGCGATAAAGTATATTTAAACAACCGCGGCAAGGCGGTTATACTTTGCGTAATGGGAAAAGAGCCTGTTGAAAACGGAATCCGTCTTTCTGCGGCGCACATCGACTCTCCGCGCCTTGATTTAAAACCGAATCCGCTTTACGAAGACAACGAACTGGCATATTTCAAAACCCATTATTACGGCGGCATAAAAAAATATCAGTGGACCGCTATGCCGCTCTCGCTTCACGGAGTTATGGTTAAAAAAGACGGCTCTAAGGTTAAGGTAAACATCGGCGAGGACGACGGCGACCCCATGTTTGTTGTTACCGATCTTCTGCCGCATCTTGCCGCAGAGCAGATGAAACGCACGCTTTCCGACGGTATCCGCGGTGAAGAGCTTAATATTCTCATAGGCAGCCGCCCGTTCTCAAAGGACGAGGGCAGCGAAAAAGTAAAGCTCAATATCATCAGCATTCTCAATGAAAAATACGGCGTTACCGAGAGCGACTTTTTAAGTGCAGAGCTTGAGGCCGTACCTGCGTTAAAAGCGGTGGATATAGGCTTTGACCGCAGTATGATAGGTGCTTACGGGCACGACGACAGGGTTTGCGCATATCCGGCTGCCGAGGCTGTTTTCAGCGTGACCGAGCCGCGCTATACCGCAGTTGCTATACTCACAGATAAGGAGGAGACGGGCTCCGACGGCAACACCGGACTTAACTCTTCTTACTTTAAGTATTTTGTATCGGATTTGGCTGATTGCTTCGGTGCTAATTACCACACAGTTCTCTCAAATACAAAATGTCTCTCCGCCGATGTAAACGCCGCATTTGACCCGTCGTTCCCCGATGTATCGGAAAAAATGAATGCGTCATATTTAAACCACGGCGTTGTCATAACAAAATACACGGGCGCAAGGGGTAAGGGAGGTACAAGCGATGCCTCTGCGGAATATATGGGCAAAATCAGAGCACTGCTCGATGAAAACGACGTAGTATGGCAGACGGGCGAGCTCGGCAAGGTTGACGCGGGCGGCGGCGGAACAGTAGCTATGTATCTTGCAAATCTTGACATTGACGTAGTCGATTTGGGCGTGCCGGTGCTCTCAATGCACGCGCCGTTTGAAGTGGTATCAAAGCTTGATGTCTATATGGCGTACAGAGCGTTTAAGGTTTTTGCCGAAGGAAAATAAAAAAAACACAACGGGGCTGCAAAATTTAAAAGTTTTACAGCCCCCGAAAAGGAATATACTTATGAAGGCTGTTTTACAGCGTGTCAAAAACGCTGAAGTTACCGTGGACGGTGAGTCCGTCGGAAAAATAGGCGAGGGGTATATGCTGCTTTTGGGCGTAATGAACGGCGACACAAAAGAGGACGCCGAACTGCTTGCCAAAAAGACCGCAATGCTGCGCGTGTTCACCGACGAAAACGATAAAATGAATAAATCTGTGCTCGATATCGGCGGTGAGGTGCTTGTTGTGTCGCAATTTACACTCTGTGCCGACGTAAAAAAGGGCAACAGACCGTCTTTTGACAATTCCGCAAAGCCCGATGAAGCAAAGGCTCTCTATGAGTATTTTTGCTCGGAACTTCTGAAAAACGGAGTTAAAAAAGTTGAAACCGGTGTTTTCGGCGCACATATGCAGGTGTCGCTTGTAAACAACGGCCCGGTCACAATAATTTACGATACTTCCGTATGGAAAAAATAACGGAGAAAACAATGTCACTTGATATAAAGGTTATGCCGCTCGGTCCGATAAGTGCCAACTGCTATATTCTGACCGACAAAAAAAGCCGCGAGAGTGCGGTGATAGACCCGGGCGATTTTAACGCAGCACTTAAAAACGCCGTAAAGGATTTAAACATCAAATACATACTTTTGACACACGGGCATTTTGACCATATTCTCGGAGTCTGCGGCTTAAAGGAGTTTACCGGGGCTAAGGTGCTCATACATAAGCTTGACGGCGATTGCCTGTCAGATGAAAATAAGAGCCTGTGCTCATGGGAGTGTCCGGGAAAGCAGAAAAAGATGTCCGCCGACATTTTGCTGTCCGATAACGATAAAATATCAATCGGCGACGCCGTTCTTCGCGTGATGCACACCCCCGGGCATACAAAGGGCGGCGTGTGCTATATTGATGAAAAAGACAAACTTATTTTTTCGGGTGATACGCTGTTTTGTCTCAGTGCAGGCAGATCGGATTTTCCCGGAGGCAGCACAAAGGAGCTTTTCGAGTCTCTTAAAAGGCTGCGCGATTTGCCGGGCGATTATACGGTCTGTCCGGGGCATAACAAGGCAACAACCTTGGACTTTGAACGCAAAAATAACAGATATATGAGGGCGCTTTGATGAAGCTTCTTATAATTGGGCATAAATATCAGTATGAGATGTTAAAGCTCACTCAGATATTTTATCCGAATACAAAAATCGACCTGCTGTTTTCGTCTGCAGATACAGGCGATGACGAAACGGTAATCACAACCGAGCTCACAAATGATAATGTTACCGTGTCGTTTGCCGGGCAAAAAAAGCAAAAGGTTCTCACCAAACCGCGTCCCGAAAAAGAGGACGAAGAGCGGTGTATGGCATCTATGCTTTTTTCGCTGCTCTGCGAAAACACGGGATATATCCCTAAGTGGGGAATGCTCACGGGCATAAGGCCGTCTAAGCTTTTCAGGGGATTTGCCGAAAGGTACGGCGAGGAAAAGGCGAAAAAAATATTCACGGACGACTATTTCGTTTCAAAGCAAAAGACCGGTCTTACGGCAAGCGTTGCCTCGGCAGAGGAAAAAACAATTGCTCTGTCGCGCCCCGATTCTTTCAGCCTTTACGTCGCAATACCGTTCTGCCCGTCGCGGTGCAGTTACTGCTCATTTGTATCGCATTCAACGGAAACAGAGAGTGCAAAGAAAACAATTCCCGAGTATGTTAAGCTCTTATGTGAGGAGCTTCGCATAACGGGCAAAATCGCAAAAGAAGCAAAGCTCAGGCTTGAAAGTGTATACTTCGGCGGCGGAACGCCCACATCGCTGTCGGCCTCTCAGCTTACTATGCTGTTTGACGCCGTCAGAGAAAATTTTGACCTGTCAACGTGCAGGGAGTACACCGTTGAAGCCGGCAGACCCGATACGATAACGGAAGAAAAGCTGCTTGCGATTAAAAACGGCGGTGCCGGCAGAATCAGCATAAATCCCCAGACCTTCAGCGACGAGGTTCTCAAAAATATCGGTAGGCGTCATTCTGCAAATCTTACGAGGGAGAAATTCCTTGAGGCGCGCTCAATAGGGTTTGACAATATAAATACCGACCTTATAGCGGGGCTGCCCGGCGACACCTACGAGGGCTTTTGCGATTCGCTCACCCAAACACTTGAGCTCTCACCCGAAAACATAACGGTACATACGCTCGCCCTAAAGCGCGCATCAAATCTCGGCACGGAAATAGGCAAGGTCAACACCGAAAACGGTGCCGCGGCAGATAAAATGCTCGATTTCGCCTACGGCTTGCTCACCGGTAACGGCTATTTTCCGTATTATATGTACCGTCAGTCCAAAACCCTGAATAATCTTGAAAACACGGGGTATGCGAAAAAGGGCAGAGAGTGCCTCTATAATATCTTTATGATGGAGGAGTGCCACAGCATATTTGCGGTTGGAGCAGGAGCCGTCACGAAGATATGTATTCCCGAAAAAAACGAGATAAAGCGAATATTCAATTTCAAATATCCGTATGAATATATTTCGAGGTTCGATATTATAAAGGAGCGGAAAAACGAGATATCCGCTCTGCTGACAAAATCGAAAGAGTAGGCTTTGATATGTCAAATCTTCACAACACAATAGAATACATAAATTCGCTGTCTCAAAGCGACCCAAAGGAGCTTATAGACAGAAGTGAGCAGAGATTTAAAAATATTATCCGTGATGTGTCAGATAAGGTAGAAAACGATTCGGGACTTCAGGTGGTTATGCTCGCGGGTCCCTCCGCGTCGGGAAAGACCACAACGGCGCAAAAGCTTGCCGAGGAATTCACAAGGCGCGGTATGAAAACATACCGTGTTTCACTTGATGATTTTTATCTTGACAGAACCGATATTCCGGGTTACAGCGAGGGTAAACCCGACTACGAAACCGTGTTTGCGCTTGATTTACCGCTTATAGATAAGTGTATAAACAGCCTTTTGCGCGGTGAGACAACGGTTATGCCGATGTTCGATTTTGTGTCGGGTAAGCGCAAGGACGAGAGCTATGAAATAACTCTCGGCAAAAGCGACGCCATTGTTGTGGAGGGGCTTCATGCGCTCAATCCGATAATTACCGATAAGCTCCCGCACGAGAGAATACTTAAAATATACATCAGCGTGTCGTCGCGTATATATGACGAAAACAATAAGATAATTCTAAATAAGCGCAACATGCGTTTTATAAGGCGAATGGTGCGCGATTACAATTTCAGGGGCAGCTCGGTTGAAAATACATATGAGCTTTGGGATAACGTCCGCAGCGGCGAAGATAAATATCTGTTCCCGTATTCGGGGCTTGCCGATATGCGTATAAATTCGATACATCTCAGTGAGCCGTGCCTGTTTAAAGAGACGGCTTTAAATCTTCTTCGCAATGCCGAGCTTGACGGCGAACGTGCAAAGGATGCCTCAAGGCTTATAAGAGCTCTTGAAAAATTCAATTCCATATCTCCGGATATGGTGCCGGAAACATCGTTGCTGCGCGAATTTTTGGGATAATTTATTGACTAAACCGACATAAAATGATATTCTATCTTTTACTGCAAAATATGAGGTGATTGTCAGTTGGCGCAAAAAAAGAGAAAAAGCCAGTCGCTTTTAAACGGCGCGCTCGTTTTGAGCGTCTCGACGCTGCTTGTTAAAATTATAGGCGTTATCTATAAGATACCCATTTCCAATATGATGGGCGCGGTAGGTCGCGGCTATTTTGACTCGGCATACAACCTTTACATACCGATATATACCATTTCAATGGCGGGTCTTCCCGTTGCTGTTTCAAAAATGGTGTCGCAGCACGTGGCTCTCGGCAGATACCGCGATGTGCGTATGATTTTTCGCGTGTCGGCAAGGCTGTTTACGTTTACGGGTATTCTGGGCACGGTGCTTCTTCTCATTTTTGCATATCCTTATGCTCTTATAGCAAAGACAAATGAAGTAATCCCCGCCATTATTGCCATAACTCCGTCCATATTCTTCTGCTGTATGATGTCGATATATCGCGGATACTATAACGGACTTCGCAATATGAACCCCACAGCCATCTCGCAGGTTGTAGAGGCAATAGGCAAAATGATATTCGGTATTGCTGCGGCAAAGCTGACCATAACATACGGTTATTCGCAGTTTGAGTCGGGTGCTAAGGTGTTCGGAAAGGTATGCGCGACCGAATCCGAGGCTATGAGTGCCATTTACCCTTATGCGGCAGCGGCAGCGGCCGTAGGCGTTACCATGGGTACCGTTATCGGTATGATATACATGATAATCATGCACAAGGCGAAGGGCGACGGCATAACGCGCACCGAAATAGTCAATTCGCCGCGTCCGGTAAACAGCGGAGCCATTGCAAAAACGCTTGTGGCGATTGCGATTCCCGTAGTTACGTCGTCCATAATTTTCAGCCTTACAAATCTTATAGACGCCATAACCATACAAAACAGGCTTGACGGCGTTATTTCAAATAACCTTGACCTTATAAAGAGTATATATGCCACGCAGATAGCCGAGGCTCACGTCCTTGATGCCGACCTGAAGGATTTTCTTTACGGTGCATATACGCTCTCTCTTGACTTTAAAAACCTTATTCCGTCCATAACCACAACTCTCGGCGTCAGCGCTATACCGGCACTCTCGGCGGCTTATGCCGTTAAAGATAAGCATGCGCTGAAGTCGTCGGTAGAGTCCGTTTTAAGAGTGGGTATGATAATATCGCTTGCCTCCGGTATAGGTATGGGCGTTTTGGCGGAGCCGATACTTCGTATGTTTTACGAGAACGGCAAATCCGCACCCGCCATATCAATAGCCGCGCCTATAATGGCGGCTTACGGCTACACCATTTTCCTGATGGCAATTTCCCAGCCCATGACTAATATGCTTCAGGCTGTCGGCAAAGCAAACGTCCCCGTTAAATCGCTGACTGTCGGAGCCGTTGTCAAGGTAGTGGCAAACTACATTTTTATAGGCATACCATCCATCAATATCAACGGAGCGGTCATAGGTACCGTTTTGTGCTATCTCATTGTGGTGATATATAACTATATAGCACTTATTAAGGCGACTAAGGTCAAAGTCAACCTTATGTCGGTTGTGGTAAAGCCGCTTATCAGTTCGGTTCTTTGCGGCGTGGCTGCATACTGTGCATATGGCATATCCTATAAGATATTGCCTCAGAGACTTTTACATGGATATTCGTTTGCCAATATAACCGCAACATTGATTGCCGTAGTTGCAGCCATAATTGTCTATGTTATTTCCATGCTGCTTATCGGAGGGCTTGCAAAGGACGATATAATTATGATGCCCAAGGGAGAAAAAATTGCCAAAAAGCTTGCAAAATATGGATTTATAGAGTAAAATACAAAGGAAGGCTTATTAAAAATGGCGGTTGATTTTGAGTTTAAATCAAAATACAATGTTGATGACCTTTTAAGCATTATGCGCATACTCCGTGAACCGGGCGGCTGTCCTTGGGATATGGAGCAGACTCATGAGTCGATAAAAAAGAATTTTATCGAAGAGACCTATGAGGTCGTTGAGGCTATCGACAAAAAGGATAAGGAGCTTTTGTGCGAGGAACTCGGCGATGTTTTAATGCAGGTCGTGTTCCATGCGGAGATGGAGAGGGAAAACGGCTCGTTTGATTTCTCCGAGGTTGCGGACGGTGTCTGCAAAAAGCTGATAGAGCGTCATCCGCACGTTTTCGGCGATACCGAGGTTTCGTCCACGGACGAGGTTTTAAGTAATTGGGACGCCATTAAGTCTAAGTCGAAAAAGCGCAAAACCGTTACCGACAAAATGCTGTCCGTTCCGAGAGAGCTTCCGGCACTTATGCGTGCACAGAAGCTTCAGGAAAAGGCGAGCAAGGTGGGCTTCGATTGGCCCGATGTGAGCGGTGCGATAGACAAAATAGACGAAGAGAGCGCCGAATTCAAAGCCGCTGTAAAAAACGGCGACAGCGAAAATGCGTTTGAGGAGCTCGGCGATTTACTTTTCTCGGCTGTCAATGCAGCACGTTTCATAAGTGTTGATGCCGAAGAGGCTCTTACCCGTTCATCCGATAAATTCCTGTCTCGCTTTGCGACGGTGGAACGCCTTGCAAAAGAGCGGAATATCAATATGGAAAAGTCCTCTATAACGGAGCTTGATAAGCTTTGGGACGAGGCAAAATTAAATTCAGCTTTCTGTTCGCACGCCGAGGGCGAAGCGACGGATAAATAAAACATTGTAAAACGGAGGAAAACAAAATGAATAAGACAGAACTTATCGCAGCAGTTGCTGAAAAGACCGACCTCTCTAAGAAAGACGCTGACGCAGCAGTATCGGCAGTTCTCGGTGCTATAACCGACGCTCTTAAAGCAGGCGACAAGATTCAGCTCGTTGGCTTCGGTACCTTCGAGGTTCGCAACCGTGCAGCTAAGCAGGGTCGCAATCCGAGAACAGGCGAGACCATGACCGTTCCCGCTTCCAAGGTTCCGGCTTTCAAAGCAGGTAAAGCTCTTAAAGACGCTGTTGCCGAATAATTAAGGCTTAATAAGAAATTTACCCACCGCAAAAAGCGGTGGGTTTTTCTTTTGCTTTGTATATTTTCAGTTCTTTAGGCGTGCAAACGGTTATTCCTCCATCTGTTTGCCGAGAAAAGACGCCGCAACAGCTACCAGTTTGCGCTCCGTCTCAGAGGGAAGAGAACCGTCGGAATTTAAAAGCAGCACAACGCAGCCCGAAACGTCGCCGCTGCCTATTATCGGATAAGCTACCGCCGCTTCACGGCTCATTCCGCTTATCGGGTAAACAGGCTCTTCATCGGCAGATGCGGTATAGTTGGTTCTGCTTTCCATGAGTGTTTCAAGTTCCGACGATATTCTTCTTTCAAGATATTCTTTTTTCGATATTCCCGAAACGGAAATCACGTGGTCACGGTCCGTTATTATAACAGGCAAGTCGGTAGCTCTGCAAAGCACCTCGGCATATTGGTCGGCAAATTCGGACAGCTCGCCAATCGGCGAGTATTTTTTAAAGATAACTTCTCCGTCCGACGCCGTAAATATTTCGAGCGGGTCACCCTCTCTGATACGCATTGTTCTGCGAATTTCCTTAGGAATGACAACTCTGCCGAGATCGTCTATTCTACGCACTATTCCTGTCGCTTTCATAAATTTTGCTCCTTAAAACTTTGTTACTTTTATAGTTTTTCAAACAGTTTTAAAATTATACCGTTTGTTGTTTCAACCTAAACCGATTTATAATTTTTTATGGGCGCTCGGATGGCTGAATAGCATGTATACAGCCGTCAACTGTTTAACATGGTAAATATATATTAAACAGTTGACAACAAAAGTGCGGCTGTGCTAACATTATATAATTAAAATATAAAAATAAACGAACTGTTATAATGTCGAAGTTAGTCAAAACTAACACACTGCGGAGGATCAAAATGACTCTTGATATGTTGAAAAACGGCGAAACGGCCGTAATCAAAACGGTTGGCGGCGAGGGTGCGCTGAGACTGCGCTTTCTTGATATGGGGCTTATTCCGCATACGGCCGTCACTCTTCAAAAGACCGCGCCCATGGGCGACCCGATAGAAATAAGGGTCAGGGGATATGAATTGACGCTCAGGAAGGCGGACGCGAAGCTTATAGAGGTAGAAAAAGCATAAAGCTTTTAATTCGGAAAGGTCAAGGATAATAAATGATATTTGCACTTGCAGGAAATCAAAACTGCGGTAAAACAACACTTTTTAATGCGTTGACAGGCTCAAATCAGCACGTCGGAAATTTTCCGGGCGTTACGGTTGACCAAAAAATGGGAAGCATAAAGGGGGCAAAAAACTGCTCCGTTGTCGACCTTCCCGGCATCTATTCGATAAGACCGTATACACAAGAGGAGATAGTTTCGCGAGACTTTATACTCGACGGCAAGCCCGACGGAATAATCAATATAGTTGACGCCACAAATATTGAGCGGAATCTCTATCTGACCTTGCAGCTTTTGGAGCTGAACCTGCCTATGGTGCTGGCACTGAATATGATGGACGAAGTCAGGGCAAACGGCGGAACGGTCAATGTCAAAAAGCTCAGCGAGAGCCTCGGCATACCGGTAATTCCGATAAGTGCCGCAAAAAACGAAGGTGTTTCGGAGCTTGCGGATAAAATGGTATATGTCGCAAAAAATCGTATTTTGCCGAAAAGAATAGATTTTTGCTCAGACGGCCCCGTACACCGCTGCATTCACTCGGTAGCCCACGTGATAGAGGACCATGCGCGAAACATCTCGGTCCCTCCGAGATTTTGTTCCACAAAGCTCATAGAGGGCGACGAATATTTTGCCGACAAGCTTGAGCTTGATAAAAACGAACGAGAGCTTATTGAGCACAGCGTTGTGGAAATGGAGCATGATACCGGTCTTGACCGTAATGCGGCTCTTGCCGATATGCGATATACGTTTATCGAAAAGGCGGTTTCCGAGTCGGTGGTTAAGTGCCGTGAAAGCCGTGAACATAAACGAAGCGTGAAAATAGATAAAATACTCACGGGAAAATACACGGCGCTGCCGGTGTTTTTCGGCGTAATGTTCCTTGTATTTTGGCTCACCTTTAACGTAATAGGCTCGCGCCTTTCGGATCTGCTGTCACTCGGAATTGACGCGCTGACGGACATATGCGACAGGGGACTTACCGCATACGGCATAAATCCCATAGTACACAGCCTTATTATTGACGGTATATTCGCCGGAGTCGGAAGCGTTTTGAGCTTTTTGCCTATAATAGTTACGCTGTTTTTCTTCCTGTCAATTCTCGAAGACACTGGCTATATGGCGCGCGTCGCTTTCGTTATGGATAAGCTTCTCAGAAAAATAGGCCTTTCGGGCAGAAGCTTTGTTCCGATGCTCATAGGCTTCGGCTGCTCCGTACCTGCGATAATGGCGACGAGGACTCTCTCGTCAGACCGTGACCGCAAAATGACTATTCTTTTGACTCCGTATATGAGCTGTTCCGCAAAAATACCGATATATGCCGTGTTTACGGCGGCATTTTTTACAAAATACCGCGCGCTTGTTATGATAGGACTTTATGCCACGGGTATACTTCTCGGCATAATTGTTGCGCTGATATTAAAAAGGACTGCCTTCCGCGGCGAACCCGTACCGTTTGTAATGGAGCTCCCGAATTACCGTATGCCATCGCCGAAAAGCGTCTTTTTACTGCTTTGGGAAAAAGCGCGTGATTTCCTGCAGAGAGCATTCACCGTAATATTTATTGCGACGATAATAATTTGGTTCTTACAGTCGTTTGATACAAGACTCAATGTTGTGGACGACAGCGCGGACAGCCTGCTCGCCATGATAGGTAAATTTATAGCACCGATATTTAAGCCGCTCGGCTTCGGTGATTGGCGAGCCGTAACGGCGCTTATATCGGGCTTTACCGCAAAAGAAGCCGTTGTAAGTACGCTGTCTGTTCTTATGAATACGGGCACGGCGCAGCTCGGCTCGGTTCTTCCGAGCCTGTTTACGGGGCTTTCGGCTGTCAGCTTCCTTGTGTTTACCCTTTTGTATACACCGTGCGTTGCGGCTGTTGCCACCATTAAAAAGGAACTCGGCTCGCGCATTAAAACAGTCGGCGTTGTATTTATGCAGTGCGCCGTCGCGTACATAGCGTCATTTATAGTTTACAGCGTCGGAGGTCTTCTTGTATGAGTATCGCCGACATTGTGATTATCTGCATTTTGGCGGCGGCTGTGGCGGCGGCAACGGTCTTTATAGTCAGGCGCCGCAAAAAAGGCAAGTGTATAGGCTGCTCCGGCAATTGTGCCGCTTGCGCCACATCGTCAAGCAACAAAAACGCTGATTCAAAAAAGCTTTGACCGATAATAAAAAAGGAACTGTAAAAACAGCGGTTTTTACGGCTCCTTTTTTCTTTAATTCGCGTGCTTATTTCTTTTCGTAGCTCTTGCAGAAATGCGGGTCCTGAATCTGCTGATTTGTGCATGAGCAGTCATGAGTTACCTCGATAACGCTTCTGTCGCAGCCGCAGCCGGCGGTGTTGTGTACGCATTCGCATACATCGCATTTTACACCCTTATTTTCCATAATGTCACCTCCTGTAAGATGATATTATATTTTGCGCAGTTATAAATTCTTTATACGGTAAAGAGACAAGTAAAAACGTATTTTTCGGATAAAATTTCCAATCGAATTTTTTATACGGCGGAGCGTTCAATTCGCGGCGGCATTTTTGATTTGCTTGCCGGCGGAATCTATTTTGTAATCGCCGTCGTATATAAGCTCGCTTACCGTAACAAACGAATAGCCTTTTTTCTCAAGTTCCGTGAGAATTCGGTCGAGCGCGTCGGGCGTGTTTTTTATATCGTTGTGAAAGAGTATAATTGAACCGCACTCGGTCTTATCCGTTACGCGCTTTACTATTTCATCGGTGTCAAGTCCCTTCCAGTCAAGCGAATCGACGGACCATTGTATTGTTTTCATATTGAGCTTTGTCGCCGCGGTTATCGTGTCATTTGTATAATCCCCCGACGGAGCGCGCAAAAGAACGGGTGTAATTCCTATGGCTTTTTTTACCGCTTCGTTACAGAGTGTTATGTCTTTTATGATTTCGCTCTCTGTAAGACTCGAATACATATTGTGCGATGCAGAGTGATTTCCTATCTCGTGTCCGGAGGCATAAAACGCCTTTACGCTGTCGGGATATTTTTCCGCCCATTCCCCGACGACGAAAAACGTAGCCTTGGCATTGTGATTTTTTAAAATTTCTATGAGCCTTTCCGTGTCGTCGGCTCCCCAAGCAGCGTCAAAGGTGACTGCAATTTTTTTTTCGCCCGTCTCAACGCAGTAGATGGGCAGAAGCCGTTTGCTCTCCTCGGCAGCGGCAGAGCTGAGTGCGCTTTTTCTGCCGCAGATTCCGAATACGATAAGCAGCGCGGATAATGTGACAGCGGTTATCGCCGTAAGCCCTCTCTTAGTCAAAATTATATATTTCAAAAAAACACCCCCTCATACTAAATGTATGAGGGGGACAAGGCTTTAAGACTTTATTCGGCTACCGGCTCGCTGTCTTTTTCACGGAGCTCACAAAGCTCTTTTTCTATGGCTTCCTCCATAGACGGATCTGTGGCTTTTTTGTTTTTGAATTTTTTGGACACCGCAATATTGATTATGACATTTGCGAGGAACAACGCTATTCCTACCGCAAAGAACGGGGATACCGAGCCTGTGATTATGTTTACGCTTGTTTCGGCCGCGGCATTTAAAAAGGCGTAAACAAAGTATGCCGAAAGACTCCAAAAAACGGTGCTGAGGATGTTTAATACCGTGTCGGCTTTGCTGCTGAGTGACATTGACGCTATAAGCACAACGAAGAAATTTACAACTCCGAGCGCGGCGGCCAAAAACGCAAATCCCACGCCGAGAAACATTTTTGCAAAAACACCGCCGAGTGCCTCGCCTTGCATCAGCGAGAGCGAAGCCTTTATATCGTATTTGGTCAAATAGTTAAGTATAAACGTGAGAAATGAAACACTCTCCGTTTTTTCGTAAAACGGGAAGCAGAGTGTGATTTTTACAAGCGGCACAACAAGAGCCACAAGCGGCAAAAGAGTAAAAACAAGGCGCACTATCATAAGCGGAGAGCCTATCGTGCCGTATTTGAAGTTACTCATTTTGTAATGCAACTTTGCGAATGATGTCTCGGCCGTATCGGCATCATTTTCAAGCCTCTCTTCCCATTTGTAGTTGGGGATATTAACTCCGCAGTGCTTACATTCGGCACGGAAGTCGTACCAATGAAGCTTTGCTCCGCACTTGGGACATTTTGCCATAATTCTCAATCCTTCTTTATTATTTGTTTTTATAAAATCTTATAACATTCCATGAAAACGGCTTTAAAACGGCGTGTGCCGTCTTGCCGTCAACCGTGGGGATTTCTCCGTTTACGGGGAAGACGTTTATTTTGTCGAATCCGTTGACAGCGTTTTTGTCAAAGCCGCACATTTCAATATGCTCCTTGCCCGAAAAGTCTTCAAGATCCAAAAGCTTTATGCACATATCATAGCTTTCGTTCGGGTCTCTGTTTACCGCAAATACGGTAAGAGCGTTGCCGTCGTCACTTAAAACCGCCACGGAGTCCACGTCCGGAACATCGGTAAACTCTCTTGTGTCGTGCTTGCCGCATACTGTGTTTGAGAGTAAAACGGTTCCTCTGCCGTAATTTGACGCGTGCATAAACGGATAGAATATAGTCTGCTCAAAAATTCCGCCGCCGTTTTCCGTCATAATGGGGGCTATGACGTTTACAAGCTGTGCAAGACACGCGACCTTAACCCTGTCGGCATGCTTTAACAGAGTTATCAGCATAAGCCCGACCAAAAGTGCGTCCTCAAAGGTGTATACGTCTTCAAGCTGGTGCGGAGCGGTGCTCCACTTCTTTACCTCGTCGCCGTTTGAGTGGAACCAAACGTTCCACTCGTCAAAGGAGAGATTGACGGTGTGCTTTGAATGCTTTCTGCCCTTTACGGAATCGCATATACAAATTACCGTTTTTATGAATTCGTCCATAGCCATGCTCTTAGCGAGGAAGCTCTGCGTGTCGCCGAGCTTGTTGTCGTAGTATTGATGAAGCGATATGTAATCTACGCTGTCATAGGCTATGTCGAGGCAGGTATCCTCCCACTTGCCGAAGGTTTTCATATGATCGTTGGAGCTGCCGCAAATTACGGTTTCAATTGAGTCGTCCGTGAGTTTCATTGCCTTTGATGCCTGATCCGCCAAAAAAGCATATTCCTTCGCTTCCTTGTGGCCGAGCTGCCAACCGCCGTCCATCTCGTTTCCGAGGCACCACAGCTTTATACCGTAAGGGCTTTCGGCACCGTTTTTACGTCGCATATCGCTGTAATATGAGCCGGACGGGTGATTGCAGTATTCAACAAGATTTCTTGCGTCGTCGACTCCGCGCAGACCGAGGTTTACGGCCATCATACAAGCTGTGTCCGCCTTTTTGCACCACTTCATAAATTCATCCGTGCCGAAGAGATTGGGCTCCGTGACGCCCCAGGCGAGCTCAAGCCTTTTCGGCCGTTCGCTTACGGGACCCACACCGTCCTCCCACCTGTATCCGGAAACAAAGTTTCCGCCGGGGTAGCGCACTATCGGTACGCGAAGCTTTTTAACCTCGTCGATAACGTCTTTTCTGAACCCGTCTTCGTCGGCACAGGGGTGACCCGGCTCATATATTCCGCCGTAAACAGCTCTGCCGAGGTGTTCTATGAACGAACCGAAGATCCTGTCGTCAACTTTGCCTACTTTAAATTCGCCGGCAAGTGATAATTCAGCTTTTTTCATATTGTATCTCCTGAAAAATTATTTCTTTTTGGAATTCTCCGTTGTAGTCTCGTTATTTGAGGTGTCCGCCTTTTCGTATATGAATGTGCGCATTGCCGAAACGTTTTTATCCATATCTATCGAGAGCACGTTGCCGGCTGATTTTTTAACGCTCTTCCAGCTTCCGTCAATCGGAACCTGCATCTGTGCAAGATCGTATTTCATATATTTTACGGAGCCCTTTGCGAGATTTACAAGCTCGTCCGTGGTAAGATCCGTTTCAATCATCGGCATAACCTTTTCGGCTATCGAATAGAGCGCCGTCGGATTTGATTTTGCCTTATCTATAATTGCCGAAATGACCTTGCGCTGACGCTGTGTGCGGTAGAAGTCGCTGTCGAGATAGCGCATACGGCTGTACCAAAGAGCCTGCATACCGCTGAAGTGATTTACACCGGCGTTTGTGGCTCCGGGGAAAGCGTCTTTTTCGGCCTGAGTCATATTGTAACGCGCGTTTATGTAGTTTGCCTCTTTTTCGGTTACTTCAACATCTACGCCGCCGAGCTCGTCGATTATAGTGGTAAACATATCAAAGTTCACAAGCATATAGTTATCTATATCCACTTTGAAATTGTATTCTATTGTGTCTACAAGCAGCTGCCTGCCGCCGTGGCTCTGCGCCGCGTTTATCTTGTTCCACTTCCAGCCCGGAATTTCAACATATGTGTCGCGAAGAATGGAGGTGAGCTTTAACTGCTTGTTCTTTTCGTCAATGGAAAGAATCATCATGGTGTCGGACCTTGTGCTGTCTGAGCTTTCCCCCTCGCGCGCGTCAACGCCTATCAGGAGAATGTTGCGTACCGAATCCGAATGTGCGAGCTTTGAAGAATCTATGTATTCGTTCTCCTGAAGCGGAGAGTAGTTGACCTCGCCGAGCAGCTTCTTTGCCTGATGGTATGTAACTGCGGCAAAGGCGGCGCAAAGCACCAGTAAAATCAATATGACTATACCGATTATCTTGCCTGCGCTGTGTCGGTGAGGCTTTTTTTCTCTCGGCTGCCTGCCGCTTGAAATATCGGTAAAGCCGTGCTCGTCTGAAACCTTTTTGGCTCTTGAATTTGCGGCTCTGTTATAGTTGTAGCTGTAAGGTTTGACCTCAGGGCTTGTGTTTATCTCTCTGTGGCGCGGAACGGGAGTCTCGTTTTCGAAATCTTCGTTATCCGATTTGTCGTCTCTCCCCGTGAAGAAGTCCTCGAAATCGTCATCACCCTTCTTGTCGGAAGAGACTGCACGACCCTCCTCCTCGCTGTCGCTGTATATATCCTCGTAACCGTCCTTTTCGGAAGAACTGTAAATATCCTCAAAATCGTTATTGCCGAATTTCTTGTCATCTGCCATAATTGACACCCTTTCCCACAACAGCTTAATATAATGAGTATATTTTATCGTAAATTACTGCTTTTCACAATCCCTTTTGATTAAAATTTTATTACAAAAAGAGTAATTTTAATGTCAATTTAAGCATTGAGGCGTGATTTGAGACTTAATGTTTAAATTTGTCTTGAAACGAGCGAAAAAAACCTGTATAATATTTTCAGATTTTTCTAAGGAGAACCACGATGCTGGGAAGGTTTGTCAAAGTGAGGGTCACAAGACCCATAGGATTCTTTGACGGCAACAGCAAGACGCAGTACCGCCTTAATTACGGTACCGTCGAAAGCGGACTTGAGCCGCACTCTCCCGTAAAGGGCGCCTTTATTATGGGCATAAATCACCCCGTAAGAAATTTTGACGGCAGGGTAATAGCCACCGTTAAAATACCTAAGACAAAAGGCGTAATTATTGTTGTGTCGCCAAAGAGTAAAAGATTTATAGTAAATGATGTGCGTGACGCGCTCGCGTTTATGTACAAAAAAGGCTCCTATTCGATAGATTGTCTTTATGAGCGCAGCTGCGGCGCGATAGTTTACCGGGAAATAGCGGGCGAAAGAAGATTTTTGCTTATCAAAAACAAGCGCAGCGCAAATTGGGGCTTCCCCAAAGGCCATGTCGAAGAGGGCGAGAGCAACGAGGATACCGCAAGACGCGAGGTCCTTGAGGAAACCGGGCTTCATATAGCCATTCTTCCGGAATTTAAGAGCCGTTCGGAGTATACGATTCAGGGCAGAATAGAAAAAACGGTTATAATTTATATCGCCTCCACAAAAGATACAAGAACCGTTATTCAGCCGGAGGAAATTGAGGACTACATTTGGTTAAGCTATGATAATGCTTATAAGACACTTAATTATGAAAACGACAAGGCTATTCTCAAAAAAGCAAAGGCTTATTTGACGGAGCACTCTATCTGATTATAAGGAGAATTATATGCTGTCTACATTTTCGCAGTACTTTATGACGCTGTCCGCGACAGAAAATCTCGCGGAAAAAATGGTGCATCTGTTCGGAGACACCATACCGTCATGGCTTACGGTGCTTATAATTTCGCTGTTCCCGATTCTTGAGAACCGCGGCGGTATGATAGCCGCAAGACTGCTCAATATGAATATGCTTCAGGCATTCATCATCTCGTATCTCGGGAATCTTGTGCCGATACCGTTCATCCTTTTGTTCATCAAAAAGATATTCGAGTGGCTGAGAAAGATAAAGGGCTTTGACAAAATAATAAAGCACTTTGAAGCAAAAGCCGAAAAGAATCGAGATAAAATAAACCGCGGTAAGCAGTGGGGGCTTTTGCTGTTCGTTGCGATTCCGCTTCCCGGAACCGGCGGCTGGACGGGCGCGCTTATGGCGTCGCTTTTGGAAATACCGCCTAAAAAGGCATTTCCGATAATCGCCCTCGGCGTACTTATAGCCGGGCTTATAATGACCACCGTGACATACGGCATAGGATGGATAGTTACCGGCTCGTAAGTCCTATATGGTTTTATGATTCCAAGACCTGTTTTCGCTTTGCGGCGAGGGCAGGTCTTTTAAGTGTCAAAATTTTTTTCGATTATTTGTGAGTATTGCCTATTGATTTTTCAAAAAACGGTTGTTAAAATTTTAACGTAGATGGTTAAACGTTTACCCACGTTGCCGTTAAATTTATTTTATTGAATACGGAGGAATAAGTTATGGCTAACAGATTTGTTCTTAACGAGACTTCTTATCACGGCAAGGGCGCAATAGAGAGCATTGCCGACGAGGCAAAGGGCAGAGGCTTTAAAAAGGCTTTTATTTGCTCGGACCCCGATCTTCTTAAATTCGGAGTTACCAAAAAGGTTACGGATGTTCTTGATAAAGCCGGACTTGACTATGAGATATACTCCGACATCAAGGCTAATCCCACAATAGAAAACTGTCAGCACGGCGTTGAGGCGTTTAAGGCTTCGGGTGCCGATTATCTTATCGCAATCGGCGGCGGCTCCTCAATGGATACCTCTAAGGCGATTGGCATAGTTGTTGCAAATCCCGAATTTTCAGATATCAGAAGTCTTGAGGGAGTGGCTCCCACAAAGAATAAGGCTGTTCCGATATTTGCCGTTCCCACAACCGCAGGCACAGCCGCTGAGGTTACCATAAACTATGTTATAACCGACGCCGAGAAAAACAGAAAAATGGTGTGCGTCGATGTTCACGATATCCCGGTAGTTGCTTTTGTTGACCCGGATATGATGTCGAGTATGCCAAAGGGGCTTACTGCCGCAACCGGTATGGACGCTCTTACACACGCTATCGAGGGCTACATCACAAAGGGTGCTTGGGAGCTTTCCGATATGTTCCATTTAAAGGCAATCGAAATAATTTCCCGCGCTCTTCGAGGTGCTGTTGAAAACACCCCCGAGGGCAGAGAGGAAATGGCTCTCGGTCAGTACATAGCCGGAATGGGCTTCTCAAATGTCGGCCTCGGCATAGTTCACTCTATGGCTCATCCGCTCGGCGCGCTTTACGACACACCTCACGGTGTTGCAAATGCAATTATTCTTCCGACTGTTATGGAATATAACGCTCCGGCTACCGGTGAAAAATACAGAGATATAGCAAAGGCTATGGGCGTAAAGGGTACGGACGATATGACTCAGGATGAGTACAGAAAGGCTGCTGTTGATGCAGTAAAACGCCTTGCTTCCGATGTAGGTATTCCCGCAGACCTTAAAGAAATCGTTAAAGAAAAGGATATACAGTTCCTCTCGGAGTCTGCGTATGCGGATGCCTGCCGTCCCGGTAACCCCCGCGACACAAGCGTTGAAGAGATTGCAGAACTCTATCGTTCGCTTATCTGACGCATTATTACTCAACAATAACGAAATTTTGGTTTCCTCGCTTAAGGGACGAGCCGCCGTTACGGCGGCTCGTCCCTTTTTTAACGGTACTTTACACGCGACTTGTGTTTTGATATTATATTATCGATATATTATCGATTTAAAGGAGGCGTTCGGATTTGGACAATGACGAAAACAAACTGAAGAAGCGCTTCGCGGAGCTGTCGCTGCGCGCCGTCGAGCAGCGAAGAACCGTAAGCTCCGATTTTTTAACGCTTGACGAGCAAAGCACTTTAGCATCTGCGCAGCTGTTTTCGAGGGTGTATCTTTACGGCGGCTATCCACTTGCCGAGCGTCGTGCGGCTCTTTTCGGCGAAAAGAGTGAGGAGGAAAAAGCAGCCGAATGCGATTTTGTGTGGGTGAAAATTTCACCGGTGGCAAAAAAGTTTGCCGACGAGCTCACTCACCGTGATTTTCTCGGTACGCTTATGGGGCTCGGTATCAAGAGAGAGACAATAGGCGATATTCTCACGGATGATAATTGCGGATACGTTTTTTGCGAAAAAAAGGTAGCGCGGTTTATAATCGACAATCTTGACAGGGTCAAGCACACCACGGTGCGATGTGAGATGACCTTATCTCCTCCGGACTCTGTCGGAGCCTTGCCAAAGGAGCAGACGGTTACGGTGCCGTCTCTGCGACTTGACGCGATGGTTGCCGCGGTTTATAAAATATCGCGCAGCGAGTCACAGCAGCTTTTTATGCAAAAGCTTATATTTGTAAACGGCAAAATGACCGTTAATTCATCATATATACCGAAAGAGGACGAGATAATATCGGTGCGGCACAAGGGACGGTTTGTGTTTTGCGGCAAAATCGGAGAGACAAAAAAACAGCGTCTTAAAATCTCCGTCAGAGTTTTTTGAAATACGTACAAAAAATCGGACTGTAAAAACGTGCTTTTTACAGTCCGACATATTTTTATATTGTGATTATGAGTTTTGGTCTATCTGCTCCTGCAAATTAGGTATCAGAACCTTTTGTGTAAGTAAAAATACCGTCAGTCCGTCCTTTAAGGAACAACCGTCATTTCCCGTATAGCCGCCGGTACGGCTTACCTTGGAGCAATCGGCGTTTACGTAATAAACGTATTTAAGCGTGTCGGCGTTTCTTATGAGCTTGCCGTTTTCGTCTCGGCTGCCGTTAAATTGCCAGACGTAGTTACTGTCTCTGCCCTTTACCGAATATGCGGTTATAAGACCTTCGCGGTCAATTCCGTATTTCGCGACTACGGCGTCAACAAATTTGTTGTCCGTATCGAAGTCAAGCTGCGAATCGCCGTATTGTGCTTCGTATTCCGTTGTTTCCGTGCTGACTGCGGCGGGAGCCGTGCTTTGAGGCTTAGTGGATTCGGCCGTGGTTTTTTCAACCTTTTTTGTCGTCGTTTCGATTGGAACGGTTGTTTCGGAATATGAGACGGCAGGTGTGGTATAATCCTCCTGCTTTTTTTTGCCGCAGGAGCAAAGACACGCGAGCATCAGCAATATACATAATGAGATTTTAAAGTGCTTCATAACAAATCCTTATAAAAAATCAAGCGGTGTAACCGAAATTACACCGCTTGTCGATTGGCTTGATTATTTGCCGCCGATGATGCCGCCGATGAGACCCATTATAGCGTCGATGATAGGCTTAAGGGTCGGAAGCACGTTAGCCTCGAAGAAGCCCTTGATTGTTTCAAAGATAGAACTGAAATCCATGGATTATCTCTCCTTTTTTTTAATTGGGTTTAGGATCCTTCCTGTGTATAATATAACAGAGAAAATAAAAAAAGAAAAGAACTTTTTTCGAAAAAACACTACAAAATTAAACTGCTTATATTGGTAAAAACTAACAAGTCGGGCCGGAGTGTTGATTTGCTGTGTGCAATGAGGCGGATGTTTTTATTGTAAGAAAAGACATTTTGTGATACAATAATATTGTTGCTGCAAAGGTATCGGGCAGATACGGCGGCAGAATACAAATATATTGGGAGAGTGCTCTTATGGCTCTTAAAACAGGTGCGCTGATTATAGCCGCAGATAATAAAAAACGCGAAAAACCCATTTATATGTGTGAGGCTTTGTCTTTGCCGCTCATTTCGTATGTGAAGTCATATGCCGAAAAGGCTGATGCGGAAAAAACGGCAATTATAATTGAAAGTGATAGCTCCGGTGTTGAAGCAATAAAGGGCGACAGCCGGGTGTTTGTATCGCCGGATGCCGAAAATGACAGCGATTTTCTGCTTGCAGCCGACGGCTTTGCAGACGAATTTGACTATGTATATGTTCTCTATGGAAATGTACCGCTTATGAGCGGCAGCTCTCTTAAAAACGCGCTTTCTCTCTGCGTGAACGAGGGAAATGAGGCGGCCGCCGTCTTTTCAAGACAGCCTAATGGTGAGGACGTGACCGGAGCGTATGTGTTCTCTTCGAAAAAACTTATGACACTCATTAAAAACGGCGCACCGCGCTCTGCCGAGGAGCTTTTTCGCGCCTGTGATAAAAAAGCACGGTTCCAAACCGATTGCAGATGCGAAACGAGTGCCGTCTATGATATGTGCTCACTTCACGAAATTAGTGAGACTGTTCGCTTAAGAGAGATAGAGCATCAGCTTGACTGCGGTGTGAATATCCCGTGCTTTGACGGTGTTATGATTTCCCCGAACGTAAAAATCGGCGAGGGTACGCTTATTTTGCCAGGCACGATTTTACGCGGAAACGTAACGATAGGCAAAAACTGTACCGTAGGACCCAATACGCTTCTTCACAATACAACTGTCGGCGATGATGCGTATTTAAACAGCGTTCAAAGCTTTGACGCAAGGATAATGAGCGGCGTAAATATAGGCCCGTTTGTTCATATAAGACCCAATTCGGTGATAGGCGAAAAGGTGCATCTCGGCAACTTCGTCGAGGTGAAAAATTCCAATATAGATACCGGCACAAAGGTTTCGCACCTTACGTATGTCGGCGACAGCGACGTGGGCAAGAGGGTAAACTTCGGCTGCGGAACGGTAACGGTCAACTATACAGGCAAGGCGAAATTCAGAACCACCATAGGCGACGATGCGTTTATAGGCTGCAACACAAATCTTGTAGCTCCCGTGACGGTCGGTGACGGCGCATATACCGCGGCAGGCTCCACAATAACAGAGGACGTTCCCGGCGATTCGCTCGGTATAGCAAGAGCACGTCAGGTCAATAAGATAGGCTGGTGCCTAAAAGATAAATAAGGACAGGTAAACACAATAATGTTAGGCAGATTCAAAAAAACGGAAGCTGTCGGCGCACCCGAATTTTTAGTGGCAGGACTCGGTAACCCCGAGAAAAAATATACCCTGACACGTCATAATTCGGGGTTTTTGTGCGTTGACTTTCTTGCCGAAAAGCACGGTTTTAAAATAAATAAACTCAAGTTCAAGGCGGTTATAGCCGATACGGTTATAAACTCGCACCGCTGCATTGTAATGAAGCCGCAGACCTATATGAATTTAAGCGGAGAGGCCGTAAAGGCTGCGGCAGATTTTTATAAGATACCTCCGGAAAAAATCATTGTGATTTTTGACGATATATCGCTTGACGTAGGCAGACTGAGAATACGCCGCAAGGGCTCAGACGGCGGTCATAACGGTATAAAGAGTATAATATCCTGTATAGGCAGCCAAAATTTTCCGAGAGTCAAAATCGGCTGCGGCAAAAAGCCTCATCCCGATTACGACCTTGCCGCATGGGTTCTCTCCGAGTACAAAAAGGACGAGGCACCGGAGCTTAAAAAGGCACTTGATAATGCCTGCTGTGCGGTGGAGCTTATTCTGGACGGCAAAACAGACGAAGCCATGAATAAATATAATTCCTGAAGGAGCTTTAATTTAATATGTCAGCATTTGCTGAGGTCTTAAAGACCTCGCCCGAATATAAGACGCTCGAAAAGGCGGTAAAAAGCAAAAAACTGCCTGTCGGAGTTCTCGGCGTTTCGGGAATCCATAAGGCTCATATTATAAATTCGCTCTGCGGCAATTTAGACCGCAGGGCTCTTGTCATTATGCCCGACGAAGCGGCTGCGACGAAGCTTTGCGAGGACTTGCGTGTTTTCGGTAAGAATTCGTTTCTGTATCCGGCGAGGGACTTTTCGTTTACCTCGGCGGAAAATCGTTCCCACGAATATGAGCAGCGCCGTATAAATGCGCTCACAAATATTTTAAACGGCACCGCCGATATAGTGGTTTGCTCCGCAGAGGCGGCGGTTCAGAGGACTATTCCGCCCGAGGACTTAAAAAAACATTCGCTTACGATAAGGCGAGGCGAGGATATTAAGCTCGGCGACATAACGAGTGTGCTTCTTTCCGCAGGCTATACGAGAGCCGATATGGTGGAGGGAGTAGGTCAGTTTTCCGTGCGCGGAGGAATACTCGACCTGTTTTCGCCCGATGACCAAAATCCCGTCAGAATAGAGTTTTGGGGCGATACCGTTGACACCATGGCTCATTTCGACATAATGTCTCAGCGAAGAACCGACAATGTTGATAAGCTGACGCTTATGCCGTCAACCGAGATAGTCTTTTCGGGCGGCGACGACTTAATGAAAAAGATTACCGCATTTTATGATACCGTAAAGGGTAAGGGAGCCAAAAAGGCTCGCGAAATGCTGCAAAAGGATATAGACAGGCTCAAAAACGGCGTGAGCTTAAGCTCTGCCGATAAGTATCTTCCGCTCGCTTACGAAGAGAATGCGACAATTTTAAGCTATGCCGATTCGCTTTTGCTTATTGTTTGCGAGAGTGCCGGAGTCAAGGAAAAGGCAAACACCGCAATAAAGCTCCAAAACGAGGATATCAAATATCTCCTTGAGGACGGCGAGCTTTGCCGCGGACTCGACGAGTTTACGATGACCTTCCCGGAGCTTACACGCGAATATGAAAAAAAGGATACTGTTTTTCTCGACGATTTCGCGCGCGGTTCGTTTGACGTACCGGTACGCGACCTTGTAACGTTTACGGCGTCAACACTTCCCGTATGGAACGGAAAGCTCGACATACTCTTGGACGATTTGTCTCCGCTTGTTCAAAAGGACTCGACGGTTGTAGTGATGGGAGGAACGGAAAAGGCTGCAAAAAACCTTGCTGAGGATCTCGAAAACGAGGATGTTCCGGCACTTTATTTTCCGCTCGAGCCTGCCGAATTTCCGCGTGGCAGAGTTTCGGTTTTGCCCGGCGCGCTCTCGGGCGGCTTCGGCTATCCGCACGAAAAATTTTATGCCTTTACCTATGGCAGAAACGCCGTTGCGTCCAAAAAAAGAAAAAGCAGGAGCGGATTTAAAAAGGGACAGAGCCTCCACTCGCTTGATGAGCTTAAAAAGGGCGACTACGTTGTTCATTCGCTCCACGGTATAGGCGTGTTTGACGGCATCAATAAGCTTGAGGTCGGCAAAATAACCAAGGATTATATCAAAATCAAGTATGCAAAGGGCGACGTTCTGTATGTCCCGGTAACGCAGCTTGACCTTGTCTCAAAATATATAGGCCCTCACGAGGACGACGGCAGAACAGTAAAGCTGAATAAAATCGGCGGCAAGGACTGGGAAAAAACGAGAAATAAGGTTCGTGCCGCAGTCAAGGATATGGCGGATCAGCTCATAGCCCTGTATTCAAAAAGGCAAAACAGCCCCGGCTATGCATTTTCTCCGGATATAGATATGCAGAGCGATTTCGAACGGCGGTTTGAATATGACGAGACGTCCGATCAGCTCAGAGCAATCGATGAAATAAAGGGCGATATGGAAAAGCCTTATCCCATGGACAGACTTCTCTGCGGCGACGTAGGCTTCGGAAAAACCGAGGTCGCGCTTCGTGCGGCTTTTAAATGCGCGGCAGACGGTAAGCAATGCGCGATACTTGTTCCCACAACAATTCTCGCGTATCAGCATTACCGTACCATACTTAAAAGATTTGACGGGTTCCCTGTCGAGATAGAGATGCTGTCACGCTTCAGAACTCCTAAGGAGCAGGAGAAAATACTTAAAAATTTGAAGCGCGGCTCGCTTGACATAATCGTAGGCACGCACCGTCTTGTTTCAAAAGATGTAAAATTTAAGGATCTCGGCCTTTTAATAGTCGATGAGGAGCAGCGCTTCGGCGTGGCTCAAAAGGAGAAGCTTAAGGAGCTGTTCCCAACGGTTGATGTTTTGACTTTGTCGGCGACGCCTATTCCGAGAACGCTTAATATGGCTATGACCGGCATACGCGATATGTCCGTAATAGAGGAGGCTCCGCAGGACAGATACCCCGTTCAGACATATGTTATAGAGCATGATATGGGAATTCTCTGCGAGGCCATGGAGAAGGAACTTCGCAGAGGCGGTCAGGTATATTATCTCCACAACCGTGTCGAATCAATCGAAAGCACGGCGGCTAAGATAAAGGAAATGATGCCGTCGGCTCGTATAGCCGTGGCGCACGGTCGAATGGGCGAGGAGAAGCTGTCTGAAATCTGGCGTGACTTGCTTGAGGGCGACATAGACATACTCGTTTGCACCACCATCATCGAGACGGGCGTCGATGTTCCGAATTGCAATACGCTGATTATTGAGGACGCCGACAGGCTCGGACTCGCTCAGCTTCATCAGATACGAGGACGAGTCGGCAGAAGCACACGCAGAGCGTCGGCATATTTCACGTTTAAGCGTGGCAAGGAATTGTCGGAAATAGCGAACAGACGACTTTCGGCAATAAGGGAATATACCGAATTCGGCTCCGGCTTTAAGATTGCCATGCGTGACCTTGAAATCCGCGGAGCGGGCAACGTACTCGGTGCGCAGCAGCATGGCCATATGGAGGCGGTAGGCTACGATATGTACTTGCAGCTTCTCGGTGAAGCCGTGGAGGAGGAAAAGGGCGAAAAGCCGATTTCACGTAAGAAGGAGTGTCTCATAGATATGCAGATAGACGCTCACATTCCCGATAATTACATCAAGAGCATTCCTCAGAGGCTTGCGGTTTATCGCAGAATTGCGGACATTAAAAATACCGAAGATGCAGAGGACGTTAAGGATGAGCTCCGCGACCGATTCGGTGAAATTCCGCAGTCGGTTCAGGGCCTTATCGATGTTTCGCTTCTTCGTAATACCGCCGCCGCAAAGGGTATATACGAAATAGGGCAAAAGGGCAATTCCGTTATCCTTTATGTGAACGATATAGATACAAATACGGTTTTGAACCTGTCCTCCATGATGCGCGGCAGAGTGTCTATAATGGATTACGGCAAAAAGCACATCGCGGTAAAGATTGCCGATGGTCAGTCGCCGCTCGATACGCTCAAGGAAATATTCGGATATATGGTGTTCTGATTATGAAGATAGCTGTTGTTTGCGATTCTTTTAAAGGGAGTCTTACGTCAAAGGATGCTTGCGCCGCGGTTAAAGACGGACTTCTTCGGTGTAACAAAAATTTTGAGGTGCTTTCTCTGCCGTTTGCCGACGGCGGAGAGGGGACCTCTCGCTGTTTTTACGATATACTCGGAGGGCAGCTTCGAAAAGCGGCGGTGCACGACCCTCTGCTTCGTGAAATCACGGCGGAATACACCGTTTTGCCCGACGGTACCGCTGTAATCGATATAGCCTCGGCAAGCGGGCTGACGCTTCTCAAGAGCAGCGAGCGTGACGCCGTGAAGGTGTCGTCATTGGGAAGCGGAGAACTGATTTGCGACGCTGCGGAGCACGGGGCAAAACATATAATTCTCGGACTCGGCGGCAGTGCTACCACGGATGCGGGGACGGGCATTTTGTATGCCCTCGGTATGCGGTTCTTTTCGGAGGACGGTGTTGAGGTTTTGCCCGACGGTCAAAATATGATACGAGTTAAGAAAATACGGCGAACCGAGAATTTTGAAAGATTCAAGGATATAAAGTTCACTCTCGCGTGTGACGTTACAAATCCTCTGTGCGGAGAAAACGGAGCGGCTTATGTTTTTTCTCCGCAAAAGGGAGCCTCGAAGAACGATGTAAAGCTTTTGGATGACGGCTTACGAAATATAGGAGAGATTTTTGAAAAAGCGTCCGGCAAAAAGATTATAAATCTTCCGGGAGCCGGAGCTGCGGGCGGCATCGGCGGTGGCTTATCCGCCTTTTTGAATTGTGAGCTCCAAAGCGGATTTGATGTGCTGGCAAGGGCTGCATCGCTTGAGGATAAAATACGTCGCTCCGATGCGGTTATAACAGGCGAGGGCAAGACGGACAGGCAAACCCTATTCGGCAAGCTTCCTAAGAGGGTCTCGGACATAGCCGAAAAATTCGGTGTTCCGTGTATCCTTTTGAGCGGCGACGTCGAAAACGATATTTCCGCCGAGAAACTCGGAGTATGCGAAATACATAAAATAAAGGAAAACGGTATAAGCCTTGAGCATTGTATGAAAAACGCCGCCTCGCTTTTGTCCGAAAGAGCCTTTGCGATAGGCAAAGACTCAAAAATAATAAACAAGCAATATAGCAGGAAACAAGAGAAAATGCGAGAAAACGAGAGATAAATTATATAATCGTTAAAATATTGAAAAAACGGTGTTGACGAAATCGTTTCTTCGTGATAATATATTCGGGCAATAAAAAAGAAATAATTATTCGGAGGTTATGTTTTATGTCAACTTATATGCCTAAGGCTGCCGACATCAGCCGTAATTGGTATGTTCTTGATGCTGACGGCAAAACCCTCGGTTCCGTTGCTGCAGAGGCTGCTACGCTTCTTCGCGGCAAGCACAAGCCGACATTTGCTCCTCACGCTGACTGCGGCGATCACGTAATCGTAATCAACGCCGGCAAAATAGTTCTTACAGGCAACAAGCTTGAAAAGAAAATGTACTATCATCACACCGGTTATATCGGTAACATGAAGAAGATTCAGTATAAGACCCTTATGGCTGAAAAGCCCGAATTTGCTCTTAAAAAGGCAGTTAAGGGTATGCTTCCCGATAACTCACTCGGCAGAAAGCAGCTTACAAGACTTCGTATCTTCAAAGACGGCGAACACACACATGAGGCTCAGAAGCCCGAAGTTAAAGAATTCTGAGAAAGGGAGGCAAAAATAAATGTACGAGACTAATCCTTATTTTTACGGCACAGGCAGAAGAAAGAAGTCGGTTGCAAGAGTTCGTGTTTATGCAGGCTCAGGCAAAATAACGATAAACAATCGTGATATCGACGATTATTTCGGCCTTGAAACACTTAAACTTATAGTTCGTCAGCCTCTCGCTCTCACCGGCACAGCTGACAAATTCGACATCGTCTGCAACGTTCAGGGCGGCGGTGTAACAGGTCAGGCAGGCGCAATTCGCCACGGCCTTTCAAGAGCTCTTCTTCAGTACGACGAAAATCTTCGTCCGGCACTCAAGAAGGCCGGCTTCTTGACTCGTGACCCGAGAATGAAAGAGAGAAAGAAATACGGTCTCAAAGGCGCTCGTCGCGCACCGCAGTTCTCAAAGAGATAATCGGTTACGATTTTTCAATCAAATACTTCAAAAGCCACGGGAAATCAACGGTTTTCCGTGGCTTTTTTATATAGCGATACCATAAACGGCTTCTTTGCATAGGCCGAGAAAAGGATTTTGCGTTCGGTTCGCTGTGTTTTAAATTTTCCCCAAAAAGCCTTGACGGGTAACCGAACGGTTACTACTATTTGAAAGCGAATTTATGACGGGAGATACAAAGGAGCGTATTTCGGAAACCGCGCTTGAGCTTTTTGCTCAGAGCGAAAGAAATGCTGTTAATTGACGAGGTTGACAATAAAGAGCTCCTTACAAAGCTTTTTGAGGCAATGTACAATGAATTGTCTCCGCGATAAAAAGAGTTTGCGGTTTTTGTCCTGTATGATGGCGAGACTAAAAGCGTTGTCGGGAAATTGTCTTTTATTTAACAAAAAAACAGCCTAAGCTATTGCAATTATTGTTGAAATATTATATAATCTGCTCATTGATTAAACAGAAAATAAATTTGGGGGATAACTATGAGCTGGACATTATATTGGGTGCTTTTGGCAATCGGCATTGTTATGACAGGTATATTTTTGTTCTTGCGTGTTAAAAAGGGCGGAATTTCCGCACTGTATGCCAAGGCGGCGGCGAGTCTCTGTTTTATTTCAACCGCTTTTGCCGCAACAAGCGCAAACCGCGACAATATTCAATTCGGCCTTTGGGTGGCGTTTGGACTCATACTCGGAATGGTCGGCGATATTTGGCTTGACTTGAAATGGATTTATTTGCAGGATAAGGATTCATATCTTTATTCCGGCTTTATCTCATTCCTTTTAGGTCACATCTGTTTTAACGTGGCGATTTATAAAAGTTACAGATTTACCGGCAAAACACTTGCTGTTTCTATAGGCGTATCACTTCTTATAGCTCTCGGCAATATATTGACCGAAAAGCTTATGAAAAATCATTTCGGCAAGTTTAAATTCATTGTATTTCTCTATACCTTCTTCCTGGCGTTGACTATGGTTTCAGCCATTATAGCGGCAATTGCCACCGGATTTGAAAAGGTTTGGGTTGTTATGGCTGTGGGCGGTGTCCTCTTTACTCTGTCCGACGCGGTTCTTTCGGGTATGTACTTTGCCGAAAACAAGAATACAAAGTTTAACATATTCTTAAACCATATCTTATATTATGCCGCTCAGTTTACGATGGCGGCGACAATCCTTTGCATTAAATAAAAAAACGGTGGGAGCTTAAATTTAGTTCCCACCGTTTTTTATAGCCGCCTTTAGTTAAAAAATAACTAAGCTTTGATTATTACATTTTTAATGCTTTCAGTCCTGAAATGACTTTAGGGCGTCAATCGTATTTTGTATCAGCTCATCAAGCGAAATACCGAGCATATCCGCACCGCGCTGTATGACCTCGCGAGAGCAGCCGGCGGCAAAATTCTTCGCCTTAAATTTTTTCTTCACGGATTTAAGCTCAAGATCCTGTACGCTGTGTGACGGGCGCATTTTTACAACGGCTCCTATAAGCCCCGTAAGCTCATCTACCGCATAAAGGACCTTTTCCATCTCGTGTTCCGGCTTAATGTCTACCGTTATGCCGTACCCGTGGCTTGCCGTTGCGTGAATTATCTTTTCGTCAATGCCTCTTTCGCGCATTATTTCCTGTTCCTTTATGCAGTGCTCTTCGGGATACATTTCAAAGTCAAGGTCGTGCAAAAGACCTACGATTCCCCAAAAATCCCTGTCGTCGCCGTAGCCGAGCTTGTCGGCATAATACATCATTGTTTTTTCAACCGTTTCGGCGTGCTCAAGGTGAAACGGCTCCTTGTTGTATTCCGTAAGGAGCGCGTATGCTTCGTCTCTTGTCATATTCAAACACCCTTTTCTTTATTTTGCCCTGTAATTCGTCAAATCTTTTACGACTTCACCTGCTATTATCAGCCCGACTACCGACGGGACAAACGCATTGCTGCCGGGGATAGCGCGTCTTTGCGTGCTTTTTCTCGCCGTATCGGGAGGGCAAATGCAGTGCTCGCGGCAACTTATCGCCGTATCCTCAATTGGTACAAGCGGCTTTTCCTTTGAATAAACTACCTTGAGTTTTTTAACTCCGCGTTTTTTCAGCTCGTATCGCATAACTCTCGCAAGCGGACAGACCGAAGTCTTATAAATATCAGTCACCTCAAATGCAGTCGGGTCCATCTTGTTGCCGGCACCCATTGAGCAGATTATGGGAGTTTGGCTCTTTTGCGCCTGCATAACAAGCTCGATTTTGCCCGATACGGTATCTATGGCGTCAACAACATAGTCGTACTGTGAAAAATTAAATTCCGCCGACGTCTCCGGAGTGTAAAACTTCCGATGCGTTGTAACCTCGCAGTCCGGATTTATGTCCTTGATGCGTTCTTCGGCAACCTCGACCTTATATTTCCCTATTGTTGAATGCGTTGCGATTATCTGACGGTTTATATTCGTAAGGCAGACCTTGTCATCGTCTATAAGGTCTAATTTACCAATGCCCGATCTTGCAAGCGCCTCCACGGTGTAGCCGCCGACGCCGCCTATGCCGAATACGGCAACGCGCGAATTTTGCAGCTTTTCCATGGCTTCTTTTCCGAGAAGCAGCTCGGTACGTGAAAACTGATTCAGCATAATTTCCGCCTTTGTATTATAATAAGTATTTTTGCGCAACAGGCAGCGTGCTGTCTGCGATTCCGTATATGGGTTGTTTCGAATTTATTTTTATCAGATGCAGTAAGAGCCGTTTGCGCCTACTGCCTTGTCGATTAAATCCTGAATAGTGACGCTGTCGGCATATTTGTTGATAACATCGTAAAAGCCGCGCCAAAAATCAAGTGTCTCACAGTATGAGCTGCGCTCGCAATAGTTGTTTTCGTTCTGTAAACAGGCAACGGGCGACAGCGAACCCTCGCAGACTCTGAGAATGTCTCCCGCCGTGCATTTTTCGGGGTCAACATTGAGCTTGTATCCGCCGGCATTGCCGCGAAAGCTGCGTATAAGGCCGGCCTTACTCAGAATTGAAACCACCTGTTCAAGATATTTCACCGATATATCCTGCCTTGAGGATATATCTTTAACAGAGACCGGTGCGGCATTTTGGTGGCGGCCTATATCTATCATAACGCGCAAAGCGTAGCGCCCTTTTGTTGAAATCATAACATATCCTCCGTTTCAAAATATATCCCTATTATACTACCGATTTAGTAGGATAGTCAAGACCGAGTTTATGTGTTAAAAATCCCTGTTTAACAACAGAACTTAAAGAATAATGAGCAAAACAAAGAGAATGTTATTAAGACGGTTTCAAGAAACCGTCCTCTGACAAAAATAAATGCCGAAACTAAGAAGTAAAATTTACTGCTGCGTTTCGGCTTTTCGTATTCGTAATATGTAGTTTTAAATGCTTCGAGGGTTACATATCGCCGTTTTTATCCTGCGGCTTCTCGGAACTTGCCGCACGCATACTTTGAGGCATATACGCATTTGACTTTTCTTCCGGAGCGTTGTATTTTTCAGCCTGAAAAGCGGGCTCGTTTTTGTCCTCGGCAACTTTGTTTTTATTGCCTTTTACAATATTTATAATAGGTTTGACTGCGCCGAGTGCACACAGAAATATGCCGATTATCAGGTCGGTCACATATGATTTGGAGATTTCGGGCTCACTGAGAAATCTGTAAGCATTTCTCAACGACTCGGCAAAGGTGAGCGTAAAATCTATCTCGCCGTCGGCAAACCACGACTGATAGGCACTGTAAACATCCTTTGCAAGACAGCAGTACCAAGCGAGAATTATCACAAGCAAAGCCATAACCACGGAAATTATGCAGCCGAATTTGCTGAGCTTTTTAGCGAAAACCTCATATCCTTTAAACGCACATATAACTCCTATCAGTCCGCTTATTGCGGCAATATAGCCTACTTGGTACAGCAGAAAATACACTACTCCTCCCGCAAGTGAAAAAAGGAGCGCACCTACCGTGCCTGCAAGACGATTTTCGGGAACGACCGCAATATCGGAGCTCTCCGTATATTGTGAGAGAGGTTCGATTTCTTTTGATTTTTTCATTTTGAAATTCATCACCTTTCGGGCATCGGATGCTTGCAGGCACCGTTTTGCCGCAATTTTGATTTAACTTGACATCGGCAAGGCGAACCTTACAGAGAATGCAACGATAAGATTATACATAAGAATGCGAGTTTTGTCTATAAAAAGATTATGTTGTCATTTCTTATGGCAATGTTACGACGAATAAAATATAATCTTTCGCGAAACGGTGTAAATACGTCAGCAGTTTGTAAGCGGATATTTTTCATACAAAGAAAAGCGGAGCAAAGCGATCTTTGCTCCGACGTGGTGCGGGTAGCAGGACTTGAACCTGTACAGAGTTGCCTCCACAAGAACCTGAATCTTGCGCGTCTGCCAATTCCGCCATACCCGCATATTAAGTTTTACCCTCTGAATTTTACACGGCGAGGACATCCGAGGCGGAGCTTACTTTCAGATAAATCTTACTTTCGGCTTGTTCCGCAAATATAAAAACGCATTTCTGCGATTTTAACGTTTTCGGCGTGGGCGCATTATCGGACACAGTATCTGCCGATTTGCCGCACAAAACATATGATATTAAAAATCAAAGCCTCGTATTACCGAGAAGCGATAAAGTATAGATTTTTAATTTCCGCTGTTTATAATACCATTTAGCGGCGTTGTTGTCAAACCCTTTTTATGCGCGCATAATTGACAAAACGGTCAAAGTAACTTATGATATAAACATCAAAAGGAGTTGATAAAATGGGGAGCGGTAAATTGCCTGCCGATGGAACAAACAGCCCAAAAAGGCTTTATTATATCGATATTCTCAATATTCTGTCTTGTTTTGCCGTTGTGGTGCTGCATTGCTCCGGCGGAGTTTTTTATTATCAGAAAACACGCCTTTGGTTCATATATATGTTTTTGCAGACCGTAGCTCATTTTGCCGTGCCCGTGTTTTTTATGATAACCGGTGCAAATTTGCTCGATTACCGCAAAAAATACGATACAAAGACGTTCTTTAAAAAACGTGCCGCAAGAACACTTGCACCGTTTCTTTTTTGGTCGCTGCTTTACTGGGTACGCCCGTTTGTGTTAAAACAGGCAACCGCGCCCATGAGCGCAAAGGGGCTTTTCCTTGCGATATTCAATAACGAGGCAAATTATGTATTTTGGTTTTTCTATTGCATTTTTGCCGTATATATGTGCCTGCCGCTGTTTTCGCTCGCCGCGGATAAGAAAAACATCAAAACCATAGAGTATGTGTGCGTTCTCGGCTTTGTGTTCAATTCGGTTTTGCCGCTCGTCAACAGATTTGTAATTCCCGTATACGGTGGACTGACTCCGGTTATAGTAACGGGCTATGTGGTATTTGTCTTTATGGGCTGGCTTATAAAAAACAAGGATTATACCAAAAAGGCGCGTATACTTATTTATATGTCGGGTATTTTCGGAGCCGCTCTGATGTTTTTCGGAACATATATTGTCAGCAAAAAAAGCGGGGAAACCGACACTTTGTTTATGGACTATACGTCGATAGCCTGCCTGCCTATGTCCGCCGCCGTGTTTACGGCAGCGAAATATATCAAATGGGAGCGGCTTTTCAGGGTTATTCCGGAAAAATTCATAAGAGCCCTGTCATCGCTCAGCCTCGGAATATATGTTACGCATATGCTCGTTTTGTATGCATTTGACAAGGTGACTGTTTTTGCGGAGCATCCCGTGTATTATTCGGTGTTTATGCCGTTTATAGCATATATTATATGCGCCGCACTGTCGTTCGTCATCAAAAAAATACCGATTTTAAAACATATTATGCCTTAAAATCCTTTTTCAAAAATTCAGCTACGCCGTCATCATTGTTTTCCCCTATGACTTCATCGGCAATCTGCCGAAGCTCCGGGACAGCATTTTTGACGGCGTATTTTCTGTCCGCCAGCGAAAACAGAAGTATATCGTTTCTGTTGTCGCCGAACGCCGCGATTTTGTCCGCGCCGACCATAGCCATAACCTCCTGTGCGCCGTTAGCCTTGCTCGCCTTACTGCTGTATATTTCGAGAAACCAGTATGGGGTGTATGTGTCGGCGTAAAAAGAACAGGTGACTCCGTTCGTTTTCTGCGCCGCGTCATAGATGGGCTTCAGTTCGTCATATCCGTCGGAAAGACTTATAAAAACGGGGTGCATATCGTCTAAAATCTCGTATTCGGAGACTTTTTTAAATTCGCCGAAGAATTTACCCTTCCTTTTTTCGTAAAAATCACGGTGAATGGGCAATTTGAAATCAGTGTATTCTATTGTGAATTTTCCGTCGTCACCGTAGAAAAAGACAAACGGCGATTTGTTCCTTCGCACAAATATTTCCGTTATCGCAAAAAAGGCGTCCTTCGGTATCTCGTGGTAGGTAACCGCTTTTTTGTTCTTTAAATCAAACAGAAACACACCGTTCATAAGCACCGCCGGCACGGATATATCAATATCCTTCAAAAGCTCTGCGGCAGACATTGCGCTTCTTGCGGTAGCAACGGTAAACAGCATACCTTTTTTTATAAGCTCATTTATTATTTCGACGCTGCGGCGGCTTACTTTCCCGCCGTCATTCAGGAGCGTTCCGTCCATATCCGATATGTAAAGTGTTTTCATTTATCTCTCCGTTAATTTTTTAGGAAGAGTTTAGCATACGCAAAATGCATTGTCAAACCATATGGCAGGATAAAAATTTTAATTGCCTTGAATGTTGATTTATGGTAAAATTTATGTAAAATATCTATCCGAAAGGGGTACATGAAATGACAAAAAAATCCAAAACCCTGATTTCAATATTGCTGTTTGTAGTTTTGTTCGGCGGACTTCTTTTAACCGCTACGTTTACCGATTTGCAGGTGAGCGATATCCTGACGCGGCATGCTTTGGCGTCACATTCGTATTACACTAACGACCCATTCGGTGCCACATTTGAGAGCATCGGCAGCGCGCCTGTTTATTTTATGCTTGCATTCAGTATACAGATACTCTTTTGGGGTGTTCGCAGATTTTGGAAAAAACGCCCGATAAAGGATATTGTTGAAGTTATAGGCGTAATAGCGGGTACTGCGGCATATTACGCATTTTTAAGTGAGACCGTGGGCTATCTTTTACAACACCTGAATGCGGAGAACTACAAGGGCTCGGCTTTTTTGTCGGGGATTGCGCTGTTTTTGGCGGCGCTTTTTATGCTGTTCGGAACCCTTGCCGTAAAGAATTTCTCCGATGAATCCATAAAAAAGCTTATAAACTTTGCGTTTGCAATGATTTGCACCGTAATACTCGCAAATGCCGTGGTTGCGATAGTTAAAATCCCGTTCGGCCGTATGCGTTACCGCGCTATGAATACCGCCGGCGGTGCTTCAATAGGCGGATTTGCGAATTTCACAAGATGGTATGTGAGAAACGGTCAGATGGATAAGGCGCAAATGATGACGCTCTTCGGCACGACAGACGCGTGCAAGTCTTTCCCGAGCGGTCACACCTGCGCCGCGGGAATGAGCTACGGGCTTATAATGCTCGCGGATTCTCTCGGTATAAAGAGTAAGGGCAAAAGAGCCGCCCTTTGGATATGCCCGATATTGTTCACGGGAATTGTTGCCGTAAGCAGAATAGTTGTCGGCGCTCACTTCTTCAGCGACGTGCTTATGGGCGGTACTATTTCTTTTCTCTCGGTTATGCTTTTCCGCGAAATATTCATTTTAAAGGGCGCAAATCTCAAAGCCGTTTTTGCAAAAAGCAAAGACTGATAAAAAATTTTTTACATTATCAAATATGGTATTGAAATTCAAAAAATATATGTTACAATGTGTTTAAACATAATAAAGGAGGTCATGTAAAATGGCATATAAGATTTCGGATGACTGCATTTCATGCGGCGCTTGTGCTGCTGAGTGTCCGGTTGAGGCTATCAGCGAAGGCGACGGCAAGTATGAAATAGATGCAGATAAGTGCATTGACTGCGGTACTTGTGCAGATACATGCCCGGTAGGCGCTCCCGCACAGGAATAATTTAAAGAAATAAAGGTAAGCGAGGATGTTTTCCCCGCTTACTTTTTTTATGCTCCGAAGCTGCGGCGGAGTACACATTTTTGCTCGTTTCGGCTTCGGCAGTATCGTCGGGAAAATATATTCCGCCGTTTTTCGATAAAAACATTGACTTTTTATGATTTTCAAATTATATTTATCTCATACCAATTAGGGAGTGCATACTTTTGTACTTCCCAACAATATCTATCGGTTGGAAAGGGGCTGCATAATTGGAAAACAAAGCAGTAATAATTGACCTTAAGAACATTTCAATAAGCTTTGACGACCAGCCTATACTAAAAGATGTGAGTCTCGAGATACACGACGGCGAATTCGTCACTTTACTCGGACCCTCGGGCTGCGGTAAAACGACGACACTTCGTATAATAGCCGGGTTTCTCTCTCCGGACAGCGGCGATGTCATTTTCGAAGGTAAAAAAATAAATGGTGTTCCTGCTCATAAACGACAGGTGAACACCATTTTTCAGCGTTATGCACTGTTCCCCAACCTTAACGTTGCGGACAATATCGCCTTCGGCTTAAAGCTTCAGAAGAAGTCAAAAAGTGAAATTAAAAAAATCGTTGAAGAGATGCTCTCGCTCGTAAACCTCAAGGGATTTGAAAAACGCAATGTTTCTTCGCTTTCCGGAGGGCAGCAGCAGCGCGTCGCAATTGCGCGCGCCCTTGCCGTTAAACCGCGCGTATTGCTTCTCGACGAACCGCTCGGAGCACTTGACTTAAAGCTTCGCAAGGATATGCAAAGCGAGCTCAAAGCCATACAGCAGCGGCTCGGCATAACGTTTATATATGTAACGCACGACCAGGAGGAAGCACTCTCCATGTCCGATACCATAGTGGTTATGGACGGCGGCGTTATTCAGCAGATAGGCTCGCCCACCGATATTTACAATGAACCGCAGAACGCTTTTGTTGCGGATTTCATAGGCGAAAGCAATATTGTGGACGGTGTTATGCTCTCCGACTACAACGTCGAATTCCAGGGTATGCGCTGCCGCTGCGTCGATAAGGGCTTCGGCCTTAACGAACCCGTAGATGTAGTTGTGCGACCGGAGGATATAGATATGGTGCCGCCAGGGGATGGTATGCTCTCCGGCGACGTTACCTCTGTTACGTTTAAGGGCGTTCACTATGAAATAATCGTTGACATTAAAGGCTTTAAGTGGATGATACAGACCACCGAAAAAGCCGAAGTCGGCGACCGTATAGGTATTTCGATAAAGCCGGATGAAATTCAGATAATGAAAAAGAGCGAATATTCGGGTCTTTACGGCGATTACAGCTCGTTCAGCGAAGAATTTGACGAGCTTTCCGACCCCAATGCAGAGCTTACGGATGAAGACGAAGTCTCCGAGATTGGAGAGTAAGCCATGAAAAAGTCTTCTCTCACCTTAAAGCTCATAAACGCTCCGTATATGATATGGGCGGTGCTTTTTATCTTGGCTCCGCTTATAATGGTAATCTACTACGCTTTTACCGACCGCAGCGGCGCATTTACCCTTGACAATATCAAGGCGCTCTCATCCTACGGAGCTATCTTCGGCAGATCTGCGTGGTATGCGGTTTTGGCTACGGTCATTTGCCTTATTCTTGCATATCCGCTCGCGTATATTATGGCAAAGAGCCGTGCGAACACTCAGCGAACCATAATGATGCTCATAATGCTCCCCATGTGGATGAATTTTCTTATCCGCACATATTCGTGGATAACGATTCTCTCAAATACAGGCCTTATAAATTCGCTTTTAAAGGCTGTGGGGCTGCCCACGGCGCAGCTTATCAACACTCCGGGCGCGGTAATCCTCGGAATGGTATATAACTTTTTGCCGTATATGGTGCTGCCGATATACTCCGTTATGTCAAAGCTTGATAAAAGCCTTGTTGAAGCGGCACAGGATCTCGGAGCGGGTAAGCTTCAGGTGCTTAAAAAGGTCATCTTTCCGCTAAGCCTGCCCGGCGTTGTCTCCGGTATAACGATGGTGTTCGTCCCGTCGGTAAGTACCTTTTATATCAGCCAAAAGCTCGGCGGCGGAAAATTTCTGCTTATCGGAGACTCCATTGAAATGCAGTTCCAGTCAGCGTACAACTACAATCTCGGAGCGTCGCTCTCACTTGTGCTGATGCTTCTCATAATAGTATGTATGCTTATTATGAATCGCTTTGCCGATAATGAAGAGGGGGCGATGATAATATGAAAGCTCTCAAAAAAATATACATCGCTCTTATAATGTTATTCCTTTATGCCCCGATGCTCGTTATGGTGGTGTTCTCGTTTAATGCCTCAAACAGCACAAGCGTTATGTCGGGATTTTCGCTGAAATGGTATGTCGAAATGTTCCGTAACGCCACGGCTCTTACGGCTCTTCGTAACACACTTGTTTTAGCCGTTACCTCCGCTCTTATTTCGATTATTATCGGAACGGCGGCGGCAGTCGGAATAAATGCGATGAAAAAACGGTGGCTGAGAAGTGCCGTTATGACCGTTACAAACGTACCTATGATGAATCCGGAAATAGTTACGGGTGTTTCGATGATGCTCCTTTTTGTATTTGCCGGCAAAATAGTGTCGTCGAGCAGCGTTTTGGGCTTCCCCACGCTTTTAATAGCTCACGTCACGTTTAATTTGCCTTATGTCATACTTTCTGTATTGCCGAAGCTTCGACAGACCGACCGCCATCTCTCGGAGGCGGCGCAGGACCTCGGCTGCACACCAACCTCTGCGTTTTTCAAGGTTGTGCTTCCCAATATCAAGTCCGGTATAATAACCGGCTTTATAATGGCCTTTACGCTTTCGCTGGACGACTTCATAATCAGCTATTTTGTAAGCGGCGCAAAATTCCAGACTCTTCCGATAGTCATTTTCTCAATGACAAAGAAGAAGGTGAAACCCGATATGTATGCGTTATCGACGCTGATATTTGTATCGGTGCTTGTGCTTATGATTCTTATGAATGTGCTTCAGGCGCGCAGCGAAAAGAAGGAACGTAAAAGAGCCAAAGGCTCAGAGGGTTGAGAAAGGAACGTGAAAAATGAAAAAGATAATTTCTGTTGTATTAACATTGACCTTGCTTGCGGGAATACTTATGCTTTCGGGCTGCTCACTTAAAACCGAAAAGCTTGATACGGCCGCTCTTCTCGGAAATTATAATATCGAGGAGCTCAAAGGTACCGAAATAAATGTATATAACTGGGGTGAGTACATTTCCGGCGGCGAGGGCGGAAGCGTTGACGTCATCTCCGAATTTGAAAAGCTCACGGGAATAAAGGTCAACTATAATATGTATGACAGTAACGAGGATCTTTATGCAAAGCTCAAGAGCGGCGGAGTAAATTACGATGTTATAATTCCGTCGGATTATATGGCAGAGCGTTTAAAGAACGAGGGGCTCTTACAGAAGCTTGACTATTCGGTGATAACCAATTACAAGGGTATCGGCGACGAATACAAAAACCTTTTCTTTGACGAAAACAACGAGTATACAGTAGCTTACACGGGCGGTATGGTCGGACTTATCTATAATACGACCATGGTTTCCGAAACGCCCGACAGCTGGAGCGTTATGTGGGATCCGAAATATTCCGGCGAAATTCTCACATTCAACAATTCACGCGACGCATTCGGTGTGGCACAGTATCTACTCGGCTACGATGTAAACTCGACGAATCCCGATGAGTGGCGCGCTGCGGAGGAAAAGCTCAAGGAGCAAAAGCCGCTGATTCAGTCGTATGTTATGGATGAGGTATTTAATAAGATGGAGGCGGGCGAAGCCGCCATGGCTCCGTATTACGCAGGAGATTACCTCACAATGAAGCAGGAAAATGACGATCTTGCATTTGTTTACCCCAAGGAGGGAACAAATAAATTTGTTGACGTAATGTGCATCCCGTCAAGCTCTGAAAACAAAAAGGCTGCTGAGCTGTTTATAAATTATATGTGCGAGCCCGAGGTGGCACTCCACAACGCCAATTATCTCGGCTATCTCTGCCCCGTTACGGCTGTTCTCAGCGATGACAGGTATGAGTATAAGGATAACGAGGTGCTCTACCCCAAGCAGGAAGTGAAAACGCAGTTCTTCCACAATCTTGACCAGGATACGCTTGATCTTCTTTCAAAGCTTTGGGAGGATCTCAAGCTCGCGTAATTCGGTTTCGGCTATACGTTAAAAATTTAAAATCGTGTTTGGCGCGTTGCAACGGCTGTGAGCCTTTGCGGCGCGTCTTTTGTATCTTATATATCGACAGTTTTTGTGCCTAACGGTCCGCTTTTTCTTGACTTATTATATAAAAAGATATAAAATATCTTAGATAGTGTATTAAAATGCGAACAGTATTACAAATGATACCGTTACACTGTCAAAAACCAATAAATTTTCTTATTTTCAAGCATGATAATCGGAAAACTAAAAACCAAAAGGAGGTGCAGAACTTTTTGAATCCTGTAACGATAGCTATAATAGCCGCAGTCGCAGCTGCAGTTGTTTTCGGAGTTGTCGGATTTGTACTCGGCGAGGTACACCGTAAAAAGGTGGCGGAGTCTGCCATAGGCTCAGCTACGGAGGAAGCTACCAGAATCGTAAATCAGGCTGTTCAGACAGCGGAAAATAAAAAGAGAGAAGCGATTTTGGAAGCAAAGGACGAAATCCATTCGTTGAGATCCGAGGCTGAAAAGGAAAACAGAGAGCGCAGAGCGGAGGTTCAGCGGCAGGAACGCAGAATAATTCAAAAAGAGGAGTCTCTCGATAAAAAGACAGAGGCTCTTGAAGCAAAAGAAGAAGCTTTAAACGAAAAGGTCAAAACAGCCGATAAAAAACTCGAAGAGGTTGAAAAAATCAAAAAGAGCCAGTTCGATATGCTCGAAAAAATTTCGGGCTATACAAAGGAACAGGCTAAGACATTGCTTTTGCAAAATCTCGATGAGGAGCTCACTCACGACAAGGCCGTTAAAATTATGGACTTTGAGCAGAGAACCAAGGACGAGCAGGACGCTCTTGCGCGTGAGATAATCTCTACCGCAATACAGCGCTGTGCCGCCGATCAGGCTGCAGAAGCCACGGTTTCGGTGGTTACTCTTCCAAATGACGAGATGAAGGGCCGTATAATCGGTCGCGAGGGCAGAAACATACGCACACTTGAAACAATAACCGGTGTTGACCTTATAATCGACGACACACCGGAAGCCATAACCGTTTCAAGTTTTGAACCGGTTCGCCGCGAAATAGCAAGACTTACTATCGAAAAGCTTATTTCCGACGGCAGAATACATCCCGCACGCATTGAGGAGATGTACGAAAAATCAAAGCGCGAGGTTGAGCAGACCATACGTCAGACCGGTGAACGCGCAGTAGTTGACGCAGGTGTAAACGGCATACATCCGGAACTTGTCAAGATACTCGGAAAATTAAAATACCGCACAAGCTACGGCCAGAATGTGCTTAATCATTCGCTTGAGGTTTCCTACATAGCGGGGCTTATGGCGGCAGAGCTCGGTGCCGATGTTAAAACGGCTAAAAGAGCGGGACTTCTCCACGATATAGGCAAGGCGCTTGACCGTGAATTTGAAGGCTCTCATGTCGATTTGGGCGTTGAATACGCAAGGAAATATAAGGAAAACGAGAATGTAGTACATGCAATTCAGGCTCACCACGGCGACGTGGAGGCGAAAACGGTTGTTGCTTGTCTCGTTCAGGCGGCGGACGCAATTTCAGCCGCAAGACCCGGTGCAAGACGTGAAAATGTTCAGAACTACATCAAGCGTCTTGAAAAACTCGAAGAAATAGCAACGTCGTTTGAGGGCGTTGAAAAGTCATTTGCAATTCAGGCAGGCCGTGAGATTCGCATAATGGTTAAGCCCGAAGTTATAAGTGACGATCAGATGGCACTTGTTGCGCGCGAAGTTGTCAAAAAGATTGAGGATGAGCTTGAATATCCCGGTCAGATAAAGGTCAACATCATACGCGAAAACAGGACTGTCGATTACGCGAAATAATTTTTAAGCCCTGATGCCTTAAAGAGAAAAACTTTGAGTGTTATCGGGGCTTAGCTTTTCGAAAAAACAAACAGAAACGGTGCATTATGTCAAATACAATAAACATCCTCGCCGTGGGTGACGTCGTATCGGCGTCAGGCTGCGAAAAGCTGAGGAATTGTTTACCGAAATTTAAAAGAGAAAATAATATAGACGTGACGGTGGTAAACGGCGAAAATTCCGCTGTCGGGAACGGCATATTGCCGATGTCCGCCGATGATATTTTTACGAGCGGCGCGGATGTTGTAACCGGCGGCAACCACACCTTCAGACGTCGTGAAATATATGATGAGCTTGAGAGAAACGAGTTTCTTTTAAGGCCCGCAAACTACGGAAAAGAGGCTCCCGGCAGAGGCTATACGATAGTTGACAGGGGCGCATACAGGGTAGGCGTGGTAAATCTCTGCGGCACGGTGTTTATGGAGCCGCTCGAAAATCCATTTATATGTATAGACCGTGTATTGGAGAAGCTGAAAAGAGAAACCGATATAATAATTGTCGATTTCCATGCAGAGGCGACTGCCGAAAAGCGCGCTATGGGCTTTTATCTTGACGGAAGGGCTTCGGCTGTGTTTGGAACTCACACCCATGTGCCCACGGCAGACGAGCAAATATTGCCGCACGGTACGGGATATATAACCGATGTAGGCATGACCGGGCCTAAAATGTCCGTATTGGGCGTTACCCCCGAGCTTGCGATAGAAAAGATGAAAACCAATTTGCCGGTGCGCTTTCAAAATCCCGACGGTGAAGCCGAGCTTGACGGTGTTATATTCACCGTAAGCCGTGACACGGCAAAAACCGTTCGGATTCAGAGAATATCGCTTTAAAAGGAGAGTGCGACAGTGAAAAAGAGAATATTTTCTGCAATATGCCTTTTGCTTTCTGCGGTATGTATTTTTTCGGCCTGCCGCAAGGATAACGGCAACGGCGGCTCGGATGAGCAGACCGGCTCTGCCGCCTCGGGCGACAGCACCGCCTCATCGGCAAACGACCTTATTTTGCCGTATTCCAATAATGATTCGCTGAATCCTTTTTTTGCCGTCGGCACGGAAAATATAAGCCTTACGGATTTAGCCTACGACCCGCTTTTTAAGGTCAAGGCAGACTATACGCCCGAAAATGTGATAGCCGAAAAGGGTGATATTAGCGGAACTTCGGTTACCGTTACACTCTCAGGTGCGCGCTTTTCGGACGGTTCGTCCGTTTCGCCGCAGGACGTCGTATATTCGTTCAATAAGGCAAAGGCGTCGTCGCGCTACGGGCAGCTGCTGTCTAATATTCAGTCGGCAAAGGCGTCCGGCGGAGCTGTTACGTTTACGCTCTCTTCACCGGACCCGTATGTGCTGAATGCACTCAGCTTTCCCGTTGTAAAAAACGGTACAGCCGATAAGACGGAAAATATACCGATAGGCAGCGGCCCTTATGTGTACAGGGACGGGGTGTTTTCCAAGAATGAAAATTACGGCGGCAGCGTAAATATACCCGAGATAAAGCTTTATGAAATAGAAAATTTCACCTATGCCGAAAATGCTCTCGAAATAGGCAATGTGAACTTTCTCTTCAAGGATATGAGCGACAGCGTTTACCGCCATGTCTCCGTTGACAGCAGTACGGTCAATATGAACAACCTTGTTTTTCTCGGCATTAATGACTCAAAGGAAGTTCTCTCATCGTCCGCCGTCAGAACCGCAATATATTACGCAATAGATAAAAAAGACATTGCTTCGTCGTCGTATCAGGGTTATGCAACAGCAGCTCCGCTTCTGTTCAATCCTGCGTTTTCAGAACTTTCGGGAATTACAAACATCAATTTCGCCGAGAGTGCAAATGCCGACAAGGCAAAGTCCATACTGACAAAAACAGGATATAATAAATATGCAAAGGACGGTTCCCTTACAAACGGCTCACAGAACCTTAAGGTGTCTCTTCTTGTGAACAGCGAAAACAGCTTCCGCGCGGCGGCGGCGAACAGCATAGCCGAAAGCCTCAGAAGCATAGGCTTTTCCGTGACAGTTGATGCCGTTCCGCTTGATAAATACAACCAGAAAATCGCTTCCGGTGATTTTGACTTGTATTTAGGAGAAATCAAGCTTACCGAAAATCTTGATTTGCGCCCGTTCTTTTCGGAAAAGGGGTCTGCGTCAAAGGGTATAGATTTCTCGTTGCGTGCGGTTACCGATTACGAAGCCTTTTGCGATGGCAGCATAGGGCTTTCAGAGTTCCTTGACAGCTTCTTAAACGATATGCCGTTTGTTCCCGTTTGTTACAGAAGCGGCTTTGCGGCGTATAAAAAGGGGCTAAAGCCGGATTTCTCGTATTCCTCCGACCATCTCTATGCGGGGATTTGCCGCTGGAGCTTAAGCTGAGCCGCCGTTCGGATACAATATTGTATTTGTGCGGTTTATGGTATATAATAACAACATCACAGGAAAGGAGAATATTGCGCTTTTGCAATATAAACCGATGTATGATTAAAATTGAAAATTATCTCGGCGTTATTGAGATACATCAGCATTATTTTTCTGAGCTTATCGGTCAAACCGTAACCTCATGCTTCGGCGTTGCGGGTATGGCTAACAGCGGCGCGTCACAGGGGCTTCGGTCGCTTCTTTTTAAACGTAAGAATTATCCGGATAAGGGCGTCGGCGTGCGTGCCGACGGCGGCGATTTAATAATAGATCTTCACATAATCGTGACTTACGGCGTTAATATCGGAACCATAGTCGATTCAATAACGAATAAGGTCAGATATACCGTCGAGCAGTCAACGGGCCTCGGCGTGAAAAAAGTCAATGTGTTTGTTGACGGAATGAAAGAATAATAGGAGTGTACAAGTTTTGTTAACAGGTAAGCAGTTTAAACGCGCTTTCATTTCCGGCGCTAACAATATACTGAATCACAGAAAGGACGTTGACGCGCTCAACGTATTTCCGGTACCGGACGGCGATACCGGAACAAATATGTCAATGACCTCCTCGGCGGCAGTCAGGGAGCTTCAGGTGGTAAGCGATGACGAGGATTTGAGTATCGTCGCGGCTAAAACCGCCGCAGCTCTTTTGAGGGGCGCAAGAGGAAATTCGGGTGTTATATTATCGCTCGTTTTCAGAGGTATTTCAAACGGCTTCAAGGGTAAAAAGGAGGTAGGCGGCAAAGACCTTGCCGCAGCCCTCACTCTCGGCAAGGAGTCGGCTTATAAGGCTGTTATGAAGCCCACCGAGGGTACTATTTTAACCGTTGTACGCAAGGCGGCGGCAGCGGCGGAGGCACTCGCCTTAGATGACTGCGGCGCTGTTCTCGACGAGGCTTACCGCGCGGCGCAGGAGGCTCTTGCCGAAACACCTGAGCTTTTGCCCGTTCTCAAAGAAGCAGGCGTGGTAGATGCCGGCGGCCAGGGATTTCTCTATATACTCGACGGTATCAGAGGCTATATAAACGAGGGCAAGTTTATAGAAAGCAATGACGATGCCTCGCCCGCAAAGAGCAATGCCGAGGAAAGCAAATCCGTCGTGGCGGCGGCTTCGGGAGACATCAAATACGGTTATTGCAGCGAGTTCCTCATAACCAAATCGAAAACTCCGGAGAGCACACCGCTCAAATTAAAGGCATATCTTGAGTCGATAGGCGACTGTGTTGTTGTGGTTGACGATGACGATATAGTAAAGGTTCACGTCCATTCAAACGAACCCGGCAATGTAATTCAGGCCGCTCTCAAAATAGGTCAGCTCATAAATATTAAAATAGATAATATGCGTTATCAGCATGCGAATGCCGATGTCGGTATGGATGCCAAAAAGGACAACAAAGAAGAAAATTTAAGTCGTGACACCGAAATCAATAGAGTACAGCCGACCAAAGATTACGGCTTTGTCGCAGTTGCGGCAGGTGACGGTATGGCAGAGCTCTTTAAGGAGCTTGGCTGTGATGTAGTCGTTTCGGGCGGTCAGACTATGAATCCGAGCACCGATGATATTTTAAATGCCGTTGAGTCAACTCCGGCAAAGCACGTTTTTGTTTTGCCGAACAATAAAAATATTATAATGGCGGCGGAGCAAACCGTAAATCTTGCTGACAGGGGCGTCAGTGTTGTCGCAACAAAGACTGTTCCGCAAGGCATTACCGCAATGCTCAATTTTGACGAGAGCCTTTCAAGCGAGGAAAACCATTTGAATATGGCGAAGGCGGCCGAGAGCGTTCATACGGCTCAGGTCACGTTTGCCGCACGTGACAGCGTGTTCGGCGGACAAAAAATCAAGGAGGGTCAGTACCTCGGCATGGAGGACGGCAAAATAACCCTTGTGGAGGATGACCTTGTAAACGCCGCATACAGAGTTACACGCCGTCTTGTCAAGAAATTCGGCGGCTCGCTTATAACCGTATTTTACGGTGAGGACGCCGACGAAAACTCGGCAAATGTCCTTTCGGCGCGGCTTCAGGAGCGTTTCCCCAATGTTGAGGTAAATGTCATTAACGGCGGTCAGCCGGTCTACTACTTCATTTCGTCCGTCGAATAACAGGACGTTTTCAAAAACAATTCTCGGATGTGTTCATAATGGACTTTTCAACCGAAATACAATATTTAAAGGGTGTCGGACCTGCTCGTGCCGAAGCATTTTCAAAGCTCGGCGTCGATACGGTCGGCGCCCTTTTGCGCTTTTATCCGCGCGCGTATGAGGATTGGAGCCGCGTTGTCCCCATAAGGGAAGCTCCGGTTGATACGGAATGCTGTATCCGTGCCGTTGTCAGCTACACTCCCTCTAAGATAAGAATACCCGGAGGCAGGCTGCTTTCAAAAACAAGCGTTACGGACGGCAGAGGCATATTAAATCTTGTCTTTTTTAACAACAAGTTTATTGACAGTATGCTGAAGGAGGGCGAAGAGTATCTCTTTTTCGGCAAAATCACAGTAGATAAGCACGGCATAAGGCAAATGGTATCGCCGTTGATTTCAAAAGGAGAGGATAAGGACAGAATACGTCCAGTTTATCCGCAAACGGCAGATGTGAGCTCGAAACTCACGGAAAAATGCACAATGCAGGCATTAAAAGGCTGCAAAGAAATACCTGATTTTATGCCGTCCGAAATACTTGAGAAAAACGACCTTTGCTCTCTTGATTATGCAATACGCAACATCCATTTTCCGGAAAGCTTCGAGTCACTTGACAGGGCGAGAAAAAGGCTTATTTTCGACGAGCTTTTCATATTGCAGCTGGGACTTTTATCCATCAAGGAACGAACGGGTGAAGAAAAAACCGAGATGGTTATCAAAAATGACTGTACTGAAGAGTTTTATCACCGTCTGCCGTTTTCTCCGACAAGAGCGCAAAAAAGAGCGGTCTTTGAGGCACTGTCCGATATGAAATCGGGTGAGCCGATGAACCGTCTGCTTCAGGGCGACGTCGGCTCCGGTAAAACTCTTGTGGCGGCGGCACTTATATATAACGCGGCAAAAAACGGTATGCAGAGCGCATTTATGGCACCTACGGAGGTCCTTGCCGAGCAGCACTACAGAACTCTTTCAAAAATCTTTGACGGTACAGATATAAAGATTGTGCTTTTGACCGGAAGCAGCACGGCTAAGGAAAAGAGAGAAATAAAAAAAGAGTTGCGCGACGGTTCTGCGAAGCTTGTCATAGGAACGCACGCGATTATACAGGGCGACGTTGAGTTTAGCCGCCTCGGATTAGCCGTCACCGATGAGCAGCACAGGTTTGGTGTGGCACAGCGGGCGTCGCTTTCCCAAAAGGGAGAAAATCCAAACATTCTCGTTATGTCGGCTACGCCCATACCGAGAACGCTCGGACTCATAATTTACGGCGACCTTTCGGTGTCGGTACTCGACGAGTTGCCGCCGGGCAGGCAAAAAACCGAGACATATTGTGTGTCTCAGGCTCTGCATGAGAGAATATACAAATTCATAAAGAAGCATCTTGACAGGGGCTTTCAGGCATATATTGTCTGTCCGCTTGTCGAGGAGGGCGACAGCGACCTGATACCTGCACAGGAGTATTACAGGCTTTTACAAAATACCGCATTCAGGGGTTACAGGCTCGGACTTTTGCACGGTCAAATGAAGCCCAAGGAAAAGGACAATATAATGCGCGATTTTGAGAGCGGCAAAATACAGCTTCTTGTGTCCACCGTGGTTATCGAGGTAGGTGTGGACGTGCCGAATGCCGTGGTTATGGTAATTGAAAATGCCGAGCGATTCGGACTCTCGCAGCTTCATCAGCTTCGCGGCAGAGTCGGCAGGGGAAGTGCGCCCTCCACGTGTATTTTGGTGTCGGATGCACAAAACGATGAGGCAAAACGCAGATTTGATATAATGTGCAAGACTACCGACGGCTTTTTAATAGCGGATGAGGACCTTAAAATGCGTGGCCCCGGCGACTTCTTCGGTTCAAAGCAGCACGGATTGCCGTCGCTGCGGATTGCGGATATTCTGACGGACACCGGAATGCTCAACGAGGCGCAAAAGAGTGCTCAAATGATAATTGCGACAGACGGCGGTTTGCTTTTGCCGGAGCACAAAGGAATAAAACGCCAAATAGATAAGATGTTCGGCAACGGGTATGTAAAAGCGTAAGGTTGAAATTTGTCGCATTGTATGGTAAAATAACTTTTACTATTTTATTGTGAGGCTGTTATGTTTTTTGAAAAGCTTTACAACTTAATATATCACATAGGTTTTACGGCAGGCTCCGGATTTATGAAATTCGGAAAATGGTTGTCGAGGGGGCTTTCGCGTCCCGTAAAAACAGTCGGAGCGGTATTTTTTGCCGTGTTTCTTGTGATTGACAAATTTATACTCAAGACCTTCAAAACCGTAAACGCGGAATTCAAGCTCCTTATGGCAGATATAAAAAGAGTCAGCTCAGGCTTAAATTCCCTTATCCATACAGATAGAAAATCCGCCGAAGCGAAGCTGCGTATTTATATAAAGAAGGCATTTTCGAGGCATGGCATAGTGTTTACTTTTGCTGTAAATCTGCTTGTCCCGATTATTTGCCTCGGTGTGCTTTGCTCCACGATAGGCTATTGGAACAAAGCCACGCTCGCTCTTGAGATAAAATATAACGGCTCCGTAATAGGCTATGCCAAAAACGAGTCGGAATATCTTGACGCCGAGCAGCAGGCCAAAACAAGGCTCAAAACCGCTGCGTCTGCCTCCGGTAAGGAGCAGGAGCTTATTAAGCCTGCGCAGTATCAGCTCAAGGTCGTAAATAAGACCGACCTTACCGACTCCTCATCAATGTGCGATAAGCTCATAGAAAATTCAGACAGCAATATCACCAATGCCTGCGGCATATATATTAACGGCGATTTCTTGTGCGCCGTTAAAAATGAGACGGACGCTACAAGCGTTTTCGATAAGATACTCAGCGATTATAAAATAGATGACCCCAACGCGGCAAAGAGCTTCGTTGAAAACATAACATATGAGCAGGGGCTTTATCCCGATAATGAGGCCACGGTTTGGGACGCGGAAAAGCTATCCGCCAAGCTCAAATCAAAAAAGAGCGAAGCGGTGTATTACACGGTAAAGGACGGAGATACCGTTTCGGGAATCGCTTCCGCAAACGGGCTCACCGTTTCCGAATTGGCACAGCTGAATCCCGGCCTTTCCGAGACGATTCGTTCCGGCGACAAGCTGCTTGTTTCGAGTGAGGTAAACTATGTCAGAGTGCAGGTCACAAAGACCGAAACTCATAATGAAGCAATAGCCTATACAAGCACAAACGTAAATAATGCCAATCTCTATACAGGCACAAAAAAGGTTACAACAAAGGGTGTGAACGGAGTTCAGCAGGTTACGGAGCTTGTAACCTATATTGACGGTACTCGTGTTTCATCGAAAGAGGTTTCAAGAGTGACTCTTTCGGAGCCTGTAAACGAGGTTATACAGATAGGCACAAAGGCACCGATCACCGGAAAAGGCAGCTCAGGCGGCAAGGTCATTACAACAGGCGGCAGATTCGTTTGGCCGGCAATAGGCGCAACGTCCGTTTCTTCGGGCTACGGCGGAGCAAGACGTCACGGCGGTATAGATATAGTAAAGCCGGGCGGCGGAAGTACCGGTCTTACAATAGTAGCGGCGGCTTCGGGAACCGTAACCACGGCAACATATCATCCGAGCTGGGGCTATTATATTGTCATAAATCACGGCAACGGCCTTTCAACGCTCTATGCACATACCTTACCCGGTTCGTTTAAGGTGCGTGTCGGTCAAAAGGTTTCGGCAGGTCAGCCTATTGCGAATATAGGCTCCTCGGGTAACGTAACCGGACCGCATCTTCACTTTGAGGTCTATGTAAACGGCAGACGAACTAATCCCATGCCGTATCTCGGAAGATAACAAATAAACAGTAAAAGCACGTTTGAGCAATAACTCAAACGTGCTTTTTTGCTTTATAATCAAAATAATTCAAATCAAACCGAAATGCGCAAACGCTTTGTACAGACCGTCATCCGTGATATCGGCGGTTATATACGAGGCCAAGTGTTTGAGCTCGTCACAGGCATTCCCCATTGCGATGCCCGTGTTTACGCTCTTGAACATTTCGACATCGTTTTCCGCGTCGCCGAATGCGAATGCGTCGTTTATGTCTCCGCCGCAGCAATCGAGATATTCTTTAATTCCGCTGGCTTTGTTGACTCCGCGCGCCGCAATCTCCCCGCTTGTATTGCCGAGATTGCCGAAGCTGTATCCGACAATATAGAATTCATCGCCTATATTCTTTTGCAGCTCGGAAAAATCAACACCCGAATCGTAATATATCAGCTTTTCAATATCGCTCCTGCCTCCGGCGTTATCATCGATTACCGTTTCTCCGAAGAGCGTCAGTAAATCCTCCTTGGTGTATCCAAGCTTATTAAAGAGCGAAAGCGTGCGGTCGACGCACCATTTTTTGGATACGAGAAAATTCTGTGTTTGCAGATAATATGCGGTGTTGCTGTTCTCGAAGTAATCGGTCAGCTTTTTGAGACTGCTTTGACTTATAAAGTGATGAGCTACCACCTTGCCGTCATTTATAACCATAGCTCCGCCCGATAAAATCAAACCGTCAAAGGGGATCTCCTTTAATAGCCACGGATAAACCTGCGAGAGTTGTCTGCCGGTGCAGATTACGAGCTTGTGACCGTTTTCGTGAGCTTTTTTCAGCGCCTCCGACGCCGACGAGGGCATAACGCCGTCAAAACCTACGAGCGTGCCGTCTATGTCAAGAAAAAGATATTTGGTATTCATCAGCCTAAAATTTCCTTGAGTATTTTTTGAACCTCTTGAGCCGGTGCCTTGCCCTTGAGAGCACGCATTGCCTGACCCATGATGTATCCCATTGCCTGGGTTTTGCCTGCTTTATACTCGCTTACACTCTTTTCGTTGTCGGCTATTACCTGCTCAATTACGGGGCGAATAGCCGAAAGGTCGGTGACAAGACCGAGGTTGTTTTCTTCAACATATTTTTCGGGATCGACATCCTCGGTGAATATTTTTTCAAATACCGATTTTGCCGTGCCGCGGTTGATTTTACCGGCCTTTATCATATTTATGAGTTTGCCGAGCGAATCGGGATTAAACGACATATTTTCTGACAGGGTGCCGGTGTCATTGAGCATTTTCATAAGCTCGCCCATTATCCAGTTTGCCGCATCCTTAGGCGAATTGCAGATTTCAACGGTATGCTCAAAGAGCTTTACGAGATTTACGTCCGAGGTTATGATTCCGGTGTCGTATTCGGGAAGACCGAACTGTGACATATAGCGAGCTTTTTTTGCTTCCGGAAGCTCGGGCAGAGTGTTTTTGACATTTTCTATATATTCGTCCGAGATTTCAATCGGCGGAAGGTCGGGCTCGGGGAAGTACTTGTAATCCTGAGCGTCCTCCTTGGAACGCATTGCATAGCTGTATCCCTTGTTATCGTCCCAACGGCGCGTTTCCTGCATTACCTTTTCGCCGTCCTCAAGAAGCTCGATTTGTCTTTCGGCCTCATACTCGATAGCTCTCGCTATTGCTCTGAAGGAGTTGAGGTTTTTCATCTCGGTACGTGTTCCGAATTCCTTTTGTCCCTTTGGGCGAACCGAAAGGTTCACGTCCGCTCTTAAAGAGCCCTCCTGCATCTTGCAGTCCGAAACGCCGATGTACTGAAGAATCGAACGCAGCTCCGTAAGATACGAGAGCACCTCCTCGGCACTTCTGAAATCCGGCTCCGAAACAATTTCAAGCAGCGGCACGCCGCAGCGGTTGTAGTCTACAAGAGTACAGTCCTCAAATTCATCGTGGACGAGCTTGCCTGCATCCTCCTCCATATGAATTTCGTGAATTCCTATCTTTTTGGAATTGCCGTCCTTATCCTTGACCTCTATAAAACCGTTGCGGCAGATAGGCAGATAAAGCTGCGATATCTGATACGCTTTCGGCAGATCGGGGTAAAAATAGTTTTTTCGGTCGAATTTGTTATTTTGAGTAATCGTGCAGTTTGTTGCTATGCCGGTTCTCACGGCAAACTCCACAACTCTTTTGTTGAGAAGCGGAAGTGTTCCGGGCATACCGGAGCAAATTTCGCAAACGTGAGTGTTCGGCTCACCGCCGAACTCGGTGGAACAGCCGCAGAAGATTTTGGTCTTGGTGGCAAGCTCCGTGTGGACTTCAAGTCCCATAACTATTTCCCATTCCATAAAGCTTTACCTCCTTAGCCTAAATCCGGCAGCTTATTGTGAAAGTCGGTGACATTTTCAAATGCCTTTGCGGCACTCATAATTTCCGCCTCTTCAAACGGCTTGCCTATAATCTGCATACCTATCGGCATATTGTCTTTGTCAAATCCGCAGGGGACGGACATTGACGGCATACCGGCTATGTTTATCATAACCGTGTATATGTCGCCGAGGTACATTTTAAGCGGGTCGGAAAGGCTTTCACCTATTTTAAGCGCCGTAGTGGGAGCTACGGGGCCTAAGAGCATATCATATTTTTTGAAGGCGTCGTAAAAGGCGTTCTGTATAAGCTTTTTAGCCTTAAGAGCCTTATTGTAGTATGCGTCATAATAGCCGGAGCTTAAAACGAAGTTGCCGAGCATTATGCGACGCTTAACCTCCATGCCGAAGCCCTCCGAACGTGTTTTCACGTATGTCTCCATAAGCGTGTCGGCGTTGGGGCTTGAATAGCCGTATTTTATGCCGTCATATCTCGAGAGGTTTGAGCACGCCTCCGCACAGGCAATAATGTAATATGCTGGTATTGCATATTTTACTATCGGCATCTTAAAGGTTTCAACCGAAGCACCGTTTGCACGGAAAATATCGGCAGCGGCAAGAACCGCGTCCTTTACGTCGGGCGAAATGCCCTCGCCGAGATAATCTTCGGGAATACCGATTTTTTTGCCGCCGACGTCGCCTTTGACGGCTTTATCGAAGTCAAATTTCGGATAGACCATGGATGTGCCGTCTTTTTCGTCTTTGCCCTGAATTACGGAAAAAAGAGCGGCGCAGTCGTCAACCGTTTTACCCATAGGGCCTATCTGGTCGAGAGACGACGCATAGGCTACAAGCCCGTAACGCGAAACCGCACCGTAAGTCGGCTTGAGACCTGATACGCCGCAGAAAGAGCAGGGCTGACGGATAGAGCCGCCGGTGTCGGAGCCGAGAGCCACGGGAGAGAGTCTTGCTGCCACCGCGGCCGCCGCACCGCCCGAGCTTCCGCCCGGAACCTTGTCTGTGTCCCACGGGTTATGTGTGACTCCCGTTGCCGAGGTTTCGGTTGTGCTGCCCATGGCGAATTCGTCCATATTGAGCTTGCCTATTATTACCATTCCCTCGTCATTCAGACGGTTTACAACCGTTGCATTGTATGTGGGAATGAAGTTTTCGAGTATCTTGGAGGAGCAGGTTGTAAGAATGTCCTTAGTGCAGATGTTATCTTTAATGCCTATCGGTACGCCTGCGAGCCTGCCGTTATATTTACCGCTGTCAATTCCCTTTTGCACTTCCTCGGCTCTTTCATAAGCCTCTTTTTTGCAGAGGGTGTTATAGCAGTGATATTTTCCGTCGTATTCGTCTATTGCCGCAAAAAATGCGTCAACTGCGTCCTTTACGGAAATTTCTTTATTTTTTACGGCATTTGATATTTCAAGAGCCGTCATTTCGCAAATATTCATAGTTTACCTCACTCAACCGTTTTATGAACGACAAAGCAGCCGTCGCGACTTTGCGGAGCATTTTTCAAAATGTTTTCCGTATCGGCGCCGTTTGTAACTGTGTCGTCACGCATTACGTTTGCAACCGGGAAAGAGTGGGAAGCCGGCTCAACACCGTCCGTGTCAAGTTCATTGAGAGTGTCAATGTATGAGAGTATGCTCTGCAAATCCTTTTCAGAAGCGGAGCGCTCTTCCTCGCTCAGGTGTATTCTGCCGAGCTTTTCGAGGTATTCTACAAGGCTTCTGTCTATCGTCATAAGATCACTTTCTTTCGATTAGTATGTCGGTTATTTTTCGGGCACGGGGCGGCGAAGCTTTATGTGAACCTCGCGCAGCTGCTGCTCCGAAACGGTATTGGGTGCACCGAGAAGAAGATCTTGAGCGTTTGAATTCATCGGGAAAGCTATGACCTCTCTGATATTTTCCTCGTCCTTTAAGAGCATTATCATTCTGTCAACACCGGGAGCCATACCGGCGTGAGGCGGTGCTCCGTAATGGAATGCGCGGAACAGCGCTCCGAAACGCTTTTCGACCTCATCGGCTGTGTAGCCTGCGAGCTCAAATGCTTTTATCATAATGTCGGGACGATGGTTTCTGACCGCGCCCGAGGACAACTCAACACCGTTGCAGACTATATCGTACTGATAAGCCTTTATTGTCAGCGGATCCTGATTTTCGAGAGCGTCCATACCGCCCTGAGGCATTGAAAACGGATTGTGAGTGAAGTCGAGCTTGCCCTCGTCCGTCTTTTCATACATCGGGAAGTCTGTTATGAAGCACATATCGAAACGGTCCTTGTCGATAATTTCAAGTCTCTCGCCGAGGGCCGTTCTTATCTGACCGGCAAGAAGATTTACAACCTTGATGTTGTCGCTTATAAAGAAGAGCGTGTCGTCAGTCTTGAGGTTAAGCATGCTGTTAAGCTCCGCCTTCTTTTCGGGAACGAGGAATTTGTCAATAGGACCCTTGAAAGAGCCGTCCGGAAGCACGGTAAGATAACCGAGTCCCTTCATGCCTATCGAGAGAGCATATTCGAGGAGCTTTTCAAAGAAGCCCTTGCTCTTTTTGCCGCAGCCGGGAGCCACGATTCCTCTGACGGGTTTGCCCTTGAAGGGCTTAAAGTCAACGTCCGAGAAAAACTCGGTGAGGTCGCAAATCTCAAGCGGATTGCGAAGATCCGGCTTATCGGTGCCGTATTTAAGCATTGCCTCTTCAAACGGTATTTTTCTGAACGGAGCGGGGCTTACCTTTTTGCCGCCTCCGAATTTTGTGAATGTGTCATAGAGAACCTCTTCGGCTACGGCGAAAACATCCTCTTGTGTGGCAAAGGCCATTTCAAAGTCAAGCTGATAGAACTCTCCCGGGGAACGGTCGGCTCTTGCGTCCTCGTCGCGGAAGCAGGGAGCTATCTGAAAATATTTGTCGAAGCCCGAAGCCATAAGCAGCTGCTTAAACTGCTGCGGAGCCTGCGGCAGAGCATAGAATTTGCCCTCGTGCTTTCTTGAGGGGATTATATAGTCTCTTGCGCCCTCAGGAGAAGAGCAGGTGAGTATGGGCGTGTTTATTTCCGGGAAGCCGAGGCTCTCCATTTTCTTGCGGAGATAGCTTACTACCTCGGAACGGAACAGAATATTGTCGTGAACCTTTTTGTTCCTGAGGTCGAGGAAACGGTATGTCAGTCTTACGTCCTCTCTTGTGTCGGTTGAGGTCTCAACGTCAAAGGGGGGTGTTTCGGAGCATGGGCCGAGAATTTCGACCTCGTTTACACGCACCTCAAGCTCGCCCGTGGCAATCTTTTTGTTAACGGTGTCCTCGTCGCGCTTTACGACTTTTCCCGTAACCGAGATAACGCTTTCCTTTTTTACGCCCTCTAAAAGCTCGTCGTTGTTTATTACTATTTGGGTAACGCCGTATTGGTCACGAAGGTCGATGAATGCTACTCCGCCGTGATCGCGAATGGTGTCTACCCATCCTGCAAGGCTGACGGTTTTGTTTAAATCGTCAAAGGTAAGCTCGTTGCAGTTGTGTGTTCTGTAAGCCATTGATTTATACATCCTTCCGAGATTTTTGCAGCGTTGCCGCAGCGGACACCGTACTGCATAAAAAACCTAATTATACAGTATCGTATTATATCATAATGTTCGGATAATGTATAGTATTTAATTACATAATATTGTAACAAATATTATGATTTTTGAATTGAAAAAGCTTATGCAATATGATACAATACGAACGTATATGTTTATGTGCTTTTGAAGTGCTTCATCTGACACGGAGGTTTAAAACGATGAATTCAAATAAAAAGATAGTCATAGCCGCCATCGTTATGCTGCTTGCCGTATTTTGCGTAATGTCGGCGTGCAAAAAGAACATCGCAAATTCCGGCGACGGCGAGGTTGTGGTAGTTACGGATGAAAACGGCGTGCCGATAACCGACGAAAACGGCGAGGCGGTAACCGTTGTGCTTGATACCACCATAGTTGATGTAACAAACGAAAACGGCGAGCTTGTCTATGATGAGGACGGTAATGTAAAGACCTCTGTTGTCTATATTTCAAAGGAAGTCGGTATCCCCGTTACGGATGAGAACGGCAAGGCGGTTACCAATGCGCGCGGCGAAGTGCTGACCACAATGATAATCGTGCCGCCTACCACGGGCGGACCCGTCGTTACCGAGCTTCCCGTAACCGACGGAAACGGGAATGTCGTTACAAAGCCGGGCGGCGAAACGGTCACATACACCATGGTCTATACAACCTCTCCCGCAACGCCGGGCGACAACAGTGCAAACTGGGGCTCAAGCTACGGCGGAAGCGGTAATGATTCGTTTAACGATACCGCCAAAACTCCCGACGGAGGCTTTGTTGCCGTGGTTCAGGCAAATTCCGATGACGGCAGCCTTAAAAATCTTTCGGTTAAGAGCACTCCGGCAGCTGTCGTGATTAAATATGACAAGGACGGCAGACTGCAATGGCAGAAATATCTCCCGTCAAATAACGGAATAATATTGTCGTCCGTCGATACCGATTCTTCGGGCAATATAATAGCGGCAGGCTACTCAAAATCCACCGATCTCGGCGTGCAGAGCTACGGCGATTACGACGCTGTTATATACAAGTTAAATTCCTCGGGTGATATACAATGGATACGCTCCTTCGGCGGAAGCAAAACGGACGGTTTTTATTCCGTCAGTGCTTCTCCGGACGGCTCATATATAGCGGCAGGCATTACGTTTTCATCGGACGGTAACGCGTCGGATGCCGGCGCCGTAGGCTCTTCTAAGGCAATCATCGTAAAATACTCTTCGTCCGGCGACGTGATTTTCGTTCGTTCCTTCGGCGGAAACGGCGACACCTTCAACGATGTAAAGACCGCCTCCGACGGCAGCATATATGCGGTCGGAGCGTTCCAGTCGGGTGCTTTGTTCCGAAGCCGCGGCAGAGCCGATGCAGGCGTAGTAAAGCTCAGCTCCGGCGGCGATACGCTGTGGGTCAAGCAGTACGGCGGCAGCGGCATAGACAATTTTGTGTCGGTAACGCCCGCCAATGACGGCGGATGCGTTATAGCAGGCAAGAGCAATTCCTCGGACGGCGACCTCGCGTCACTCGGCAACGCAGGCTCCTTTGACGCGGTAGTCGTGAAATATAACGGTGACGGCTCATTCGGTTGGCATACTGCCGTAAAGGGCTATTTCGATGAGGAATTCAATGCCATAGAAGCTACTAACGACGGTTATGTTGCGGTGGGAAGCTCGTGCTCAAGCAACCGTGACCTCAAGGCGGTAGGAAACCGCGGAGGCTCCGATGCTCTCGTTGTGACCTTCTCTAACGGCGGCTCGCTCAAGAGCATACAGAGCTACGGCGGCAGTCGTGACGACTCGTTCGGCGGCGTATGCGTGCTCTCCGACGGTCAGATAATAGCCTGCGGCTCCACATACTCCGACAACGGCGACCTGATAGGCTCAAAGTACCTCAGCAACGGCTCCGCAAGCATGGGTATGATAGCAAGATTTAAGTAAAGGACTTTTGGTTGATGAAAAATTATCCCGGCTATTTGCCTCAGAGCCACAGAATACTTTGGCTTTTAATTCGCGTCGCTTTGATGCTTTGGGGAATTTACGGTATTTTCCACGGCTCCGTGGTGGAATTTCTCGAAGCGATATTTGCCATTCTTTTTACGCATCTTTGGGACTATTTTCAGGTGTTCGGCGGCAGATCGTTTATTATAAGAATCGGCTACGAAAATCAGACAATGCTCAACGTGTTCATGTTTGTTTGCGTTGTAATAGGCTCTACTCTTAATAACAGAACCGATTTCGGCAGCTTCGACATAGTAACGCACACCTGCTCCGGCTTTATCTCGGCGTGGTTCGGCTATGATTTTGCGGTGCTTATGCAGGAGAAAAATTATTCAAAGCTTTCTCCGGCTCTCGCGGCGATGTTCGGCCTTTGCTTCTCACTCGGCATTGACGTCGGCTGGGAGATATACGAATTTACCATGGACCATCTCTACGGGCTTTCGCTTCAGTGCTCTTCGCCGACAACGGATTACGGCCTTATAGACACAATGGGCGACTTTATATGTGCCGCAAGCGGAGCACTTGTGGGGATGTTTGCCGTGGCGTTTTACAGGAACGGCGTTATCGGTAAAAATAAAAAAGAGGTTCGCGCAAGGCTTATGAGAGAAAAAGAAGAGGAAAAGCTCAAAAGGCAGCTTCTCGACGAATATCTCAAAGCACACAATGATACCAATATCTGATTTAACGGAGGTTCGGCGATTGAAAAAAGCTGTAATTTTGCTTATAACAGTTCTTACGGCGACATTGGCGTTTTCGTCGTGCAATAAAAAAAGCTCCGTTTCGGTGAACGGCGTACCCGTTTCCGAGGGTGTTTATAATTACTATTATGATATAGAAAAGAATTCCGATGAGGACAAGTCGCAGCAAGAGATTTCCGACGCCGCGCTGTCCGATGTCGCAGCCTATGTTGCGGTAAATTCGGAATTTAAAAACCGTGCTCTCTCGCTTTCGTCCGAGGACAAAAACGAGATTTCGCAAAATGTCAATAATTATTGGCACGTCTTTTCCGTATACTACAATACCATCGGAGTGTCCAAGCAGGATCTCCAAAAAATTGAAGAGAGCAAAAAATACAAGGATGCCGTAATGGCGGATTACTATTCGGAAAACGGCGACGAGCCTGTTACCGACGATGAACTGCGTTCGTATTTTTCCGAGAATTTTATTGCCTTTAAGGCCGTAACGGGCTATCTCCCGTCGGGAAGCGATACCGATGAGCTTGAAAAGCAGGCACTTTTGCAGAATTTTACGCAGTATGCGGGCGCCGTTAATGACGGTGCGAGCATAGACGAGGTCGGAGCGGCTCTCGAAAATGTTAACACCGATTCCGATACCGTTGTAATAGGAAAAAACGACACCTCGTATCCGGACGGCTTTTTTGACAGCGTTTCTGCCATAGAACCCGGCAAGACAGGGGCGTTTATCGCAGGCGACTATGTTTATATTGTCAGTCGTGAGGATGTAAGCGGAAATGACAATCTGTTTTCAACTTATCGCATTAAATGCCTTAAGGAATTTTGCGGTGAGGAATTCGATAAAAAGCTCTCGGAAATTTCCAAGGCTTATAAAGCGGTGAAAAAGTAAAAAAGCTTATACAGCATATATGTAAAAGACCGATTCGCTCTGGCGAATCGGTCTTTTTATGCGCTTGTGAATTTGATTTTAAACTCTTTTGAGCATTTTTTGAATCTCTTCTTTTGAGAAATGATATTTTTTGTGGCAGAAGTTGCAGACAACCTCTGTGGTTTCGTCCTCAGCCATCTCCGAGAGACCGCTCTTTCCTGTTGCGATGAGAGCCTTTTCGACTCTTTCACGCGAGCATGTGCAGCGATAAGCCGTATTCGTTTCGTCAAGCAGCTGCAGGTTGAATTTTGAGAGTGCCTTTTTACATATTTCTTCGGGAGTCATACCGTTGGAAAGCATTTTTGTGACGGGCGGCAGGTCTTTTATGCTCTCTTCGACTCTTTCTATTATCGTGTCGTCGGCCGTTGGGAGCAGCTGTATCATAAATCCGCCGGCGCATATTATTTCGCCGTTGTCATGCTCCGTGAGAACGCCGAGCGCGCAAACCGTGGGTATTTGTTCGCTGACGGCGTAATATGAGGTTATATCCTCGGCTATCTCTCCGGATACTATCGGAGTTTTGCCGATGTACGGTTCCTTAAGCCCGAGGTCTTTAATAACTGTTACAAAGCCGTTTTTGCCGACGGCTCCGGCAACATCGAGCTTTCCTTTTTTATTTATAGGCAAAGAAATATCGGCTTTGCCTATACAGCCTCTGACATTGCCGTCGGAGTCCGAAACCGCCAAAACCGTGCCGCACGGACCGCCGCCGTTTATTTTTACCGTGATTGAATCGTCTTTCCCTTTGAGAGTGCTGCCCATCATGGTGGCCGCGGTAAGCATTCTGCCGAGTGCGGCGGAGCAAACCTTTGACGTGCCGTGTATTGAGCGCATTTCGCGTACTATATCGGTGCTGTCCGCAGCTATTACGGAAAGCGTACCTTCTTCGTCTATCATTCTTACGAGCTTACCCATTGTTTTTGCCTTTCCGAGCCGCAAATACGGCTCTTTGTGAATTGTCGCTTATAGGTGTGTTGTCATATCCGTCATAAATACCTATAATTTCAAAACCTGCTTCGGTGAGAGCGTCCTCTATGTCGCAAAGCTCATATGCGCGTTCGGAAAAGCTTTCCGAATATCTCTCGTAAAGGCCGTTATCCGCCTCCGCAAAGAAGTCAAGCTCAATATTTACCGTGTCGCCGTCAAGGCTGTTTTGCCACGCGCAAAGAGCGTCGCCGTTTTCATAGATAAACGCATTGTTACCGAGAACTTTTTTGTGCTTGTAAAGGGTGTTGACGTCAAAAACGAAAATTCCGCCCTCCTCCGTAAAAAGCGAAACGAGGGAGAATACCTTCTTTATTTCGTCAAGACTTTTGAGGTGATTCAGACTGTCGAGCGTGCATACGGTGCAGATGATTGTGCCGTAAAGATTAAGCTGTGTCATATCCTGGCACAAGAAGAGTATGTCGGCATTTTTAACTGCCGCCTTTTGCTGTGCAACCGACAGCATTTCGGGAGATACATCAGTTCCTATTACGGAATATCCCTTTTCGGAAAGGCGCACCGCGAGAGAACCCGTACCGCACGCAAGGTCAAGCAAAAGCCCCCCGTTTATTCCTTCTCGGGATAACAGGGAGCATACAAATTTTTCGATTTTGTCATAATTCACGTCATCTGTGAAGCTGTCATAGAATTCCGCAAAATAACCGTAACTCATATTTATTTGTCTTTTTCTTCGACGCGCTCAAAGATTTTTTCGTATCCGTTGCAGCCGAATTGAAGAGAACGGTTAACTCGACTAATTGTGGCTGTGGACGCGCCTGTCTCCTTTACGATGTCGCTGTAAACGCGATCGTCAGACAGCATTTTGGCCACGACTATTCTCTGAGATATAGCCTTAAGCTCGGTTACGGTGCACAGATCCTCAAAAAAATCATAACATTCCTCACGGGTCTTTAAGGAGAGCACGCAGTCAAAAAGAAAGTCCGTATCGGTGTTTTTTAATTTACTGTTCATAATAATTCCAATGCCTTTCGCACCGCGATATTGTTTTGGCCTTGCGAGCCCCTTGCCGCGGCAAAAATCAAGGAGCCGAAACAGCCGCATATTTAAATTACGCGCAGTTGGTTTCAAAGTGAAAAAAACAGGCAAAAATCAATAATGAAATCGCCATGTTGTTTTTATATTTTAGCACACTAAATCTTAAAAGTAAACACAAAAGAGGAAAATAACAAAAATCTTTACAATTCATATAATGTAATATATAATAAAACGGTGCCGAGACCGAAAAAATAAAAAAATTAATTTTTTTGCAAATTAGTGTTGACATCGGGCTTAAAATATGTTATCTTATTTCAGCCGTCAGAAAACGGCGGCCAACAAATGGGAGCATAGCTCAGCTGGGAGAGCATCTGCCTTACAAGCAGAGGGTCATAGGTTCGAGCCCTATTGTTCCCACCATTATGGCCTGGTAGTTCAGCTGGTTAGAACGCTAGCCTGTCACGCTAGAGGTCGTCGGTTCGATCCCGATCCAGGTCGCCAATTTGCCTCTGTAGCTCAGTCGGTAGAGCAGGGGACTGAAAATCCCCGTGTCATTGGTTCGATTCCGATCGGAGGCACCATATGCGGCCGTAGCTCATCTGGTAGAGCGCCACCTTGCCAAGGTGGAGGTAGCGAGTTCGAGCCTCGTCATCCGCTCCAAAAAGGACGCTTAAAAATATTAAGCGTCCTTTTTTCCTAAATCCAATGACACAGAAATAAGGCGACATAGCCAAGTGGTAAGGCATGGGTCTGCAAAACCCTGATTCCCCAGTTCAAATCTGGGTGTCGCCTCCAAATAAACGGTAAGTATCATTTGATGCTTGCCGTTTTTATTTTTTATTTTTTCACGCTTTGGTCTGTCCTGAATTCTTGACAAGTTTCCGTTGCTGAATTATAATATTTTTAAAGCTTGGTTGTACCTCGCGGGTGCAGCTTTATTGCGATAGTTTAATATCGGGGGTGTCGGCGCAAAAGCCGGCTGAGATTAAGGATAAATGCTCCTTTGACCCTTTAACCTGATACGGATAATGCCGTCGTAGGTAGTATAATCTCAGCCTTACGGTATTTTTATATCGTAAGGCTTAATTTTTTTGAGAGGGATTGATATTGTGGAAAAAAGAAATTCTACAAAAAGACTTACAGAAAGCGCATTGCTTCTTGCAATAGCTGTGGTATTGGAACTCGTTTCAAAGCTTTTGGGACTTGAGCTTCCGTTCGGAGGAACAATAACGCTTGCAAGTATGTTCCCGGTAGTTCTCATCTCTTACAGATACGGTGTGAAATGGGGGTTGCTCAGCGGCTTTACCTATTCGCTTTTGCAGATGATAATGGGTGCTAAGGTGGTTTCGGCTATGTTCCTGCCGGGCGAAGACCAAATGGCTGTTTGGCAGGCAATATGCGTTTGCCTTCTTGACTATGTGCTCGCTTATACCATACTCGGCGTCGGCGGTATGTTTAAGGGCAAATTCAAAAAACCGGCATTGGAGCTTGCACTCGGCGTATTTGTCGCCCTGCTCTTAAGGTATATTGTTCATATTATATCGGGTGCGATATTCTACGGAGCATGGGCCGAATGGTTCTTCTCTCAGGAGGGCTTCTATAAGATAGGAGAGAGCATACTCGGCAAATATTCCGGTACGGCTCTGTCGATAGTTTATTCGGTATTCTATAACGGCCTTTATATGGTTCCTGAAATAATCATAACAACCGTTGTGGCAGCTATTCTCGGTAACGTTCCGCAGATAACCGGAGTTAAAAATCCGAAAAAAGATAAATAACAAACGCTTGACAAATTTTTTAACTGTAATTATAATATAAAGCACAATCGAAAAGATCGCCTTTAAAAACTGTGAAGGAAACAAGACGGTTACCGTGAGTTTCAGAGAGCTGCCGTGTGGTGAAAGGCAGTACCAAGTATCCGTGTATAACTCGTTCCGGAGTTTCATAGCTGAAGTCATAGGCTGTGACGGCAGACACCGTTATATGTCAGGTCTTGTTGGAGACCGCAGAGGGCAGCCTCGGCTGCCGAATTAGGGTGGTACAGCGTGGTTTTTACTTCGCCCCTATCTTCTTCAGAGATAAGGGCGATTTTTTGTTTTGTAAAGACTGCGCTTTATTTTTTATATTTTTCGCTGTGCTGTCAGTCTTTGCAAAGCAAGCTATATGATTGGAGTACTTCATAGGAGAAATAATTATGAAAACAAACAAGTACATTCCTTTTGAACCTATCGACATTCCGGACAGAACTTGGCCGTCCAAGACCATAAAAGAGGCGCCTGTTTGGTGCTCTGTGGATCTCCGCGACGGAAATCAGGCTCTTATAGACCCCATGAACCTTGAGCAGAAGCTTGAGATGTTCAAAACGCTTGTAGACATCGGCATAAAGGAAATCGAGGTCGGCTTTCCTTCCGCATCGGAGACGGAATATGAAATTCTCCGCACGCTTATAGACGGGAATTATATTCCGGACGATGTGACAATTCAGGTGCTTGTGCAGAGCCGCGAGCATCTTATCAAAAAGACCTTTGAGGCTGTAAAGGGCGCAAAGAACGTTATAATACACTTTTACAATTCCACATCGACTCTTCAGCGCAAGGTCGTATTTAAAAAGGATATGCCGGGCATTATCGATATTGCGGTAAACGGTGCAAGACTTATTAAAAAGCTGTCGGATGAGCTTATGGAAACGTCCGACATAAACATACGCTATGAATATTCGCCGGAGAGCTTTACCGGTACCGAAATGGATAACGCGGTTGAAATATGCCAAAGAGTTTTGGAGGAGCTCGGCGCAACGCCCGAAAACAAGGTCATACTCAACCTTCCTTCAACCGTTGAGGGCAGCACGCCGAACGGTTATGCCGATCAGATAGAATATTTCTGCCGTCGCCTTAAAGACCGTGACAGCGCCGTAATCAGCCTCCATCCTCACAATGACCGCGGTACTGCGGTCGCAGCTGCCGAGCTCGGTCTTCTTGCAGGTGCCGAGCGTATAGAGGGAACTCTTTTCGGCAACGGTGAGAGAACCGGCAATGTGGATATAGTTACGCTTGCTCTCAATATGTATACGCAAAATGTCGATTGCAAGCTTGACTTTCACGACATCAACCATATTAAAGAGGTATATGAGGACGCCACAAATATGAAGGTAGGCCCTCGCCAGCCGTATGCCGGTGAGCTTGTTTTTACCGCCTTTTCAGGCTCTCATCAGGACGCCATAAACAAGGGTAAGGCGTTTATGCGTGAGAATAATCCCGACAAGTGGGAGGTTCCTTATCTCCCGATAGACCCGGCAGATGTCGGCAGGGAATACGAGCCGATAATCCGTATAAACAGTCAGTCCGGCAAGGGCGGTGCCGCGTATATTATGCAGGAATACGGATTTGCGATGCCTAAGGCCATGCACCCCGAATTCGGAGCGGTCGTTCAAAAGGCCTGTGATGAAAAGGGTAAGGAACTCAGAGCCGATGAGGTATTTGAGCTGTTCTGTGAAGAATATCGCAATGTCTGCGGACCTTATAAGCTTCTCAACCATAAATTCAGCGAAGAAAAGCTTGAGAGCGAGTCTCGCACCAGGGTGCATTTTACGGGTACCATAAAATATAACGGAAACGAGCCGGTATCTATCGAGGGCGTCGGTTCCGGCCCCATAGAGGCGTTCTTTAACGCTCTGTCGCACGTGGGAATCACGGGGTACAAATTCAAGAACTATGCGGAGCATGCAATTTCAATCGGCGCGGACGCCAAGGCCTGCTCCTATATCGAGCTTGAAGCTCCCGACGGCAAGGCCGTTTTCGGCATAGGCATTTCACACAACATAAACTATGCTTCAATAAAGGGTATTTTGTGTGCCATAAACCGTTGTCAGCCGAATGTTGTGCGCGAGCCGCAGCAGCCGATATTTGAGAAAAAGCAATAAGCTTTTGCGACAAGGCATTTTACCTGAACACAATTCGGCGTTTTATTTGTCCGCTTTATTCGGCAAAGCGTGCCGTGAGCGGCAGGAAAGGATATGGAAGTAATATGAGAGAACATAATATTGTAGTATTAAAGGGCGACGGTATCGGCCCCGAAATAGTCGACGAGGCTGTAAAAGTGCTTGATGCAGCAGGCAAAAAGTACGGCTTTAAGATGAATTATGATTATGAGCTTATGGGCGGCTGTGCCATAGACGAGACGGGTGAGCCGCTTCCGCAGAAAACCGTAGATGCCTGCAAAAAGGCGGATTGTGTGTTTTTGGGAGCGGTAGGCGGCCCTAAGTGGGACGGCGTTCCCGGCAACAAACGCCCCGAGGCAGGGCTTCTCGGAATACGCGGTGCGCTCGGACTTTATGCAAATCTCCGTCCTGCAAGAATATTTGCCCCCTTAAAAGACGCGTCGCCGATTAAAGACAGCATAACCGAGGGTAACCTTGACATAATGATAGTTCGCGAGCTTACCGGCGGAATTTACTTCGGGGAGCGCGGCACGGGTGTCGAAAACGGCGAGGAATACGCTTATGACACCGAAAAGTACACCGTTTCCGAAATTAAGAGAATTGCGAAAACCGCTTTTGAAATGGCAATGAAGAGAAGCAAAAAGCTCACAAGCGTTGACAAGGCAAATGTGCTCGATTCATCAAGACTGTGGAGAAAGACGGTTATCGAGATGTCAAAGGACTATCCCGAGGTAGAGCTTAACCATATGTATGTTGATAATTGCGCCATGCAGCTTGTACGCAATCCAAAGCAGTTTGATGTTATAGTTACGTCAAACATATTCGGCGACATTCTCTCGGACGAAGCGTCTATGATATCGGGCTCGATAGGAATGCTCGCTTCCGCTTCGCTCTCGGACGGAAAATTCGGACTCTATGAGCCGATACACGGCTCTGCGCCGGATATTGCAGGCTTCGGCGTCGCAAATCCGCTTGCCACCATACTCTCCGCAGCCATGATGCTCAAATACTCTCTTGATGAGAGTGACGCTGCGGCGGATATAGAAAACGCGGTAAACGCAGCACTCGAAAATGTTCGCACTCCCGATATATACAAAGACGGATTTAGAAAGGTATCTACTTCGGGTATGGGCGACGAGGTTATTAAGCGCCTTTAATAAAAAGCAGAATATTGCTTCGGCGGCTCCGTTTTTACGGAGTCGCTTTTTAATTTGTGAACAAAAACTGAATTTATCGTATTTTGTTTGAAATATCATAAAGTAAGTGTTAATATATAGAGGTATTGTACTTGTTTGGTACAACGCCGTAATAATTTGCAAGGAGGATTTTCCCTTGGACGAAAATAAAGACAAGACTTTATCCGGCGGAAACGACGAGAGCTACGGCTCAACATTTGACCGCAATACCGAGGATGTCAAAAAGGAAATGGAAGAGCTTGCGGCTACATTTCAGCGCGAGCTTGACAAAACCAAGGCGGAGGCAGAGGAAAAAGGCGAGCTTATACAGGAGCTTGAGGATATCCCCGAGGCTTCGACCAGAAATGATGACGAGGAGCCTTCGGAAGCCGAGCTTTGCGAATGCTGCGGTGAGAAAAGGCGCGGCACAAAAGCCGACCCCGATTCGCCGTATTGTGAAGAATGTGATCTCGGTCTTCGTCACTATCCGTTCAGCTTCTTAAATATATTCTTTGTCATTGTTGTTATTGCGCTTGTTTTTTACAGCGGCTATGTATTTGCGGGGCGTATGGGCGTTTTAAACGATGTCTATAAGGCAGATAAATATGTTTCGCAGAAGAAAATGGATTCAGCCGTTACCGCATATGAGGATACGGTTTCCGCAATGGAGAAGGCAGGTATAAAGGGCGAGCTTGTGTATAAGCGCCAAATAATGGCAAATTACCGCATAGGCTACCTTCAGGATATTGACTCTATGAGCGGCAATATAAATTCTTGGGAGCTGTCTCTTCCGCACTTCAGAAGCGTTAAAAAAGCAATGGGCGAGTCGGCGGATTTTATAGCCACCGTGCGCAAGGCTTATACAATACTTACAAAGTATGATGTCAACGATCCTTCGGATTTCCCGTATGACGACGCTATGGCGGCTTTGGTGTCGCTTGAGAGCGAGCCTTATACCGAGGATACAACGGCAAATACTTCGTCCGCGACGACGTCATCCGTTAAGGCCACGCAGTATAATAAGGCCATGGTATATTACTATGAATATTATATATCGGTAATCTGCAATAAGGATAACGACGAACAGCTCAAATACCTTGAAAAGATTAAAGAAGAATATCCTCAGTATATTTGGCTTTACGGTTCGGCCCTCGGCGATCTTTACGCAAAAACAGGCAAGGACGTCACCGAAATCTGCGATAAAATCCGCAGCAATAATTCCGAGGACCCGTCGCCGGATCTTATTGAAATAGAAAGCCTGCGCATAAAGGGCGATTATGACGCGGCAATAGCGAAATGTGAAGAATACGCTTCACCGGATGACTGCACGGTCAAATATGAGATTTACCGTCAGGAGGCACTTTGCTATATCCTCAAGGACGATTACGACACGGCTTTAGAAACGGCGAAAAAGGCTTATGACGATAACGGCAATTCTCTTGAGGTTATAGATACCTTGGCACTTTGCGCTGTTTTGAAAAACGATGATGCCACATACAACAGCATGGAATCGCTTTTGGACGGCAGCGGTTACAGCCTGTCCGATAAGGTTACCGGCTTTAAGGCAGGTACCGTTACGCTTGATGATATTCTTTTGAAAGGAGCTTATGACGTAGAATGAGAGCAGTATATCTTACAGTAAAATATATAACCATCGTCGGTACGTTCCTTCAGGGCTTTTTTGAACATCTCTCATGTCGTATGTATGATGTTCTGATAGAGGACGGCAGATATTTGAGATCAAATGAGATGTGCGGGCATATAGAGCACGAGCTTATTAAAAAGAGAGGCACCGCATTCGGTGTGTGCTTCTTCCCGTTCCTTTTCAATTTGCTGATAGGTCTTATCCTGACCGCGGCAGGCTCGGTAAATATTTTCTATCTCGGTGAATTTTTTATGAGTGCCGATTCAAAAGTACCGAATTTCCCGAACTTCTTATTTCTGTGGGTCGGTATTTCGTGCCTTACCAATCTGTTCCCGCAGATAGAAGACGCTCTTACCCTCAAAGAGCAGATTTACGGCAAGGGCAAGTCAAATCTCTTTGTGAAAATAATCGCCGCGCCGATATTCGCCGTGCTGTATGTCGGCTCATATCTGCAGAGCGTCGGGCTTACGCTTGTCACGTCTGTGGTATTCTCGCTGTTTATGCCGTCGATTCTCGGCACGTTTATACCTCAGCTCTACAATGCCATAGCAGGCTGATCGGCATTACAGTATATATTATGCTAAACGGGAAGTGTTTTTGCACTTCCCGTTTTTGTTGTATAAAATATTGTAAAGTGGTAAAATCAAAGCGGTGAAAACATTGCTTACGGTACGCGGTCTGCTTCGGCGACGGTGACTGCGTGGATGAATTCTCCCGGTCATAAAGAGAATATTCTCTCGGAGAATTTTACGGAGGCCGGCTTCGGCTGCTATGAGGTGAGCGGAGTAAGGTATTGGGTTCAATTATTTATAGGATAGGCTATGAGCTGCTTTTTGTACGTGCAAAAAGCAGCTCGCGTGCTTATTTGCAAAATACGTGTGCGCCTATGGTCTGTATAACGGGTCTTGTGCGTATCCACTTGTTTGAAGTCTTTGCCGGATTATAGTAGTATATGGCACCGCCCGACGGATCCCAGCCGTTTATTGCGTCCTGAGCCGCCTTTCTTGACTGTGCCGTAGGCTCTGTGCTCCAGTTGCTGTCGTTTACGCAGGAAAATGCTCCGGGCTGATAGACTACTCCGGCTATTGAGTCCGGAAAAGACGCGTGCTGAACGCGATTCAGAACAACCGCACCCACTGCAACCTGACCTATATACGGTTCACCTCTCGCTTCGGCTGCAATCACCTTTGCAAGCAGATATATGTCGCTCGAGCTGTATTGTCCCGAGGACGCAGAACCGATTCCGAGTGCCGACAATGTTTTCGGACCCGCAATGCCGTCGGCAGCAAGACCTGCGGATTTTTGAAACTTCTTTACCGCGTCTTTGGTAAGTGTGCCGTAAATACCGTCAACGGATCCGCTGTATATTCCCTTAGATTTCAACTTGGTTTGTATCTGTCTGACCTCTTCGCCGCGAGAGCCCATTTTTGATAAAACTTCGGTGCTGTGGCTTGCACTCTGTTTGTATACCGCTATCGAGCCTACGGCAAAAAGCAGTGCGGCGGCAAGACACACGGCTAACATCTTTTTGAACTTTGCACCGGGAGAATTCATCTTCATAATAATTTACCGACCTTTTATCTGTTTAAGTGCTCGCTTACGCAATTATTGTTTTCATGCGTGACACTTTTATACACATAAATTGTGTGTCACAAAAAGACATATACTAAATATTGACAGATAAAATTCGTTTTGAAAAAAATTCGATTTTTTTAAAAATAAGTGTTGACTTTTGGGTTGCGCTGTGATATTATATCAAAGCTGTCGCGAGAGACACGGAAACAAAATTGAACAGAACGCTTGATAATTCAACGTTTTTGATTAAACAGTTTGAAAAAAGCACTTGACAATTTCGTTAGCTTATGTTATTATATAAGCCCTCCGATAATCACGGAGAACAGCACAATGGACCTTGAAAATTAAACAACGACAAAAAACAAGGAACCCTGAGATT